>ERZ500994.103-NODE-103-length-27327-cov-6.163061_pt1 | contig 27327 bp, 24 predicted proteins | sample MGYA00248878_ERZ500994 | MGnify/ENA primary metagenome ERZ500994 (study PRJEB25958, sample SAMN03398533) | human skin metagenome | study: EMG produced TPA metagenomics assembly of the Human Skin Microbiome Metagenome (human skin metagenome) data set. | reverse complement strand
TCCAGCGAGCTCGAACATTTCCTGGGCGACTCGGGCGCCGTCGTGAGCGTCGTCGCCGACGACCTTGTCGACGTGGTGCGTGCCGCGCTGCCGGATGACGTCGTACTCATCTCCTCGTCGCAGCTCGAGTCCGCGCGCGAGGCGGCATCGCCTGCGGAGCCGGTCGCGCAGGATCCCGCCGCTCTTGCGGCGATCCTCTACACGTCGGGTACGACGAGCCTGCCCAAGGGCGTGATGGTCACCAACGCCAACTACCTTGCCGTAGGTCGCGCGTGCGCCGAGCACTACCGGATAACGCCAGATGACCGATGGCTGATCGTGCTGCCGTTCTTCCACGGCAACGCGCAGTACTACTGCACCATGTCGGCACTCGTCGTCGGTGCCTCGATCGCCGTGATGTCTGGCTTCTCGGCGTCCAACTGGGGTCGTCAGGCGCGCGAGTACGGCGCGACGCTGGCCAGCCTCTTCGGTGCGCCGATCCGGATGATCCTCGCTCAGCCCGAGGCAGAGGGCGATGCCGACAACGCGCTGCGCACGGTGATGTTTGCCCAGGGCGTCTCCTCCTCGCAGTACGCCGACTTCGAGCGCCGCTTCGGCACCATGCTGGTCCACGGCTACGGCATGACCGAGACCGTGATCCCGCCGACGCTCAACCCGCTCAGCGACGAACGACGCGCCGACAGCATGGGACGCGCGTTGCCCGGGATGCGTCTGCGGATCGTCGGCGAGGATGGTTCGGACGTCGCCCCGGGTGAGGCCGGCGACCTGCTGGTGTGGGGCGCGATGGGCGACACGATCGCCGCCGGCTACTGGCAGCGCCCGGACGCCACTGCGGAGACGTTCGTCGATGGCTGGCTGCACACCGGTGACGTCGTCCGGGTCGATCCCGACGGTTTCCACTACTTCGTCGACCGTTCCAAGGACATGATCAAGCGCGCCGGGGAAAACGTCGCGGCCGCCGAGGTCGAGGCAGTCATCAACGAGCACCCCGCCGTCTTTGAGTCCGCTGCCGTCGGGGCGCCCGACGAGATGCGTGACGAGATGATCGTCGTGTACGTCGTACTCAACTCCGGCGCCGAGTTTGACGCCGACGAGCTGACCGAGTGGTCGCGCCAGCGGCTCTCGAAGTTCCGGGTGCCGAGCCGGTTTATCGAGGTCGAGGAGCTGCCCCGCACGAGCGTGGGAAAGATTCGCAAGAACGTGCTGCGCGACCAGCTTCGGTAGTTCGACGGCGAGCAGCCGGGCGCAGGTCACACCCGACCGCCGAGTGAAATAGAGCTGTGGCACAGCACGACGCCCGGCCGGCCGCACGGCGGCGCGGACCGGGGTGGGTTCCGCAACAGCACGGCGCATGGGCAATGCTGGTGGTCCCCTACGTCGCGGGTCTGGTCCTCCGGATCTCCGAGGGCCGGCTCAACGTCGCGAGCGTGCTGCTCTTCCCGACCTGGATGATCGGCTACTTCGCTTTCAACGCAGCAAGTCTGTGGCTGAAGTCGCGACGCCGAGCGCGCTATCTGCCGCCGGCCCGCACCTACGTGTTGATCACCGCCGCGCTGGGGATCGGCGTACTCGTCGCACAGTTCTCGCTGGTGTGGTGGCTGCCGATCTTCGCCCCATTGCTGGCGGTCGGGTTGTGGTGTGCCTGGCGCCGCGACGAACGGTCCCTTCCGTCCGGCGCGGTCACCGTGGCGGCGGCGTGCCTGATGCTGCTGGTGGTCTACACCAACTCACCTGCCGACGTGCGCTGGCCGTCGTACGCCGTCGCGGCCGCACTCGCGTGCTTTGGTTACTTCTTCGGCACCGTGCTCTACGTCAAGACGATGATCCGCGAGCGCGGCGAGATCGCTTATGTCGCAGCGTCTATCGGCTGGCACGTCGCGTGCGTGGTGGTGGCGCTGCGGTTCCCGCGCGAGTCGTGGCTGCTCGCGGCGTTCTTCGCCGTAATGCTGGCGCGGGCCGTCACGATGCCGCTCGTCGGGCCAATGCGGGGCCGCACGATCTCGGCGAAGCACCTCGGAATCGGCGAGGCGGCCGCGTCGCTGGCGCTGCTGATGCTGCTGGTGCTGATTCCCTAGCGGGGGCGCAGGGCGAGCTGGGTCTGGGTGGTCTTGGTGATCGGCTTGCCGCCGCAGGTCAGCTCGGACTCGATCACGACCGTCGTACCGCCGACGTGCAGCGGCTGACCGGTCGCGATCACGACGCCCTTGCCTGCGGCGCCTAGAAAGTTGGTCTTGGACTCGATGGTCGTCGTTCCGATCGCCCCTTCGGGAAGGTTGAGGTAGGCGACGAGGCCGCCGACCGCGTCGGCGAGCGCCATGAGCGCGCCGCCGTGCATGGCCTCGCCGGCGGTCGTCAGCTCGGGGCTCCAGTCGAGCTCCATCACGACGCGCTCCGGAGCGGCCTCGACGACCCGCATGCCCAGGGTTGCGCACAGCGGCATCATGTTGCGGGTGAACTCGGTCGGGTCCCCATCGATCGTCGGCATGCGGGTCGTCCTCTCGCTCGTTAGCTGGGCACCTTATCGAGAAAGCCTCGCACATCGGCGATCTGACCGCTGTCGTCGACGACGAGTACGTCGAAGCCGATGACGACTGGCGCCTGACCTTCCGGTCCGAGGCCCCACTGGAACCGCGCCTGCCGGTGATGCGCATCGACCGCGCCGACCTGCGCGAAGACGAAGCCGGGGAACTGCTCGCGAGCGCCCTCGATGAGGGCCGCCACGCCCTCGCGTCCGCTCACCTCTGCCAGCGGGTCGGCGTACGTGACGTTGCCCGCCCAGTACTGGTCGAGCAGCGCGCGGCGCTGCGCGCCGGTGGCGTTCCACGTCGCGAGGTAGGAATCAACGATGTCGTTCATGCTCTCTCCTTGCCAGGTGTGATGCGTTGACGTGCCAAGGATCGCCGCGGGCCGTGCCCCGAAGCCATAACCGCCGGGGTCATGGGCGGGGCTAAAGTCGGCACATGACTACACCTCAGGTCGTGGACCTCTCAGGGAAGCGGGCGGTCGTCACCGGCGGCGGGTCCGGAATCGGCAAGGCGGCGGCGGAACGTTTGGCGGCCGCGGGCGCGCACGTGACCGTGGTCGACCTCGATCCCGCGCGGGCCGGCGAGGTTGCGGCGGCGATCGGCGGTACGGCGGTGCCCATGGATCTGACCGAGCTCGACCAGATCGACGAACTCGACCCGCGGATCGACGTACTCGTCAACAATGCCGGCGTCCAGGTCGTCTCGCCGATCGAGCAGTTCCCGGTCGACAAGTTCCACCTGATCCTCACGTTGATGCTGGAGGCACCGTTCCGGCTGATCCGGCACGCGCTGCCGCACATGTACGCCAACGAGTGGGGGCGCGTCATCAACATCTCGTCGGTGCACGGACTGCGCGCCTCGCCGTTCAAGTCCGCTTATGTATCAGCGAAACATGGCCTCGAAGGCCTGTCGAAGGTGACTGCCCTCGAGGGCGCGTCGCACGGGGTGACGTCCAACTGCATCAACCCGGCGTACGTGCGCACGCCGCTCGTCGAGGGTCAGCTTGCCGACCAGGCGAAGACGCAGGGCATCTCCGAGGACGAGGTCATCGAGAAGGTGATGCTGGTGCGCGCAGCCATCAAACGGCTGATCGAGCCGGAGGAGGTCGGCGAGCTGGTCGCCTACCTGTGCGCCCCGGCGGGCTCGTTCATCACCGGCTCGTCGCTCACCCTGGACGGCGGCTGGACCGCCCACTGAGGAGTCTCGTCCCCAGTCCGATACCCCTCACGGGATCTCGACACGCTCAGGCGCTGGGCGCCTCACTGCTCGATCACCAGTTGACGGGCGCTCCTCACTGCTCGATCACCACGTGGGGTCGATCAACGGCGCGGGCGGTTGCGGATCTCGCTGAGGATGTTGATGGTGTCTTGGCCGATAAGCGGTGCGGGCGACGGTTCGGGGATGTCTGCGCCGTCAAACCGCACCGCCGTCGGGGTCACCCGGTAGGTGCCCGCCGAAGGATGCTCGGCCAGCGGCAGCTCGTCAACGAGATCCTGGATCGTCGTCACCGCAGTCGCGGGAATGCTTGCGGCGCGGCAAAACTCCAGCCACTCATCCGTTGTGCGCGTTGCCATCACTCGGCGTACATCCCGGTAGAGCGAGTCGGAGTTGGCCAGTGACGCGCGCCGGTTCTCCCAGCGAGAACGGTCAGCGAACTCCGGCCAACCAACCTCGGCAAACAACGCGTCGTAGTGCTTCGGTTGATACGGCAGCAGGTGGATCATCCCGTCTTTCGTGGGATGGGGGCGGCGTTCCTTGGTCATGATCCGCTGGTACCCGGCCGGACCCTGCGGCGGCTCGCCGATCGCCCGCGAACCGTGCTCGACCAGCAGGAAGGAGCTCGTCGCTCGCGTCATCGCCAGCTCGATGTGTGTGCCTTCGCCGGTGCGTTCCCGCTGGAACAGTGCGGCCGAGACCGCCTGCGCCATAAACAATCCGCTCACCTTGTCGGCGAAGATCGTCGGCAGCAGATATGCCTCGTCGTACACCTGACGAGTCAGGTCAGCGACGCCGCTCGCTGCCTGGATCACGTCGTCGTACGCCGGAGCGTCGCGCAGGTCCGAGTCGAGCGGGTAGCCCTGCCCCTGGCAGTAGATGACGTCGGGCCGTACGACGCGGATCTGCTCGTGGCTCACACCGAGCTTTTCCAGCGCCTTCGGGCGCATCGTGGCGACCACGACGTCGCAGGTCGCTGCGATCTCCAGCGCCGCAGTGCGCCCCTCGGCTGTCTTGAGATCGAGCGCGACAGACTTCTTGTTGCGCAGCAGATTCATCGCCACGCCGGACAGCTCGTCATGCGGTCCGCCACCCATCACCCGATTCGTATCGCCGTGCGCGTCTTCGATGATGATGACCTCGGCGCCCTGGTCGGCCAGGATCTGCGTCGCGTAGGGGCCCATCACCACCCGCGTCAGGTCGAGCACGCGTACGCCGTCCAACGGACCGCGGTTCATAGATCTCCTTCAGTTCAGCTCTCAGCGTTCTTTGAGCTGTGCCTTGGCAATCTTGCCAGCCGGTGTCATGGGCAGCTCGTCGACGAAGACCACCTGCCGCGGGACCTTGTAGTCAGCGAGCTCACCGCGGCAGAAGTCGATCAGCTCGTCGTCGCTGACCGTCGCGTCCGGCGTGCGGATGATGAAGTAACGCCCGATCTCGCCCATGACTGGGTCCGGAACGCCGATGCCGGCAGCCATCGAGACCTGCGGGTGGCTGACGAGGAGATTCTCGACCTCGACCGGATAGACGTTGTAGCCACCCTGCACGAACATCTCCTTGCTGCGTCCGCGCAGCGCAATGTGCCCGTCTTCGGTCATCACCACGAGGTCACCGGTGTTGAGCCAGCCGTCGTCGCCGAAAGTCTCCGCCGTCTGGTCCGGCAGCTGCCAGTAGCCGTCGGCGATCGACGGTCCGCGCAGCTGCAGCTGCCCGATTTCGCCTGGTAAGACGTCGATCCCGGCTGGGTCGACCACCCGCGCCTCAATCCCACCGAGCGGGACACCGACGTGCTCCGACACCTGCTCTATCCCGTCGCTATGCGCCGACATGACTGCCGCGCCGGAGCTCTCGGACAGCCCATAAAGGTTGACCAGGCGTACACCGCCGAATCCGGCATCGATATCTCGACACAGCGTCGAATCAGCGTTGGACCCGCCGATCACCGCCTGCGTCACGGTCGAGACGTTGCGCTCTGCGAAGTCCGGTACGTCGAGCATCAACCGCCACATCGTGGGTACGCCGCCGAAGCGGGTCGCGCCAAACCGCTCGATTGCCTCCAATGCCGAGGTCGGCGTGAAAACCGGCATCATCGTCAGCCCGGCACCGGCGACGAGCGAAGCGGTCAGCGAGCACGTCAGCCCGCCGACGTGGTTGAGCGGCATCAGGCTGACCATGTGGTCGTCGGGCCGGTGGTCGGTGTGTTCGACCTGCGCCCGGGCGGAGGCCAGCAGGCTGGCATTGGTCAACACCGCACCCTTCGGCTGGCCCGTCGTGCCCGACGTGTAGAGGATCGCCGCCGTGCTTGCGGGATCTTGCGCCACGGGCGCGAAGTCGCCCGGATCGCCCAACAGATCGGCAAAGCGCTGACCTTCCTCACCGCCGCCAAGGAAGAAGTAGTGCGACACCGACGGAGCGTCGAAGGTGCGGTAGAAGTCGATGAAGTCAAAGCCGTCGGCTTCCGCCGCACTCACCACGACCCGGGCGCCGGACTGCGCGAGCATGTAGTCGAGCTCGCGCTGCCGGTAACGCACGTTGAGCGTCACCACCGGGTAGCCCGCACGCACTGCGCCGAAGAAGAACGCCAGCCACTCCACGCTGTTCGGTGCCGCGATCGCGACCCGCCCTCCCGGCTCCAGACCAAGCTGCTGCAGCCCCGCGGCGACCGCGCGAGCGGCGATCCATCTCGGCGTACGACACCTCGGTCATCGGCCCGTCCTCGGAGTCGGCCCGGACAAACAGCTTGTCGCCGTACGCCGCAGCCTGCTCGTCCAGGACGTCGTGATACGTCTGTCCGCTCATTGCCCTCTCACCGCTCTCTGCACGACCGTCGAACTCATCGCGACACGGCCTCTCCTCGCCCCGCGAACCGTTCGCGAAGGGTCCGTTTCAGGATCTTGCCGGTCGCGTTGCGCGGCAGCTCGTCGATGAACTGCACCGACGTCGGGCTCTTGTAGTGCGCCAGCCGCTCCCGCGAGTAGCCGATGACGTCGTCCTCGTTCAGCTGCGCATTCGGCTGCGCGACGACGACCGCGACGACCGTCTCACCCCACTTCTCATCCGGTACGCCGATCACCGCGACATCGAGGATCGATTCGTGTCGATGGAGTACCTGCTCGACCTCGATCGGGTAGACGTTCTCGCCACCGCTGATGATCATGTCCTTCTTGCGGTCGACCAGCGTGTAGAAGCCGTCCTCATCGACCTTCGCGAGATCACCGGAGTGAAACCACCCGCCGCGTAAGGCTTCCTCGGTCGCCTCGGGCATCTCGAAGTAGCCGGCGAAGATGTTCTCCCCGCGCATGACCAGCTCACCGACCTCGCCGACCGCGACGCCCTCATCGAGCTCGTTGACGACCCGGGCATCGGTCAACAACGCCGGCTGGCCGACCGACCCGCGGCGCTCGACGGTGTCTTCGGGACTGATGACGAGCGCCCCCGCGCAGGTCTCGGTCATGCCGAAACCCTCGAAGAACATCCAGCCCTTGTTCTGGAAGAACTCGATCACCGTCAGTGGCGTCGGTGCGCCGCCGGACATGCCAAAGCGCATCGCCGACACGTCGTAGGAGTCGAAGTTCGGGACCGCCGTGATCGCGGCCCACATTGCTGGGACGAGGAACTGGACGGTCGCGCCGTTGTCGGCCATCGACCTCAGCGCCCCGACCGGCTCGAACGCCGGGAGTACGACGACCTTGCCGCCGAGGAACAGCAGCGGAAAGGTGTGCACGTTGAGCCCGCCGACGTGAAAGAGCGGGCACGGCGTCGTGGTGACGTCGAGCTTGGAGATGCCCGGCGCCATGCCCATGATGTTGTAGTTGTTGGCCTCGATGTTGGCGTGCGTCAGCATCGCGCCCTTGGGACGGCCCGTGGTGCCCGAGGTGTACATGATCATGCCGATGTCGGACTTCTCGACATCGCGCTCGTCGTCCTCCGGCGCCCCGTCCGCCATCAGGTCTTCGAAGTCCCGGACCTCGGTCCCGTCGATCCGCGGCAGGTCGCCACCACGCAGCTCGGTGATGATGGTCAGCGGGATGTCGACCCGCTCATCGTCGTACGCCGAGGCCACGAGCTCTACGAGGTTCGCCGAGGCGATCACCGCTTTGGGGCGGCAGTCGCTGGCGATGAAGGCGACCTCCGGGCCGGTGAGCCGGAAGTTCACCGGCACGCTGATCGCGCCGGTCTTGGCGATTCCGAACAGGGCCTCGAGGAACTCGATCGAGTTGGTCGAGAGCACGATGACCCGGTCACCTTTGCCGATCCCCGCGGCCTCCAGCGACCTCGCGAGGCGGTTGCTGCGCTCATTCAGGTCGGCGTACGTCAGCTGCTGGCCGGTGTCCTCGCGCACCAGCGCCGTGCGGCGGGGGTTGATCGCGGCCTGCTTGTAGTTCCACTTGCCGATCCCGTTGTCCATGGAAGTTGACACTATTGTCACGTCGCCGATTGCGCTAGATACCCAGGCTGGGCAATTCCTGGGCTACCTGCAAGGATCGGGCCATGGTCCCTCAGACAATCATTGAAGCGCCCGCCGTCGCCGCTACGTTTCTTGTGCTGACGGTGCCGGAGGGCAAAGAGTCCAAGGCAACCGACGTCATTGGCCAGATCCCGTCGATCTTCCGCAGCGTCGAGTTCCGCGAGCCCGACAAGTCGCTGACCCTCGTCGTCGGGATTGGCTCTGACTTCTACGACCGGGTGTACGACGGACCGCGACCCGCGCACCTGCACCCGTTCGAGGAGGTCAAGGGCGACCGGCACACCGCCCCGTCGACACCCGGCGACCTGCTGCTGCACATCCGCGCCGTACGCCGCGACGTCTGCTTCGAGCTCGCCGACCTGATCCTGCGCGAGTTCGGCGACGCGGTCGAGGTCGCCGACAGCGTCGACGGCTTCCGCTACTTCGACGACCGCGACCTGCTCGGTTTCGTCGACGGCAGCGAGAACCCGCGCGGGCAGTTCGCCGAGGACGCCGTACTCGTCGCAGACGACGACCCGCACTTCGCCGGCAGCAGCTACGTGATCGTGCAGAAGTACCTGCATGACCTCGACGCCTGGCGCGCGCAGACCGTCGAGGCGCAGGAGGAGGCGATCGGGCGCACCAAGCTGGAGAACATCGAGTTCCCCGACGACAAGAAGGCGCCCGACTCGCACGTCAAGCTCAACACCATCCACGCCCCGGACGGCCGGCAGCTGAAGATCGTGCGCGACAACATGCCGTTCTCGCAGTTCAGCCCCGACGTCAAGGGCACCTACTTCATCGGGTACGCCGCCGATCCCGCCGTCACCGAGCAGATGCTGCGGCACATGTTCATCGGCGACCCGCCGGGCACCACCGACCGCATCCTGGACTTCTCCACGGCAAAGACCGGCTGCCTGTTCTTCGTGCCGACCCAGGACTTCCTGGACAACCAGCCGCTAAGGGGCAGCTCGAAGGAGCCGGGCACCAAGGCAACCACCGAGAAGCCGTCCCAGGCCGCGCCAGCCTAAGCTGTCGGCACTCCAGTTTTGGCCGTTCTGACTCGAATACCGAGTCAGAACGGCCAAAACTTTGCCTGTGGATAACTCGGGATGCCCGAGCTCGATATCCGTCACGATTCACCGATGGCAGGATCAGCATCTGCGGTAATCATCCGCGACCAAGACGGCATGATTAGTCGACAGCAGGCACTCGAGTGCGGAATGTCGCGCGGGCAAATCGAACGACATCTCGCCAATGGCACCTGGCTGCGCTATGCCCCACGCGTCTACCGCTCGGCCTCGCACGCCGTCAGCGAACGCGCCGCGATTATCGGTGCGTCGCTGTGGCTCGGCGATGCGGCGACACTGGTGGGCCGCAGCGCGGCGCGATGGTGGGGCCTGCCCGCTGACGCGCCACCGCGGATCCAGTTCGATGGCCCGCGGCGCGTCTGCACCCCAGGCACACCCGACCTCGACTTGCGCCGTACGTTTCTCGACCCCCGATACGTCACGGTGCGCGATGGGGTCCGGGTCATCTCCAAGCCGCTCGCGGCGATCCGCGCTGCCGCCGAGATGGAGGCAGACCGGGTGGGCTCCGGCCTCGCGTTCCTCGACCGGTGTCTGCAACTGGGCGTACGACGACGAGCAATCGCGGATGCTCTTGCCCACCATCCGGGGGCCCGCGGAAACGCCTGCGCGCGAGCATTGTTCGCGCTGACCGCGGACGGCGCCGAGTCGATCGGCGAGCGTCGGCTTGCAAAGCTGATGCGCGAAGCGAAGATCACCGGATGGGAGCCCGGCTTGTGGGTGACCGTCGACGGTGTGAAGTATCGCCTCGACTTCGGCTTCCCCGAACTGCGGGTGGGTATCGAGTTCGACGGCCTCGCCTTTCACGTCGAGCAACCGAACTTCGTTGGCGATCGGCGCCGCGATGTCGATCTGCGAAGCGCGAAGTGGAGCATCTTGCACTTCAGCTGGGAGGACCTCATCACTCGTCCCGAGTGGGTCATCCTGCGAATCCGGCAGGTGCTCACCGAACGCGCCGCCGAACTTTGGAACGTGAGCCTCGCATAGCGAGGCGCACAGTCCAAAGTTGGACCAAGGGCTAGGGGGTGAAGCCGTCGATGCGGCTGAGCACCTGCAGCATCGTCTCGTCGCTGCCGCCGCCGATCGACCCGAGGCGGGTGTCACGCACGTAACGCGCCACCCAGAAGTCCTCCATGTAGCCCATGCCGCCGTGGAACTGCATGCACCAGTCGCCGATCTCGCGCGCGAGCCGGGCGCCCTGCAGCTTGCTGATCGTCGCGTCGCGCGTGGTGTCCTCGCCGTTCATGAACTTCTCGGCCATTGCGTAGGCGTGGGTGCGCACCAGCTCCAGCTGAGCCGAGAGCTCGCTGAGCTTGAAGGCGATGTACTGGTTGGCGATCAGCGGCTTGCCATTGACCACCCGGTCGCGCAGGTAGTCGCGGGTGCGGTCCAGCGCGCCCTGCATCGAGTTGATCTTGCCGTACGTGGCAAACATCCGCTCCACGACAAACTGCTGCATCTGCTGCTGGAAGCCGCGCCCGATCTCGCCGATGGTGTTGGAGACCGGGACGCGTACGTCGTCGAAGGTCAGCAGTGCCGTGTCCGACGAGCGCATGCCGTACTTGTCGAGCTTCTTGGCGACCTCCAGGCCCGGGGAGTCGCGCTCGACGATGATCTGCGACATGCCGCGGTAGCCGCCTTCGTCGGAGGTGCGCGCGAGCAGGCAGAGCCAGTCCGACTGGGTGCCGGAGGTGATGAACGTCTTGGAGCCGTTGATGACCCAGTCGTCGCCGTCGCGCACCGCGCGGGTCTTGAGCGCCGCCACGTCCGAGCCGGCGTCCGGCTCGGTGACCGCGATCGAGGTGACCATCTCGCCGGCGATCGCCGGCGCGAGGTACTTCTGCTTCAGCTCGTGCGATCCGTAGCGGTGCAGCGACGGCGTCGCCATCATCATCTGTACGCCGAACGCCATCGGTACGCCGCCGCAGCCCATCCGGCCGAGCTCTTCCGAGGCGATCATCGCAAACAGGTGATCACCGCCCATGCCGCCGTACTCCGGGTCGTACTCGACGCCGAGAATCCCTAGCGCACCGGCCTTCTTGAAGACCTCGTGGGCCGGGAAGATGCCCTCGGCCTCCCAGTCGTCGACGTACGGCGCACATTCCTTCTCGACGAACTTGCGCACCGACGCGCGAAACGCCTCGTGCTCCGGGCTGAACTTCACGGGCCACTCCCCACGCCGAAAACATGACTCTCATGTCAAGTTAACACGCCAGCGCCGTCGCCGACAGTCGCCCGTGGCACAGTCTCGGTGTGGAAAAGTTCCAGGTCGACCTGCACGGCATCGTCGCGATCCTCTCCCAGCACCTCTACAGCTCGCCCCGGGTGTTCGTGCGCGAGCTGCTGCAGAACGCGCTGGACGCCATCACCGCGCGCCGTCAGCTCGAACCGGGCTGGCCCCGGAGGGGTGACGATCACCGTCGGCGACGACGCGAGCGTGAGCTTCGAAGATGACGGCATCGGCCTGACCGCCGACGAGGTTCGCGAGCTGCTCGCCACGATCGGGCGCAGCTCCAAACGCGACGAGCTCGACCTGCAGCGCGAGGGGTTCCTCGGCCAGTTCGGCATCGGGCTGCTGTCGTGCTTCCTGGTCAGCGACACCATCGAGGTGCGCACCCGGTCGGCGAGTACGCCGGACGCGCCCACGATGCTGTGGGTGGCCCGCGGCGATGGCACCTACGACCTCACCGAGACCGAACCGCTACCGCACCCCGGCACCCGGGTCACGCTGCGCCCGCGCCACGGCGAAGGCTGGCTGAGCGCGGCAAGCGTGCGCGAGCTCGCCACCCACTACGGCGCGATCCTCCCGATCCCGATCACCCTCCGCTCGCCCGATGCCGAGCCGACGACGATCGCACCGCACCCGGCAAGCCCACCCACGCCGCGCGCGCGCGCCGTCGACGGGCAGTACCTCGCTGCCGCTCTGACCCTCCTGAACAGAGCCCGGCCGGACCTACCGCAGCTGCCCGATGGCGAGGATATCGACGCGGCCATCGCGCGCTACCGCGCCGAGGCCGAAGATCTCGCGCAGACGGTCGACCGCGTCAACAACCAGGACGTCGCCGTACCGCGGCTGCGCGATTTCTGGGCCGAGTACGGCGTCCGCTAGCTAGGAGTGGGTCATGTCCATCGGCACGACCCACTCGTCGAACTGCTCGGCGGTGAGGTAGCCGAGCTCGAGCGCGGCCTCGCGCAGGCTGGTGCCGTCTTTGTGCGCCTTCTTGGCGATCGCGGCCGCCTTGTCGTAGCCGATGTGCGGGTTGAGCGCGGTGACCTGCATCAGGTTGGTCGAGAGGTTGGCGTCGATCCGCTCGCGGTTGGGCTCGATACCGACGGCAGCGTGGTCGTTGAACGACACGCACGCGTCGGAGATCAGCCGGATCGACTCGAGTACGGCGTGCGCCATCACCGGCTTGAAGACGTTGAGCTCGAAGTTTCCTTGCGTGCCAGCAAAAGCGACGGTCGCGTCATTGCCGAAGACCCGCGTGCAGACCATCGTCATGGCCTCGCTCTGCGTCGGGTTGACCTTGCCCGGCATGATGCTCGATCCCGGCTCGTTCTCCGGGATCAGCAGCTCGCCGATGCCGTTGCGCGGGCCGGAGGCCAGCCAGCGGACATCGTTGGCCATCTTCATCAGCGCGCCGGAGAGCGTGCGCAGGGTGGCGCTGAGCGTGACCAGCTCGTCGTGCGCCGCGAGCGCGGCGAACTTGTTGTCGGCGCTGGTGAAGGGGACGCCGGTCGACTCGGCCATCTTGGCCGCCGCGGTGTCACCGAACTTCGGGTGCGCGTTGAGCCCGGTGCCGACCGCCGTGCCGCCGATGGCCAGGCGATGCAGGCTCTTCTCGGCGTGGTGCACGTCGGCCATCGCGTGGTCGATCTGGGCGACCCAGCCGCCGATCTCCTGGCCGAGGGTGATGGGCGTCGCGTCCTGCAGGTGGGTGCGGCCCACCTTGACGATGTCGCCGTACTCCTTGGCCTTGGCATCGAGGGTGTCGCGCAGCTTGGCGACGGAGTCATAGAGGCGTTCGCGCAGCTCAAGCACGATCGCGATGTGCATGGCGGTCGGGAAGGTGTCGTTGCTGGACTGGCCGCGGTTGACGTGGTCGTTGGGGTGCACCGGCTTCTTCGAACCACGCTCGCCGCCGGCGATCTCGATGGCGCGGTTGGAGATGACCTCGTTGGAGTTCATGTTGCTCTGGGTGCCGCTGCCGGTCTGGAAGACCACGAGCGGGAACTCGGCGTCGAGCTTGCCGTCGATCACCTCGTCGGCGGCCTGCACGATGAGTGCGGCGACGTCCTCGGGCAGCTCGCCGAGCTCGCCGTTGGCCTGCGCGGCGGCCTTCTTCAGGATGCCCAGGGCCCGGATGATCGGGCGACCCCAGACGAAGGTGTCGCGGCCGATGTCGAAGTTGTGCAGGCTCCGCTGGGTCTGGGCGCCCCAGTAGCGGTCGGCCTCGACCTCGATCTCGCCCATGCTGTCAGTTTCGATGCGCTTGCTCATGGCTCAAACGTTACGACCCCGCCGTCGTCGACTCGCCGTCGGGAGCGACCTGCGGCGGCCCCGCCACGCCATCGGGCGGTTAGGCGTGACAGGGGCCACCGCAGGCCCGGGTGGGGCGGAGCTGCGGGACTCAGCTCGGCAGGTGGGCGCGGATGATCGCCGCTTCGGCGTACTCGTGCACGTCGTGGGTCGCGGTGATCGTGATGTCGGTGAAGCCCGCGGCGGCCAGGTCGCGCTCGAACTCCTCGCGCGTCAGCGCGCCGGCGATGCAACCAGTCCACTGCTGCATGTCCTCGCGCACGTCCTCGGGCATGTCGGCGGCGGCGATGACGTCGCTGAACGCGATCCGCCCGCCCGGCTTGAGCACCCGCGCGGCCTCGGCGAGTACGACGCGCTTGTCGGCGGCGAGGTTGATGACGCAGTTGGAGAGCGCGATGTCGACCGAGTCGTCCGGCAGCGGGATGTCTTCGAGATAGCCCTTGAGGAACTCGACATTGTCGGCGCCGACGGCCTGCGCGTTGGCGCGGGCCTGCGCGAGCATCTCGTCGGTCATGTCGAGGCCGTAGACCTTGCCGGTCGGACCGACCCGGCGCGCCGAGATGAGCGCGTCCCCGCCGGCGCCCGAGCCGAGGTCGAGCACCGTCTCGCCCTCGGCGAGCTGCGCGACCTGCGTGGGCACCCCGCATCCGAGCGAGGCTTCGACCGCCTGACTCGCGTCTTCGACGCCGTCGTACAGCGTGGCCCCGAAGATGTCGTTTCGGGTCAGGTCTGTCGTCGGGCCACAGCACGACGACTGGCTCATCTGCCGAGCAGCCTCGGCGTAGCGGTTGCGTACCGTCTCGCGGATGTCAGTCATGGACGATCTCCTTGGCTCGCAGTGAGGTCGGCGGCGAGGGCGCGGACGCGGGCCGCGATGTCATCGCGGATCAGCCGCATCCGCTCCATCCCCTCGATGCCGCGTTCGGACGGCTCGTCGGTCTCCCACCGCTCGATGGTGGACCTCATCGAGTCGACGGGATCGAGCTGCGCTTCCCGGCCGAGTACGACGACTCGGTCGGCGGAGCGTAGCACGTCGGGGTCTACTGGTTTGGGTACGCCGCCGGACATGTCGGCGCCGAGCTCGGCGACCGCGGCCGCCGACTCGGTGTTGATGGCGGCGCCGGGCTTGGTGCCGGCGGACACCACCTCGATCCGGTCGCCGGCGGCCTGCTGCATGAGGGCCTCGGCCATCTGAGACTTCCCGGCGTTGCTCTTGCACACGAACAGCACCAGCGGGCGGCCATCGGTCATGTGCGCCCTCCCGACTTCACGGCCGCGTCGCCTCGATTGCGGTCGCGGCGGCGCAGCCACAGGCTGACGTAGACGAGCGCGACGAGCGCGGGGACCTCGATGAGCGGGCCGACCACGCCCGCGAGCGCCTGACCGCTTGCGGCTCCGAAGGTGCCGATCGCGACGGCGATCGCGAGCTCGAAGTTGTTGCCGGCAGCGGTGAAAGCGACCGTCGCCGACCGTTCGTAGGGCAGTCGCAGGGCTCGGGCAGCGGCGTACGCCAGGCCCCACATCACCGCGAAGTAGAGCACGAGCGGCAGCGCGATCCGGGCGACATCGCCGGGACGGCTGATGATCTGGTCGCCCTGCAGGGCAAACAGGACGACGATCGTGAAGAGCAGTCCGTAGAGCGCGAACGGTGAGATGCGTGGCAGGAAGGTGCCTTCGTACCATTCCCGGCCACGGCGCCGCTCCAGCACGCGCCGCGACAGATAGCCGGCGAGCAACGGGATGCCGAGGAAGATCAGCACCGACTTGGCGATCTGCCACACCGACACGTCGAGGTCGTCTTGGGGCAGTCCGAGCCACCCGGGCAGCACGGCGAGGTAGAACCAGCCGAGTACGGCGAACATGACGACCTGGAACAGCGAGTTGATGGCCACCAGGAACGCCGCGGCGTCGCGATCACCGCACGCGAGGTCGTTCCAGATCACCACCATCGCGATGCAGCGCGCAAGCCCGACGATGATCAATCCGGCGCGGTACTCCGGGAGGTCGGGCAAGAGCAGCCAGGCGAGGGCGAACATAAGCGCCGGGCCGACCAGCCAGTTGAGGGTGAGACTCAGCGCCATGAGGCGCCGGTCGCGGGCGATCACGCCCATCCGGTCATAGCGCACCTTCGCCAGCGGCGGGTACATCATGACGAGCAACCCGAGCGCGATCGGCAGCGAGATCCCGTCGAGCTGCACGGCCGCGAGCGCGTCGGAGATCCCGGGGATCAGGCGCCCCGCGGCGAGGCCGAGTGCCATCGCCGCGGCGATCCACAGCGGCAGGAAGCGGTCGATGAACGACAACCGCCGGCCCTGCGCCGCCGGTGTCGCGGTGGGCGCCGTACTCGTCTGGCTCACGCCCGCACCCGCCCATCGAGCAACTGCGCCACGGCGTCGGTTGCCTCTGCCACCGGACGGTAGTAGACCCAGGTTCCGCGGCGCTCGCCCTCGATCAGGTCAGCCTCGCGCAGCACCTTCAGGTGGTGGGAGATCGTCGGTGCGGTGAGCTCAAAGGCGCCGGTCAGATCGCAGACGCAGATCTCGCCGGCCGCGCTCGCGATCATGCTGTAGAGCCGCAGCCGCACGGGGTCGCCGAGTGCCTTGAAGGTGCGCGCGGCGGCTTCGGCCTGCTCAGCCGACAGCGCCGACGTCGCGGCCAATGCGCAGCAGTCGTCGTACCCCTCGCCTTGCTTAGACATGTCTCTAATTAAGCAGATATCGAATCAATGTGCAAACTGCGGTGGTTTCCCAACCGCGCGGGGCCGGTTAGCGTGTCGTAAGCCACCGCCGCTCGCCAAGGAGAGCCGATGAAGCCCGACGTGTCCGACGTTTCCGCTCTCGACCTCAACCTCGCCGGCCGCTGCACGGTCGGCGACATGCTCACCCGCTCGGCCGAGCAGTTCCCCGACCGGATCGCGATCAAGGACCCGACCGGCGAGGTGACCTATGCGGAGCTAGAGCGTACGGCGAACGCGATCGGGCGCGGGCTGCTCGGCCTGGGCGTGCAGCGCCAGGAGCCGGTCGGCTTCATCATGGGCAACTCGTGGAAGTTCATGGCGACGTACTACGGATGCGCCAAGGCGGCGCTGATCTCGCTGCCGATCAACCTCGCGCAGGCGCCCGATGAGATCCGGTTTTGTCTCGCCGACGCCGAGGTTGGCACGATCGTGATCGACGCCGACTTCGTGCCGATCCTCGAGCAGATCATCGCCGAGCTGCCGCAGGTGACCCGCATCGTCGTCCGCGGCGACGGCCCGGCGCAGGTCGGCGGGATCGACACCGTCTCGTGGGACGAGCTCGCCGCGGGCGACGGCGCGCCGCTGGACGACGTACTCGTCGACGAGCGAGACATCCTGCAGTGCCTGTATTCCAGCGGTACGACGTCACGGCCCAAGGGCGTGCTGACCTCGCACCTGCCGGTGGTGATCGCCTGCCTCACCACCGCGATCACCGCCGGGCACAAGTGGGGCAACGAGTACTCGACGTTCGCGGTGATCGTGCCGATGTTTCACACGACGGCACTCAATGTCCTCGCGATGCCCACGCTGACGACCGGCGGCACCGTCGTCGCGCTCCCCGGCTTCGAGCCCGACGCGTTCATCGACGCGCTGGAGAACGACGGCATCACCCACATCATGCTGCTGCCGCACATGTACGAGCTGTTGCTGCAACACCCGCGCACCCAGGGCAAGACCTACGACGATGTCGAGTTCTGCATGTACGCGATGGCGCAGATGCCCGACGAGCGGATCAAGCGGATCAAGGGAATCTTCCCGAACGGGCACGCGCTGCTCGGCTCGGGCATGACCGAGTGCGTGCCGCCGACCGTGTTCCAGTTTCCCGAGCACGAGTTCACCGCGACCGCCTCATGGGGTCCGCCGGTCTGCACGGTCGACACCCGCATCGCCGACGCCGAGGGCAACATCCTGCCGCGCGGAGAGGTCGGTGAGATCGTCTACCGCGGCGCGCAGGTGATGGCCGGCTACTGGAACCGCGCGGAGACTAACGCCGAGGTGTTCCGCGGCGGCTGGCTGCGCACCGGCGACATCGGCTACAAGGACGACGAGGGCATCATCTGGTTTACCGATCGCAGCAAGGACATGATCAAGTCCGGCGGCGAGAACGTCTCCTCGATGGAGGTGGAGCGCACGCTGCTGGAACATCCGCACATCGTCGATGTGGGCGTGATCGGCGTACCCGACGACCGCTGGGGTGAGGCGGTGACCGCGTTTGTGGTCACCGATGGGACTGCACTTTCGGCCGACGACGTGATCGCGCACGCCAAGGATCTGCTGGGCGGCTTCAAGGTGCCCAAGCGGGTCGAGTTCGTTGATGCGCTGCCGAAGACCGCGACCGGCAAGGTGCAAAAGCACGAGCTGCGCAACCTCACCTAAGCCCATCCGAGCCGGCGTGGGCTCGGTAACGGGCTCGTCCCCCGTCTCTAGATGTGGACGCCGATGCCGCGCGCCCAGATGCTGGTGAGCACGGGGACGGCGGCCTCGATCTCCTCCGGAGTGCGCCGCGGCACCCACACCTGAGCGAACCGTTCGATCATCCCGCCGAGTACGTCGGCGGCGATGTCAGCGTCGATCTTCGGGTCGGCCTCGCCGGTCTCCTGCAGGCGCCGGATCCCGGCGGCGTTGCGCTCGACGAACCGCTTGCGGATCTCGTAGCTCATCGCGCCGGTGAAGTCGTCGTACGCCGCGACCTCGGCCATGACCGCCATCATCCGTGCGTTGCGCGCGTAGGCCTCGACGTACTTGCGGTTGGCGATCTCGATCCGCTCGACCGGGTCAAGCGTGCCGGAGCCGGAGCGGGAGGTCTCGAACATCTCGTCGGTGACGTCCTGCACAACCTCGCGGAAGATCTCGTCCTTGCTCTCGAAGTAGGTATAGAAGGAGCCGTACGACGCCCCGGCCCGCTTGGCGATATCGGCGATCCGCGCGTCCTTGAACCCGGCGTCCTCGAACACCGCGCGCGCGGCGGACACGATCGCCGCGCGTTTACGCCGACCGCGTTCGGTCGTCGGTGCGGCCTCGTGGCTCGCCGCCTGATGTGGCGTCGTCTGAGTCATCGCCCGCACCCCTCTCTGCCTGGTCGTTGGGTGAGGATATCGGAAACTTGACAAGGTTGTCATGTTTGGTGAGACTGCGAGTCGCCACCACCGCCCAGTGCGAGAGGAGGCGTGGATGCCGCCGATCGCATCGCGCCTGAACCCCCGGTCCGACGAGTACGCCGCTAATCGCGAAGCCATGATCGTAGCCCTCGCGGAGATCGACGAGGCCCAGCGGCAGGTGCTGGCCGGAGGCGGCGAGAAGTACGTCGCGCGCCACCGCGAGCGCGGCAAGCTGCTGGCCCGCGAGCGCGTCGAGCTGCTCATCGACCCGGGCTCGGCACTGCTCGAGCTCTCGCCGCTGGCCGGCTGGGGCACCGAGCCCCCCCTGGGCGGCGGCCTGGTCACCGCAATCGGCGTCGTCGAGGGCACCGAGTGCCTGATCATGGCCAACGACCCGACGATCCGCGGCGGCAGCCAGAGCCCGGTCAGCGTGCAGAAGGCGCTGCGCGGCTACGAGATCGCCCGCATCAACCGGCTGCCGCTGATCAACCTCACCGAGTCCGGCGGTGCCGACCTGCCGTTCCAGTCGCAGATCTTCGTGCCCGGCGGCGCGTCGTTCAAGGAGATCAGCCGGCTGTCGAAGGAGGGCGTGCCGACGATCGCGCTGGTCTTCGGCAGCAGCACCGCCGGCGGCGCCTACGTGCCGGGCATGTCCGACTACACCGTCTTCGTCAAGGGTGGCGCGCAGGTCTTCCTCGGCGGCCCGCCACTGGTCAAGATGGCCACCAACGAGGATGCCGACGAAGAGACCCTCGGCGGCGCGGAGATGCACGCCAAGCAGTCCGGGCTCGCGGACTACCTCGCCCGCGACGAGTACGACGCCATCCGGATCGGGCGCGAGATCATGCGCCACCTGCGCCATGCCCGGCCGGCACCGATCCCGATGCGCGGGCCGGATCCGGCGTACGACGCCGAAGAGATGCTTGGCATCCCGTCGGCCGACCCGCGTACGCCGTACGACATCCGCGAGGTCATCGCCCGCACGGTCGACGCCTCAGAGTTCGAGGAGTTCAAGCCGCTCTACGGCGCCAACCTCGTCTGCGGGTGGGCGCGGCTGCATGGGCAGGACATCGGCATCCTGGCCAACAACGGCATCCTCTTCTCCGAAGAGTCGCAGAAGGGCGCGCACTTCATCCAGCTCAGCAACCAGCAGTCCATCCCGCTGCTGTTTATCCACAACATCACCGGGTTCATGGTCGGCACCCGCTACGAGCAGGGCGGCATCATCAAGGATGGATCGAAGCTCATCAATGCAGTGTCCAACTCCAGCGTGCCGCACTACTCGCTGATGGTGGGCAACTCCTACGGCGCCGGGAACTACGCGATGAGCGGGCGGGCCTATGACCCGCGGTTCGTCTTCAGCTGGCCGAGTCACAAGATCGCCGTCATGGGTGGCAAGCAGCTGGCCGGCGTACTTTCGATCGTCCGGCAGAACGCCGCGAAAGCCGCCGGCAAGGAGCTCGACGAGAAGGAGGACACCGCGATCCGCCAGGCGGTCGAGGCGCAGATCGACAAGGAGTCGACGGCGCTCTACGCGACGGGGAAGATCTGGGACGACGGACTGATCGACCCGCGCGACACCCGGACCGTGCTGGGCATCGCGATGTCCGCCGCGCGCGGCAACCCGACCGACAGCGACCGCGGCTACGCCGCCTTCCGGATGTGAGCGCGATGATCAGCCGAATCCTGGTGGCCAACCGCGGCGAGGTCGTCAGCCGCGTCGCGCGCACCGCCACGTCGATGGGGATCACCATCGTCGGGGTGTACGCCGACTCCGATGCCGAGGCCCGCTATCTCGACGACGTCGACATCGCGGTCGCGCTCGGCGACGACCAGTCGAGCTCGCCCTATCTCGATATATCGAAGTTGATCGAAGCAGCCAAACGGGCCGGAGCGGACGCCGTACACCCCGGCTACGGGTTTCTCGCCGAGAACGCCGAATTCGCGCGCGCGGTGACCGACGCGGGACTGACCTGGATCGGGCCACCGCCGGAGGCAATCGAGCAGATGGGCTCGAAGATCGAGGCCAAACAGATCGCCGCCGCGGCCGGGGTCGCCGTACTCGACGGCGTGACCGTCGCCGACGAGTCGCCCGAGGTGCTGGAGCAGATCCGCGCACTGCCGCTGCCGCTGCTCGTCAAGCCCTCGGCCGGCGGCGGCGGCAAGGGGATGGTGCTAGTCGACGACTACGCCGACCTCGAACGCGCGCTGACGTCGGCGCGGCGCGGGGCCCAGGCCGCGTTCGGCGACGGGACGCTGTTCGTCGAGCCCTACCTGGCCGCGCCGCGGCACGTCGAGGTGCAGATCCTCGCCGACCAGCACGGCACGGCACTGCACCTGGGCGACCGCGACTGCTCGGTGCAGCGTCGCCACCAGAAGATCGTCGAGGAGGCGCCCGCGCTGCCGACGAGTCCGCCGGACAGCCGCGACCGGATGCAGCAGGCGGCGGTCGAGCTCGCTCGCCAGATTGGCTACACCGGCGCCGGCACCGTCGAGTTCCTGGCGTACGACGGCGGCTATGCGTTCCTGGAGATGAACACCCGGCTGCAGGTTGAGCACGCGGTGACCGAGGAGGTCACCGGGCTCGACCTCGTCGAGTGGCAGATCCGGATCGCCCGCGGCGAGCCGCTCGACGTCACGCCGCAGCAGCACGGCCACAGCATCGAAGTACGTCTATACGCTGAGGACCCGGCCAACGACTACCTGCCCTCGCCCGGCACCATCACCGACTGGGCGCACACCGACGTCGCCGGTGTCCGTTGGGAGGAAGGCGTCGAGACCGGCAGCCAGGTCAGCACGCGCTACGACCCGATGATCGCCAAGATCGTCGCTCGCGGCGCCGACCGTGACGAGGCCATCGCTCGGCTTCGCGCCGCGCTGCGCGGGCTGCAGGTCAGCGGCATCAAGACCAACCGCGAGCTGCTGCTCGGCGTACTTGGCGACTCGGAGTTCACCGGCGGTCCGGTCGGCACCGACTTCCTGGAGCGGCGCGCCGAGCTGCTGAGCCCGGCACCGGACCCGGCGGTCGTCGAACGGGCCGCGGTCGCCACCGCCATCCACCGCCTGCTGGAAGTCAACGCGGCGCGCGAGGTGCAACCGTTTACCCCGGTCGGCTGGCGCAACCTGCCCAGCCAGGACCAGCTCACGACACTGCGTACCAACGGCGACGAGCTGGTCGTGCACACCCGCCGCGAGCGCAACGGCACCTGGCGCGCCGGAATCGACGGGGCCGACCTGCGGGTCGTCGTACGCCGCCACACCCCCGAGTCGATCGCCCTGGAGATCGACGGGCTGCGCACCAGGTTTGCCGTCGCCGACTCCGGGCAGCACACGAGCGTGCAGACCCCCGACGGCGTGGTCGAGTTCACCGCGCTCAGCGGCATCGAGACCGACGAGGAGGCGGGCCTGGCCGGCAGCGTCGTCGCCCCGCTCCCCGGCCTTGTCGTCTCGGTCGAGGTCGCGGTCGGCGACACTGTCGAGGTCGGCGATGCGCTCGTCGTACTCGAAGCGATGAAGATGGAACATCGGCTGGAGGCGACCGGCCCCGGCAAGGTGAGCGAGGTGCTGGTCTCGGTCGGCGACTCGGTCGACTACCAGGCGCCGCTCGTCGTCGTCGAGGAGGAGTAGGGATGCGCACCCTTCGCGTGGCCAACTGCAGCGGCTTTTTCGGTGACCGCCTCAGCGCGGCCAAGGAGATGGTCACCGGTGGCGACATCGACGTGCTGACCGGCGACTGGCTCGCCGAGCTGACCATGATCATCCTGCGCCGCCAGCAGGCCAAGAACCCCGACGCCGGGTACGCCGCCACGTTCGTCAAGCAGCTCGAGGACGTGCTCGGTGAGTGCCTGGAGCGGGGCATCAAGATCGTCTCCAACGCCGGCGGGCTCAACCCCGGCGGGGCGGCGCGGGCCGTCGAGCAGCTCGCCGAACGGCTCGGGCTGCCCGTGCGGGTCGGCAGGGTGACCGGCGACGACATCCTGCCGCGGGTGCCCGAGCTGGTCTCTGCGGGCGCGCTGACCCACCTCGACTCCGGCGAGCCGATCGACCTTGCCGGTCGTACGCCGCTCGCGGCCAACGCCTATCTCGGCGGCTGGGGCATCGTCGACTGCCTGAACCGCGGCGCCGATGTCGTCGTGACCGGGCGGGTGACGGACGCGGCCGTCGTGGTCGGGCCGGCGGCATGGGCGTTTGGCTGGGGCCGCGAGGACTTCGACAAGCTCGCCGGCGCGGTCGTCGCGGGCCACGTCATCGAGTGCGGTGGACAGGCGACCGGCGGCAACTTCTCCTTCTATGGCGAGGTTCCCGGCATCGAGCGGGTCGGATTCCCGCTGGCCGAGCTCCGCGAGGACGGCTCCAGCGTCATCACCAAGCACCGCGGCACCGGCGGTCTGGTCAGCGTCGACACGGTCAAGGCGCAGCTGCTCTACGAGGTCGGCGGGCGGCAGTACGCGAACCCGGATGTGACCACCCTGCTCGACTCGATCACCCTGCGGCCCGACGGAGACGACCGTGTCGAGATCTCCGGCGTACTCGGCCAGGCCCCGCCGCCCGGTCTGAAGGTGTCGATGGCCGTCGAGGGCGGCTACCGCAACCAGATGCTGTTGTGCCTGACCGGCGATGATCCCGAGGGCAAGGCCGACATCGCGCTGCGCACCATCTGGGAGATGATCCCCGGCGGGCGCGCGGCGTTCGAGCGGGTCGACGTCGAGCTGATCGGCCGACCCGCGAACGACCCCGACACCTATGGTGCGGCAACGACGCTACTGCGCGTGGCGGTGGCGGGACCGGACGAGAAGCTGGTCGGCCGGGCGTTCTCCGGTGCGGTCGTGCAGACCGGGCTGTCGAGCTACCCGGGCTTCTATGCCACGTCGCCGCCCGGTAGCGGTACGGCGTACGAGACCTACATTCCCGGCGTTGTACCCGCCGCCGACGTCCCGATGACGGCGAGCGTCGACGGCAAGCCCGTCGAGGTCGCCAACACCGGCGCGACGGTGAACGCACCGCTCGATCCCCCGTCGTACGAGGAGGTCCCCGCGGCCGAGCTGCCATGCGAGGCGATGCGCCGGGTGCCGCTAGGTGACCTGGCCGGCGCCCGCTCCGGCGACAAGGGCGGACACGCCAACCTCGGCATCTGGGCGCGCGATGCCGCGACGTTCGAGTACCTCGACGGGGTACTGACCGTGGCCAAGCTCCGCGAGCTGATCCCGGGCACGCGCGAGCTCCAGATTCAGCGCCACCGGTTGCCGAACCTGCTCGCGATCAACTTCGTGATTGAAGGGTTCCTCGGCGACGGTGTGTCGTCGTCGTTGCGGTTGGACGCCCAGGCCAAGGGGCTGGCCGAGTACGCCCGATCGCGACACATCGACGTCCCGATGTCACTGATGCGCTAACGAACGCACTCGGCCGGCGGGGGTCTCGACCACGCTCGGGCCCAGGGGGCCTCACTGCTCGACCACCAGCTGGTGGTTGCGCTCGGGCGGGGCAGTTGGCAGGTTGGGAGGACGGTGTCGGTCCCGGATGCCGGCCCCTACCAAACCGAGGTGCGCACGGACTCGCAGACGGTCATCCTGCTGGTCGCGATCGTCTATCTGTTGATGATGCTCGCGGTCGGTGCCTGGGCCAACACCAAGATGAAGTCCTCGAAGGACTTCCTGGTCGCCGGGCAGTCGCTCGGCTTCTTCGTCATGGCGATCGCATCGTTCTCCTCCATCCAGAGCGGCTGGGGGATGGTCGGCTCGACGGGTACGACGTCGGCCTGGGGCGTCGGCGCGGTGGTGAGCGTGGCCGTCGTACCGCTCGGCTTCGCGCTCGCCTGGTTCCTGCTCGGCGGGCGGTTGCGGCGGATCTCGCAGAAGCACGAGGTCTACTCCATCCCGGACATCGTGCGGGTCCGCTACAACAGCCGCGCGGCGCACATCTGGATGTCGATCGCGATGATCCTCGGCGCGATCGGCTACATGACCGCGCAGATCGTCGCGGCAGGCGTCATCACCAGCCTGCTGCTCGGCATCCCGTTCATGACCGCCACGTGGATCGGCGGACTGATCGTCGCGGCGTACACCATGGCCGGCGGCATGCTCGCCGCCGTCTGGACCGACCTCATCCAGGGCCTGGTGATGATCGGCATGTCGATCGCCATCTTCTTCATCGCACTGTCAACGAGCGGCGGATGGACCAACATGCTCGACACGCTCGCCGGCGAGAGCGTGAAGTTCGTCGCCCTGGAGGGAGTCCAGCCCGCGGTGTGGATCGTCGCCAACGCGATCCTGCTGTGCTTCGGCATCATCGCCCAGCCGCAGCTGATCCATAAGTTCCTGATGCTGAGGTCCGCGAAGGAGCTGAAGTGGGGCGCGACCGTGGCCGGGATCGGCTACGCCACGACCACGCTCTTCTCGCTCGGCGTCGGCCTGGCGATGCGCTCGGCGATCATCGAGGGCCGCGCCACCGAACCCGATGTCCTCGACGACACGGCCAACAGCTTCCTGTCGCAGTTCACCTCGCCGGTGATCGCCGGCCTGGCCTTGGTCGCGCTACTCGCGGCGATCATGTCCAGCGCGTCGAGCTTCATCACGATCGGCGCATCGGCGTTGACGCGTGACCTGGTCGGGGCGCTGCGCGGCGGCTCGCTGCGCCGCGAGCTCACCTGGAACCGGCTCGCCAGCCTCGGGGTTGTGGTGGCCTCGATCGTCATCGGCCTCTACCTCGACCAGATCATCTACCTGCTCGGCGCGATCGGCTGGGCGGCGTTCGCGGCCGCGATCTTCGGGCCGGTCGTCATCGGCGTCTACTGGCGGCGTGGCACCGGCATCGCGGCGCTCGTGTCGGTCATCGTCGGTCTTGCTCTCAACATCGTGTTGACGATCCTGACCTCGCAAGGGTTCTGGACCCCGCCGCCGACGTTCTTCGCCGGTCCGCTCGTGGTCACCGTCGGTGTCCTGGTGTACGTCGGGCTCTCCTACCTCACGTCCTCGCGCGCCGACGAGGAGAGCTTCGACGACCTCTACCCCCTCGACGACGAGCCGGACGGCGTACTGGCCGCAAGTGCGAGCCCGAGTACGCCGCGTCGCCCGGAAGGAGACCGGTGATGCCCGCACCCACCGAAGGACAGGGCCGCGTCGACCGGATCGTGCTGGCCTTCACCGGCCTGCTGACGCTCACCATGATCGGGATGCTGGTCAACAACCCGGGACTGACGATGGTGCCCATTCCGTTGATGGTCGCGCTGTTGATGCTGCTGGCCACGCTACGCCCCGGTAACCGCCTACCGGCCCGAAAAGTGCTCGTTGCGCAGGCGATCTTTCACCTCGGATCGCTCGCCGTCTGGCTGATCGCCTGGCTCGCGGTCGGCAACGACGAGGTCACGATCGCGGGGATGACGACCAGCATGGGCATGCTCGTGGTGATCGGCTGGCCGTTCTACACCATCACCAGCGGCCTGCTGTATGCCTACTGTTCGACGTACTCCACGGCGATCGCGCAGGTCACGACGGATGCACCCGATGCAAACTGAGTACGCCGAACCGATTGCGCGCAGGCCCTCCCAGGGCGTTAGATGTTTCTGACCGGTAGCGACACGCCGGGTTCGAAAAAATTTCTGCGGGCATCGGAACCGCACGGCGAGAAGCCACCGTCAAGAGTTCGCACAACATGAAACGGCCTACAGCCGCTAACAACGAACTCTCAAACTTCCTATGAGGAGCGATCATGGACTACTACGACGTCGACGGAAACGGTGTTGCTGACTCGGTTGGTTATGACACCAACGGAGATGGCGTCAACGACGTGTACGAGGTTGACACCAACGGCGACCAGTACGCCGACACCACCGTCACCGACTACAACCAGGACGGTTACGCCGACGGCTACTCCTCGGCTGACCCGTCGGCCCCGGGCGATAGCACCTACTACGCCGGCGGCGAGACGACCGCTTCGGGTGGCCACACCTACGACAGCGACGGCGACGGGGTTGCCGACCAGGTCGGCTACGACACCAACGGCGACGGCATCGATGACGTCTACAACATCGACACCGACGGCGACCAGTACACCGACACCACCGTCACCGACTACAACCAGGACGGCTACGCCGACGACGGTTCGGCCACGGTCTACTCCAACGAGTACGAGACCGCGACCGACAGCACCTACGGTTCGTCGGGCGGCACGACCGACTCGGGCTCGGCTTCGGCTTCGGCCTCCTCGTCGGCCTCGGCCTCGGATGTCACCTACTACGACGCCGACTACGACGGCACGGCTGACTCGGTCGGCTACGACACCAACGGCGACGGCGTCGACGATGTCTACGTCATCGACACCGACGGCGACCAGTACGCCGACACCACGGTGACCGACTACAACCAGGATGGTTACGCCGACGCGTAAGCACTAGCCACAGAG
>ERZ500994.102-NODE-102-length-27341-cov-6.188998_pt1 | contig 27341 bp, 23 predicted proteins | sample MGYA00248878_ERZ500994 | MGnify/ENA primary metagenome ERZ500994 (study PRJEB25958, sample SAMN03398533) | human skin metagenome | study: EMG produced TPA metagenomics assembly of the Human Skin Microbiome Metagenome (human skin metagenome) data set. | reverse complement strand
CCGCGCAACCCCCCCCTCTGCCCCGTGTGGTGGGGGGCGCGCAACGTGGGAGCTTCGAGGGGTCAGAGCGGCCCGGTTGGGAGATGCCTGCGGACCAGCTTGCCGGTGGGGTTGCGCGGCAGGTCTTCGACGAAGACGACGTCGCGGGGCACCTTGTACCGGGCGAGGTGCTTCTTGACGTGCGCCTTGATGTCCTCAGGCGTGGGGTTCGCATGTTCGGCGGCGACGATGAAGGCGCGCAGACGTTTTCCGTATTCGTCGTCGTCGACGCCGATGACCGCCACGTCGTCGATGTCGGGATGCTCACCGAGCAGATTCTCCACCTCGAGCGGGTAGACGTTCTCGCCTCCGGAGACGATCATGTCGTCGTCACGGCCGTCGATGTGGAGGAGCCCGTGCTCGTCGAACCGGGCCATGTCGCCGGTGGACATGTAACCGTCGATGATCTCCTTGTTGCGGCCGTCGGTGTACCCCTCGAACGGGGCGCCGTTGCGCACGAACAGCCTGCCGCGCACGTTGGTCCCGGAGATCCGGTTGCCCTTGTCGTCGAAGAGCGCGAGTCGACTCGTGACCGGTGCGCGGCCCACCGTCCCCGGTGCCAGGCGCAGCTCCTTCGGTTGCGCGACCGTGGCGATCGCAACCTCGGTGGAGCCGTAGAGGTTGTAGAGGACGTCGCCGAAGGTGTCCTGGGCGTGGTTGGACAGCTCCGGGGTGAGTGCCGACCCGGCGATGACAATCGCCTTCAGCGACGACGTGTCGTACCGGGCGATGGTCTCGGCAGGGAGCTCGACGATGCGGTGCAGCATCGTCGGGACGGCGACGAGCATGTCGGCGCGGTGTTCGGCGATCAGCGCCAGCGTGCGCTCGGGGTTGAACCGTCTGGTGGTGACGACCTTGTTGCCCAGCGCCGCGCCCACCAGATAGGTCGCCAGCCCGGTGCTGTGGAAGATCGGCGACACGATCACCATCGTTCCCTGATGCGGGAACGGAATTCGATCGATGATCTGAGCGGTTGCCAGCGGTGACACGCTGTCACGGGGAGCCCCCTTGGGCAGGCCCGTCGTGCCGCCCGTATATTGGAGCACCGCGATCGCATCGGACGGATCGGCGACGGGATGTTCCTCATACCGGCCGTCGTTGTCGAGCAATTGCGCGAAGGTGATCTGCCGCTCGTCCGGGAGAACGTCTGCGATCTGCTTCGCGGCCTTCATCTGCGCGGCGACCGCTTGCGGATCTCCGGCCATCTCGGCAAGGCTTCCCACGACCAGCGTCTTCAATCGCGTCGTACCGAGCATGGCAGCCATCTGGGGGTAGAGGGCCGACAGATCGAGCGTCATGAGAATGTCGGTACGACTGTCCTCGATCTTGTGCTCGAGCACTTTCGCTGCATCCAGCGGCGAATAGTTGACCGCTGTGCCGCCAGCTTTGAGAACGCCAAAAAATGCGATGAGGTAATGCGGCGTGTTCGGAAGGAACAGGCCGACATGCACCCCTGGCCCGACCCCCAGCCGCTGCAGGCCGCACGCGGCCCGGTCAGTCAGGTCGCCGAGTTCCCGGTACGTGATGCGTCGCCCCATGAAATCGATCGCGGGTCGGTCGGGATATTTTGCGGCCGTCTCGCGCAAGATGTCCTGAACGGGCCCTGTCCTGATCTCCGCATCCCAGCGGATGCCGACCGGATATGATTTGATCCACGGCATGTCGTTCATTTCCAATCCTCCCATTTCCCTTTTCGCGGGCGGTCGCGTCGCACACCGGCCGCGAACGTTTTTGTTTCTTTCAAGGCGCGCCCACTCTCGCGGCACTTTTCTCCGATCGAAGACGGCGGCAGGCTTTGGGCATCGACATCCACCCGAAGGCAGGTCTATCGGAACGGACGCAACGCCTGCTGGCTTTCCGTGGCCTGTCCGACGCTGCTTGAACGCGGCTCCGGACGCCGTTCCGCGCTCCGGTCTCACGTGCAGCGCCGCCGAAACTGCGATGGTCTTGGACAGGGCCCTCATCGCGATGTGGCCCTGCGCTTCGGTTGAGCGATCTTTCATCGCGCGCTGCCATCGGGCGATCACTTCACGGAGTTCGCCATGACGCGCGGCTAAGCTGCGAGAAACGCGTATAGCTGCAGGATCGCCCGACTCTCGAGCGCGAGCGAAAAGGATGAGGGCGGCTTCGAGGCGTGCGCTGGCCGGTCCAATCGTTCTCCCCCGGTCTCGCGTAAGAACCGCATGTTGCTGCGTGTGATTGCACGCCGCCGGTCCTGCGCGGGCCTTCATCTGCGTCATTGCGCAGTTGACCTCACGTTAGTGGCGCATCCGCGCAACCAAAAGGTCGCATTTGTCCGCCTAAGCAGTGAATTTTGGACAGCAGGGTCTCGTTGAAATAGGTGACGGGACGTCCCGAAAGGCATTCGCAAAGCGGAACGCAAGGCCACGGCTTTGAAAATCGACGAAGCGCTGCGGGCCTTTCGGCGTCAATCCCCTCGATCACATCGATAAGGCGAAAACGTCCGGACGCGGATGCGGCGGTTGCGTTCACACGAACGGGCAGCGGCGGCGCGGCGGCGGTGATAGCGCGAGCTCGGACGCGGCGGACGTCGCTGCGTCCGGCGAGACCGTGCTTGCCGGCGTTCGGTGTGGTACGTCGACAGGGTCGGAATGCGGAACGCGCGAGTTCCGGCGGAGCGAATATGTCATGACGGTCCCTTCCACAACTCCCATCCTCGTCGGCGTCGGCCAGTTCACGGAACGTCTCAACGCGCCGGGATTCGAGGGATTGGCGGCCTACGACATAGCGACGCGCGCAGCCGAGCGCGCCATGAACGACGCGCTGTCGGTGGACCGGCTCCGGCCGGCGGTGGACGCCATCGCCACCACGCGCACGTTTGAGGATTCGACGCCGCGCCGCGCGCAGCCGTTCGGCAAATCCAACAATTTCCCGCATTCGATCGCTACCCGGCTGGGCATCGAGCCGCGCGTCGCGGTGTGGGAGAAGGGCGGCGGCAATTCGCCCCAGCATCTCGTCAACGAATTCGCGACGCGGCTCGCGGCGGGCGAGTTCCGCATGGTGCTGATCGCGGGCGCTGAGAATATTTCCACCGCGCGCTGGCTGCAGTCGCAGGGCCGGCGCGCCGACTGGTCCGAAACGGTCGAGGGGGCGGTCGAGAATCGCGGTATGGGTCTGCAGGGGCTGGCGCTGCGCTACAACATCCGCCACGGCCTGCTTGGCACCGCGCCCTATTACGGTCTTTGCGAGAACGCCCGTCGCGGCCGCCTTGGCCAGACGCGCGAGCAATATCTCAAATCGATGGGCGATCTCTTCGCGCCCTTCACGAGCATTGCGACGGCAAATCCCTATTCCTCCTCCGACGTCAAGCCGATGACATCCGAGGACCTGACGACGATTGGCGAGCGCAACCGGATGATCGCCGATCCCTATCCGCAGCGCCTGATGGCGCGCGATCAGGTCAATCAGGGCGCGGCGCTTCTGCTCACGACGGTCGGCGTCGCGAAGGAACTCGGCATCGCCGAGGATCGCTGGGTCTATCTGCACGGCCATGCGGACGTAACCGAGCGCGAACTGATGCAGCGGCAGGATCTCGGCCAGTATCCGGCGGCCGTGATGTGCTGCAAGGCGGCGCTGGACCAGGCCGGTGTGACGGCGTCTTTCCTGTCCTTCTTCGATTTCTACAGTTGCTATCCGATCGCCGTGTCGAGCATCGCCATCGATGGTCTCGGGATGCGCGCCGACGACCGGCGCGGTTTCACCGTCACGGGCGGACTGCCGTATTTCGGCGGCCCCGGAAACAACTATTCCATGCACGCCATCGCCAGCATGGTGGAACGTCTGCGCGAAAAGCCCGATTCCTACGGCCTGATCGGCGCGAACGGCGGCTATCTGTCGAAATACGCAGCCGGCGTCTATTCCACCAAACCCGCCGCCTTCGTTCCATTCGACAGCGAGGTCTTGCAGAACGAGATCGACCGCTGGCCCGCGCCCGCCATTTCCACGAAACCCGACGGCTGGGCGACCATCGAGACCTATACGGTCTTCTACACAAAGGGTGCACCGGACTATGCGGTCGTGGTCGGCCGCACGCCGCAGGACGAACGTTTCCTCGCGATGACGGAGGCGGAGGATTCGCGGAGCGTCGAGGACATTCTCGAAGGCGAGCCGCTCGGACGCAGGATTTTCGTCCGCTCGACGAACCGCGGCAACCGCTTCACCTTCTCGGAGGAGCGGATGGATGAATTGCTGCCGCTGCGTCCACCGACATTCCGCGAGTCCTACGACTATGCATTGGTCGAGCGTCGCGGCCATCTTCTGGTCGTCACCATCAATCGGCCCGAGGTCCGCAACAGCCTGCATCCGATGGCGAACGAGGAGCTGGAAGCGATCTGGGACGCCTACGAGGCCGATCCCGACCTATGGGTGGCGATCTTAACCGGCGCCGGCACGGAAGCCTTCTCCGCCGGCAACGATCTCAAATATACTGCCAGCGGCAAGCCGATGTGGATGCCGCGCAGCGGCTTCGGCGGCCTGACGAGCCGCACGCGCGTGAAACCCGTGATCGCCGCCGTGAACGGCTTCGCGATGGGCGGCGGGACGGAAATGGCGCTGTCGTCCGACATCGTCGTCGCGGACGAGACGGCGTCTTTCGCGCTCAGCGAGGTGCGCGTCGGCCTGGTCGCCGCCGCGAGCGGGCTGGTGCGCCTGCCGCGCCAGATACCGAAGAAGATCGCCGTGGAGCATATATTGACCGGGCGCTCGATCCCCGCCGCGCGCGCGCTGGAACTCGGTCTCGTCAATCGTCTCATGCCGGCGGGACAGGCGCTCGCCGGCGCGCTGGAGATCGCCGAGGAAATCCTCGCGGTGTCGCCGACCTCGGTGCGCGTTTCGATGAAAGTGATGAACGAGGCCGACGAACATGCGTCGGAGGCTGAAGCGTCGAGCGCACCCTCGCGCTACATCGACGAATTGCTGACGAGCGAGGATTATCTTGAAGGCCCGAAGGCCTTCGCCGAGAAGCGCAGGCCGGTCTGGCGGAACCGCTGACGCGGCTCTGTTCTCTCGCGCCGGACGGTTCCGGCGCGCCGGGGCGGTCAACTTGCGGGCCTCAGTCCGGCAGCCCAAGTTCCCGATTGACCTCGGCGGTATGTTCTCCGATCGCGGGCGCGTGGCGTAGTTCCGGATCGTCGCTATCGGCGAAGCGTACCGGCGAACGCACTTCTACATAGCCGCCTTCCGTCGGATGCTCGCGACGGCGGAAGAGGCCGGTGGCGCTGAGATGGGGATCCTCGAGCACCTCGCCGATCTCGTTGGCGTGCATGGCGGGCACGTTCGCCGCCTTCAGCAGCTTCAACCACTCCTCGGTAGTCTTCTCGGGCAGGATCTTTTCGGCCTCCTCGTACATCTGCGTCATGTTCGCGCGCCGGAGCGGCTTGTCGATGAAGCGCTCCTGCTCGAGAACTTCCGGATGCCCGGCAGCCTGGAAGAAGCGCACCCAACGCTCGTCGAGGTAAGGCGCGATCGCGATGTAGCCGTCCTTCGTTCGCATCGGCTGGCGGACAGGATCCAGCTGACGCGGATAGCCCCACTGGCCCGTCGGAGGATTGAAGGTCGCGTCGCAAAGATGCTCGAGCATGTTGAAGCTCGTGATGGCCTCGAACATCGGCACTTCGACATGCTGCCCCGTCCCATCGCGGTTTCGCGCGATGAGCGCCGCAAGGGTCGCGTATGCCGCGTGCAGGCCCGAAACTTTGTCGGCGAAAAGCATCGGCAGGAAGCGGGGCCGCGGATTGCCGTCCACGCGCGGCAACAGTGAAACTGCACCGGATGCGGCCTGGATCACATCATCGTAGGCCTGCAGCCCAGCATAGGGGCCGCCAAGTCCGAAGCCGGTGCAATGGACATAGACGATATCGGGCCGCAATTTCGTCACCGTCTCGTAGTCGAGGCCCAACCTGCCGATGGCATCCGGCCGGATGTTGTGTATGAAGACATCGCTCGTCTCGAGAAGGCGCCGCATGGCAGCCTTTCCCGTCTCGGACTTCATGTCCCAGTTCACGGAGCGTTTGCCCCGGTTGAGACGCAGATGGACCGGGCCCATCAAGGGCGTTTTCGGCGGTACGCCTATGTTGCGTGCACTGTCCCCCTCCGCTGGCTCGACCTTGATGACGTCGGCTCCGAGGTCCGCCAGAATCTGCGTGCAATAGGGCCCGAACACCACCGTCGTCATATCGGCGACGCGGACGCCGTCCAGCGGAAGTTTCCTGCTCATTTCATCCTCCGAAACGGGGCCTGAGACCCCTCTTTATTTTGTTCGAACCGGGCATCTATGCGAGCGACGCCGGGAGCCTTCGATTGGCAACGCCGCGACCAACCGTCGTGCGGCGGCGCAGACGGCTGCACCGGCCCGACGATGCAGGCTTCGGGGCGCCCCGTCTACCGGTCCGAAGATGACGTTGATTTACCACGCTATCGATCATGGATTTTAAAGGGGAGAAACGAGCCTGCATCGGCGCCGTCTCCGCGGCTGCGAACTGGCCCGCTTGGTGCATCCCGCCGACGTTCCTTTCAAATATCCGACAGGCTACAATGGCTCAGGCTCCCTCCAAAGCAGACTTCCAGAAACCGGCCATCATGCTCGCCGGACCCGTCGACTACGACATGTATCGCGCGTTCAAGGAGCAGTTCGGCGCGGTTCCGGACGCGCCGCTCGTCGTCGTCGAATTGTCCACGCTCGGCGGCGATCCGGAAGTTGCCCGCATGATGGGCGAAGATATCCGTTACGCCAGCGAAATGTCGCCCGAACGTCGTCTGGTGTTTCTCGGCAAGGCCGCCATCTATTCGGCGGGCACCACTTTCATGAGCTTTTTCGCTCGTCACAATCGCTATCTTACACGAGGCACGCGGTTGATGATCCATGAGCGGAAAATGTCCAAGACGCTGATGGTCGAAGGGCCGCTGACCACATGCACAGCAAGCCTGCGCGCAACCCTCAACGAGATCGAATGCTCCATCGCGATCCAGAACGAGGGCTTCGAAAACCTCGTCAAGGGATCGAAGGTCAAGATCGACGAGGTGTTGAGGCGCGCGCCGGAGAACTGGTATATCGAGGCCGAAGAAGCTGAGAAGCTGGGCCTGATCGAGGGCGTGCTCTGACGCATGGCGAAATTTCAGTTTCCCCACAGCCACGCCTTCAACGGCGGCAGCGTTAGGGTTGCGGACGACGGGAAGACCGGAACGGATTGCCTGGTGGAATTCGGCGACGGAGTGACCGTCATCGCGAGATGCCGGTTCGGGGATGAGGCCATCGACCTCGAGATTCCCGTTTACCGCACCGCGCGCGGAACGACGGTGGACGCACGGAACTGGCGCGTGGCTCAGCGCCAGGACGGCACCTGGCGCTCGCTGCGGCGGTCCTGACGCATACGGGCCGGCAATCCGCCGGCAGGCGCGCCGCGTGGAACCGCTGTCCTGTCCGCGATGCGGCGCTGACGCCCGGCCCGCAGTAGACGTCCAAAACGGACCGGTCGCGCGTCCGCATCGCACCTTTGCAGCCAGGCGAAGTTCTCGATAGCCTTCCCGGCAGAATGATGTGAGCGCCGCACGAAACCGGATCGTAAAATCCAGGCGGCGCCACGAGCGGGTCTGGCGGCCGGCGCATTTGGCGGAGGGAGCGAACGTGGATACCGCGACGGACAGGATTGTCTTTCTCAGCCTCGGCCGGCTGTCCCGCGTGATGTCGGTCTCGCCGGACGGCGACGACGTGCGGACGCTGATCGAGGGACTGGATTCGTTTCCGGATGGCATCACGATCGATCCGGTCAATCGGCATCTCTACTATACGTTCATGGGCGCCGATCGCGCCGGCGAGGATTATTTCTCGACCGACGGATACATCGAGCGCGCGAACTATGACGGCAGCGGGCGCGAGATCGTCGTCCCGATCGGAACGTTCGTTACGGGCAAGCAGATCCAGTTTGGCCCGTCGAGCCGCCGCATCTACTGGTGCGACCGCGAGGGCATGAAGGTCATGAGCTGCGCGACTGACGGCTCCGATCTGAAAATCCACGTCCAGACCGGCGCGACCGACGAGGACAGCCAGGACCGTCGGCGGCATTGCGTCGGCGTCACGGTCGACGAGCCCGGCGGCTATCTGTACTGGACGCAGAAAGGGAAGCCGAAGGGCAACGAGGGCCGGATTCTCCGGGCGCCGCTCCATGCGTCGCCCGGCGACGATCCCGCCCGGCGGACCGATATTGAAACGCTGGCGGATGGCCTTCCCGAGCCGATCGATCTCGAATGGGATGGCGGGACGCAGACGCTCTATTGGACCGATCGCGGGAATGCGCCCAAGGGCAATACGCTGAACCGCGCGACAATTCACGGCGGGAAGCTTACGGATCACGAAATTCTGTTTTCGGGCCTCAAGGAGGCCATCGGGCTTGCATACGACCATCGGAACCGACGTGTGTTCGTCAGCGATCTCGCGGGAACGCTGCGCGTCGTGAATCTGGATCGGCCGGGCGAAGCGAAGGTCGTCTATCAGGGACGCAGCCCGTTGACGGGCATTGCCTATCTCCCCGCCTGAGGTTCTGAACCGCCCCAGAACCACGCAGAACAGAGATCTCTTCCATGCCGTATGCCGTTCCCGAAAACATTTTGACCCGGCCTATCGCGATCCTCGGCGCTGGAACGCTCGGGCGCCGCATGGCGCTCATGCTGGCGACTCAGGGCGCCGAAGTGCGGTTGTACGATCCCAATGCCGACGTGCGCGCCGCCGGCGTCGCCTATGCGACGAAAGAGCTTCCAGGCGTGCTGGAAAAGCAGATCAAGGACGGGCGCGCGGGAGTCGTGGTCGGATCCGACGATCTCGCGACCGCGCTGCATGGCGCGTGGCTCGTCATCGAGGCGGTGCCGGAAAATCTCGAACTCAAGAAGACCATCTTCAGACAACTGGACGAACTCGCGGAGCCTGACGCGATCCTGGCCACCAACTCCTCCTCCTACGCCAGCAGCAATCTCGTCGACAGCGTCCGCCATCCGGACCGGCTTCTCAACATGCACTTCCTGATGCCGCCACGCTCGACGCCGGTGGAACTGATGTCCTGCGGCCGGACCGACGCGGCCGTCATCGGACTGCTTGCCGATGTCCTGCCGGCCTATGGCCTGACGCCATATGTCGTCGAACGCGAAAGCACGGGATTCATCTACAACCGCATCTGGGCCGCCATCAAACGGGAAGCGCTTTCGGTCGTCGCTGAAGGGGTCGCCAAGCCGGACGTTGTGGACGCCATCTATACGCAGGCGCTGGGCGTTCGTGCCGGCCCCTGTCGCCTCATGGATCTGGTCGGGCTCGACGTCGTCCTGAACATTGAGGAGCACTACGCAGAAGAACGCGAAGGTCTGCCCGAAGGACCGCGAACGCTCCTCAAGAAGATGATCGCGGAAGGACGCCTTGGCGTGAAAAGCGGACGAGGCTTTTACGAATACCCGCAATCCAGGTAGCGATGCGATTTCACACGCGGGCCGTCTGCGTCGTGACGGCTGCAATTGTTCCGTCGCATGCCGACGGAACACCAGATGGCAAGCCATCCCGGCAGATCGTCAGGCGACCGTCTTGCGCTCCCGCAACTTCGAAATGGTTTCGGTGTCATATCCTGCCGCGCGCAGAATCTCGTCGCTGTGCTGACCGAGCGCAGGCGGCTTGTGCGGCCCGACCTTTTCCGTGCCCGATACGAAGAACGGACTGCTGATCGTCATCAACGCATCGTCCACGAACGGAAGCAGCACGCCCGTTTCGATGGCCTGCGGATCGTTGGCGACCTGATCCATCATGGCTACGCCCTCGAACACCAGACCGTTCTCCTTGAAGAGGGTCTTCCATTCGTCGCTGCCCTGGGTCGCGAACGCCGCGTCGAGGATCGCGATCAGGTCGCGCGCGTTTTTGGACCGGGACGGGCGGTCGGCGAACCGGGGGTCGGCGGCCAGTTCGGCGCGGCCGATGCACCGTGCCAGAACGGGCCAGTGCTTGTCCTCGTTCACCAGGGCAAGAAGCAGCCAGGCGCCGTCGGCGCAGCGGTAATAGCAACTGAGCGCGTTGAAGCTTTGCTCGCGCGGCGGGCGAGGCTGGAACGCCGCACCGCACAGCGCAGCTTGCGTCCAAACGCCATTGGCCCAGATCCCGTTCGCGATCAGCGATGAACCGACATAGGCGCCGCGCGCAGTCCGCTCGCGCTGGTAGAGCGCAAGCATGACCGCGGAGAACAGCGCGACGCCTGACGGATGATCGCCCATGCCGCTGATGGCGCGCGCCGGGGTCGCGCCAGCATGCGGGACCACCTGGTCCATCAAGCCGGAGCGCGCCCAGTAAGCCGTGAGATCGAAACCGGGCTTGGCCGCGTCGTCGCCGGTTTCGCCGTATCCGGTGAAGGACGCATAGATCAGCCGTTCGTTCAGTCCCGACAATCTGTCGTGGTCGATCCCCAGTTTCTTGCGGACGGCCAGCGGATAATTGGTGATGAACACGTCGGCCTGCTTGACCAGGCTCCCCATGATCCCTCGCCCTTCTTCCGATGCAAGGTCAAGCGCGAGGCTTCGCTTGTTGCGATTGTCCAGCAGCCACGCGTAATTATGGTCGGATCGAGGCATGCCGGGATTGCGGGTCACATGACGATAGGCGTCGCCGATTCCGGGCGGTTCGATCTTGATGACGTCGGCGCCGAAGTCGGCCATCACGGTTGCGCAGATCGGCGCTGCGATGAAACTGCCGCAATCGATGACTTTTATACCTTCGAGGATTTTGCTCACTGATGTGCTCCTGATCTGCCGGTCCTGATCTGCCGGTTTGCGCTGCCAGTCGCCTAGCGTTCGCCGCGCTGTTCATCGAGAACACGGAGGATCGCAACTTGCGCATCGTCGCGCTGGCGCTCCATCTCGTTCATCGGCGTGTCCGCGTAGGCGGCGTCGCCCTGGGCGACGACCAGATCCGCGAGCGCATCGGAATATTCGATCGGCGAGGGTCTCGCCCAACTCGCCTTCATGCCAGGACCGAACTGCTTGAAGTACCCACGGAACCCGGACGGTCCTCCCCCCATGTAGAAGGAGCTGAAAGGTCCATTGACGGCCCAGCGCAGTCCGATCGAACTCGTGACGATGTCGTCGAGTTCCTCGATCGTCACGACGCCTTCCTTCACGAGATAGCACGCTTCGCGCATGATCACGCCCTGCAGGCGGTTCGCGACGAAGCCTCGGATTTCCTTCCTGAGCACGCGGGGGCGTTTGCCGAGCGCTTCGTAGAACGCGACCGCGTCGTCGACGGCGCGCGGATCGGTGCGCTCGCCCGGGACGACTTCCACAAGAGGGATCAGGTGCGGCGGGTTGAACGGATGGCCGACCAGCAGACGACTCGCATCCTTCATGAGCCTGGCTTGCTCGGTTGCCGTCCTCGCCGAGCTCGACGACAGCAGGAGCGCATGCCTTGGAACCGTCTGCTCGATGCGCGACCAGAGCTCCTGCTTCCATTCCGCCCGTTCCGGGCCGTTTTCCTGAACGACGTCGGCGTTGGCGACCGCGCGTGCGAGGTCGGGTTCGAAACGCAGTTTGCGCTCGAGGCCCTCGTGCGGCAGACCAAGCTGACGCAACGTCGGTTCAATCTTGCGGAAGAACTCCCCGAGCGTGGTTTGTATGTCCGGCTGGGGGTCGTTCACGACGACATTCAGGCCGTGAGCGAGGAAGAGCGCCGCCCAGGAGCCGCCGATGACGCCTGCGCCGATGACGGTTACGTTTCGCATGCGGTTGAGAACGGCCGCACGGCTTTCCGCCGGATCCTGCATTCTGTGCTTCCCTTCTTCTCGCCTGCCGGCAGGATGGACGCCGGGGCAGCTTTTCTTGTCTTCTTGGCGGCCCGTCCCCGCTGGAACGAGTTGCCCGCTATATCCGAGCGTAACAGAGGGCCCGTTTGGAAACAGGTGGAGGCTGGCCTCCGCCACGGTGAAATTGGGACGCCGACGCTGTCCTCGGCCACGGCGCCGCTTTCGTCACACGCGTCTATCGGCTGCGGGCTGGCCGCCCGCCGAGTTTGTCCCGAACTAACCTGACGAACGCGCCCGACGCACCTTTACGAGTTTGTGCCCGCCGGTACCGTTTGCGCAAATTGCCGACTTAAGCGTAGGCCAACGGGGCGAGGCGTATCCGGACATTGCTTTGATGCGGGAGGCGGATGGATCGCAAGGCGCGGCCGACGCGGGAGCGCTGCTATCCGGCGCGTCGACGATCCCCGCTGCCGAAGGTCGGCATTGTTCAACCAGACCGGACAACCAGCTTTCCCGCTCCGGATAATTGGAGGAGACCGATATGGATCTAGGAAACTTGCTGTCAGGTAAGCGGGTGTTGGTAACCGGCGCCTCATCCGGGCTGGGCGAAAACTTTGCCCGGACTGCGGCGCGATGCAAGGCCAAGGTCGTCGTCGCCGCGAGGCGCAGGGCGAGACTTGATGCGCTTGCCCCCGAACTGCGCTCGCTCGGTTCGCCCGAGGTCACCGTAATCGAGATGGATGTCGCCTCGGAACAATCGATAGACGAAGCCTTTGCGAAGATCGACGCCTCAGGGGACGTTCTCGATGTCGTCGTCAATAATGCGGGCGTTGCCGGCGACGGCGTCGCGATGACGCTTCCCACGAAAGACTTCGACGATCTGATGGCGATCAATGTCCGAGGGGTTTGGCTGGTCGCGGTGCGTGCCGCGCGGCGCTGGAAGGACGCCGGTCGCGGAGGGTCGATCATCAATATCGCGTCGATCCAGGGCGAGCGGGTGATGCCGGGGATCACCCCTTATTCCGCCTCGAAGGCGGCGGTCGTGCATATGACCAAGAGTCTCGCGCTCGAATGGGCGCGCTACGGCATCCGCGTGAACGCCATCGAGCCCGGCTATATCGGCACGGAAATGACCGACGCCATGTGGGACACCGACTATGGCAAGGCCCTGATCAAACGGATACCCATGCGCCGCCTGGGAAAGCCTGAGGAGTTGAACGGGCTCTTTCTCCTTCTCGCGACAGAGGCCGGTTCATGGATGACGGGAGCCTGCGTCCCGGTCGACGGCGGGCATCTCTGTTCTTCATTGTAGCGCCGAAAACCGCCGAATCGTCTCGCAAGAGGCTTTCCCCGATCCAACGAGGGCGAGGCCGTTGGAACACTGATCGCCACACCGAGGCGCGCCGTGCGACCGGTTCGGCCTGCCTGGCAGGCTGACCGGACCACGGACGCGTCGTCTGCGGCGCCGCTGGATCGGCATAGCTATTCCTCGACGCGAAGATTAGGCTGCGAATCCAAGACTGGGGCGATCTGGAACACAGACAACAGCCTCGAACGAGCGTCCGACGGGAGGAGGCTATGACTGCTGCCAAGACGCAGCGTGACAGAGATGCGGCGGCCCCGGCAAGGCCATCCGTCGGCTTCGAACAGCGTATCTTCGCGCCCCACTCAATGGCCGCCATCGTTTCCCAGTTGGGGGCTGAAGGCATCGACCCGGCTGCGGCGCTTGATGGCACGGGGCTCGCTGCAGAAGACCTGAACTGCCACAAGACCAGGATCTGTTACCGGCAACTCGATATTGTCATACGCAACGCTCTGCGCCTGTCGGGGGATCCGGCGATCGGACTGCGGGCGGGACAGCGGATGCACATCACGGCGTATGGGATGTACGGATATGCGCTCCTGAGCTGCCCGACCCGGGCACATGCCCGCGAATTCGCCACCCGGTACATCCGGGCGGTCGGCCCATTTTGCGACCTGACGGCTTCGATCGGCGATACGACGGTCACTTTGTCCTTCAGGCCTCTGCATTGGCCGAATCCCACGCAAGATGTCCACCGCTTCGTCGTCGAGTTCGCGCTGTCCGCGCATCTGACGGCCAGCAGGGACCGTTTCGGACCGAAGTTCAAGTTCACAGGCGTGTTTGTCGACTACAAGCGACCACGGCACGCCGATGTTTACCATACGATGTTCGATTGTCCCGTTGCGTTCGAGCGATGCAGTTCCGGATACGACTATGATCGGGACGACCGCGCGATCCTGCTCGCGGACGCACGGACCCACGCCATGGCGCGCGAGATGTGCGAGCAACTCCTCGAAGAGGTCAATCGCCTGGGGGGCATCGCCTCCGACATCCGGCAGGTTCTGATACAGCAGCCCGGCCAGTTTCCGAGCCTCGAAACGATCGCCAAGGATCTCGGCGTTCATCCCCGCGCGCTGCGTCGCAAGCTCGAAGCTGCGGGAACTTCGTACCGCGAGCTTCTCGCAGAAGTGAGGATGAAACTTGGGATCGAATATTTGCGCAAGACGAAGATGACAAACGACGAAATCGCGGCCCGGCTGGGTTATAGCGACGCCTCCAACTTTCGGCATGCGTTCATCCGCTGGACCGGAAAAAACCCATCAGACTTTCGGACCCGCGATACATAGCGCACTGAGGCGAGGAGGCCATGTGTGCGCCAAGCGACCTCGAGCAGACATCCGCTCTCGAGTTGAGATGCCTGCTCATCCGCAAAAATTGCGGTCAGCGTCGCTCGGAGCGTTTTTGACGCACCCACTGCATAGCCTCTGTGATCGCTTAACGGACAAGATATGCGCTTGATCGGTTCGAAAATGTCTAGCCAAGCGTCTTCAGATAGATTGAAGGGTCGAAATAGCCACTCGCCGGCGTGAATTGCGCGATATTGGCGTTTTTCATGAAGAAGTCGGTCGACTGGTCGAGCCATTTCGTCACGGTGCCGTCGCCGTAAAATTTCTTCCATTCCGACGACGTGAACATTTTCTGGGCCTTGAACTGCTCCTGGATGTCGCTGAGCGGCGTCGTGCTGTAGTGCTTTTCCTGAAGATCCTTCAGGGCCTTCTCGCTGTTGGCCATCAGGTAATCGTTGGCTTCGGCCCAGCCTTTCGCGATCTGGCCGAGCACGGGCTTGTTCGCCTCGTAGTAGTCGTTGCGCGCCGCCCAACCGCCGATGATCGCGGCCTGCGGATAGTATGCGGACGCGTCGGTGAGTTTCACTGCGCCCGGCACCTTGTCGCGCACCGTGACATTGAAGGGCACCCAGAGCGCAACTGCCGGCACGGCGCCGGATACGAACGACGTCACCGCCGCCGGCATCGTCTGGTTGAGGATCTCGACCTCCTTCGGGTCGATACTGTTCGCGCGCAGCGCGCGATCGAGGAACACATGCGCAGTCGTGCCGGTCGCGGTCGCGATGCGCTTGCCCTTGAGATCGGCAAAGCTTTTCACGCCCTGGTCGGAACGCACCCACAATTGCGCGGTCGCGACCTCGATATCGTTGATGAGGAACACCTTGCCCTGCCCACGCGCGGGGAAGTTCGAAAGAACCGCGCCGGTGGACAGCACGTCGAGACTGTTGCCGATCAGGGCCTGGAAGATCTCGAGACCCGTGTTGAACTGCCGCAGTTCGAGGTCGAGGCCCTGCTTCTCGAAGAAGCCATTGTCCATGCCGGTCCAGATCTGGCCGTCGACCGCGACGGTATGCAGATAGCCGACCCGCACTTTCGTTTTTGCCTGCGCGATCGCGGGCCGTGCGATCGTTGAGGCGGCAAGCGACGCGCCCGCTGTCGTGACGAACGTCCTGCGATCCATGATGCTCTCCCTGCGTTTTTCGGTTCTATTCGGAAAAAGACGCGGCTTTCGCCTGCCGCATCTGTGCGTCATATTCGTCCATCACGAGTCCGCGCACATGACTCCGCAGGCGCCCGAACTCGGGATGTTCGTGGATAGACTCGTCGCGCGGATAGGAAAAGGGCACGTCGATGATCTCCTTCACGCGCGCCGGTCTCGCCGTGACGACGACAATTCGCGAGGCGAGATAGATCGCTTCCTCCACGGAATGGGTGATGAGCAGGACGGTCTTTCTCTCGGCGCGCAGAATATCGAGCAGAAGATTCTGCATGTTCGAGCGTGTCTGCGCGTCGAGCGCGCCGAACGGCTCGTCCATCAGCAGGAACTGCGGCCGCACCGCATAGGCCCGCGCGATGGCGAGCCGCTGGCGCATGCCGCCCGAGAGATGTTTCGGATAGGCGCCGGCGAATTCGGAGAGGCCCATCAGCGCGAGATAATGCGCGCAGACTTTTTCCCGTTCCTGCGCGGGCACGCGATTTGCGGCGAGGGTAAGGCCGAAGGCGATGTTTTCCTTCACCGTCAGCCACGGGAAGACGCCATATTCCTGGAAGATGACGCCACGTTCCGGCCCCGGGCCCGCGATCGGCTTGCCATCGAGCAACACGCGGCCGGACGTCGGCTGCTGGAACCCGGCCAGCATGCTCATCATCGTCGTCTTGCCGCAGCCGGACGGCCCGATGATGGCGACGAAATCGCCTTCGGCGATGTCGTAGGCGACGTCGTCGAGAACGCGCAGCGGCCCGCGCGGCGTGTCGAATTCCAGCGATACATGGTCGAAGCGCACGCGCGTCGCGCCGGCCTTCATCGCAGGATCGCTCATGCGCCAGCCCTGTCCTGCCAGCGCAGAAGCCGCGCGCTCACGCGGCGCAGCGCGAGATCCATGAGGAGCGCGATGATGCCGATGCAGATGATGCCGACATAGATCACGTCGAGCAGGAAATAGGTCGAGGCGTTCTGGATCATCGCGCCGAGGCCGCGCTGCGCGGCGACGAGTTCCGACGCGACCAGCGTCGCCCAGGCGACGCCCAGCGCGACGCGCAGCGCGGTCAGGATATGAGGCACGGTCAGCGGGATGATGACCTTGCGAAAGATCTCGCCTTGAGAAGCGCCGAGCGTTCGTGCGACGCGCACGAACAGCGGATTGATCTGCGACACGCCCTCGTACATCACGATGACGCCGGAAAAGAACGCGGCATAGAAGAGGATGACGATCTTCGCGGTCTCGTCGACGCCGAAATAGACGATGACCAGAGGGATCAGCGCGATCGGCGGCAGGGCGCGGAAGAAATTCACCAGCGGATCGGCCATCGTGCGCGCGATGCCGAACCAGCCGAGCACGAAGCCGACGGGCACCGCCACCGCGATGCCGAGCACGACGCCGATGAGCACACGGCGCGTGGACGCGAAAGCGTCGTACAGCAGCCCCTCTTTCGTCAGCAGCGTCCAGAAGCGCTCTGCCACGGCATGCGGCGCCGGAATGAGCGCGGGATTGACGAACCCGCTCTGGCGCACGCCGTACCAGGCGAGCACGATGACGACCCATGGAACGAGGGCCAGCACCCAACGGGTCGAGCGATTGAGCGGCATATCCTCCCCGACAGCCTCGCATCTTGCGACTTCAGTCTGGTCATATTAAAGATATGATGACATGGCAAGCTGAACATTCGGCTGAAGCGAGGGCGGTTGGACGCAATCACGATACGGTCGGTGCGGGCCCATTGTTTTCGCGCGCCGCTCGCTTCGCCCGTGGTCACGTCCTTCGGGCGCATGACGAGCCGTCCCGCCGTTTTTATCTCGATCGACGATACGGACGGGTTTCGCGGCTGGGGCGAGGTCTGGTGCAATTTTCCGTCAGTGGGCGCCGAGCATCGCACGCGAATTGTGCGCGAGATCGTCGCGCCGATGCTCGATGGCTTCACGGCCGCCGCACCGCAGGATCTGTTTCGCAATCTGTCGAAACGGCTGCATATCCTCGCGCTGCAATCGGGAGAGCCCGGCCCCTTCGCGCATGTCGTCGCCGGACTCGATACAGCGCTGTGGGACTTGTTCGCGCGGCGCGCGAAGACGCCGCTCTGGCGCATGCTCGGCGGCGTGTCGCCTTCGATGCGCGTCTACGCAAGCGGCATCAATCCGAACAATGCCGAAGACATGGCGGAGCGTGCGCTCGCGAGCGGCCATCGCGCACTGAAACTGAAGATCGGATTCGAATCCACGCAGGATCGCGCGAACCTGTCCGCCCTGCGCCGCCTCGTCGGCGATCTGCCGCTGGCCGCCGACGTCAATCAGGGATGGAATATTGCTGACGCTCCGGCGCTGGCGGCCGCACTCGACCCGTTCGCGCTCGCCTGGCTCGAGGAACCGGTCGCGGCCGACGTACCGTGGGAGCACTGGCGCGGTATCGCCGCCGTTGCGCGCTCGCCGCTCGCGGGCGGCGAGAATATCGCCACCATGCCAAGCTTCGAACATGCGCTGGAAGAAGGCGTGCTTTCCGTCGTCCAGCCCGATCTCGCGAAATGGGGCGGCCTGACCATGGGCATCGTCATCGCGCGAACCATTCTGGCCGCGAAGCGCCGCTTCTGTCCGCACTATCTCGGCGGCGGCGTCGGCCTTCTGGCATCCGCGCATCTGCTCGCTGCCGCCGGCGGCGACGGTATGCTCGAAGTGGACATCAATCCCAATCCGCTTCGGGATCTCTGCTGCGGTCCTGTCGGCGACGTGAGGGACGGTGCGATCACGCTGTCCGACGCGCCGGGCCTCGGCATCGATCCCGATCTCGCGGCAATCAAAAAGTATCGCGTGTCATGAAAACCGAAGGATTCGACTATGTCATCATCGGCGCCGGGTCCGCCGGCTGCCTCGTCGCCAACCGTCTGTCCACCGATCCGTCACGCCGCGTTCTGTTGCTCGAAGCCGGCGGCCCCGACGGCAACTTCTGGCTACGGCTGCCTGTCGGCTACTATCGCACGATCTACAACGAGCGCTTCGCGCGCCTCTTTCATACCGAGCCGGATGAGCGGACCGGCAATCGCAGCATCGTGTGGCCGCGCGGCCGCGTGATCGGCGGCTCGTCTTCCATCAACGGCCTGATCTTCATCCGTGGCCAGCACGAGGATTTCGACGACTGGGAGCGCATGGGCGCGCGCGGCTGGAGCTACCGCGACGCCCTGCCTTTCTTCCGTCGCTACGAGCGTTACAACGGCGGCGAGAGCCAGTTCCACGGCGCAGCCGGGGAGTTCGAGATCTCAGACCTGCGCGTGCGCAACCCGGCCTGCGACGCCTGGCTCGATGCGGCGCAGGATTTCGGCCTGCCGTTCAACCCTGACTTCAACGCCGAGACGACCTACGGCGTCGGGCGCTACCAACTCGGCATCGGCAAGCGCTGGCGCACAAGTTCGGCATCCGCCTTTCTCCATCCTGTCGCGGGGCGGCCAAATCTCGTTATTCGCTCCCGCGCGCAGGCGACACGCATTCTGTTCGAAGGAAAGCGCGCGGTCGGCGTCGAATATGCCGTGGGCAACCAGCGTCATCGCGTCCATGCGGATTGCGAAGTTGTGCTTTGCGCCGGCGCGCTGCAATCGCCGCAGCTTCTGCAATTGTCCGGCATCGGGCCAGCGGCGCTGCTGAAGACGCACGGCATCGATATCGTCGCCGATCTGCCGGGCGTCGGCGAAAATCTGCAGGACCATTATCAGGCGCGCGCGATCGTGCGGCTGAAGACGCTCGTCTCGCTGAACAATCATATCCGCAATCCGGTCCGGCTCGCGGAAATGGCGGCGCAATGGGCTCTGAAGGGAACGGGCGCGCTGACCGTCGGCGCGGGACAGGTCGGCGGCGCCGCCTGCACGCAATTCGCGAAGAACGGCCGGCCGGATATCCAGTTCAACGTCATGCCGTTGTCAGTCGACAAGCCGGGCGAGCCGCTGCACCGCTATGCCGGCTTCACCGCGTCCGCCTGGCAGTGCCATGCGGCGTCGCGCGGAACGGTGGCGATCGCGTCGCCTGACCCGCTCGCGCAACCGCGCATCGTGCCAAATTATTTCAGCGAAGAGATCGACCGCAAGACGATCGTCGCCGCCCTGCACATGGTCCGCGATATTTTCGCGCAACCGCGCTTCCGCAGACACTGGGATGTCGAGGTTTTGCCCGGTCCCGACGCACGCGACGACACGGCGCTCTGGAATTTCGCCCGCACGACCGGCGGCACGGTCTTCCATTGCGTGGGAACCTGCCGGATGGGCGAGGGCGACAGCGCGGTCCTCGATCCCACCCTGCAGGTGCGCGGCGTCAGCGGCCTGCGCGTGATCGACGCGTCCGTCATGCCGCAGATCACCTCCGCGAATACCAATGCAACCTCGCTGATGATCGGCGAGAAAGGCGCACATCACATTCTGCATGGATGATTCGGAGCGGCCCCGCATGCAACTGGCGCCAGAGAGCCATGTGCCGAAATATGCGCAGATCGCGGACGCGATCCGCCAGCGCATTTCACGCGGAATATGGCCGGTCGGAATCCGTTTGCCGGCGAACGAGGAACTTGCGCGCGAATTCGGCGTCTCGCGCATCACGATCCGGCAGGCCGTCGACCTCCTGCAGCGCGACAAGCTCCTCGATGCCCGGCAGGGCAGCGGCACCTATGTCGTCGGCGGGCCGGTGGACGACCGCTGGCTGCGCGTCGAGACGAGCCTCGCGGCGCTGTCGACGGTCTACAGCGATACGTCGCCGCAGATCATCAACATCGACGAAGGAACCGCCCGCCCGCCGTTGCGGCCTGACGACGGCACGCCGGCCGAGAGCTACGTCTTCATGCGCCGCCTGCATTCGCGCGAGGGCAAAGCCTATTGCGTGATCTCGATCTATCTCGACGAGGCGATCTTCCGCACCGATCCGGATCGCTTCCGGAGCGAGGTCGTCATCCCGATCCTCGCCGCGATGCGCAAGCCCGCCGTCGCCACCGCGCGGCAGGTCCTGACAGTCGGCCGCGCCGATCTCGAGGTGGCCAAGCTTCTCGACATTCCCCTCAACGCGCCGGTCGCGGAGGTGCGGCGTGTCTTCAACGACGCGCGCGGCAGGGTGCTCTATCTCGGCGAGGTCATCTACCGCGGCGATTTCGTCCGCATCGAGATGGACCTAAAGCCCTGAAGCGCGTCTTACTCCTAGACTAGAGGACTGCAAGCAGCCTTCTTCATCCCGGGGCGCGAGACCGCATGCCGGTGTTTGTCGAATGCCGAGAACAAACGAATGGCGGCGAGCCGATATTCCTAGCTCTATTCGTTGACGTTCTCGAATTCCGTATGCAGCCAGCGCCCGCCACGAAGCCCGAACCGAAGGAGGTTGCCGTCGCAGTCGATGAGCCATGCGCCGCGCTCGAACGCAAGCGGGGCCGTCTTGATGCAGGCGGCCATGTGCCGGTACTCGGCGAACTTGGTCGAGAATGCCTTCCGCGTTAATTTTGGACTCTCTTTGTAAACCGTGTTCTTCAAGGGAAAGCTCGTCAGCGCCGCCGCGTCCCCTTCGTTGTTCGCGGAGACGGCGGCAGCGAATGCCGTCCGGGTGCTGACGAGATCGATGGGTGCCTGGGCCTCGCCGGCCCATGCGGGCACGGCGCACGCCAAAAAAACAGGAAAAGCGACCGTTCGCCAAACCATGGCAATCTCCATCAAAGTCATCCCCGTTGCTAGCGCCGGCATCGCCCGACAACCGTGAGAAATCGGTGCATCGGGCAACCAGTTCCAGCAGAATGACGCCATCGGTCGTAGCCGCCGCTTGTTTCAGGCGAGCCTTGCCGCCTCGCAATCATGTATCGCGCGGATGCGTGATCAACGCCCGATCTGGCTGCGAACGCCTTGCTGAGCGACAGCAGTTGAATTTCCTGACTATGACCGCAAAACGCTCGCTCATCGAATGGTCAGCCGCTCCTCCATGGTGAGGATTCTGCCGGTCACGCAACGCTCGTGAAGCCGATCCGGTCATCTCGCGTTTCGCCGTAGCGGCCGAGGATCATCGCGTCCTCGAAGTCGCCGATGGCGGGATCGCCAGCCCGGCGGAACGCGATAACGCGCCAATCGGCCGATTAGGTCAGAACGTGAAAGGCTGCGACAAGGGACTGGAAATACCGAGTGTGCTGTAGCCCTTCGCGATATTGTTTTGCCGGCTCGAAGCGATACCCCCGTTGGAGACGTTATAGACCTGCGTGACGTTGTTGATTGTGGACGAATCGAGAATCAATTCCGTTCCATTTCCGCCATAGATATAGAAACCGAGCTCAGCGTCCGTAATTGCGCAACGTGTGACAATTGCGCTGACGCCATTCGTGGCGTTGCGGGAAAGGTAAAAGGCGGTCGTGCTGCTCGTGACTTCGGTATCCGATATGGTCGCGTAAACGAGCCCTATGGTCGAAGTCTCCGTCTCAAGATCGATGCCGTATGTCGAGTTTCTGACGGCGCTCCGCTTCACGACCATGCTGAGAGGCGTCATGGTCCGGGCGTAAATCCCCTCATGGAAGCTCCTGACGAGAGTGTCCTCAATGACGACCGTCCCGGCCGAGACTATCTTGATGCCGTTTGAGGAAATGGAAGAACCGGGACCCTCGACAATCAACCCGCGTAGCGTAACGACGGCGCCGCTTCCGGCGTTTATGAAAATACCGGTGGGGTTGCCTGACGTGGCCGTTATCGTGACGAAGCCATTTACGCCGGGTGGCACGATGATGCCGACGCTCTTCGTGATCGTTACGGCGCCATATCCGGCGGTATCCAAGGCGACGATCTCGCCGCCGCCCGCCACGGTATCGTGAGCTGCTTGAAACGAGCGCTTTGGAGAAACCCGGCTTCCATCGTTGGCGTCACTGCCAGTCGAAGCGACAAAGATTTTGGGCGATTGAGCCGAGATGCCCTGCGCGAGAACCGGCGAAAGATATGAGCTGAACGCGATGAACGTCAGTGCGAGGAAACGGATCATTTTGTGCCCCCAACATGTCCTGGAGGGCAGGCTAACCTAGTCAGCCGCCATCCCAAAATGCTCACGAAGTTGTTTGCTCATTCCGTCAGCATTCCCGATCCCGCGCTCCGCCGGATCGTGTTCGAAGTGATGCGATCTGTAGGGGCCGCCCGAGGTTGGCGCTGTCAACGACCCCCTCGTGATCGACGCCACAGGGATGCTCGCCGTCTTTCCCCGGCTTCTCGCCGTGGCGAATGATCATGACGGTCTTCGCCATTCATTCTCTTCCGTTCGCGCCAAGAGGTCGATTTTATGACGAATGAAGCCGCATTCGACGGCGTTGTCGCGAAGCTGCGTCACGAAGACCGGCCACGCAACCTGTGGGACGGTCGCGGAACCTAGATCCGGCGGTTGAGCAAGGCCTGCGCCGCCGCCGCGATCGCGTCGCGCGGCGTGGGAAACGGTGGCTTTGCAAGCGCGCCGACGATCATCGCATTGAACGGCTCGCCGAAATCCTCGATATCGATTCCGTCACGATCCGTGCGCTCGCCGGGCGCACGGGGCGCGATCCGGTCCGTGAGCGGCCGCAGGTCGTCGGCGTAGCCGAATATCGGGATTCCTCTGGCGGCGGCAAATCCCAGTTCGAAGGCCGTCCCATCATCGACATGCGGGCCACGAAAGGGCGACAGGTCCGCCACGACGGCGTCGGAGTCCAGAAGCATGCCGACGCAGACCGCATAGATGCGGCGCGCATCCGGTGTGGGGCCCATATCCGCATCCAGCGGAAAGAGCCCATGGCAGCCGAATGATTCACAGAGCGCCTTCAGCGCACGCCCGCGCGCCAACTTGTCGGGAAGGAAGACGGTCGGGCCAGCGAGATAGATCCTGCGCATTCGAATTGCCCGATCGGTTTCGCGGACGGAACGGGTCTACAATGACCCGGCGCCGGGCGAAGCTATCGGCAAGGTCGAGCCGGCGCCCAGCGAGCGCTGAACCAGCACGCTGTCGGACCATTTGCCATAGCGCCAGGCGACGCCGGGCAGCAGGCCGACTTTCGCGAAGCCGAACCGTTCGTGAAGTCTGAGCGAGGCGGTGTTTTCGGCGTCGATATAGCCGATCATCTGCCGGAATCCGGCGGCGGCGCAGGCGTCGATCAAGGGCTGCATCAGCAGGCTGCCGATCCCGCGCCCGACATGATCGTGGCGAACATAGACCGAGTGTTTCACGGCGAAACGGTAGGCCGGCCGCTTGCGAAAGTGAACGACATAGGCGTAGCCGACGACCTCGCCGTCCAAAGTCGCGACGAGATGCGGCAGCTTTCGGCTGCGAAGGTTCTTGCGCCGGGCGCGCAGATCGTCCGGTTGCGGCACCCCGGTGTCCTCGACGCCCGCCTCGATGCCGCGCCGGATGTGGCGGCGATAGATCGCCAGCATCGGCTCGACATCGGAGTCGCGCGAGGTGCGCACGACGACGGCCGACGTGAGTTCCGTCAAGGGGGATTCGGTCACCGGCGATTCAGTCACGGGCCTCTTCGCTGACGACATAGGTATGGAGCCGGACGAGACCCGATGAATCCGTCTCCCGATAGACGCCCTGGATCTCGACGTCGAAGCCGGGGAACGTGTTGAAGCAGGTCTCGAACATCCTGAGATAGTCGATCATGGGCTTTGCCCGTTCGGTCAGCCGTTCCCCCGGAACGATGGTCGCGATTCCGGGAGGATAGACGACGAACGGCGTCGTGGCGATCCGGCCGGCGATGGCGTCGATCGGCAGATAATCGACATCGTTGCGGACGAGGCAGCGCGCCGCGTCGTGCGGCGTCATCGCCATGTCCGGGAGATGTTCGGGCGCGAACTGCTTTGTCTGGAGCCCGCTGACGTCGTGATCGCGGAAGAAGCGGTGCATCTCGCCGCAGAGGTCGCGCAGGCGAACGCCCGCGTAGCGACCCGGCCGACGCCGATAGAACTCGGGGATCGCTTCTTCCAGCGTGGCGTTGTCGTCATGCAGCTTCTTGAAGGCGACGAGTCCGCTGATCAACGTGCCGGCCTTGCTCGCCTCGACGCCGGGCGTGAGCAGGAAGAGCAGGGAGTTGAGGTCGTTCTTCTCGGCGACGATCCGGTTCTCGCGCAGATATTGCGCGACGATCGGCGCGGGAATGCCGTGCTCGGCATAGGCGCCGGTCGCGCGGTCGAAGCCGGGCGTCAGCAACGTCAGCTTGTTCGGGTCGGTGATGGCGAAGCCCGGCTCCATGCGGGAAAATCCGTGCCAGGCCGCGTCGGGCGCGAGCTGCCAATAGGCGGGATTTCTGGCGAGCAGGTCGGTCGCAACGGTTTCCCAGGCGACATCGTGAACGGCGTCCGGGCGCGATGCATCCGGGATCGCGACTCGGTCGGGCACGAAGGGCTCGAAGAACCAGCGCCGTTCCGGCTGCGCTTCCTTCTCCTCGAATTCGCGGCGCACGGCGCGGATTTTCTTGCGCAATTCGATGCCGAGACGGATCGTATCGTCCCACAGCACTTCGCCCGAGCGCCCCTTCATCATCTGCGCGCCGACGTCGAGCGACGCGAAGAGCGGATAGAAGGGCGAGGTCGAGGCATATTGCATGAAGCTCTCGTTGAAGCGACGGTGCTCGACGCGCCGCTTCTGCCCCGTGATGTGTCGGTCCTTCACGTGAATCTGCGAGGCTTGGCTGAAACTCGCGAGCTGCTTGTGCGTCGATTGCGTCGCGACGATGCCAGGCGCGTCGGGACAGAGGTCCGCGAGACCCATGGCGAAGCGGCCGGCATAGAGCGGGTGGAACTTCATGAAGCCCGCCCAGGCTTCGTCGAAGAGAATATAGTCGCACAGATGGCCGATCTTGCGGAGGATCATTTCGGCGCTGTGGATCGTACCGTCGTAGGTACATTGCTCGACGACGGCGACGCGGAACGGGCGCGGTTTCCTCCAGGCATCCGGATCCTTGACGAGGGGGTTGGCGCGGATGCGTTCGCGCAATGCCGTCTCGTCGAAGGAATCCCAGCGCATCGGGCCGATCAGCCCCCAGAGATTGCGCTCGGTCGGCAGATAGATCGGGACGCCGCCGCTAATCATCAGGGCGCCGTGGTGGGCGGCCTTGTGGTTGTTGCGGTCGAACAGCACGAGGTCGCCGTCCGTCACCAGCGCGGCGAGCACGACCTTGTTGGAAGTCGAGGTGCCGTTGAGGACGAAATAGGTCTTTTCCGCGCCGAAGATGCGGGCCGCTTCCTTCTGCGCCTTCAGCGCGGGACCCTCGTGGGTGAGCAGATCGCCGAGGTCGAGCACGGAATTGTCGAGATCGTCGCGAAAGACCGCTTCGCCGAGGTGTTCGATGAAGACGCGGCCGATCGGGCTGCGGCTGTAGAAGACTCCGCCGTTGTGCCCCGGGCAGGTCCACAGATGGTTGCCTTCCTCGGCATAGTCGACGAGCGCGCCGAAGAACGGCGTCTTGAGCGTCTCGGCATATTGCTTGAGGCGGCTGATCAGGCTCTTCGCGATGAATGGCGGCGTTTCCTCGGAGAGGAAGATGTAGCCGTCGATGAAGTCGAGCACTTCGACGGGCACATCCTCGAACCGCTTGCGGCGGATCAGCAGGATGATCGGGAAGTCGAGACCGCGACGGCGCATCAGGTTGATGAGCGCGGCGGTCTTGCCTTCCAGTCCCTTCTTGCCCCAGTCGACGACCATGCAGCCGATGGCGGCGTCGGTCTGGACCGCGATCTCGGCATCCTCGAGTCTCCGCGCTTTCACGACCTCGAAGCCGGAGCGCTCGATTTCCTCGACGATCTGGTTGAAGCGAAGGCCTTCGAGATCCTCGGCGTCGAAATTCGGCGTCGTGAAGAGGAAATTGAAGCGCCTGAAATAGTCCATGTGGCCCCGCCCGCGTGACGCACGGTGTGTCGGGGAGTTTTATGACGATTGAACGACAACGGGAACGTTCGGCGGCCGAAGCGCGTAGCCATGGCAATCTGAGGAGCACGTCATGGCCGCCAGACCGCGACAGCGCCGATCTCCGATCGAGAAGGAGATCGTTCGCCAAACCCACGAGGCCTTCCACATCAAGGACGACTGGCCGCAATCGCTGGTCATGAGCATGGGCGCCGTCTTTCTCCTGTCCGGGCTTGGCCTTCGCATTGCGCGCCATGCGCCGAACCGGCCCGGTGCGCCGAGAGGTGTCGTGCAGACGCTGACGACCGACCGCCCGGATGGCCGCATGTTCCTCGCGCTCGGGGCTTTGCTTGCGATGCTCGGCTATTTCGTGCCGATGAAACGGGCGACGTGACGATCAGTCCTGCGGACCCGGGCCTGCTGGCATCAGAAAATCGAAATCGCAGCCGTCCGGGGCCTGCGTGACGGTGCGACGGTAGAGCGCCTTGTAGCCGCGCGTCGGGGCAGGGGGAGGCCGGAAGTCCCCAAGGCGTCGCGCGATCTCGCTTGGCTCGACCAGAAGATCGATGCGCTTGTCCGCAATCGAGAGGCGGATGCGGTCGCCGTTGCGCACGGCGGCAAGCGGGCCGCCGACGGCGGCTTCCGGCGCGATATGCAGCACGATCGAGCCGAATGCGGTGCCCGACATCCGCGCGTCGGAGATGCGCACCATGTCCTTCACGCCGGCTTGTGCAAGTTTCTTAGGGATCGGCAGATAGCCCGCCTCTGGCATGCCGGCGGCATGCGGGCCGGCATTCTGCAGGACCAGCACGTCGCCGGGT
>ERZ500994.99-NODE-99-length-27540-cov-12.041877_pt1 | contig 27540 bp, 25 predicted proteins | sample MGYA00248878_ERZ500994 | MGnify/ENA primary metagenome ERZ500994 (study PRJEB25958, sample SAMN03398533) | human skin metagenome | study: EMG produced TPA metagenomics assembly of the Human Skin Microbiome Metagenome (human skin metagenome) data set. | reverse complement strand
GGCCGAGCATGGCCGCCTCGGCCTCGATGCCGCCGACGCCCCAGCCCAGGACGCCCAGGCCGTTTTCCATCGTCGTGTGCGAGTCGGTGCCGACGCAGGTGTCGGGGTAGGCGACGCCGTCGCGGGTCATCGTGACGCGGGCGAGGTGCTCGATGTTGACCTGGTGGACGATGCCGGTGCCCGGGGGGACGACCTTGAAGTCGTCGAAGGCCGTCTGGCCCCAGCGCAGGAACTGGTAGCGCTCGTTGTTGCGCTCGTACTCGAAGTCGACGTTGCGGGCGAAGGCGTCCGCGGTACCGAAGGCGTCGATCTGGACCGAGTGGTCGATGACGAGCTCGGCCGGCGCGAGCGGGTTGATCTTCGTCGGGTCGCCACCGAGCTCGGCGACAGCTTCGCGCATCGTGGCGAGGTCGACGACGCAGGGGACACCGGTGAAGTCCTGCATGATCACGCGGGCGGGCGTGAACTGGATCTCGGTGTCGGGCTGGGCGTTCTCGTCCCAGCCGCCGAGCGCGTTGATGTGGTCGGCGGTGACGTTCTCGCCGTCCTCGGTGCGCAGCTGGTTCTCCAGCAGGACCTTGAGGCTGTAGGGCAGGTTCTCCGAGCCCTCGACCTTGTCGATCCGGTAGATCTCGTAGGACTCGTCACCGACGGTGAGCGTGTCCTTGGCGTTGAAGGTGTTCGAGCTGGCCACAGTCGACTCCTCTGTCGTGGTTATCTTGACGTCAAGATAAAACTATCACAGCGCCTGCGGACGCGAACCCACTGGCGCGCTCCCCTGCACTCTCCCCCACGTCCCCCTGCCCTGTCACGGGGCAGGCGGCGCCCCCTTCGGCTCGAAGGTCGCCACGCACTCGACGTGGTGCGTCATGGGGAAGGCATCAAAGGCACGGAGGTCCGCCAGGTCGAAGCCCTGCTCCGCGAGGTAGGCGGTGTCCCGGGCCAGCGCCGCGGGGTCGCAGGCGACGTAGACGAGACGTCGCGGGCGAAGGGAGGTCAGCGCCTCGACGACCCGGCGTCCGGCCCCGGTGCGGGGCGGGTCGAGGACGATGACGTCGGCGCTGGGCGGCAGCAGGTCGGAGCGGGCCGGGCGGCGCGGCCCCCGGCGGCGGGCCTTGCGGGGCACGCCGAGCAGGTCGTCGACGCGACCGGGCACGACCAGGCCCCATGGGTGGCCGGCGAGGTTGTCACGCAGGTGGTCGGTGGCCCGGCGGTCGGACTCGACGGCGACGAGCTGGCCGTCGGGCCCCACGGCCTCGGCGAGCGGGACGGAGAAGAGGCCGACGCCGCTGTAGAGGTCGAGCACCCGCTCCCCCGGCCGGACGTCGGCCGCGGCCAGCACGGCCTCGACGAAGGCGCGCGGAGCATCCCGGTGCACCTGCCAGAAGCCGCGGGCGTCGACGTGCATCGCGCGCTCGCCCGCCACGGTCACGACGATCTCGGTGACGGTGATCGGCGGGGTCGGCGCGTCGTGCGGGACCTCGACGACGACGGTGTCGCTCTCCCCCGACGGGACGACGACGTCGAGCGCGCTGATCCCGTCGAGCGAGCCGGGCGCAGCCTCTGCCTCGGCGAGCGCGTCGGTGATCGCCTCGTCGACGGCCGCGACCCCGATGGGGCAGCCGGTCACCGGGACGACGGCGTGGCTCCGGTGCCGCCGCAGGCCGATCCGACCGTCGGCGACGGCGAGCTCGACCCGGGTGCGGTAGCGCAGCCCGTCGTCGTCGGCGAGCGGCTCGACGACGACCTCGCGCTCGACCCCCGCGAGGCGCTGCAGCTGCTCTGCGACGACGGCCGCCTTGAGCTCGCGCTGGTGCTCCGTGGTCACGTGCTGGAAGTCGCACCCCCCGCACCCGCCGGGCCCGGCGACCGGGCAGCGGGAGGAGACGCGGTGCGCCGACGCCTCGAGGACCTCGACGGCATCGGCCCGCAGGAAGCGGTCACCGGGACCCCCTTCGGTGATCCGGGCACGCACCCGCTCTCCCGGCAGCGTGTGCCGGACGAAGAGCACCCGCCCCTCGTAGCGGGCCACGCAGTGCCCGCCGTGCGCGACGGGGCCCACCTCGACGTCGACCTCGTGCCCCACGGTCAGCTCGTCTGCGCTCGGTCCGGTCATGCTCCACCTCGTCGTACGTCGCCCACCACGGGGCCGTCCATGCGTTCCTCGGCGCCCTCGGAGCTCGCCAGCTGCCAGGGCACGGAGGACACCATGACACCCGGGGTGAAGAGCAGGCGACTGCGCAGCCGCAGCGCCGACTGGTTGTGCAGGGCCTGCTCCCACCAGTGGCCGAGCACGTACTGCGGGATGTAGACGACGACGAGGTCGCGGGGGTTGCCCGACCGGATCGACTTGACGTAGTCGACGACCGGCCGGGTGATCTCGCGGTAGGGCGAGTCGAGCGCCTTGAGCGGCACCGGGATGCCCCGCCGGTCCCACTCGGCCTGCAGGCTGCGCGTCGCCTCGTGGTCGACCTCGACGGTGATCGCCTCGAGCCGCGAGGGCCGGGTCGCCGAGGCATAGGCGAGGGCCCGCAGCGTCGGCCGGTGGATCGTGCTGACGAGCACGATGGCGTGCACGCGCGAGGGCAGCAGCTGGTGCTTCGTGTCGCCCTCGGGCACGGCGAGCTCCTGGCTCACATGCTGGTAGTGCTTGCTGATCGCGCCCATGAGGACGAAGAGCACGGCCATCGCGGCCATCGCGAAGCCGGCGCCGTGGGTGAACTTCGTGAGGACGACGACGACGAGGACGACCCCGGACATCAGCGCGCCGACGCCGTTGATCGCCCGGCGGCGCACCATCCGCCGCTGCTCCGGGACGTCCTTCTCCACGGCGAGGTGCCGGTTCCAGTGCCGGACCATGCCGATCTGGCTGAGCGTGAAGGAGACGAAGACGCCGACGATGTAGAGCTGGATGAGCTTGGTGACCTGCGCGTCGTAGATGACGATGAGCAGCGCCGCCGACGCCGCGAGCAGGATGATGCCGTTGCTGAAGGCGAGCCGGTCGCCGCGCGTGTGCAGCTGCCGGGGCAGGAAACCGTCGCGGGCGAGGATCGAGCCGAGCACGGGGAATCCGTTGAAGGCCGTGTTCGCGGCGAGCACGAGGATCAGGCCGGTGACGACGGAGACGATCACGACGCCTGCGGGGAACCCGTCGAAGACCGAGCCCGCCACCTGGGCCATCACCGTGTGCTGGACATAACTGTCCCCCACCGGGACGCCGTCGCGCAGCAGCTGTGTGCCCGGGTCGTCGGCGACCTTGACCCCGGTCCACGTGGCGAGCGCGATCATCGACAGCAGCATGGTGACGGCGATGCCGCCCATGAGCAGCAGCGTCGAGGCGGCGTTGGCGCTCTTGGGCTTGCGGAAGGCGGGCACGCCGTTGCTGATCGCCTCGACACCGGTGAGCGCGGCACAGCCGGACGAGAAGGCGCGCAGCAGCAGGAAGGCCATGGCGAGGGTGCCGAGCTGCTCCATGCCCGGCTCCGGGGCCAGGGTCAGCGCCGCGCTCTCGGCCGGCGGCAGGGAGCCGGTGGCCCGGCGCACGAGACCGACGAGCGCCATGCCGACGACCGAGAGCATGAAGAGATAGGTCGGGATGGCGAAGGCCTTGCCCGACTCGCGCACGCCGCGCAGGTTCATCCCCGTGAGGGCGGCGACGAGGGCGAGCGCACCTAGCACCTCGTGCCCACGCAGCCAGGGGAAGGCGGCCGCGGCATTCTGCACGCCCGAGGAGATCGAGACGGCGACGGTGAGGACGTAGTCGACGAGCAGCGCGCTCGCGACGGTCAGGCCGGCCTTGGGGCCGAGGTTGGTGCTCGCCACCTCGTAGTCGCCACCACCCGAGGGGTAGGCGTGCACATTCTGCCGATAGCTCGCGACGACGACGACCATGACCGCGACGACGGCGAGCGCGACCGGCCACGACCGGGTGACGGCGAGGGCGCCTCCGGCGAGCCCCAGGGTGAGCAGGATCTCGTCCGGGGCGTAGGCCACGGAGCTCAGTGCGTCGCTGGCGAAGACGGGCAGGGCGAGCCGCTTGGGAAGGAGGGTCTCGCCGAGCCGATCGCTGCGCATCGCGCGACCGACGAGGAGACGCTTGATGAGTCGTCCTGAAGACACCACGCGAGTGTAGGCCTGTCCCGGGAGGAGTACCGTCAACCCGTGCACTTCGTCATCATGGGCTGCGGCCGCGTGGGCGCCTCGCTCGCCCGATCCCTCGAGCGCCTCGGGCACGACGTGGCCGTCGTCGACCAGGACCCGGCCGCCTTCCGGCGCCTCGGCAGCGAGTTCAGCGGGCGCCGCGTGGCCGGCGTCGGCTTCGACCGCGACACCCTCCTGCAGGCCGGCATCGAGGAGGCCTATGCCCTCGCGGCGGTCTCCAGCGGCGACAACTCCAACATCCTCGCCGCCCGGGTGGCCCGTGAGACCTTCGGCGTCGAGCACGTCGTCGCCCGCATCTACGACCCGGACCGGGCGCAGGTCTACCAGCGCCTGGGCATCCCCACGGTCGCGACCGTGCGCTGGACCGCTGACCAGGTGCTGCGGCGCATGCTCCCCCAGGGGCAGGCGACCGAGATGACCGACGCCTCCGGCCGCCTCGTCATCGCCGAGATCCAGGTCTCCCCGGCCTGGGTCGGCCAGCGTCTGACCCGCCTCGAGGAGGCGACCGGCGCCCGCATCGCCTATGTGACGCGCCTCGGCGAGGGCATCATCCCCCGCCCCGAGACGGTCCACCAGGAGGGCGACCTCGTGCACCTCGTCATCCCGCGCGACCGCGTCCCCGCCGTCGAGCGCGTCCTCGACGGCCACCCCCCGCAGGAGGTCTGAGTCATGCGAGTCGTCATCGTCGGAGCCGGGTCGGTCGGTCGGTCCATCGCCCAGGAGCTCCTGCAGAACGAGCACGCCGTCCTGCTCATCGACAAGGACGCCAACGAGAGCCGCGTCAACAAGCTGCCGGACGCCAGCTGGCTCTCCGGCGACGCCTGCGAGCTCTCGACGCTCCAGGAGGCCGAGGTCCAGACCTGCGACGTCGTCGTCTGCGCCACGGGTGATGACAAGGCCAACCTCGTCGTCTCGCTGCTCGCCAAGACCGAGTTCGGCGTCCCGCGCACCGTCGCCCGCGTCAACAACCCCAAGAACGAGTGGATGTTCGACGAGTCCTGGGGTGTCGACGTCGCCGTCTCGACGCCGCGCCTGATGACCGCTCTCGTCGAGGAGGCCGTGAGCGTCGGCGACCTCGTGCGCATCTTCGACTTCCAGCAGGGCAGTGCGTCGATGGCCGAGATCACCCTGCCGGCCGACAACCCCAATGTCGGGCGTCGCGTCGGCGACATCGCCTTCCCCGCCGACACCCTCCTCGTCGGCATCATCCGCGACGGTCGCCCCTTCGGCCCCACGGCCGACGACTCCCTCGAGGCGCACGACGAGCTGCTGCTGCTCACCACCGCCGACGCGGAGCCGGAGCTCGAGGCGATGATGCGCCCGGGCGCCGCACCCCGGCGCCGCCCCGCGTGACCCCATGACGAAGGGGAGGTCCCTCCCCTTCGTCCGTGGTCAGGCCCGGGTGACGTCGACCGGCTGGACCAGCTCGTCGTCGGGGTCGATGGGGGTGTGGCCCTTCATGAGCATCGCGCCCATGACGGCCACCGCGCCGACCCACAGCGGCCAGCCGAGCGCGACCTTGGCGATCGTCAGGCCGGCGACATTGCCCGCGAGGTAGAGCGGGCCCATGATGCCGACGCGGATGACGTAGACCGCGACGAGCACGAGCGTCAGGCGGCTGCACACGCGCACGGCCGCCGCATTGCGGCGCCAGCGGAAGGGATCACCCGCGGCGACCGCGGCCTGGTCGGCCACACCGACCATCAGCCCCACGACCGGCCAGCGGACGAGGACCGACACGAGCGAGCCGGCGAGGTAGGCGAGCGAGGTGAGGATGCCGGGGAGGAAGGCGTCCTCGGCATTGCCCGAGCGCAGCGCGAAGAAGGCCGCGAGCCCGGTGGCGAAGATCGAGGTGAGGACGTACTGCAGCGTCTGGCGCTGCGCGAGACGCGCGACGGCGAGGACGACGGTGAGCGCGGCCGCCGAGCCGAGCGAGAGGGTGCGGTCCTTCGTCACCGACCACACGACGACGAAGACGAGCATCGGCAGCGCGGCCTCGAGGGAGCCGCGCAGGCCACCGAGGGCCTCGCCGAGGCGGTGCCGGATGAGCGCCTCGACTGTGGGGTGGACCGGCGCGGAGATCGCGGGGGCGTCGTCCGGCCCGTCAGCCGCCATGGCCGGGGAGGATCTCGTAGGCGGGGTTGTAGATGACCGGCGTGCCCTTGGGGCGGCACACGAGGCCAGTGGCCTTGACGTAGGCGCCGGGGTTGATGCCCCCGATGCTGCGGCGGCCGAGCCAGACCAGCTGCACCGTGGTCGACCCGGTGAAGACGTCGGCCACGAGCGCCGGGACGGTGACCTTGGGGCGCAGGGTCACGGCCGTGACGGTGCCGGCCACGGTGACGACCTCGCGGTCGGTCGACTCGGTGATCTGGGTGCAACCGTGGGCCGTTGCCGCGTCGCGCAACTCGTCGGCCGCGACCTCGTCGTCGGAGCGGCCGAGGTCGATGAGTCGACGCAGCAGGGTGGCCATCAGCGCACCTCGGTGATCTCGGGGCCGCGCTCGAAGGGCTTGAGGTCGTCGACCGGGCCCTCGGGCTCCGTCGGGGTCTGCGACCGGGACTGCCGGGCCGCGGGCATCTTCAGCGGCAGCATCTCGCGCGGGGCGCGCGGGTCGTCGCCGCGGACCACGACCGCGCTGCGCACGATGTCGTCGAGGTCGGCGCGGGCGGCGGCGTCGACGGCGGCCGAGCCGGAGTAGACGGCCCGCAGGAACCACCGCGGTCCGTCGACGCCGGCGAAGACGGCCGGTGCGAAGACGGTGCGCCCCTGGGGCCCGGGCTGGGCCAGTCGGCTGCGCAGCTCGTGGCCGAAGGGACCGCTCACGACCTCGACCGTGCCGCCGCTGCCGGAGATCATCTCGGAGATCTCGTCGCGGATGTCACCCCAGATGCCGGCCGAGCGGGGGGCCGCGAAGACCTGCAGCTGGACGACGCCGTGGTCGTCACCGAGCTGGACGGCGGTGACCTCGTTGGACTCCTGGTCGACCTCGACGCGCAGCTCGATGCCCTCGCGGGCGGGCGCGATGAGGAGGGAGCCCAGGTCGACGAGGTGGTCGACCTCGGTGACGTCGCCGGAGTCGTGCGGGCCGTCGGTGGACGGGCCACCGCTCACGGGGCCGGTCGCCTCGGCGCCGGCCTCCGTCGTCGTGCCCTGCTCGGTGCTCACCTCGGAGGAGGCGGCCTTCTTCTTGCGCCCGAACATCACTCACGTCCTGTCGTCGACTGTGGGCCGAAGCCCCCACTGGATCCGTGTCCAGTCTCACCCCGGGGGCTGGGTGGAAGCGAATCGATGGTCTCGAAGCGGCCCTCGCCGACCTCCTGCAGCACGAGCTGGGCGATCCGGTCGCCGACGTGCACGGTGAAGCTCTCGCGCGGGTCGAGGTTGACCAGGTTGACGAGGATCTCGCCGCGATAGCCCGAGTCGACGGTGCCGGGGGCGTTGACCACGGAGATGCCGTGACGCGCCGCGAGGCCGGAGCGGGGGTGGACCAGGCCCACCCATCCGGCGGGCAGGGCGATCGAGACGCCCGTGGGCACGAGGGAGCGGTCCCCCGGCGAGAGGGTCACCTCCGCGACGGAGGTGAGGTCCGCACCCGCGTCGCCGGGCTTGGTGTAGGCGGGCAGGACGGCGTCCCGGTGCACGAGGCGCACCGGGACCGGGACCTGACGGGCTCCGTCAGCCACGGCTCACGCGGCGCACTCGGTGCAGACCGGACCGTTCTTGCCGTCGCTCGCCAGCTGGCTGCGGTGGTGGACGAGGAAGCAGCTCGTGCAGGTGAACTCATCGGCCTGGCGCGGGACGACCCGCACCGACATCTCCTCGCCGGAGAGGTCGGCGCCGGGCAGCTCGAAGCCTTCGGCCATCTCCGTCTCGTCGACGTCGACGTTTGCGGAGGTCGCGTCGCCGCGACGGGACTTGAGCTCCTCGATGGAGTCCTCGGACAGGTCGTCGTCGGTCTTGCGAGGGGCGTCGTAATCGGTCGCCATCTCTCCTGATTCCTTGGGGGTAGCAGGGCTGAAATCGTGATGCGCCGTCATCAACGCAGCGAGTGCTGAATTTGTGCCCGGCGCGCCGGATTGTGCCCCATCGCGGTGACGAAAGCCACCTCTATGACGTCACCGACCGGATCGTGGTCCGACCTGCCCCACTCCGTCGACGAGCAGCGCAAGCAGATCGGCGTGCAGGCCGGGTGCCCCGGCGACCGTCATCGCCTCCCGGGGAGCCTGCCCGTCGAGGTCGGTGACGAGCGCACCGGCCTCCGTCGCGACGAGCCAGCCGGCCGCCATGTCCCAGGTGTTGAGCCCTCGCTCGTAGTAGACGTCGAGGCTCCCCTCGGCCACCCGGCACAGGTCGAGGGCGGCGCTGCCGAGACGGCGGATGTCGCGCACCCGCGGCAGCACGTGCGTGAGCAGGGCCGCCTGCCAGGCGCGCCGGTCGGCGTCGTAGCCGAATCCGGTGCCGCACAGGGCGAGGCCGAGATCGGTCTCGGCGACGCGCAGGCGCCGCGGGGCGCCCTCGCCGACGGTGCGCCAAGCACCGCCGCCCGTCCACGCGCCGTAGCGCTCCCCTGTCACGGGGTTGACGACGGCGCCGGCCACCGGCCGCCAGGCGCCGTCACGCGTCGGATCGCCGACGACGGCCGCGACGGAGACGCAGTAGGCGGGGATCTCGTAAAGATAGTTGACCGTCCCGTCGATCGGGTCGACGACCCAGGTGATGCCGGAGGTCCCGGCCCGGCCGCCGCGCTCCTCCCCCGCGAAGCCGTCGTCCGGGCGCAGCCCGCCGAGCCTGCTGAGCAGGTGGTCCTGGCTGCGCTGGTCCATGACCGTGACGACGTCGGTGCGCGAGCTCTTGGTCTCGGCGACGCCGAGGTCACGCGGGCGCTCGGCCGTGATCAGCTCTCCCGCCTCGAGCGCCACCGTCATGGCCGTGCGGGCGAGGTCGGCGGGGTCGACCCCTGCAGGCAGGTCGAGCGGGGCGGGCGGCGTCATGTCAGTCCGATCCGCACAGCGCAGGACGCACCTCGCGCAGGTTGGGGCAGCAGCCGGCCGGGCAGACCGCGGGGTGGGAGTCGAGGTCGCGCCACGTGGCGCGCACCGGCTGCTCTCCCCGGGTCTGGGCGGCCCGCTCGAGCATGAGGTCGACGAGCCCGCGGACGAAGTCGCCGTCGGCCCCCGGGGTCGGCACCCGGGTCATCCCCAAGCCGACCTCTGCCGCAGTCTCGGCGGCCTCGACGTCGAGGTCGTGGGTGACCTCCATGTGGTCGGAGACGAATCCGATCGGCACGACCACGACATGCCGCAGCCCCTCGTCGGCGAGTTCGCGCAGGCGGTCGTTGACGTCCGGCTCGAGCCACGGCGTGCGCGGCGAGCCGGAGCGCGAGCAGAAGGAGAGCCCCGCCGGCAGGTCGGTGCCCAGGACCGCGTCGACCTCGGCGGTGATCGCCGCGGCCAGCTCGGCCTGGTCGGCGGAGTAGGCACGCCCGTCACCGTCCCCCGGCCCCGAGGTCTCGTCCATCGCGTCGGGGATCGAGTGCGTGACGTAGACCAGGGCGACCCCGTCGGCACCGACCCGCTCCACGGCACCACGGGCGGCCTCGAGCGTGTCGCGGGCGAGCGTCGCGGCGAAGCCGGGGTGCTCGCCGAAGGGCCGGACCTTGTCGACGACGAGACTCTCCCTCCCTTCGACCGCATCGGCCAGGCCCTCTCGGTACTGGCGGCAGGACGAATAGCTGCGCCAGGCACTCGTCGGCACGACGAGGACGCGGCGGGCACCGCCGGCCTCCAGCTCGTCGAGCGCCTCCGTGACGAAGGGGGTGGAGTTGCGGTTGCCGAGGACCACCGGCAGCGGGCACTCGCGGGCGGCGAGCTCGGCGACGAGGTCGGCGACGAGGCGCCGGTTGAGCGCCGGCAGCGGGCTGACGCCGCCGACCCGCTCGTAGTGGGCAGCGACCTCGACGAGACGCTCGTCGGGCACGCCCCGACCGGCAGTGACCCGGCGGAGGAAGGGCAGGACCTCGTCGGGCCCCTCGGGACCGCCGAAGGACTGCACGAGGACCGCGTCGTAGGGGCGAAGTGGGTGATCGGTCATGGGGTCGGGCATGGACACAAGGTAACCCCGCGGCGTGTGCGTCACCGGATCGGGCGCGGCAGGTGGCAGAGTCGTGCCGAGCACGAAGACGAGAGGGATTGTTGATGCGCGACCTGCGACTCATCGGGGTGCATGACGACGGCGAGCACCTCGTGGTGACCGACGATGCCGGCGAGGAGTACCGCCTGCGCATCGACGAGCCCCTGCGCGCCGCCGCGCGCCGCGATCGCCCGCGACTGGGCCAGCTGCAGATCGCGATCGACAACAACGTGCGCCCGCGCGAGGTGCAGGCCATGATCCGCGCCGGCGCCAGCGCCGACGAGGTCGCCGCCCGCACCGGCTGGGACCTCGACAAGATCGCCCGCTTCGAGGGGCCGGTGCTCGCCGAGCGCGAGCACGTGGCCGGCCGCGCCCAGGCAGTGCGCATGCGCGGCACCAACCAGGCCGGCTCCCCCGAGACCCTCGCCCAGCGTGCCGCGACGCGCCTGACCGGCCGAGGCGTCGAGCCGTCCTCCGTCGAGTGGGACGCCTTCCGCGACGCCGAGGGCCAGTGGACCGTCTCCGCGGTCTTCGCCGCCGGTGGCCGTGACCGCACCGCCACGTGGTGGTTCGATCTCGCCGGCATGAGCGTCGTCGCCAAGAACGACGAGGCCAAGTGGCTCTCCGAGGCCGACACCCCTGCCGCAGGGCCCGTGCCGACGGCCGTGCACCGGCCGACCGCGGTCTTCGACGTCGAGGTCGAGGAGACCAAGGCCGAGCGTGCCAGCCGCGCATCCACCGACGAGCTGATCAACTCCATGCGTGAGCACTCGGGGGCCAAGAGCCGTCGGCGCGGTGGGCGACGCAGGCGCTCGGCCGAGCCGACCGGCGCCCAGCCGACGGATGTCGCGCTCCCCCTCGACGAGCTACCGCCCCCGGCCGGCGGCACGCACCCGCGTGACGTGGAGCCTGCCGACTCCGCTGCCGCTGCCCCGCGGCCGGCTGCACCCGAGCGCGCGCAGGTCGAGCCGGAGCAGACCGAGCCGGCCGTGGCCGCCGACGAGGCACCGCAGCAGACCACCAGCGCACAGCAGACACGCGATGGAGCCGGCCCCTCGGGCACGGCCGCGGACTCGTCGTCCACCGATGAGAAGCCCGCGGCCGACGTGGAGGCCGACGACGCCGACTCGACACCCACCGCCGAGGCCGAGCCCGCCGACAGCACCGACACCGCGTCCGAGGCACCGGAGCACGACGACTCACAGCATGACGACTCCGAGCAGCAGGAGCCCCAGGGCAAAGTGCGGGGCCGCAAGGGCCGCGCCAGCGTGCCGAGCTGGGACGACGTGATGTTCGGGACCACCCGGGACTGACCCGACGCCGACGCCCGGGGCTGAGCCATGCCGCACGGGCCCCGGCCGTGCACGGTCCCTGCCAACTTCGCAAAACCCTAGGGTCTTGCGAAGTTCGCCCCCGTCAACTCTGCAAAACCCTAGGGTCTTGCGAGGTCCGAGCCCCTAACTCTGCAAGACCCTAGGGTTTTGCAGAGTTCTGGCCCAGGCGTCAGGTCGGCGGCGGGACCGGGCAGGCGTCGAGGTCGAAGGGCAGGACGTCCGCCGACTGCGCGACGGCTCGTGCGGCGCGCGAGCTCATCCGTCGCATGTGGTGCCGACGGCAGAGCACCTCGTACTCGACCTCGGCCTCGTGCTGCGGGTTCGCGGTGTCGCCGACGACGACCTGCTCCCCCTCGACGACCATGACGCCGTCGACGACGCGGGCATTGTGCGTCGCCCGGCGCCCGCACCAGCACAGCGCCGAGACCTGCAGCACCTGGATGCGGTCGGCCAGCTCGATGAGCCGCTGGCTGCCCGGGAAGAGCTGGGTGCGGAAGTCGCTCGTGATGCCGAAGGCGTAGACCTCGATGTCGAGCTCGTCGACGATCCGCGCGAGCTGGTCGACCTGCTCGGGGGTGTAGAACTGCGCCTCGTCGCAGATGAGGTAGTCGACACGGCCGCCGGCGGTCAGCTGGGCGACGACCGTGTCCCACAGGTCGAGGTCTTCGGCCACCTCGACGGCCGGGGTGGACAGACCCAGTCGGGAGGACAGGACGGCCTCGCCGGAGCGGTCGAGGCGGGTGAGGATGATGCCGACCCGCCCCCGGGCCCGGTGGTTGTGGTCCATCTGCAGGGCGAGCGTGGACTTGCCGCAGTCCATCGTCCCGGCGAAGAAGCTCAGCTCGGCCACGTCACTGCTCCTGGGCGTCGAGGACGAGCCACGGGATCGTGACCTCGTCGGCGGTGATCGAGCCGTGCACGCCGAGCAGCGCCCGCAGCTCCGGGCGGTGGCGTCGCGAGTCGACGACGGCGACGGGGCCGGTCATCGCTGCGATGACGTCGCCGATCCGCGGCCGCACCGTCTCGCTCACGGGACCGAACCACCCGCGGGCGATCGCGTCGTCGGCGCCGAGCACGAGCGCGTCGTCGCCGAGCCGCCCGCGCCAGGTTGCCAGCACGTCGTTGCGGGCACCGGGGGCCACGTGCAGCTGCACGCAGCGCGGCTCGCCCGACACGTGTCGCACTCCGGCGTCGAGCTCGGCGTCGTCCGCCAGGTCCGGTCGCGACGCGAGCGGGACGTCGACCATCCCGTGGTCGGCGGTGATGTGCAGGGCCGTGTCGCGCGGCAGGAGGGAGGCGAGGCGGGCGAGCTGCGCGTCGACCTCCTCGAGCTCCTCGCCCCACTCCAGCGAGCCGACGCCGTGGACGTGGCCAACCTTGTCGACATCGCCCCAGTAGAGGTAGACGAGCGAGCGCGGCGCTGCGCGCAGGGCGGTCACGGTCGCGTCGACGCGGGCCGCCAGGCTGTTGGCTGCGGTGAAGCGGCCACCGCGCAGGGCCGCCTCGGTGAGCCCGGAGCCGTCGAAGAAGCCAGGTCCGACGCGGGTGACGGCCACCCCGGCCGCCTGCGCCGCCTCGAAGACGGTCGGGGTCGGCTGCCACCGATGGGGCTGCGGGCCGTCCTCCCACGACAGCTCGTTGAAGACGCTGTCGGTGTCGGGGTCGTAGGCCTCGTAGCCGACGAGCCCGTGGACACCGGCGAGGACCCCGGTGCCCAAGGTGCCCATCGACGTCGCGGTCGTCGACGGGAAGCCGCAGTCGATGGTCACGGCGGCCTGCGGGTCCTGCAGGAGCCGCCGCAGGAAGGGCGCGTGCCCGCCGCGTCGGGCCAGCAGGGCGGCCCCGAGCCCGTCGACGAGGACGACGACGGCCCTGCGGGCGGGACGAAGGGGGCGGTCCCCCGCCCTGGTCAGCCCGGGAACGCCCAGGCTCGTGGCGACGGCGGGCAGGACGCGGTCGAGCCGCGGGGTGGTCGGCAGCAGCGGTCCGTGGGCGTGGTCGTGGTGGGCCATGCGTCGGATCAGTGGCCGATGCTCGCCGACAGGTCGCGGGCGAACTCGATGGCCCGGTCGAGCGCGACCCGGCCCTCGGCCTCGGCGCTGATGCGCAGGGCGATGTCGTCGCTCGCGATGGTGCCCTCGTAGCCGTGGTCGCCGCCGTCGCAGTCGGGGTCGTTGCACAGCGCGGGGAGCAGGTCGACCCGGCTGACGGCACCCCAGCCGATGGTGAGCGTCAGCTCGCGACCGAGGGCACCCGGCACGTAGCGGGAGGGGTCGCCGACGACGTGCGTGAGCATCACGCCGCGCACCGACGACAGCGGGATGCACTCGGTCGTCGCCGTCGCGATCTCCTGCTCGCCGGAGAAGTGGTCGGGGTGGTCGTCGGCGTGCGCGACGACCAGGCGGGTCGCCGTGCGGGCGAAGACGGTGATGTGCCGACGCACGGTGTCCTGGTCGAAGGTCGTCTCCTGGTGGACGAGGTGCCCGTGGACCTCCTCGGTGCCCACGGCCGCCTTGACCACGTCGCCGACGAGCGCCGGGTAGTAGCCCGCCCGCTCGATGTCGGCGGTGAGTGCGTCAGGCAGGCTGATCGCGGTGAGGTCGGCGTGTGCGGGCATGCCCGCCATTGTGCCCCAGCCTCAGGTCAGGCTCCGCGCACTGGCGTCGATCCGGCGGAGCGCGGGGGCGATCATCACGTCGGCGCCGAGGACCGTCAGGCCGGAGGGGTGGGCGACGACGGGGTTGAGCTCCACGGAGGACAGCTCGAGGAAGTCGTCGGACATGAGCGACAGGCGACCGAGGAGGTCCTCGAGCGCTGCCCGGTCGACCGGCGCCGTTCCCCCGTGCCCCATGAGCAGCGGAGCCGACTTGAGGTCCTCGACGAGCTCGCGCACGTCGACGTCGGTCAGGGGCGGGATCCGGTAGGCGATGTCGTCGAGCAGGGTCGTCGTCGCCCCGGCGATGCTGAAGGAGACGACCGGCCCGAAGAGCGGGTCCTCGATCGACGAGCAGACCGTGGAGACGCCGGTGACGGCCATCTTCTGGACGACGAAGTAGTTGGCGTCGAGCGGCGCCAGGCGCCGGTCCATCGTCTCGAAGGCGACGCGCACGGCGTCGGCGTCGTGCAGGTCGACGCGGATGCCCTCGAGGACCGCCTGCCCGCGCACGAGCGGCGAGAGGGACTTGACGACGACCGGGTAGCCGACCTCCTCGGCTGCGGCGACGGCCTCCTCTGCGGTGGCCACCTCGCGCCGCGGCCACAGGGTGATGCCATAGGCGGCGAGCAACTCCTGGGACTCGTCGGCCGTCAGGGCCCGCCCCTCGGGATCCTCGGCGAGCACCCGGTCGAGCAGGGCCCGAGCGGCCCAGCGGTCGATCCCCTCGCGCACGACCGCCTCGCCCTTGTCCTTGTCCCGCCAGGCGCCGTAGTCCGTCGCCGCCGCGAGCGCCCGCACCGCCTCCTCGGGCATCGGGTAGATCGGGATCGCCTGGCGCGGCTGGCCCTCCTCGGTCTCGCCCCACTCGTTGGCGAAGTGAGCGCTCTCCCCGCCAGCGTCGACGCCCCGCATGCCGAGCAGGGTGGCGACGCAGGGCTTGTCGGAGCGTGAGGCGGCGTGCCGCACCGCGTCGACGACGTCCTGCTCGAGGGCGCCGACGGGCGGGATGAAGCAGACGATGACCGAGTCGACCTGCTCGTCGTCGAAGGCCGCGTCGACGGCCCGGCGGAACTCCGCCGCCGAAGCCTCGGTGCGCACGGCCACCGGCCCGTGGGTGACCTCGAGCCCACGCGAGGAGGCGTTGTCCGCCGAGAGCGCGACGAGCTGGCTGGAGTTGCCGACGATGGCGACCCGGCGGCCACGCGGCAGGGGCTGATGGACCAGCAGCTGGGCCACGTCGAACATCTGGTGGACGTTTTCGCAGCGGATGACGCCCGCCTGGTTGAGCATCGCGGTGAAGGCGTGCGGCGTGACCTTCGGTCGGCGCACGCGGTGCCCGGGCGGGGCGCTGAAGTTGGCCGATGCCGCCTTGACCACGATGACCGGCTTGCTCGACGCGAGGTGGCGGGCGATCCGGGAGAACTTGCGCGGGTTGCCCATCGACTCGAGGTAGAGGCCGACGGCGTGGGTGCGTTCGTCCTCGACCCAGTACTGCATGAGGTCGTTGCCCGAGACGTCGGTGCGGTTGCCCGCAGAGGCGAAGACCGAGATGCCGAGGTTGCGCCGGGCGGCCGAGTCGAGGTTGGCGATGGCCAGCGCACCGCTCTGCGAGAAGAGCCCGAGGTGGCCGGGCTCGGGGATGATCGGCGTGAGCGTCGCGTTGAGGCTGACCGCGGGGTCGGTGTTGATCAGGCCGAAGGAGTTGGGCCCGACGACCCGCATGCCGTGGGTGCGCGCCAGCCGCAGCACCTGCTGCTGCATGCGCGCGCCCTCCTCGTCCACCTCGGCGAAGCCCGAGGAGATGATCAGCAGGGTCTTGACCCCCACCGTGGCGCACTCGCCGACGACCTGCGGAACCTTGTTCGCCGGCACCGCGATGACCGCCAGCTCCACGCCCCCTTCGATCTCGCCGATGGATCGCTCGGCCTGCAGGCCCAGGACGGTCCCGGCCTCGGGGTTGACCGCGTGGACCCGACCGGTGAAGCCGCCGTCGACGATCTGCTTGAGGACCTGGTGACCGATCGCCCGCTCCCGGCGGCTCGCGCCGATGACCGCGACGGAGTCCGGGTGGAGCATCGCCCGCACGCTCTGCGCCTCGGCGCGGTGCTCACGGGCGAAGCGCACCGACAGCGACTCGGCGGTCGGCTCGATGGCGAAGTGGAGCGTGACGACACCGTCCTCGAAGCGACGGCTGACCTGGTAGCCGGCGTCGGAGAAGACGCTGAGCATCTTGCGGTTCTGCGGCAGGACCTCGGCCTCGAACTCGGTGATGTCGGTCGCGTAGGCGATCGCCGCGAGGTGCTCGAGCAGCACCGAGCCGATGCCCTTGCCGTGGTAGGCGTCGGAGATGTTGAAGGCGACCTCGGCGCTGTGTGGGCTCACCCGGTCGTAGCGACCGATACCGATGATCTCGTCGCGGACCGTCGCGACGAGGGCCATCCGATCGACGTAGTCGACCTCGGTGAAGCGCTTGATGTCGCGGTCGCTGAGGGTGCGCATCGGGGCGAAGAAACGCAGGTAGATCGACTCGTCGGACTGGCCGGCGTGGAAGCGACGGACGCCGTCGGCGTCCGAGGGCTTGATCGGACGCAGACGGCAGACCGAGCCGTCCCGCAGCACGACATCGGCCTCCGCATGGACCGGGTACCCCGGAGGGAGCTGCGTCATGGCCCCAATCCTGCCACGGCCTCCCCCGCCCGACCGGGCGCCCACCGGGCGTGTGTCGGTCCCGCGGCAGAGTCGGCCCAGGGGTGAGGATGGACGGGCTCGACACCCGTCCACCGAGGAGTGCACCGCCAGCATGGCCCGCCGTTCCGCCACCCCCGCGACGCCCGACACCCCCGAGCGGATCGTCGACATCGACGTCGCGGACGAGATGCGCAATGCCTTCCTCGAGTACAGCTACTCCGTGATCCACGCCCGGGCCCTGCCCGACGCCCGTGACGGCCTCAAGCCGGTCCACCGCCGCATCCTCTACTCGATGAGCGAGATGGGCCTGCGCCCCGAGCGCGGCCACGTCAAGTCCTCGCGCGTCGTCGGCGAGGTCATGGGCAAGTACCACCCGCACGGCGACTCGGCGATCTACGACGCCCTCGTGCGCATGGCCCAGCCCTTCTCCATGCGCCTGCCGCTCGTCGACGGCCACGGCAACTTCGGCTCGCTCGACGACGGCCCCGCCGCGAGCCGCTACACCGAGGCGCGCATGGCCCCGGCCGCGCTGCTCATGGTGACCGGGCTCGACGAGGACACCGTCCCCTTCGTCCCCAACTACGACGACCAACTGATGCAGCCCGAGGTGCTGCCGGCGGCCTACCCCAACCTCCTGGTCAACGGCACGACCGGCATCGCCGTCGGCATGGCGACGAACATGCCGCCCCACAACCTCGTCGAGGTCGTCGGCGCGGCCCGCCACCTGCTGACCCACCCCGACGCCAGCCTCGACGACCTGATGAAGTTCGTCCCCGGCCCGGACCTGCCCGGCGGTGGCCGGATCATCGGCCTCGACGGCATCCGCGACGCCTACCTCACCGGACGCGGCAGCTTCCGCACGCGTGCGACGACCCGGATCGAGAAGGTCTCGCCGCGCCGTCAGGGCATTATCGTCACCGAGCTGCCCTACCTCGTCGGCCCCGAAAAGGTCATCGAGAAGATCAAGGACTCCGTCCAGTCGAAGAAGCTGCAGGGCATCGCCGACGTCAAGGACCTCACCGACCGCGAGTCCGGCCTCCAGCTGGTCATCGAGATCAAGAACGGCTTCAACCCCGAGGCGGTCCTCGAGCAGCTCTACAAGCTGACGCCGATGGAGGACTCCTTCTCCATCAACAACGTCGCGCTCGTCGACGGGCAGCCGCGGACGATGGGGCTCAAGGAGCTGCTCACCGTCTACGTCGACTTCCGACGCGACGTCGTGCGCCGACGCAGCGAGTACCGGCTCGCCAAGCGCCGCGAGCGGCTGCACCTCGTCGAGGGCCTGCTCATCGCGATCCTCGACATCGACGAGGTCATCCAGGTCATCCGCTCCAGTGACGACGCGACGATCGCGCGCACCCGCCTGCAGGAGGTCTTCGACCTCTCCGAGGTGCAGGCGACCTTCATCCTCGACCTGCAGCTGCGCCGGCTGACGAAGTTCTCCAAGCTCGAGCTCGAGAAGGAGCAGAGCGAGCTGCTCGCCCAGATCGCCGAGCTCGAGGAGATCCTCGGCGACGACAAGGTGATGACCCGACTCATCTCCGGCGAGCTCGCAGAGGTCGCGAAGAAGCACGGCGACCCCCGCCGCACGGTACTGCTCGAGTCCGCAGGCGCCCCGGCGACGGCGACGACCCCGCTCGAGGTCGCCGACGACCCGTGCTGGGTCCTGCTCTCCAGCACCGGCCTGCTCGCCCGCACGAGCGACGCGGAACCGCTCAGCCGCGAGGGCGGGCGCAGCAAGCACGACGCGATCGTCGCCGCGGTGCGCACGAGCGCCCGCGGCGAGGTCGCGGTCGTCACCTCGGCCGGTCGGGTCGTGCGCCTCGGGGCCCTCGAGCTGCCGACCCTGCCGCCCTCCAACGGCGCGCCCACCCTCTCCGGCGGTGCCCCGCTCGCGGCCTACGTCGACCTGCCCGGTGACGAGACCCCGCTCACCCTGATGAGCCTGTCGCCCGACTCCCCCGGGCTGGCCCTGGGCACGGCGCACGGCATCGTCAAGCGCGTCACCACCGACTACCCCAAGGGCCACTCCTGGGAGGCCATCTCGCTCAAGGAGGGCGACCGCGTCGTCGGTGCCGTCGAGCTGACGACCGGCGAGGAGGAGCTCGTCTTCGTCACGAGCCAGGCCAGCCTGCTGCACTTCTCCGCGGCCGACGTGCGGCCCCAGGGACGTGGCGGCGGCGGTGTCGCCGGCATCCGGCTCACCGACGGGGCCCAGGTCGTCTTCTTCGGCGCCGCCGACCTCAACTTCGACAACATCGTCGTCACCGTCTCGGGCTCGTCCGACGCGCTGCCCGGCACCGATGCCGGCTCGTGGAAGGTCACCTCCTTCGACGAGTACCCCGGCAAGGGTCGCGCCACGGGCGGCGTCCGCGCGCACCGCTTCCTCAAGGGCGAGGACGCGCTCGTCACCGCCTGGGTGGGCCGCGCCGGCGCCCGCGCCGCACAGCCCAACGGCGTGGCGATCACCCTGCCCGAGGCCGACGGCCGCCGCGACGGCTCCGGCACCCCCGCCTCCGCCGTGATCGGCGGCATCGGCTCCCTCTGAGGACATGACGAAGGGGGCGGCACCGGATCATCGGTGCCGCCCCCTTCGCGTCGTGGAGCTCAGTCGTGGTCGATGTGCTCCGGGTCGCGCATGTAGGTCTTCTTGGCGTAGACCGCGCGGTTGATGAACCAGGTGATGGCCCAGAGGATGACGCCGAGGGCGAGCAGGCCACCGGCGATGACGTACTGCTCCTGCTGCTCCTCGCTGCGGGCCCACGGGCCGACGAGGAAGGCGCAGGTGATCGCGCCGAGGATCGGCATGAAGCTCGGGGTCCGGAAGTGATCACGACCGACCTTGTCCCGGCGCAGGACGAGCACCGCGATGTTGACGACGGTGAAGACCGTGAGCAGCAGCAGCGAGGTCGTGCCACCGAGCAGCTTGACGACGGGGCTGTCGCTGCGCAGGACCACGTAGGAGATGAGGGCAAAGGCGATCAGGGTCGTGAAGAGGATCGCCACCCACGGGGTCTGACGCGTCTTGTGGACCGCGCCGAGGCCGGGAGGCAGGACCTCCTGGCGGGCCATGCCGTAGACGAGGCGCGAGGCCATGAGCATGTTGATCAGCGCCGAGTTGGCGACCGCGAACATGCCGATGAAGGGGAAGATCTTGTCGAAGGGCAGGCCCGGGGCACCCGTGGCGACGACCTGGGTCAGCGCGGACTGCTCGCCGCCGACGAGCTTGTCGACCGGCACGAGCGCGACCGCGGTGATCGAGACGAGCACGTAGATGACACCGGTGATCCCGAGGCCGGTGAGCATGACCTTGGGGAAGATGCGCGCCGGCTCCTTCGTCTCCTCGGCCATGTTGACCGAGTCCTCGAAGCCGACCATGGCGAAGAAGGCCAGCGCCGTGGCCATCGAGATCGAGATGAAGGTGCTCTTGTCGCTCGCGCTCTCGAAGACGACGACCCGGGAGAAGTCGGCCTTGCCCTGGGTGACGGCGTAGAGGCCTACGAAGATGATGAGCAGCAGACCGGAGAGCTCGACGCAGGTGAGCACGACATTGGCCTTGACCGACTCACCGACGCCACGCAGGTTGATCAGGGCGCACAGCGTCATGAAGGCCAGCGCGACGACAAGCAGCGGCGTCGAGCCGTCCTCCCAGTCGAGCTGCAGGCCGTCCCGCAGGAAGCCGGCGAAGGCGTTGGACGCCGTCGAGGCCGAGGTGATGCCGGAGCACATGACGGCGAAGGCGACGATGAAGGTGACGAAGTGGACGCCGAAGGCCTTGTGCACGAAGGTGGCGGCGCCACCGGCCTGCGGGTACTTCGTCACGAGCTCGAGGTAGGACAGCGCGGTGATCGTCGCGACGACGAAGGCCGCGATGAAGGGGGCCCATGCGGCACCGCCGACCTCCGCTGCGACGTCACCGGTCAGGGCGTAGACGCCCGTACCGAGGATGTCTCCCACGATGAAGAGGAGCAGGAGCTTGGGGCCCATGACCCTCTTGAGCTCGGTCTCGTCCTCACCTGCGGCTTGGTCCGAGGTGGCGACGTCGGACATGGGTCCTCCCTGGGTCGGGGGTGCACGGGTGCGGGCACCGATCCCCTTACCGTGACCCAGAGCACGTCCACGTGCAACAACCGACGCGGCGACGCGCCGAGATCGTGTCCAAACGAGCCCGCCACCCCGGGCCCCACCGGCCTCAGGCGTCGATGCGCTCCCGGTCGAGCTGGTCGGCCGAGGAGACGATGAAGTCGCGCCGGGGGTCGACGTCCTTGCCCATGAGCAGCTCGAAGACCTGCTCGGCGATCTCGAGGTCCTCGGTCGTCACCCGGCGCAGCATCCGGTGGCGCGGGTCCATCGTCGTTTCGGCGAGCTGGTCGGCGTCCATCTCGCCCAGACCCTTGTAGCGCTGGATCGGCTGCTTGATGTTCTTGCCGCGCGAGCTGAGCGACGACAGCCTCTTGCGCATCTCCGCCTCGGAGTAGGTGTAGATCAGCTCGTTCTTCTTCGAGCCGGGGTTGACCACCTCGATGCGGTGCAGCGGCGGGACCGCGGCGAAGACCTTGCCGGCCTCGACGAGCGGGCGCATGTAGCGGAAGAAGAGGGTGAGCAGCAGGGTGCGGATGTGCGCGCCGTCGACATCGGCGTCGGTCATGATGATGACCTTGCCGTAGCGGGCGGCGTCGAGGTCGAAGCTGCGCCCGGACCCGGCCCCGATGACCTGGATGATCGAGGCGCACTCGGCGTTCTTGAGCATGTCGCCGACGGCAGCCTTCTGCACGTTGAGGATCTTGCCGCGGATCGGCAGAAGCGCCTGGAACTCGCTGTTGCGCGCCTCCTTGGCCGTGCCCATCGCGGAGTCGCCCTCGACGATGAAGAGCTCGGTGGCCTCGACGTCGCTGCTGCGGCAGTCACGCAGCTTCGGCGGGAGCGACGAGGTCTCCAGCGCGTTCTTGCGGCGCTGGGTCTCCTTGTGCAGCCGCGCGGAGATGCGCGACTTCATCTCGGCGACGACCTTCTCGAGCAGCTGGGTGGCCATCTGCTTGTCGCCGCGCTTGGTCGACGTCAGCTGCGAGGTCAGCTCGGTCTCGACGACCTTGGAGACGATCGAGCGCACGGCGTTGGTGCCGAGAACCTCCTTGGTCTGGCCCTCGAACTGCGGCTCCGCCAGGCGCACCGTGACGACCGCGGTCAAACCGGAGAGGACGTCGTCCTTGTCGACCTTGTCGTTGCCGACCTTGAGCTTGCGGGCGTTGACCTCGAGCTGCTTGCGGAAGACCTTGAGCAGCGCCTGCTCGAAGCCCGCGACGTGGGTGCCGCCCTTGGGCGTGGCGATGATGTTGACGAAGGAGGACATCTTCGCGTCGTAGCCGGTGCCCCATCTCAGGGCGATGTCGACGCCGCACTGGCGCTCGACCTCGGTCGGCGTCATGTGCCCCTTGTCGTCGAGCACGGGCACGGTCTCGGTGAAGGTCCCCGTGCCCTCGAGCCGCCACACGTCGGTGACCGGGGCATCGGGCGCGAGGAAGTCGACGAACTCGCTGATGCCACCGTCGTGGTGGAAGACCTCCTCGAGCGGCTCGTCGCCGCGCAGGTCGCGCACGACGAGGGTGAGGCCGGGCACGAGGAAGGAGGTCTGGCGGGCCCGGGCGGCCAGGGCCTCTCGGTCGATGCCGGCGCCCTTGAGGAAGATCTGCGGGTCGGCCCAGTAGCGCACTCGTGTGCCCGTGACGCCGCGCTTGGGCTTGCCGACGACCTGCAGCTCGCTGCCCTTGTCGTACGGGACGAAGTCGTGGTCGGGAGACTTCTCCCCCTTCGCCCCGGCATCGTCGGAGAAGGTGCCGGGCTCGCCACGGCGGAAGCTCATGGCCCAGGTCTTGCCGCCGCGGTCGACCTCGACGTCGAGGCGGGAGGACAGCGCGTTGACGACCGAGGCGCCGACGCCGTGCAGACCACCGGAGGCGGTGTAGGAGCCGCCGCCGAACTTCCCGCCCGCGTGCAGCTTGGTGTAGACGACCTCGACACCGGTGAGGCCGGTGCGCGGCTCGATGTCGACGGGTATGCCGCGACCGTTGTCGTGGACCTCGACGGAGCCGTCGGGGTGCAGGACGATCTCGATCCGGTCGCCGTGGCCACCCAGGGCCTCGTCGACGGCGTTGTCGATGATCTCCCACATGCAGTGCATGAGGCCGCGCTGGTCCGTGGACCCGATGTACATGCCCGGGCGCTTGCGCACGGCCTCGAGGCCCTCGAGCACCTGGAGATGGTGCGCGGTGTAGTCCTTCGCGGACTTGCTGCTCGCGGTCTTCTTCGCGGAGGTGTCTGCCGGAGGCACGAAGGGGGCCGTCCTTGCGTCGTCGGGTCGGTGGGCTCCTCGCAGGGTAGACCGCGCCACCGACGACGCCCGGGAGGCACCGCCGGTGGCGCCGCGACGGTGTGCCCTCGGTCACGCCGCGCGGAACGGGTGCGGGACGGGAAGGCTTTCGCGTGTTTGACTGTTGACCGAGACGTCCACGCAACACTGCAGGAAATGAGGCACACGTGAACGCGACCCTGGCCAGCCCCTTGACCGCAGCCGACCGCTGCGACCGCTGCGGAGCCAAGGCCTACGTGCGCGCCCGCCTCCACGCGGGCGGCGAGCTGCTCTTCTGCGCCCACCACGGGCGCGAGCACCTCCCGGCACTGAAGGACCTCGCCGACATCGAGGACGAGACCGCCCGTCTCGACGAGAGCACCCCCGCGTCGGCCCCCGTCGACGAGCGCTGAGCGGCCCCCGGCCGTGCTCTCCCTGGCTGCCGAGGCCACCCACGACCCGACGTCGATCGCCCTCGCGATCGGCATCCTCTTCTTCGTCGTGGGTGTCCTCGGCATCGTCGTCCCCGTGCTGCCCGGACTGCTCCTGTGCGTCACGGGCGTGCTCGTCTGGGCCGGCTACACCGGTGGCACGACCGCGTGGGTGACCTTCGGCGTCGTCGCGGCGATCTACGCGGTGACCCTGCTCCTGCAGTTCCTCATCCCCGGCCGGCGCATGAAGCGCGAGGGAGTGGGCGGCATGACGCTCGGCTTCGGGATCGTCGGCGCGATCGTCGGCCTCTTCGTCATCCCGGGCATCGGCCTGCCGATCGGCTTCGTCTTCGGCGTCTTCGCCGCCGAGTACGTGCGCTTCCGTGACCTCGAGCGTGCCTGGCAGGCGACGAAGTCGGCCCTGCGCGGCGTGCTGCACAGCATGGGCATCGAGCTGTCGGCCGCCACCCTCATCGCGCTGACCTGGACCGTCGGGGTCCTCGCGCACTGATTCCCCCGGTGGTCGAGGTGGCAAGCGCCAACGAGCTTTCGAGACCCCCGCTGCCACCCTCGCCGGGACCTACCAGCCCTGCCCCTGCTGGCGGCGGTGCTCCCACCGCTGCTCGAGACGCTGCATGAAGCTGCCCTGACGCTTCGCCCGGGCGGGGCGAGCGCCCCCCTTCGTCCGGGAGCCACGGGGCTTGGCGCTGCGGACGGTGCCGTCGGAGGCGACGACGCCGAGGCCGTGCTCCTCGCGGGGCCGGCCGGGGGTCAGCGCCAGCGCGACCGACGCGACGATGAGCACAAAGCCGGCGACGCCGACCCAGATGATCGTGTTGATGCCGAGCAGGACCAGACCGAGACCGGCGAGGGCGCCGACGATGCCGACGGCGAGTCGACGGCGGTCTCCCCCGACCGCGCGTGAGCCGTTCATCTGCGAGGCAAAACGAGGGTCCTCCGCCCGGATGGCTTCTTCCATCTCCTCGAGCATCTGCCGCTCGCGCTCCGACAGCGCCACGGTGACCTCCTGACCACGCCTGTTGTCTGGCGGGCAGGTGCCCGCGGGGTGCACACGACGGGGATACCGCCGTGGTCTTCTCATGATAGGTCGCGTCCGGGGCCGGCGGTAGGTGGGGACTGCCGTCGACTGCGATCCCCGAGCAGGCTGGCCGGCCGCACACTGCCCGCGCCGAAGCGCGCGCTCGCCCGGTCGACGGCCCGGTCGGCCTCGCGCCAGCCGTGCTCGGGCTCGTCGAGAGCGACCTGGACCGGCGTCGACGCGGCCTCGGAGAGCTGCTCGACCCGCACGCCGACGAGCCGGACCCGGGCCCGCTGCAGGCCGAGGGCGTCGTAGAGCTCGCGGGCCAGCGCGGCGATGTCGCGGGAGACATCGGTGGCATCGCGAAGGGAGCGGGAGCGCGTGATCGTCGTGAAGTCGGCGAAGCGCACCTTGATGCTCACGGTGCGGCCGACGAGGCCGGCGCCCCGCAGCCGGGAGGCGACCTTGTCGCTCAGGGCGAGCAGGGTGCGGTGGACGACGACGGGGTCGTCGACATCGTGGTCGTAGGTGCGCTCGTTGCCGATGGAGCGCTCGCGGCGCACCGGCTCGACGGAGCGGTGGTCGCGGCCCCACGCGAGGTCGTGCAGGTGGGTGCCGGTGGCCTCGCCGAGGGCACGCACGAGCGTCGCGCGCGGGGTGTGGGCGATGTCGGCGACGGTCTTCAGGCCCAGTCTGGCGAGGGCTTCCTCGGTCTTGTCCCCCACGCCCCACAGGGCTCCGACGGGCAGCTGCTGGACGAAGGTGACGACCTCGTCGGCGGGGATGACGAGCAGCCCGTCGGGCTTGGCGAGGCCGGAGGCGAGCTTGGCGACGAACTTCGTGCTCGCGACCCCGACGGAGCAGGTGATGCCCTGCTCGTCGGCAACGGTGTCGCGGATGCGCTGGGCGATCGTCGCCGGCGAGCCCATGAGGCGCACGGCCCCGGCGACGTCGAGGAATGCCTCGTCGCTGCTCAGTGGCTCGACGAAGGGGGTGATGTCGGCGAAGGTCGCCATGATCGCCGAGGAGATGCGCGAGTAGAGCTCGTGCTCCGGCGGCAGGACCGTCGCCTGCGGGCACAGCCTGCGGGCACGGCCCATCGGCATCGCCGAGGTGACCCCGAAGGCGCGCGCCTCGTAGGTCGCGGAGAGCACGACGCCGCGGTTGCCGCCGCCGATGATGACGGGGGTGCCGACGAGCTCGGGGTGGGCGATGAGCGAGGCGGACGCGAAGAAGGCGTCCATGTCGACGTGCAGGATCGTGCACCCGGTGTCGTCCGGGGGACCTTGGCCGGCCCGCGGTGGGGGCCGGTACTGACGCCGGCTCATCGTCGCCTCAGTCGCGGCGGGCGACGAGGTGGACCGCGGCGCCCAGGCCGCCCAGACCGGTGCGGCCGTCGTCGGCCGAGGCGAGCTCCTCGAGCTCGAGCAGGGCGGCCCGCTCGGCGTCGGAGTCGACGAAGGCGCTCGGGACGAGGTCGCTGAAGAGACGCACGCCCCGGGCCTCGAGGGTCGTGAAGCCGGCCCGGGTGAGCATCTCGCCGAGCTCGTCGCGGTCGAAGCGGCGCGGGATCGGGTCGTCGTCGCCCCAGCGGCCGTCGGCGCTGGTCAGCGCGGCCCTGGCCTGGTCGAAGCGCCCGGCGATCGCGCGCGCGATGACGGCGGCGACCCGCTGCGCGGTCACGAGGGAGAGGTGCCCGCCGGGGGCGAGGACCTCGGCGATGCGGGTGAGGGTGGCCGTGGGGTCGTCGACGTACTCGAGGGTGCCGTGGCAGCACAGCAGGTCGATGCTGCCGGGCGCGACGGTGCCGGCGAGGGTGTCGGCGTCGCCCTGGACGGCGCTGATGCGCGCGGCGGCGTCGGACTCGGCGACCCGGCGGCTCAGCGAGGCCAGGGCGTCGGGGCTGGGGTCGACGACGGTGACGGTGTGCCCCTGCTCGGCGAGGGCGACGGCCAGGCCGCCGGTGCCGCCACCGAGGTCGAGGACGCGCAGGGGCCGGGAGAGCTCACGCTGCCGGGACTCGCTGAGCGTGCGGACCTGGGACCACACGGCTGCCGTCCGGACATTGCCCTCGACTCCGCTGCCGCCACGTCGCCACGCACGCTCCTCACTCATGGCCCCAACCCTAGTCGCCGCCCCCGACACCCCCTTCGCCCTCCCCGCTCCGGGTCGAGGTACCTGCGACCGACTATCCGGTCGCGGATACCTCGATCCACCGTCAGGTGAGGAGAGTCCCCTGGCGATGGACCTGGCGCCAGCCTCCATCCCGTTCGCACCAGATCGACGTGCGTCGCGCGCGGCGCTCCCCCTGGGCCGACGTCCACGAGACCCGGATGACGCTCGGTGCGATGACCCGGGCTCGCAGGTCGTCGATCTCGATGGTCGACGAGTCGGGGTCCGCGGCCTCCGACGCGAGCATCGCAAGGATCGAGTCGCGGTCCCAGACCCGACCAGACGCCCCGACCTCCTCGAAGTCCGGGGCGATGAGGTCGCGCAGACGCCCGGCATCGGCCCGCGTCTGTGGCGACTGCAGCTCGCGCTCGAGGTCCAGGACCGTGATCAGCGCCAAGTCATCCATGTGGACATTCAAGTACAGGTCGCTACCAACACCCGCTGCGCCTCCCCGCTCGGGGTCGAGGTACCTGCGACCGACTATCCGGTCGGGGATACCTCGACCCAGGGCGAAGCGGGCTGCCCGGGCCGGTCTGCGCCCGTCAGTGGCCGGAGCTGCCGGGCGAGGAGTGCCACAGCTT
>ERZ500994.98-NODE-98-length-27611-cov-11.352990_pt1 | contig 27611 bp, 19 predicted proteins | sample MGYA00248878_ERZ500994 | MGnify/ENA primary metagenome ERZ500994 (study PRJEB25958, sample SAMN03398533) | human skin metagenome | study: EMG produced TPA metagenomics assembly of the Human Skin Microbiome Metagenome (human skin metagenome) data set. | reverse complement strand
CCCGCCCCCTGCCGGTGGCCACGAGCTCGTCCACCTCGTCGAGCACGCGGGTGGCGGCGGGGTGACCGAGCGGGGCGGCGGCACGGGACAGCACCGGCGACGCGGCGAGCGCCCCGAGGGGTTCGTCCGTCACCCGACCCCACGTGTAGTCCGCGGTGCGAGCGCCCGGCAGCACGAGGGTCGTCCCGCCGTCGCTGGCAGCCATCGTGTCGACCTCGCTCGCCGCGGCGCGCCAGGTCTGCGGCACGTCGGTCGGCGCCCAGGCGTCTCCGACGCGGCCGGCCCACACGGGGGCGAGCGAGCCGACGAGGGCGAGGACCGTCGCCACGACGACGAGCTGTCGGACGAAGGGGGTGGCCCCCCGCTCCACGCGCGTCGCCCAGTGCGCGAGCAGCCCCACCCCGATCGCGACGGGCAGCCGGACCAGGAGGTCGGCCTTGTGGACGTTGCGGAAGGGCGCCAGCGGTCCGTCGAGCCACCGCTGCACGATCTCCGCGAGCGGGCCGGAGGCCGAGCCGGACCGTCCGACGGCCATGGCGACGACCCCGAGGAGGACGAGTGCCAGGGCCCACCGGGTGAGGTGCGCGCCCTCGCGCTCGGGGCGCCGCCGCACGAGCCCGGCGAGCCCCAGGCCGGCGAGCACCGACGTCGCGATGATCGCGTCGACGGACTGGGCGAGGACCCAGCCGGACTGCCAGGTCGGGTGCTCCCCCGCCGTGAGGATGTAGGCGATCCAGTGGTTGGCGCCGCGCAGCACATTGGTCACCGAGGCCACGGCGGTCGTCGTCGAGGCGACCTCGATGTGGTCGAGGAAAGGGTAGGAGTAGCGGCCGAGCACGAGCAGCGGCCCAAGCCACCACGCAGCCCCCGCTGCCGCACCCAGGCACCACCACGCGAGCGCGCGCACGCGGCGCCGCCCGACGGGAGCGAGCAGCAGCCACATGGCTGCCGGCACGAGCGCGACGAGCGAGACGGTCGCGTTGACCCCGCCGAGGCACGCGGCGAGCAGCCCGGTGACCACGGCCATCCGACGCCGGTCACCGGCTGCGGCGCCGGGGGCGACCCCCTTCGCCGCTGCGAGGAGCAGCCACGGCGCAACCGCCTGCGGCCAGACCTCGACCGAGATCTCCGACAGGACGGTCAGCACCCGAGGCGACAGCGCGAAGGCGCCGCCGACGAGCAGCGCGGGGACCGTCGGCAGGCCCGCGAGACGCCGGGCCACCCGCTCCGCACCGACGAACCCGACGACGAGCAGAAGCGTCCACCACACCCGCTGCACCGCCCAGCCGGGGGCGCCGACCGCGTCGCCGAGCAGGAAGACCGGCCCCATCGGGAAGAGGTAGCCGTAGGCCTGGTTCTGCAGCTCGCCGATGCCGGTGTGGTCGTTCCAGGCCCACAGGGCACGGCCGAGGTAGCGCGCCGGGGAGAGCACGAGATCGGTCTTGGTGTCCGGCTGGAGCGTGCCCGGCGCGACGAGCCAGGGCAGGACGGCGACGAGCAGGGTCGCGGCGAGGCGCTGGATGCGTGACCTGACCGCCTCGACCGCGGTCATCGGCGACGCAGGACGAGCAGGAGGTTCCACGTGACGACCTCGCGCAGACCCGGCACCCGCAGGACGGCGGCGCAGCCGTCGGGCAGATACCGCGGCCGGGCCACGAGAACCTGGGCGTCCGCCCCCTTCGCCCAGTCCAGGCCCTGGCGCACGCTCACCCGATGGAGGGTCTCGCCGACGCGGTTCTTGGGCAGGTGCCCGTGCTTGCGCACGTAGCGGCGGATCGCCCGCTCGCCGCCGAGCCAGTGCCACGGGGAGGTCTCGTGCCCACCCCACGGGGAGAGCCAGTTGGTGTACGACAGCAGGACGACCCCGCCGGGCCGGGTCACGCGCAGCATCTCGTCGGCCACGGCCTCCGGGTCCGGCACGTGCTCCCACATGTTGCTCGAGAAGACGACGTCGACGCTGCCGTCGGCCAGGGGCAGGCGCAGGGCGTCTCCGACGACTCCCCCGTCACGCACCGACGCGACCGAGGCGTCGTGGTCGACCGGGACGTAGCGCGCGCCCTCGGCACGGAAGGCGCGGGCGAACTCGCTCGGCCCGGCGCCGACGTCGAGGACGGTGCGGCCGGCGAGGTCGGTGTGCTCACGCAGCAGGGCGATCGAGTCGCTCGCGAGGGTCGAGTAGAAGACCTCCGGCTGCGTCTGCTCGAGGAGGAAGGCGCGGAAGAGGCGGACCGACCGGCGCAGCCCACGGCGCTGCATCGGGGCGGGGGTCATCGGCACCCCACCATCATGGACGACGCGCCAGAAGCTGCAGCGTGGGACGGCTGCGCGGTGCCACGACCCGCTGGCCGATGACGAGGGGCACGCTGGCCACCGCCGCCGCGAGCACGGACCTCGAGCCGAGGACACCTCGCGGGCGCTCGCCGGGGCGCACCGCCCGAGCGAGGCTCGCGGCGTCGACGCTCAGGCTGTCGAGCAGCAGACGGCGCACCTCGATGTCGACGAAGCCGGCCCGCTCGGCCGCCCGCGCCAGCGAGTCGGCGGTGAAGAAGCGGATGTGCGTCGGGTCCTCGAGCATCCACCAGGCGGCCCCGTAGCGGTCGACACCGCTGCTGTCGCCGGCGGGCGTGATGAAGCTCGCCCGTCCGCCGGGGCGCAGCAGCTCCAGCGACGAGCGCAGCGCGGCGTGCGGATCGGTGACGTGCTCGAGCACGTGGATGCCGTAGACGAGGTCCTGCTCGCCCGGCAGGTCGGTGACGTCCTCGATGCCGCCGGTGCGCAGGTCGCCCCGCGCCCGCACGAGCTCGTCGACCCCGATGCCGAGCTGGTCCGGGTCGACGCCGGCGACCTGTGCCCCGTCGTCGAGGAAGCGGCGCAGCATCGAGCCGGCACCGAAGCCCACCTCGAAGACCCGGCTCGGCACGCCGTCGCGCACGAGCTCGCGGTAGGTCAGGTCGAGCCGGATGCGGTCGAGGGTCGGCTCGCCGCCGTAGGCGAGGTCGCGGTGGTGCGCCGGGCAACGCTCGAGGTCGCGCTCGAGGTGGCCGCAGCGCTCGCAGCGCTCGACGACGCAACCTCCGCGCAGCGCCTGGCCGCGCACGGGAGCGCCGCACATCTCACACCGGCGATCGGGGCCTACGCCTACCGTTGGGTAACTCACGGCGTTAGCCTATCCGTCGGCCCGTGACACCCACGTGGCCGGCAAGGAGCGATGATGACCCAGAGCACGACCACCCCGACGCAGCGGCTGCGGGTGCTCTACCTGTCCTGGCGTGACCGCGAGAACCCCGAGGCGGGTGGCGCCGAGACCTTCACCGAGCGCACCTCCGAGGTGCTCACCCAGCAGGGTCACGAGGTGACGATCTTCACCGCCGCCTTCGCCGGGTCGAGCCCGCGCACTCGGCACGGTGACGTCGACGTCGTGCGTCGCGGGTCGAAGTTCAGCGTCTACCTCCACGGCATGTGGCACGTGCTGCGCCACCGCGACGACTACGACGTCATCCTCGACGTGCAGAACGGCGTGCCCTTCTGGGCCCCGCTCGTCGCCGGCCGCACCCCGGTCGTCAACATCGTCCACCACGTCCACCGGGACCAGTGGGCCGCGGTCTTCGGGGCCAAGGTCGCCCGCCTGGGGTGGTTCCTCGAGTCCCGGGTCGCCCCCTTCGTCTATCGGCGCAGCCGCTACGTCACGGTCTCCAAGTCCACCCGCAGCGAGCTCGAGGACCTCGGCGTCGACCCCGGCCGCGTCGACCTCGTCTACTCCGGCAACGACCGCCCCTCCGACCTCGACGGTTATGCCCGGCTCGAGCGCACCGAGGTGCCGACGATGCTCTTCCTCGGGCGGCTCGTGCCCCACAAGCACGTCGAGCAGGCCGTCGACATCCTCGCCTCGCGGGCGATGACCCACCCCGACCTCGAGCTGCACGTCGTCGGCGGCGGCTACTGGGAGGACGCCATCGCCGAGCACGCGCGTGCCCGCGGCGTCGCCGACCGGGTCCACCTGCACGGCTTCGTCGAGGAGAGCCGCAAGCACGAGCTGCTCGCCCGCGCCTGGGTCGTCGTCATGCCCTCGCACAAGGAGGGCTGGGGCCTGACGATCGTCGAGGCCGGCCTGCACGGCACGCCCGCCGTCGCCTACGAGTTCGCCGGCGGCCCGAGCGAGTCGATCGTCCACGGCCGCACCGGCCTGCTCGCCGACTCGGTCAGCGAGTTCGAGGACCACGTCATCCGCCTCGTCGACGACCACGCGCTGCGCCGCGAGCTCGGCCGCACCGCACGGCTCTACGCGAGCTCCTTCGACTGGGGGCGCACCGGCCGACGTCTGGAGTCAGTGATCCGCTCCGTGCTCGGTCTCGCCGACCGCTACCAGGACGACGTCATCGACCTCGACGCCCTCATCTCCTCCCGCCCCGAGGGCACGGCGCGCCTGGCGGCCGTCGCCTCCTGAGCCTCCGGCCCACCCCGGGCACGACGAAGGGGGCGTCCGCTCGACCGAGCGGACGCCCCCGTCGTCGTGGGGCGGGGTGCCTCAGCTGTTGTAGTTGATGACCTGCTGGTTCTCCTGCGGCATCGACTGACCGTTCTGCACCTGGACGATGCCGAAGATGGCCAGGGCCGCGAGGAGTGCGCCGAGCACGGTGCCGCCGACGTTGTAGGCGACCTTCTTGGAGCCGGTGTTCACTTCGAAGTCCTCCGTTGGCGGTGTGTGGTTCGCAGGCCACTCTATACCGGGCGGTCACTTGAGGCGAGTCGTCACGGTGTCGCGCGGGTCTCATGTCGGCGAGCGACCAGGACGAGCGCCAGCGAACCGATGACGGCGGCCGCGGTGCCGGCCAGGCCGAGCCACCGGGCGGGGTCGGCCGGCGCCCGCGAGGTCGTCACCGGCCCGAGGTCGTGGACCTCGAGGTCGCCGACGGTGCGCGACGGGGTGCCCGCGAGGTCGGGGAGGCTGCCCTCCGGTACCGGCTGGTCGGTGGCGACGACGACCCACCGCACGCCGTGGCGGCGCAGGACGTCGGTGACATCCCTCCCTTCGGCCAGGGCGGAGGTCACGGCACTCGCCGCAGGGTCCTCCCCCGCGACGACCCGATCCCGCAGCGGCAGCCGGTCGTCCGCGACGACCTCCTGCGGCAGGAGCCGGTTCCACGGGTCGAGCACGACGCGGTCGTCGTCCCAGGCATACCGGCGATAGGTCGACCACGGGAAGACGGCCACGGGGTCGCCGCTCTCGCTCAGCTCCCGGCTCACCGTGAGCACGTCGTCGGGGTAGTCGACGCTGCCCCAGGCACCGGAGTGCCCCCACGCGAGCGAGGGCAGGGTGGCGACCGGCCACAGCACGGCCACCACGGTGACGACACCGGGCAGGCCACGCTCCCGGAGTCGGTCGACGACAACGGCGGACGCGAGGGTGAGCAGCAGCACCCACAGCACCGCGAACTTCTGCCCGTCTCGCAGCAGTCCCCCGCCTGGCACGGTGGTGACGACCCACTCGAGGAGCGCGCGGCCGCCGGGCAGCGCCGCCAGAGCCGCGACGACGAGACCGACGAGTCCGGCGATGCTCGCGCCCCGGCTGCGCGGGTCGCGCCACCAGCCCGGGCTGCGCCCCGCCACGGCGAGCACGAGGACGACGGCGAGCAGCGCCACGACGGCGACCGGCCAGGTCGTGCGCTCGACGAACCAGGTGCGGTCGTTCCACAGCCCACCGCCGAGGGCGAGCGAGCCGAGAACACCCAGGGGGGTGTCGGCGCCGGCTGCGAAGGCGCTCGCCCCACCGGGGTCGGCGGCCCGCGACGAGGCCCGCAGGAAGGGCCACCACCACGCGGCATTGGCGAGCAGCACCGTCCCGACGACGACGGCGAGGTCGCGCACGACGAGGCGTAGGGGGCCACCCCCGACCGCGACGACGGTGACGGTGAGCAGGGTGGCCAGCACCCCAGGGGTCGAGCCACCGAGCGAGGCGAGGGTGAGGGCGAGGACGAGCCCGGCCAGGCTGCGAAGGTCGCCGCGCCGCCGGCTCGCGGCGGCGAGCACCCACGGCAGGAGCGCGGCGCCGAGGACGTACCCCCAGTGACCGATGCCCAGGCGCTCGCCGAGCCAGGGGTTCCACGACCACAGCAGTGCCGCCGCGACGGCCCCGGGGACGGTGCGCGCCAGCCGCCCGGCGCCGGCCCCGCCGACGACGAAAGCGAGCAGGAGCAGCACCTTCTGCACGAGCCACCCCGGGAGCACGAGGCCGAGCAGGGCGACGACGAGGTCGTTGGGCACCGCCCGCGGCACGCTGCCATCGGTGCCGAGGGTGCGCGGCGACAGCGGCAGGTCGGGGACGAAGACGAGGTCGTAGTGGAGCGTGTAGCCGGGCGCGAGGGCCGGCCCGAGGACGACGAGCCCCGCGAGGGCACCGGTGAGCGCCCCGACGACGCCGGGGCGCGCGAGCCCTCGTCGATCGCTCACCGTGAGTGCAGCGCCTCGATCTCGGCGAAGGCCTCGCCCATCGCGACGCACTGGGTCGCCAGGTCGTGGTGGGTCAGGACGTGCTCCCGGTTGGCCGTGCCGACCTCGGCCCGGTGGGCGGGGTCACGCAGGAATCCCGCGAGCGCATCGGCAAGGGCCTCGACGTCGTCGTCGACGAGAGCGTTGGGCGCCTGCACCGCCTCGTCGTTGGTCCCGCACCGGGTCGTCACGACGGGCAGCCCGCAGGCCTGGGCCTCGAGGTAGGCCAGGCCCAGCTGCTCTGTCCACTTCCACGTCGGGCGGGGTGCGGTGGCGAAGACCGCGGCCGAGCGCATGAGGTCGGCGACGCCGGCCGTGTCGAGCGACCCGACGAGCTCGACGCCGGAGCCGGGGCGTGCCGCCGCCTCGCGCACGAGCGGCTCGAGGGGGCCTCGGCCGGCGACCTTGAGCCGGGCCTCGGGGATCTCACGGCGCACGATCGACATGGCGTCGAGGACGCGGTCGATGCCCTTGTTGTCCGCGAGCGGCGAGGCGAAGACGACGACGGGGTCCTCGACCGGCCGGTCCGCGGGGTGGAAGAGGTCGGTGTCGACCCCGGGCTTGACGACCCGGATCAGCTCGTCGTCGAAGTCATTGGCCAGGAGGTGGTCGCGTGCTGCGTCGACCATGCACAGCAGGAGGTCGGCGTCACGGCAGGAGTTGAGCGCCTGGCGGTAGGGCGGCACCTTGTAGAGCGGCTGGTCGGGCAGGTTCTCCCACGTGATGACCGCCTGGAGCGGACGGGCCGCTCCCCCGCGGCGACCCCGCCGGCGCCAGCGGGACGCCTGTCCGGTGACGAGGGAGCACAGCTCGAGGGAGGTCACCCAGTCGTACTCATCGGCCGGCTGCTCGTCGAGGCCGCGCACCCAGGCCAGAGCCCCCGCCTCGATGAAGCGCTTGATCGGCCGGCGGTAGGTGCTCGGGATCCAGTCGATGTCACCCACGGGCTCCTGCTGGGCCATGGCCCGCACGCGGGTGCCGGGCATCCGCGACATCCAGTAGAGCTCGCGCCGGGCTCGCTGGTCGGGCAGCGAGACCCAGAGCATGCGGCGCAGGGCCTCGCTCACGACGCCGCCCGGTCCCGCCGGTCGCGTCGACCGCGACGGGCGCCGAGGGCATAGCCCCCGGCCTCCATCGCGCGCAGGGCGACCATGCCGGCGGCGTGCACCGGGTCCTGCAGCAGGCGACGGTGGTTGCGCACGTAGGAGCGCAGCACGGCCTTGCCCTGGGCACCGACGGCGCCCTCGTGCTCCTGCGCGAAGGCGGGGATGCTGCGCCCGTAGTAGTAGCGCTTGCCCATGACGTCGCGGACGGTGAGGCGCCCCTCGTCGTGGTCGACGATGATCGGGGCCAGCTCGATGCCCGCGCCGGTCGCGCGCATCTTCATCCGCAGGTCGGCGTCCTCGGGACCGGACATGTCGGTATGGAAGGCGCCCTCGCCGAGGAGGTACTCGCGCCGGACGAGGCGGGGGTTGTGCAGCCACGGGTCGTCGAGGTAGCACTCGCGCTCCAGGGCCCGGCAGGCGGTCCAGAAGCCCTCGCCGATGGTGCGCTCGGGCAGGGCGATGCCCGTCGCGCCGGTCGCCCGGGCGGTCTCGAGGGCCAGCGCGATGGTCCGCGGCGGCAGGATCATGTCGCTGTCGAGCCAGAGGACCCACTCGCCGCGCGCCGCCTCGATGCCGGTGTTGCGCTGCGCGGAGCGCTCCGGACCGGCCGTGATCACCCGGTCGGCGAGACGCTCGGCGACCTGCGGGGTGCCGTCGGTGCTGTGGTTGTCGACGACGATGAGCTCGACGTCGGGGTGGCTCTGCTCGACGACCGAGCGCAGGCAGGCCTCGATCGTGCGGATGTTGTTGCGGGTCGGGACGACGACGGTGACGGACTCCGTCGTCTCCTCCGGCTGACGGTCGGTCACGGGTCGATCTCCTCCGGTGGGTCAGGGCGCAGATAGGTGCCGATGATGGCGAGCACGAGGCCGGCGCCGGCGATGTGGTGCGGGACGAGGGCCGAGCGCACCGAGTCGGCGCTCACCGACCCGAGCGTGCCGTCGACCCAGGCCAGCTGCGCGACGAAGGCCAGGGCGGCGAGCACGAGCAGGCCGGCCCCCAGCGCGATGAGCCGTCCCGGGCGAGGGCCCCACCGGCGCACGAGCACGAGGGCGAGCACCGCGGCGAGGGCGCCGCCGAGCCCGGCGAAGACGCCCGCGACGAGCACGACGGAGGCTTCGAGGCCGAGGCGACGACGACCGGTGCGTTCCGCAAGGGCCGTGCCCAGCCCGCGGAAGGGCAGGCCCGCGTGAGGTGCCGGGGCCTCCCCTTCGTCGGAGGTGGCGGTGGACGAAGGGAGCGGAGCGGCCGTGGCCGTCCGGGCCGGGGCGACGACGAGGTCGAGCTCGTCCGCCCACTCGTCGTCGGGGTCGGCGGTGGCGGTCCGGGTGACCGGCGTCGGTGCGGCGTCCGGCGCCTCCGCCGGTGGCAGCTTCGCGTCGACCTGCGCCGCGGGCGTCTCCCACTCGTCCTCACGGCCGGCGCGGACCTCGCCGATGCGGCGACGGGCGAGCGGGAGGAAAAACACGACCAGGGCGGCGAGCAGCCCGAGACCGGACAGGACGAGACCGATGTCGGCGCGGGTCTGCGGGCCGTAGCGCACGGTGATCTGCTGCGCCTCGCGGCCATCCACATACCAGCCGGCGGCGTAGCCGTCGACGACCACCGGGGTGCCGAGGTCGGTGCCGTCGGCGAGGGTGGCCTTCCACCGCGGGTCCTGCCCCTGGCCGATGGACAGGAAGTAGGGCCCGGTCGACGGGCCGACGTCGACGGTCATCGACGACGACACCGTGCTGCGGTGCACCTCGACGACGGGGGCAGGGACTGCCTCGGCCGCATCGCGCTGGCGGTCCTCGAGCGAGAGACCGTCGACCTGCACGCCGTCGACGGGCCGCACCCGGTGCTCCCCCCACGGGACGTCGAGGTTCCCGCAGCCGACCCAGCTCGTGGCCGGACCGGAGGGGCCGTTGATGAGCTCGGGGTCCTCGGGTCGCATCCGCACGGGCTCGCCGTCGAGCGTGGCGACGGTCGTGCAGGGCCGCGACTGCGGGCCCCGGTCGATCGTGGCCCCGGTGTCGATCGTCGTGAAGCGCGGCGGGCGCTCGCCGTCGGAGTCGTCGGACTCGTCGATGCGCAGCCGCACGGTGCGCCCGCTCGTGCCAGCGGGCAGCTCGATCGTCGAGGTGCCGCGGCCGAGCTCTCCCTCGGCGACCTCCTCGCCGTCGACGAGCACGGTGGCCCTCGTCGCCCAGGCGGTGTCGTCCTCGTCGCCGGGCCCGCGCGCCTGGGTGACCGTGACCTGCGGGATCTCCCGGCGGGGACCGGTCATCTGCCACCACGACTCGGTCATCTCGCCGCCTGGCACCCACGCGGTCCGGTCCGAGTCGTCGACGGCGCGCGAGGCGCGGTTGGCCAGGGAGTCGAAGTAGGTGTAGCTCGAGCGCGCGCGATAGGTCGTGTCGAGGCCCGAGAGCTCGTCGGCGAGCTCTTCGCGGTGGCCCTCGACCCGCACGCGTCCGCTCGTGGCGAAGGTGCGGTCGTCGGGCAGCGTGAAGTCGCGGCGCAGCCCCTGCTCGGCATCGTCGGCCGTGTCGTCGGTGTTGGTGACCCGGGTGAGCAAGACGTCGAGGGGCGTCTGCGCGAAGGTCGAGCGTTCCGTCGACGACAGCTCGCCGTAGAGGTCGGTCAGGGTGCTCGGCAGCCGGGTCGTGCGGCTGGCGACGAGGTCGGGGTCGCCGAGGTCGATCTCCGAGACACCGACGAGGCTGAATCCCTCGCCGCGCAGGTCGCCGACGGTCAGCGTGATCGTGTCGGTGTGGGCTCCCTCGAGGTCGACCTTCGCCACGCCGTCCTCGTCGACCTTCGCCGTCGTGCGGGTGTCCCCGGCGCGCACGTCGAGGTCGGCGATCCGCACGTCGCCGAGCGCGGTCGTGTCGACGGTCATCGTGTCCAGGGTGCGTGCCCGCGGGAGCTTCAGCGTCAGGGTCGTGCCGGGTGCGCGTCGGAAGTCACCGAAGAGCCACGAGGTCGACGGATCTCCGTCGATGGCATTCTCGGCGACCCCGTGAGGCAGGTCGAAGAAGGCTCCACCGGTCGAGGATGCCGTGACCCGCACCCCCTCGCGCACGAGCGTGCTCTGGTCGTCGGCATCGCCGAGGGCCCGGGTGATGCCGGGGTCCTCGTCGGCCGCGAGCACGGCGCCCTGGCCGGAGCGCAGCCGGTTGGTGATCGCCGACCGGCGCTGGTTGGTGTCGGTGAGGACCAGACGGGCGTCGGCGGCGATGAGCCGCCGCAGCTGGTCGGGGGTGACGTCCTGCGCGTAGCGGATCGCCGGCGACTCCTCGAGCAGGCCCGCCCGGTCCATCGCCGGGACCGACCAGCCGTCACCCGCGACGACGAGGGTTCCGCTCGCAGGGGTCGCCCGCACGGCGGCGCGCGAGTCACGCACGCCGTAGAGCTGCAGCGGCGAGAGCACCGCCTCCTCCTGCGATTGCGGCGGCACCGAGCGGGTGAACATGTTGTGCCCCGGCTCGCCGTAGTTGCCGAGGCCACGCAGCCCGGGGTCACCGGCGAGCGCACGTGCGGTCTCGGCCGGGCGGGCGCCGCCGTCGCCCTCCCACTCGACGTCGTGCCGCAGCAGCACCTGGTCGGCCCCCAGGTAGCGGGCGAAGGGAGAGACGTCACGGCTGCCGGAGACGCCGGACTGCAGCGTGTCGTCGAGGGCGGCGAGGAAGTTGCCGCCACTGGACGAGGTGTTGGGCAGCGTCTCGGGGATCACCGCGTCTCGTTTGAAGAGCGAGTTGGGCAGGTCGTCCGGTCGCTCGAGGCTCCACCGGTAGCTCGATCGCGTCTGGCCCGGCAGGAGGAGCACGCGCTTGTCCGGGTCCCCCTTGTCGACCTCCTTGGCCGCCTGCTGCCAGTAGTCGGGGACGTCGAGGGGTGAGACGTAGAGGTTGCCGGTCACGGCCGGGGCGACGAGGGCGACGACCACGGCGGCGCCCGCAGCGCCGACGACGGGGGCCGCGATGCGGCCACGCAGCAGACGCGGCAGGGCGTGCACGAGCGCCCAGCCGATGACGAGGGCGAAGGCGAGGGCGAGCCCCGCGCCGATCTTGTTGGTCGTACGGAAGGCGACGAGCGGACCGACGTGCTCCAGCACCAGGCGCAGCAGCCAGGAGAAGGGCGACCCGCCGTTGCCCCCGGGGTAGAGGCCGACCATGATCACGGCAGCGATGCCCGCCCCGGCGGCCGCCAGCCGGGCGAGCCTGGCCGGGACCACCCGCAGCGAGAGCATGGCGGCAGCGGGCCACAGCATCGTCAGCAGGATGATGACGCCGCTCGTGAAGTAGACGGCGTACTCGGGCAGCCAGGGCCCGGCGTCGGAGGAGCCGTAGTAGGACCACAGCCCCAGGCCGCGCAGCACCTCGACGAAGGAGCTCGTCCGGGCGATGCCGTCGAGGGACTCGGAGCTCTCGGCGATCTGCCCACCGGTGCCGCTCGCGGCAGCGCCCGGGATGAGCCAGTAGAGGGAGACCACGACGACGAAGAGCGCGCACTTGGCCAGGGCGGTGACGATCTCGCGCAGCGTCAGGCCGCGCTCGGCCCGCACGAAGAAGATGAGCGGCACGATGAGCAGCAGCTGGAAGACCGGGACGACGCCGACGTTCATCCCGCTCATGCCGAAGAAGGTCAGCCCGACCGCTGCCGGCCAGGCCCAGCCCGAGGGCTCGCGCAGCGACCGGGTGACGGCGACGAGCAGCCACGGCAGCAGCGCCATCGGCAGGGCGATTGCCAGGGTGCCGCCGGCGGCCACCGCGTAGGGGTTGGCGATGTAGGCGGCACCGGCGACGAGACCGGCCCAGACACCGGCGCGGGGCACGAGGGTGCGCAGCAGGCGGTTGGCACCCCAGGCGGCCAGCGCCCAGAGAATCAGGTGGTAGACCTTGAAGGCCATCTCGGCGTCGAGGCCGATCCCGCGCAGCAGCGCGGTGACGACGAGCACCGGGACGAGGCCGACGTTGAAGTTGGGCGAGCCCAGGTAGGGCGAGGAGGTCCACGCGGACAGGTAGCGCGGCAGCATCTCCCCCGGCGCGAGGTAGACCTCGGGCTTGATGTCGGTCTGGAAGACGCCCCAGCTGTTGGCGAAGACGACGACGCCGAGGAGCACGAGGAGCAGCAGCGCGACGGAGCGCGAGGTGCCGAGGCGGGCCAGCCAGGAGGCCGATCGCGGGCGTCGCGAGGGGCGCCTGCGGGTCGAGCGGGCACGAGGGAACCGAAACCGGCTGCGCACCGGGACGCCTCCTCTCGTCGTCGTCAGGATGACGCACCTGCAGCACGCCGGACCCGGCCGATCCTAACCGACGGACACCCACGCGCTACCGGGGCGTAACATCGTGGCGGTCACATCCGACCCCCCTTCGTCCACGACCGTCAGGAGCACCATGCGCACGCGTGCTCGGCGTGTCCTGCCCTTCGCCGGGCTGACGCTCGGGGTGGCCATGGGGCTGGCCAATGTCATGAGCTACGTCTTCGTGGCGCTCGTCTCCTCGACGCTCGGGCCGGCCGACTTCGGCGGCTTCTCCGCGCTCAACACCTACGGCGTGCTGCTCGCGATGCCGGCCGGCGCCTTCCAGGTCGTCGTCGCCCGGCGCCAGACCACGACCGCCCGCGAGGTCGGCTCGCAGGTGACCGGACTCGTCCCGGCGCTCGCCGTCGGCTGCACCCTCGCTGCCGCCACGATCGCCGTCTCGCCCCTCATCCGTGACGGGCTGCGGCTCGACAGCGCGTGGTCGGTCGTGTGGATGGCGCTCATGCTGCCCCCGATGACCGTCACCGGCGCACTGCAGGGAGTGCTCCTCGGACGCGAGTCCTACGGTCGCCTCTCGACGGTCTACCTCGTCACCGCCGGAACCCGGGTGCTCGCCGCCCTCGCCGCCACCGGGCTCGACTTCACGGTGGCCGAGGTCTTCGCGTCGATCTTCACCGCGTCGCTCGTGACCCTCGTCGTCGCGCTGGTCCTCACCCGTGCCGACCTGGCGACCGGCCGGGCCGCACCGCGCCCGCTCGTGCTCCTCGCCGACCTCGTCCGCAGCAACATCGCCCTCGCCGGCCTCATGGCCCTGTCCAGCCTCGATGTCGTCCTGGCTCGCTCCGTCCTCGGAGACCACGACAGCGGCGCCTACGCGCTCGCGGCGCTCTTCGGCAAGGTCGTCTTCTGGGGCACCCAGTTCGTTGCCCTCGCAGTCGTGCCGTCGGTGGCCGGGACGGACGAAGGGGGGCACGTGCGGGCCACCCTGCACCGCTCGGCCGCAGGAGTGCTCGCCATCGGTCTCGTCGTGGCACTCGGCTGCGCCGTCCTGCCGGGGCCGCTCGTCGCGATCACCGGAGGCAGTGCCTTCGTCGACGCGGAGCCGCTGCTCGTGTGGTTCGCCCTCATCGGGACGCTGTGGGCGGTCATCCAGGTCTGGCTCTTCGCCGGGATGAGCCGCGACGACCACGTCATGACTCTCGTCGTGTGGGTCGCCGCGGGTGTGCAGGGCGCCCTCGTGCTGCTGTGGCTGCACGACTCCCCCGCCCAGGTGCTGACGGCCGTGGGCGGCACGGCGGCGGTCGTCGCCCTCGTCGGGCTGCTGCGTGTGCCGGGCGACGAGGTGACGCCGGGACCCGGGTCGGCAGAGACGAGCGAGGCGCTCGGCCTGACCCGGGAGTGAGCCCCGTCAGTCGATGGAGCTGGCTTTCTTCGACGGATAGAGCTTCTTGGCGAGCGGGATGAGCTCGGGGAAGCGGTGGATCGCCTTCCACGCGGCCTTCTGCCCCGGTCCGAGCGAGGCGAGGTAGGCCAGCCGACGCCAGCGCACGTCCCACGGCTCCTGCGCACCGCGGGCGGTGGCCTCGTCGCGGCGGAAGCTCAGCGCGTGCAGGCCGTTGGCCCAGCGCGGGTCGTTGTTGGACGCGGCATCCCAGCGGCGCTCGATGCGCCACTGCGGGTGCGCCGCGACGAAGGCGTCGTGGGCGTCGGTCACCATCGGGTAGGTCGCGTCGTCGACGAGGACGACCGCCTCGTCGGCGAGCCAGGGCTCGATGATGCCGAGGGCCAGGTAGTGCGACAGGCCGGTGTGCTCGCCGTCGTAGAAGTAGACGCCGACCGGACGGTCGATCACCCCGGGGCGGTGCAGCAGGGAGAAGCAGTTGCCCTCGAGCAGCCGCACGTCGACGTCGCGGGCGTGGGTCGCGAGGTTGCGGTCGAGCTCCTCGCGGGCCTCCTGCCCCTGCATGCCGAACTCGAGGTAGTTCTCCACCACGTAGAAGGTCTTGCCGGAGATGCCCTGCACGGCCGCGGACATCGAGCGGCCCTTGTAGCTGCCGACCTCGAGGTAGCACTCGTCCTCGGGCAGCACCCGGGCCGCGGCGTTGAGCACCGCCAACTCGTTGACGGCGGTGTAGCCGTTGACCGTCTCGGCGATGTGCGCGAAGACCGGGTCGACGGGGTCGCTGGTCTGCGGGTCACCGTCGAAGGAGCGCTCGACCTCGGTGAGGAAGTCCTCGACCCGCATCAGCGCCAGCCGTCCGAGGACCAGTCGTCGTCCCGGCGCCGGCTGCGCGAGTCGAGGTCGAGGTCGTCGTCGCGCCGGCTGCGGCGCACGTCCTCGCGTCGCGAGGAACGGGTCTGGTCGAGATCGAGGTCGCGCTCGTCCCGCGTGTCCGTCGTGTCCCGGTCCTCGTCGGGCTCACGACGCTCCCGGCGGGCCCCGCGCAGCTCCCCCTCACCGCGACGACGGTCCCTGTCGTCGGAGCGCAGGTCGATGTCGTCACCACGGCGGCGACGCGGACGCTCGTCGTCCCACTCGTCCTCGTCGTCCCGACGCTGACCGCGAAGCAGCCACCCCGCGCCCAGGCCCACGAGGGCCACGCCGGAGAGGCCCGAGTAGATGGCCTTGTTGCGGGCAGCCTTCTCCGGCTGGGCGCAGACGTTGTCGGCCTTGGTGTTGGGCGAGCTGGGCGAACCACACTTGAAGATGCCCTGTTCACCACCGGTCACGAGGGTCACCGGACTGGTGTAGAAGAAGATCGCCGCGAAGATCAGCGGGATGCCGAGGATGATGGCCAGGGGCGCGAACTGCCGCGTGGGCGAGGTCGCCTCGGTGTGGTCGGTCATGGCCCTCATATTACCCACGAGTTGGGTCATAATGGGCCGCCCCCTTCGGAAGCAGGACATGTCCAGAGCAACGCAACACGCCTCCCTGCCCTACCGCCCCGCCATCGACGGTCTGCGGGCCCTGGCGGTGGTCTCCGTCATCGCCTACCACGTCTACCCGCGGTCGGCTCCGGGCGGCTGGTTCGGGGTCGACATCTTCTTCGTCATCTCCGGCTTCCTCATCACCTCGCTGCTCCTCGCCCAGCACCGCGGCAACCGCGGTCGCATCGACCTCGTCGACTTCTGGCTGGCCCGCGCACGACGCCTGCTGCCCGCGCTCTTCCTCGTCCTCACCGCGGTCCTCGTCGCGGCCGCCTTCCTCACCCTCCCGGGGCGTCGGAGCAGCGTGGCCGGCGATGTGCTGGCCACGATCTTCTATGTCGCCAACTGGCGCTTCGTCTTCGGTGACGAGGCCTACTTCGGGCAGGTGGCCTCCCCTTCGCCGCTGCGGCACGCCTGGTCACTGGCGGTCGAGGAGCAGTTCTACATCGTCTACCCGCTGCTGCTCGTCGTCCTGCTGGCCCTGCTGCGGCGCCGCGCCACGCTCACCTGGGTGCTCGCCGGCCTCGCAGCCGCCTCGGCCCTGCTCATGGCGGTCCTGCACCACCCCGGGCTCGACCCGAGCCGGGTCTACTACGGCACGGACACGCGGGCCCACCAGCTGCTCGTCGGGGCCGCGGTCGGCGCCTTCGTCAGCGGGGGCCCCGGCTCGGTCTCACGTGACCTCGTGCGCACCGTCGACCTGTGGTGCCGTCGCCTGGCGATGCCCGCTCTGCTCGTCGTGGTGTCGGCCTTCTGGTGGGCCGACCGCGCGCAGAGCGCGATCCTCGACGGGCTGGCCGTCCCGCTCTCGCTGCTCATCACCGTCGTCCTCGTCGCCGCCACGAGCCCCGCGAGCTCGATCACCCAGCGCGTCCTCGCGCTCGAGCCGCTGCGCCGGATCGGCACGATCTCCTACGGCCTCTACCTGTGGCACTGGCCGATCGTCGTCTTCCTCAACGACCAGGTGCTGCCCGTGCCGACCGTCGCGAGGGTCGCCGTCCAGGTCCTGCTCACCGTGCTGCTGTCCGGGCTGTCCTACCGCTTCGTCGAGCGGCCGGTGCGCCGCCAGGGGATGACCGCGCTCATCCCCCGCGTCCCCCGGATGAGCCGGGTCGTGTGCTGGGCCAGCGCTCCCCTGCTCGTCGTCGGCGCGCTCGCGCTGCCGGCCGCCTCCCGTGCTGTCTCGCCGGCGCTCCAGGCGTCGGGCGATGTCGCCGTGGACAAGCCCCAGTACCGGCCCGCACCCCGCATCACGGAGGTCGCACTCATCGGCAACTCTGTGCCGGAGAGCCTCATCACCACTGCCCGGTCGTCCGCGCAGCCGGACCTGCGACTGATCGACCAAACCCATATCGGTTGCGACCCCCTCCCCGCGCAGAAGATCATCAATGGGCAACGCCAGCCCCAGGACCCGGGGTGCGATGAGTGGCGGGCGACTTGGCAGGAGCCCGGAGCCGAGCAGGACGCGGACGTCGTCCTCTACTTCGTCGCACACACCCTGGTCACCGATCGAATGGTCGACAACAAGAGGGTCGTCGTCGGCACCCCGACGTGGGACGCGCTCATCGAGGACAACTTGGACGCGGCGCTGTCTGCGTCGGGCAAGGGGAAGTTCGCCATCGTCAACCTCGCCTGCCACTCGATGCCCACCTTCAACAACGAAGAGCTGGAGCGAGTCAACGACATCCGCTACGTCAAGATCGTGAACCGCACCGTGACCGCCTGGGCAGACAAGCACGACGTCCCGGTCATCGACCAGTACTCGCTGCTCTGCGCCGGCGACAAGATGCACGACACGGTCAACGGCGTCCCGCTCTACGAGGACTCGATCCACTTCACGAGCGAGTCCGGTCCGATCTTCTGGCGCTGGCTGGCCCCGCAGGTGCAGGCGATCGCCCGCGGCGAGGACCCGTCCTGACCGGCCTCGCCGCGGTCGTCCTCGCCGGTGGCGTGGGCAGTCGGATGCACCCGCTGACGGCCGACTGCCCCAAGCCGCTGCTGCCCGTCGGCCCGTGGACCCTCGTCGAGCACCAGCTGAGCGCCCTCGAGCGGGCAAGCATCCGCCGGGTCGTGCTGTCCACGGGCTACCGCCACGAGGACTTCCTCCCGCTCGTCGAGCGCTGCCGGGCGAAGGGGGTGGACCTCACGATGGTCGTGGAGGAGACCCCGCTCGGCACGGGTGGCGGTCTGCGGGAGGCCCTGCGGCGACTGCCTGACGCCGACGCGGTCGTCGTGCTCAACGGTGACCTGCTGAGCGGCCACGAGATCGCCACCCAGGTCGAGGGGCTGGTGGACTCCCCTTCGCACGTGGTCGCCTCGGTGCACGTCCGCGAGGTCGAGGACGCCCGTCCCTACGGGAGCGTCGTGGTCGGTCCCGACGGAATCGTCACGGCCTTCGTCGAGAAGTCACCCACCCCACCGTCGCTCACGGTCAACGCCGGCACCTATGTCGTGCGGCCCTCGCTGCTGACCCACCTGCCCGCCTCCGGGGTGGCCTCGGTGGAACGCGACGCCTTCCCCGCCCTGGCCGCACAGGGTGCACTCGTGGCGCACCGCGAGGACGCCTACTTCCTCGACGTCGGCACGCCGGCGGCGCTCGTCAGGGCGACCCACGACCTGCTGCTCGACCCCTGGCCGGGAGCCGCCCCGGCACCGCTCGGCGAGGCGCTCGTCCTCGACGGCGCAGAGGTCTCCCCCACGGCCGAGCTGACCGGCGGCAGCGTCGTCCACCCGGGCGCGGTCGTCGGCGATGAAGCACGGCTCGAGTCGGCGATCGTCCTCGAGGGCGGTCAGGTCAGAGCCGGCGCGCGGGTCACCCGCAGCGTCGTCGGCCGCCGCGCCCGCGTGGCTGCGAGCACGGTCCTGACCGACGCGGCCCTCGGCACCGGCGAGGTCGCCGGAGCCTGAGGGCGCGCCGGGTCAGTGGGCGGCGTCGTGCCAGCTGCGCCCGAGCCCGACCGAGACGTCGAGCGGGACGTCCATCTCGACGGCCGCCCCCATCTGCTCTCGCACGAGGGCCTCCACGGCCTCCGCCTCGCCGCTCGCGATCTCGATGACGAGCTCGTCGTGCACCTGCAGGAGCACGCGGGAGCGCAGATCACCCGCGCCGAGCGCCCGGTCGACACGCAGCATCGCGAGCTTCATGATGTCGGCCGCGGAGCCCTGGATCGGTGCGTTGAGCGCCATCCGCTCGGCCATCTGCCGACGCTGACGATTGTCGCTCGTCAGGTCGGGCAGGTAGCGGCGCCGACCGAGCATCGTCTCGGTGTAGCCCGTGGCCCGGGCCCGGTCGACGACCTCCTCGAGGTAGTCGCGCACCCCGCCAAAACGCACGAAGTACTCGTCCATGAGGTCACTCGCCTCACCCGTGGAGATGCCCAGCTGCTTGCTGAGGCCGAAGGCGCTCAGCCCGTAGGCGAGGCCGTAGGACATCGCCTTGACCTTGCTGCGCATCTCGCTCGTCACGTCCTGCGGCTCGACGCCGAAGACCCGCGCACCGACGAAGCGGTGCAGGTCCTCACCGGTTCGGAAGGCCTCGATGAGCCCCTCGTCGCCGGACAGGTGGGCCATGACCCGCATCTCGATCTGGCTGTAGTCGGCCGACATCAGGGACTCGTGCTGCGGCCCGACGACGAAGACCTCGCGGATGCGCCGGCCCTCCTCGGTGCGGATCGGGATGTTCTGCAGGTTGGGGTCCGTCGACGAGAGCCGTCCGGTGGCCGCGATGGTCTGCTGGTAGGTCGTGTGGATGCGGCCGTCGTCGGCCACCGACTTGATCAGGCCCTCGACCGTCACCCGCAGCCGGGTGGCGTCGCGGTGGCGCAGCAGCGCCTCGAGGAAGGGGTGCTCGGTCTTGGCGTAGAGGTCGGCCAGCGCGTCCGCGTCGGTCGTGTAGCCGGTCTTGGTCCGCCGGGTCTTGGGCAGCCCGAGGGTCTCGAAGAGCACCGTCTGCAGTTGCTTGGGCGAGCCGAGGTTGATCTGCTCGTCACCGATCGCGGCCCACGCGTCGGCCTGGGCGGTGGCGACCTTGTCGGCGAAGTCGGCCTCGAGGCCGGTGAGCGCGTCGCCGTCGACGGCGATGCCCGCCGCCTCCATGGCGGCGAGGACCCCGACGACGGGCAGCTCGACCTCACGCATGAGGTGGGTGCCGCCGGTCTCCTCGACGAGCTCATCGAGGACGGGCGCCAGCTCCACCGCCGCCGCAGCGCGGACCATGGACGAGCGGCCGGCCTCGGAGTCGTCGGCGGAGAAGTCGAGCATGCCCTGGTCGGACTCCTCCTCGCCGGCGGTCAGGTCGCGGCCGAGGTGGCGCACGGCCAGGTCGGCGAGGTCGTAGGAGCGCTGGTCGGGGCGCACGAGATAGGCGGCGATCGCCGTGTCGACGGCCAGACCGTCGAGCGGCAGCCCCGAGGCGGCGAGCGCGAGCATCGGGCCCTTCGCGTCGTGCATGACCTTGGGGCGCCCGGCATCGGCGAGCCAGGTGCGCAGGGCGGCCTCGTCGTCGGGGGCGAGGTCGGTGACCGGCACGTGGGCGGCTTCGCCGCCGACGGTGGCGAGCCCCAGACCGAGCACCTCGCCGCCGCCCCGGCCCCACTCGCCGACGACGTCGACACCGAGCCGGTCCGTGCCGTGCTCCTCGAGCCAGGGGCCGACCTCGTCGGCACCGAGCACCCGGCCGTCGACCTCGACCCCACCGGTGACCTCCGACTCCTGGGTGTCGAAGGTCGCGAAGAGCCGGTCGCGCAGGACCCGGAACTCGAGGCTGTCGAAGAGGGTGTGCACCTGCTCGCGGTCCCACGCGCGTCGGACGACGTCGTCGACACCGACCGGCAGGTCGACATCGCGCAGCAGGGCGTTGAGCCGGCGGTTGCGCAGGACCTGGTCGAGGTGGTCGCGCAGCGACTGCCCGGCCTTGCCGCCGATCTGGTCGACCGAGGCGACGATGCCCTGCAGGTCGCCGTGTGCGTTGATCCACTTCGCCGCCGTCTTGGGGCCGACGCCGGGGACGCCGGGCAGGTTGTCGCTCGCCTCTCCGACGAGCGCGGCGAGGTCGCTGTAGCGGTCGGGACCGACCCCGTACTTGTCGGCGACCGCCTCCGGGGTCATCCGCACGAGGTCGGAGACGCCCTTGCGCGGGTAGAGGACCGTCGTGCGCTCGTCGACGAGCTGGAGCGTGTCACGATCACCGGAGCAGATGAGCACGTCCATGCCGGCCTCGCGCCCCTGCGTCGCCAGCGTCGCGATGATGTCGTCGGCCTCGAAGCCCTCGAGCTCGACGTGCGTGATGTTGAGCGCGTCGAGCACCTCCTTGAGCAGCGGGATCTGACCGGAAAAGGCATCTGGTGTCGCGCTGCGGCCGGCCTTGTACTCGGCGTACTCCTCGCTGCGGAAGGTCGCCCGGGAGACGTCGAAGGCGACGGCGACGTGCGTGGGCTCCTCGTCGCGCAGGACGTTGATGAGCATGGCGACGAAGCCGTAGACGCCGTTGGTGTGCTGGCCCGTGCTGGTCGAGAAGTTCTCGGCAGGCAGCGCGAAGAAGGCGCGGTATGCGAGGGAGTGTCCGTCCAGCAGCAGTAGTCGACTCACACCGCACACCCTAGGTGGTTGCACCGACGACCCACCCCCGTGGCAGGCTGACCCGAGATGTCCGACCCAACTCCGCAGGAGAGCCCGATGACCCAGTCCCCCGACCGTCCCGCCGCGCCGACGCTGGAGGGCGAGGACCTGGCCGCGCACCGGGGTGCCCTCGCCGAGCGCATGGGCATCGAGCTCCTCGAGGCCGCGGCGGACAAGGTCGTGGCCCGGATGCCGGTCGAGGGCAACACCCAGCCGTACGGGATCCTCCACGGGGGCGCGAGCGTCGTCCTCGCGGAGACCCTCGGATCCATCGGCTCGGCATTGCACGCCCACACGCTCGGCAAGATCGCCGTGGGTCTCGACATCAACGCCACCCACCACCGGGCGGCCCGCGAGGGCTGGGTCACCGGGACGGCGGTCCCGGTGACGCTCGGTGGCAGCGTGGCCTGCTACGAGGTGACGATCGTCGACGACTCCGGCCGGCGCACCTGCACCTCGCGCATCACGTGCATCCTGCGCCCCGCGGCGCCGGGCGCCTGAGGCTTGGGACCGCGCAACACCATCTCCCTTCGCCCTCGCGCCGACCTGCGGGAGCGGCTCGACCCCCGCGGCTGGACGACGACCCACCGGCTCGTCGCGGTCGCGGCGCTCGCCGTGCTCGTCGCCCCGGTCGCGGCCGCCGTGCAGGCCATCGCCCACGGCTGGCAGCCGACCGGTGACGACGCGACCGTCGCGCTGCGCAGCGCGGGCATCCTCGACGGGCACCTGCCGGTCACCGGCATGCGCAGCACGTCCGGCGACGGGGTCGACCCCGACCTGTCGACGCACCACCTCGGCCCGCTGCAGTTCTACCTGCTCGCAGTCCCACTGGCCCTCGCCGGCGGATCGGCCGCCGGCCTCGTTGTCGGGGGTGCCCTCATCGCGGCGATTTCCTCCGTGCTGTCCGTGGTCTGGGCCCGACGGCTCGGTGGCGCCCTCGCGGTCGTCGTCTTCGCCACCGGCGTCCTGCTCACCCAGTGGGCCATCGGCGCCGAAGGGATGTTCCGTCCCTTCAACCCCTATGCGCCGCTGCTGCCGACCTTCCTCGCCCTCCTCCTGCTGTGGGCGCTGGCGCGGGACGACCGCCGGGCGCTGCCTCCCTTCGTCGTCGCCGTCTCGCTCATCGCCCAGTCCAACCTCGCCTTCCTGCCCCTCGCGCTGGCGCTGACGGCGCTCGCCGCGGGCCTGCTCCTGTGGCCGCGCGTGGCCCATGCCCGCCGGCGTCCCCGACGACGCCCGCGACGGCGCCCGGGTGACCGCACGGCGCACCGGTGGGCACTCGGGCTCGGGCTGCTCGTGTGGCTGCCGAGCCTCGTCGAGCTCGTCGTGCACCACCCCAACAACCTGCGCCAGCTCGTGCGCTGGGGCACCTCCGGCACCGGTGATCCCATCGGTCTCGCAGCCGGCATCGGGCACCTCGACCTCATCGCCCCGGGGCCCGGGGGGTTCCGCCGCAACTCCCCCGACCTGCTCGTCGACGGTGGTGGCGTGGCCACGGTCCTGGGCATCGGCCTCCTCGTGCTGCTCGCGGCCATCGCCACCGGGTACCGCGTCCCGCAGGGGCGTGCGAGCAGCGCCTGGCCGGCCCGGGTCGCCCTCGTCGCCAACCTCGGGATGCTCGCCACGGCCTCCCGGCTGCCGGAGTGGCCGCTCGCGCCCTACTGGGTCGTCACCTGGCTGCCGGTCGCGGCCTTCACGTGGTGCGCCCTCGCGTGGCGCGCTCTGGCCTATCTCGAGTCGGCGACGCCGCGACTGCCGCTGCACGTCGTCCGGCCCCTCGGGGCCGGACTCGTGGCCGGCGGGGTGGCCGCGAGCGTCCTTGCGCTGCAACCGGCCTGGTCGGAGTACTCGTCGATCACCCGCGTGGCGACCGCCACGGCAGACGACCTCGGTCCGGGCGAGGGGCGACACGTGCAGATCAACGGCCTGGGCTTCGTGCCCACGCTGAGCGCCTCGCCGGCCGTCGCGTGGCAGGCCCATCGGCAGGGCTGGCAGCCGCACTACCTGACGCCGTGGCCCTTCGCCGAGGACGCCGAGCACCTGTGGGCCGGCACGGCGCCCGAGGGCACCGAGGTCGTCCTGCTCACCGACACCGCGGAGCCGGACCTCGCCGACGGCGTCCCGGCCGGGGCCCGCCAGGTCGCCTCGATCCCCCTGGAGCACCGCGAGGGCACGATCGGCGTCTATCGTGACCCCGGCAGCTGAGCGAAGGGCGACGACGTGGACTTCATCGGTGCGGGCACGGTCATCAACGTGCTCGCGGTGGTCGCCGGCTCCCTGGCCGGCATGGCCGTCGGCGGGCGCCTGCCCGCGCACACCCGGCAGGTGGTCACGGACTGCCTCGGCCTCGTGACGCTGCTCATGGCCGGGCTGTCGGCCATGGACGTGACCTCCCCGGCCCTCGCCGACGCCGTCGGCTCCGGCGCGCCGGTGCTCATCGTCCTCGGCTCGCTGCTCGTCGGCGGCATCTGCGGCTCACTGCTGCGCCTCGAGGAGCGGCTCGAGCTGCTCGCGGGGCGGGTGCAGGCCTTCGTCGGGTCGCGGCGTGACGATGCCGCGGGCCGGGAGCGCTTCGTCGAGGGGTGGCTCACCGCCAGCCTGCTCTTCTGCGTCGGGCCGCTCACCATCCTCGGCAGCCTCGACGACGGTCTGGGCCGCGGCATCGACAAGCTGGCGCTCAAGTCGGTGCTCGACGGCTTCGCCAGCCTCGCCTTCGCCTCGACCTTCGGCATCGGGGTGCTCATGTCGGCGGTGAGCGTCGCGGTCGTCCAGGGCTCGCTGACCCTGCTCGGCGTCGCGCTCGGCGCCCTGCTGCCGGAGGCGCACATCGCCGCCCTCACGGCGACCGGAGGGCTCGTACTCGTCGGGATCTCCCTGCGGCTGCTGCAGATCCGTCAGATCCCGGTCGGCGACATGCTGCCGGCCCTGCTCGTGGCGCCGCTGCTCACGCAGCTGGTCATCGCGCTGGGCTGAGGCGCCGGGCTCGCGGCCCGGCGCAGTCTCGAGGCAGGTGCCCCGGGACGTCGGGTCAGGCCTTGTCCATCCCGGCGACGACGGCGTCGGCGACCTCGCGCATGCCGAGGCGGCGGTCCATGGCCGTCTTCTGGATCCAGCGGAAGGCCTCGGCCTCGCTGATCTTGAGCTTCTTCATCAGGACGCCCTTGGCCTTCTCGACCGCCTTGCGCGTCTCGAGTCGCTCGCCGAGGTCGGCGACCTCCGACTCGAGGGCCTTGAGCTCGGCCCAGCGCGAGGTCGCGACCTCGATGGCCGGCGTGACGTCGGAGACGGTGAAGGGCTTGACGATGTAGGCCATGACGCCCGCGTCACGGGCCCGCTCGACGAGTTCCTTCTGGGAGAAGGCGGTGAGCATGATCACCGGGCAGATGCGCTTCTCGCCGATCGTCTCGGCCGCCTGGAGCCCGTCCATCACCGGCATCTTGACGTCCATGATGATCAGGTCGGGCTGCAGGGACTCGGCAAGCGAGACCGCCTCCTCGCCGTTGCTCGCCTGGCCGACGACGTCGTAGCCGGCGTCGGTGAGCATCTCGGCGAGGTCGAGGCGGATCAGCGCCTCGTCCTCGGCGAGCAGCACTCGCTGCCCCTGGGGGGAGTCGGTCTGCGCGGTCATGCTGCACCCTTCGTGTTGGTTGTGCTCTGGTGCCGAGGGCGGGACTTGAACCCGCACGCCCTTGCGGGCAAAGCATTTTGAGTGCTCCGTGTCTGCCATTCCACCACCCCGGCCGGGGCGTGGTCAGCATACCGATCGGGAGACGTGACCCCCGACTCAGCCCATGCCGCCGGGCAGCGCCCCCGTGGGCGGCTCGTGGCCGTCGCGGTAGGCGACGGTCGTCTTGTTGCGGGCGTCGCCGATGCGGTGCACGCGCAGGGCATTGGTCGAGCCGGGCACGCCGGGCGGCGAGCCGGCGACGATGACCACCCGGTCGCCTTCCGTCACCCACCCGAGGTCGAGCAGCTGCTCGTCGACCATCAGCGCGTACTGGTCGGTGTGCGTGACCGGAGGGGTGAGGAAGGTCTGCATGCCCCACACGAGCGACAGCTGGGAGCGGGTGTCCTGCACCGGGGAGAAGGCGAGCATCGGCAGGCCGGAGCGCACCTGCGCCAGCCGCCGGGCCGATCCCCCGAGCTGGGTGAAGGCGATGAGGTACTTGACCCCGAGGGCCTCCCCCGTCTCGGCCGCCGCTGCCGCGATGACCCCACCCTGGGTCGTCGGCGGGGCCATGAGGTCGCGCATGCGGCTCAGGCCCTCTTCCTCGGTCGTCTCGATGATCTTGGACATCGTCTTGACGACCTCGATGGGGAACTTGCCCACCGCGGTCTCCCCCGAGAGCATCAGCGCGTCGGCACCGTCGAGGACGGCATTGGCGGCGTCGGAGGCCTCCGCGCGCGTGGGGCGCGAGTTGTCGATCATCGACTCGAGGACCTGGGTGGCCACGATGACCGGCTTGGCCTTCTGCCGGCACAGCTCGACGGCCCGCTTCTGCACGAGCGGCACCTGCTCCAGGGGCAGCTCCACGCCGAGGTCGCCGCGGGCGACCATGATCCCGTCGAAGGCGTCGATGATCTCCTCGAGGGCCTCGACGGCCTGCGGCTTCTCGATCTTGGCGATGACGGGCAGGCGCACCCCCACCTCGTCCATGATCTCGTGCACGCGGGTGATGTCGTCGGCCGAGCGCACGAAGCTCAGCGCGATGTAGTCGGCGCGCAGGCCGAGCGCCCACCGCAGGTCCTGCTCGTCCTTGTCGGACAGCGCCGGCGCGCTCACCGCGGCACCCGGCAGGTTGATCCCCTTGTTGTCCGACAGCGGGCCGCCGTAGACGACGACGCAGCGCACGTCGGTCTCGTCGACGTCGTGGACCGCGAGGGTGATCTTGCCGTCGTCGATGAGGATAGTGTCGCCCGCGCTCACGTCACCGGCGAGGCCGGCATAGGTCGTGCCGACGACCTCCCGGTCGCCGGGCACGTCGCGGGTGGTGATGGTGAAGTGGTCGCCGGCGGCGAGGGTGATCGGACCGTCGGCGAATCGCCCAGTGCGGATCTTTGGCCCCTGCAGGTCGACGAGCACACCCACGGCGTGGCCGGTCGCGTCGCTCGCCTCGCGCACGCTGCGGTAGTTGGCCTCGTGGACGGCGTACTCGCCGTGCGAGAGGTTGAGCCGGGCGACGTCCATGCCGGCCGAGACCAGCTCACGGATGCGCTCGGGGGTGGATGTCGAGGGACCGAGGGTGGACACGATCTTGGCGCGACGCATGTCACCACCCTATGACCGTGACGCCACCACGGACGAAGGGGGATGACCGCCGAGACGGTCATCCCCCTTCGTCGGGTCGGACCGGCTCAGACGACGAGCGGACGGTCCGTGGGGTTGATCGGGCGCGGCAGCTGCGAGCGGCCCATGAGATAGGTGTCGACACCGTTGGCCGCGGCGCGGCCCTCGGCGATCGCCCACACGATGAGCGACTGCCCGCGGCCGGCGTCACCGGCGACGAAGACGCCCGGGACACCGGTCTGGTAGTCCTTGCCGCGCACGATGTTGGAGCGCTCGTCGGTCTCGAGCCCGAGCTGCGCCACGACACCCTCGGGGTCCGGGCCGAGGAAGCCCATGGCGAGCAGGACGAGCTGGGCCGGCAGGACCCGCTCGGTGCCCTCGACCGGCTCGAAGCCCTGGTCCGTGCGCTCGACCTCGGTCAGGCGCAGGCCGGAGACCTTGCCCTCGTCGTCGCCGATGATCTCGGTCGTCGACACCGCGTAGACCCGGTCGCCGCCCTCCTCGTGCGCCGAGGCGACGCGGAAGAGCATCGGGTAGGTCGGCCACGGCTGGCTGCCCGGACGCTCCGTGCCCGGCTGCGGCATGATCTCCAGGCTCGTCACGGACTTCGCGCCCTGACGGATGGAGGTGCCGATGCAGTCGGCGCCGGTGTCGCCGCCACCGATGATGATGACGTCCTTGCCCTCGGCGGTGACCTGGCCCTCGACCTCCTCGCCGAGCGCGACCCGGTTGGCCGGCGGGAGGAAGTCCATCGCCTGGACGACACCGTCGAGCTCGCGCCCGGGCACCGGCAGGTCGCGCGGGACGGTCGCGCCGATGGCCAGGACGACGGCGTCGTAGCGGTCACGCAGCTGCTGGCCGGTGATCTCGTTGCCGATGTCCACACCGGAGCGGAAGCGGGTGCCCTCGGAGGTCATCTGCTGGATGCGCCGGTCGAGGA
>ERZ500994.97-NODE-97-length-27686-cov-13.760016_pt1 | contig 27686 bp, 27 predicted proteins | sample MGYA00248878_ERZ500994 | MGnify/ENA primary metagenome ERZ500994 (study PRJEB25958, sample SAMN03398533) | human skin metagenome | study: EMG produced TPA metagenomics assembly of the Human Skin Microbiome Metagenome (human skin metagenome) data set. | reverse complement strand
TCATGGGCTGGCCGATCGGCCACTCGCGCTCACCGCTGATCCACAATCACTGGCTGCGCGAGCGCGGCCTGTCGGGCGCCTATGTGCCGCTGGCGGTGCCGCCGGGGCGTCCTCCGCCCCCGCCGCGGGCCCGGCCGACCACGCGGCGGGAGGGGAGCCCCCTTCGTCCTCGGGTGAGGGGGTCATCTCCTCCGTGCCCTGGGGGGACGGCGGCACCGGCTCCATGCCCGGTGGCGTGCCGGCCATGCCCGGCCTCCCCGGGAGCATGCCCGGCCTGCCGACGCCCGACCTCGGTCCCGCCCAGCCGGCCCAGCAGGTCGCCCCGGCGGTCGACGCCGACACCGGCGACATCCCGACCGGTCCGATGGTCCTGGCGGTGCGCTGCTCGCACGGTCACCACAACGCGCCACACGCGACCCGCTGCCGGGTCTGCGGCCAGGACCTGCCGAGCCAGCAGCCCGAGCAGACGCCGCGGCCGGCGCTCGGCCAGCTGCGGCTCTCGACCGGTGACGTCGTCACCCTCGACCGGGGCGTGCTCATCGGTCGTGCGCCGCGCGCGGCCGCCGAGGCCAGCGGGGCACGTGCCCCGCACCTCGTGCGCATCTCCAGCCCCGACAACGAGATCTCCCGCAACCACGTCGAGATCGTCCTCGACGGCTGGCACGTCCTCGTGCGCGACCTCGGCTCGACCAACGGCACCACGGTCGCGCTGCCCGGGTCCTCGCCGGTGCGCGTGCGCCCCGGTGACCAGCAGACGATCGAGCCGGGGACGACGATCACGCTCGCCGACCAGGTGTCGATGGTCTTCGAGGTCACGGGATGATGCCTGAGTGAGCAGCGCCCTCCCACCGGACCTGCCCGGGCTCGACTACGTCCAGCCGCTGGGGTCGGGCGGCTACGCCGACGTCTTCCTCTACGAGCAGCAGATGCCGCGGATGAAGGTCGCGGTCAAGGTCCTCAAGACCGAGGGCCTGACCCAGGCCATCAAGCAGCAGTTCATCGACGAGGCCAACACCATGGCCCAGCTCGCCGACCACCCCTACATCGTCCAGGTCTTCCGCTCCGACACGAGCGACGACGGGCGGCCGTACCTCATCATGAAGTACTACCCGCCGCCCAACCTGGCGCAGCGGGCCCGGGCGGCACGGTTCTCCGTCGAGGAGGTGCTGCGCACCGGCATCCAGCTCTCGAGCGCTGTCGAGACCGCCCACCGGGCCGGCGTCATCCACCGCGACATCAAGCCGGCCAACGTCCTCGTCAGCCAGTACGGCTCGCCGGGACTGACGGACTTCGGCATCGCCGGGCGTGGTGGTGCCCTCGAGGAGCTCGACGACGACATCGGCGTCTCCATCCCGTGGGCCCCGCCGGAGGTGCTCTTCGGCCAGAGCAACGGCGACGCCCGCGCGGACGTCTACTCCCTCGCCGCCACCCTGTGGCAGCTGCTCGTGGGGCGCTCTCCCTTCGAGGTGCCGGGCGGTGACAACTCCGCCTATGCGCTCATGCCGCGCATCCGCTCCAACCCGCCGCCGACGACCGGCCGTGCCGACGTGCCCCAGTCGCTCGAGCGGCTGCTCGCCCAGGCGATGAGCAAGAACCCGCTCGCGCGGCCCGCGAGCGCCATCGAGTTCGCCCGCAGCCTGCAGGCCATCGAGCAGGACGAGCGCTTCTCGCGCACGGCGATCGTCGTCCTCGACGAGCTCGGCCACAGCGCCGACTCGGGCTCGACACCCGGGGACTCCCCGGACCGCACGCAGCTGCGGGCCAACTCCGGCTCCGAGCCGCGACCGGTCCCCGGCATGCCACCCCCGCCGCTCGGTCAGCCGGTCATCGGCGGTCAGCTGAGCGGTGGCCGCTCCATCGGCGCGACCGGCGCGGTCCCGATCGCGCAGGGCGTCTCCCGTCGCACCGACGGACCGCCCCCGCCGGTGACCTCCGGTGCTCCGCCGTCCCAGCGTCGCCCCGGGCCCTCCGGCGGGGTAACCGGCGCACCCTCGGGCCAGCCCGCCGCGCCCGGCTCCGGCCCCCCGACCTCCTCGGGTCCGATCCCGCACGCCTCGGGGCCGCGACCCGTCACGTCCTCCGGCCCACGGCCGGCTCCAGACGCCGGCCGGCGCCGGATGCTCCCGATCGCCGCCGGCGTCGCGGCCCTGCTCGTCGTCGTCGGCATCGTCGCCGGCGTGATCGCGCTCAACGGCCGCGGCGGCGGGGAGGCGAGCTCGAGCAGCTCCTCCTCGGCGTCCGGTGGCGCCGCCTTCGGCGGCAGCGTCCCGACCTTCGAGATGAAGCAGGAGGGGTCGAAGGCCGTCATCACGATGAAGGTCGACGGCTTCCAGGACGGTGACAGCTACTTCGTGCGGGCGGGGCCGGGAGATGCCGACCTCTCCCGGATCACGGCGTCCGGCGTCGGCAACATCACCGACGGCACGGGCACCTTCGTCATGTGCGGCGGGGGTGAGGTCAGTCGTCGATGACGACAAGGACCTCGCCCTCCTGGACCACGTCGCCGGCGGTGACCTTGACCTCGAGGACCCGGCCGGAGCGGTCGGCGAGCACGGGGATCTCCATCTTCATCGACTCGAGGAGCACGAGCTCGTCCCCGATCGCGACCTGCTGGTCGGCCGCGACCTGCACGGAGATGACATTGGCGACCAGCTCTGACTCGACTCTGTGACCCATCCCACTGAGGTTAGTGGTGCCCGGGCCGGCGGCACACCACCGGGTGCGCCGGAGCAGGATGGGCCCATGCCCGACGTGGACCTCACCGACCCCCGACTCGTCGACGACCCCTATCCGCTGCTCGGGACCTGGCGGGTTGCCGGACCGATGCTGCGGGCCACCGACGGACGCTGGGTGGCGACGACGCACGCCGCGGTCGGCGCGACCCTGCGGCACCGGGCCATGGGGCGGATCTGGTCGGACTGGGAGCCGGCCGAGCAGATGGAGCCCTTCAACGCGCTCCACCGCCACCAGCTCATGGAGAACGAGCCGCCCGAGCACACCCGCATGCGGCGCCTGCTCGCTGGGGCCTTCGCCAAGGGGCACGTCGAGCGCATGCGCCCGCGCATCGAGATCCTCGCCGACGCGATGCTCGACGAGCTCGACCCGAGCGGGCCGGTCGACCTCCTGGCCGCCTACGCCGAGCCGATGCCGGTCTACGTCATCGCCGACCTGCTCGGTGTGCCCCGCGAGGACCACGTGCGGCTGCGCGACTGGTCGCAGGCGATCGTGCACATGTACGAGCAAGGGGTCGACGAGGCGACCCGGGCTGCGGCCGTGCGGGCGAGCGTCGACTTCGCCGACTACGTCCGCGAGGTCGTCGCGGTGCGGCGGGCGCGGCCAGGCGAGGACCTCGTCAGCGACCTCATCGCCGAGCGGGCCGACGGGGGCGGCTTCACCGAGGAGGAGCTCGTCGCGACGGTCGTCCTGCTGCTCAACGCCGGTCACGAGGCCTCGGTCAACACCTTCGGCAACGGCCTGCACGCACTGCTGCGCCACCCCGACCAGCTCGCGCGGATCACCGGCGGTGAGGTGAGCGCGGCGACGGCCCTCGAGGAGCTCATCCGCTACGACGCGCCGCTGCAGCTCTTCGAGCGGACGGCCACGGCCGAGGTCGAGATCGCCGGCACCATCGTGGCGAAGGGGGAGACCGTCGCCTGCCTCATGGGCTCGGCCAACCGAGATGCCGCCGTCTTCGGGGCCGACCCGAGGACCGGCGCCGATGCCTTCGAGGTCGCGCGCGACCCCAACCCGCACGTGGGCTTCGGACTGGGCCGCCACTTCTGCCTCGGCGCCCCGCTGGCTCGCGTCGAGCTCGAGATCACGCTGCGCCGTCTGCTCGAGCGCTTCCCCGACATCGCGCTCGCCGGGCCGGCGCCGCGGCGCCCGACCTGGGTCCTGCGCGGCCTGGCCGAGCTGCCGGTCACCCTGGCGCCCGCCGCCGGCTGAGCACGAGAAACACCCCCTTCGCAGGAGGTCGAAACCCGTGCGAAGGGGGTGTGTCTCGGGGGCCCCGGAAACCCGGGGTCGGTCAGCGCGCGGGGTGGGTCAGCGCTCCTCGGTGCCCGCGATGAAGGCCTCGAGCTTCGCTCGGCCCTCGGTGTCCTCGCGCTGCTCCGGCGGCGACTTCATGAGGTAGCTGCTCGCGGAGAGCAGAGCGCCGCCGACGCCGCGGTCCTTGGCGATCTTCGCCGCGCGGATGGCGTCGATGATGATGCCGGCCGAGTTGGGGGAGTCCCAGACCTCGAGCTTGTACTCGAGGTTGAGCGGCACGTCGCCGAAGGCGCGACCCTCGAGGCGGACGTAGGCCCACTTGCGGTCGTCGAGCCAGGCCACGTAGTCCGAGGGGCCGATGTGGACGTTGCGGTCGTCCTTCTTGCCGGCGAGGGGGCCCTCGAGGTTGGAGGTGACGGCCTGCGTCTTCGAGATCTTCTTCGACTCCAGGCGCTCGCGCTCGAGCATGTTCTTGAAGTCCATGTTGCCGCCGACGTTGAGCTGGTAGGTGCGGTCGAGGACCACGCCGCGCTGCTCGAAGAGCTTGGCCATGACGCGGTGGGTGATCGTCGCGCCGACCTGGCTCTTGATGTCGTCACCGATGATCGGGACACCGGCGTCCTCGAACTTCTTCGCCCACTCCGGGTCGGAGGCGATGAAGACGGGCAGGGCGTTGACGAAGGCGACGCCCGCGTCGATCGCGCACTGCGCGTAGAACTTGTCGGCCTCCTCGGAGCCCACCGGCAGGTAGGAGACGAGCACGTCGACCTCGGCGTCCTTGAGCGCCTGGACGACGTCGACCGGCTCGGCCGGGGACTCGTCGATCGTCATGGCGTAGTACTTGCCGATGCCGTCGAGGGTGTGGCCGCGCTGGACGGTGACGCCGGTCGTGGGGACCTCGGCGATCTTGATGGTGTTGTTCTCCGAGGAGTTGATGGCCTCGGCGAGGTCCTTGCCGACCTTCTTGTCGTCGACGTCGAAGGCAGCGACGAACTCCACGTCGGAGACGTGGTAGTCGCCGAAGGTCACGTGCATGAGACCGGGGACGCTGCCCTGCGGGTCGGCGTCCTTGTAGTACTCGACACCCTGCACGAGCGAGCTCGCGCAGTTGCCGACGCCGACGATGGCGACGCGGATGGCGGTCATGGGATCTCCTTGATGGGGGGCGGGTTGAAGGCGGGATGTGCGGGGTCGCTCAGCGAGCCCCGGCGCACCTGGGGGGTGCGTCGCTCGGCGTCGATGAGCTCGTCGAGCCAGGAGACGGCGCGCTCGATGGCGTCCTCCCCGTGGCTGTGGAGGGCGGCCGTCCACGGGTCGAGGCGCTCGAGGCGCTCGCCGTCGCGCATGGCGCTCAGTTGCTCGGCGAGCCGGGCACGGCGACCCTCGAGGATGCGCAGGCGCACCTCGCGCTCGGTCCGGGTGAAGAAGGCCAGCCGGACGTCGAAGGCGTCGTCCGCCCAACTGCTCGGGTCGGTGCGCCCGGCGATCGTGGCGAAGGCCTCCCGGCCTGCGTCGGTGATCGTGTAGGTGATGCGCTGCCGGCGGGTGCCGGACGCGCGGGCCGCGTCGTGGTCGACGCTGACCAGGTCCTGCCCCTGCAGGCTCGCCAGGCAGGGGTAGAGGGTGCCGAAGGAGAGCGCCCGGAAGGCACCGAGCCGGGTGTTGAGCCGGCGACGCAGCTCGTAGCCGTGCAGCGGGCTCTCGTGGAGCAGGCCGAGCACGGCGAACTCGAGCATCTCGCGACGACGCACGGCAACTCCCTTCGCTCCATCGGTGGACCCGGCCGAAGGGGGTGGGCCCGGTGGGGCACGGATCGGCGCGGCCGGATCAGGTTACCCGATGTATCGAGCAGATACATCGAGCGAGGAGATGGCCGCGCGTCGTCGTGCGTTCATACTGGAGGCAGTCGTACCCGCCCCCGTCCCACGAGGTGCTCCATGGCCAGGTCCCCCCGCACGCGCGCCGAGGCGCGCTCGCGACGCAGCACACGGCGTCGTCGTGGTCGCCGGGGCATCGTGCGCAAGCTCCTGCTGGCGCTCGTCGCGCTCATCGCGCTCGGCATCGTCGGGGTCGTCGTGGCCTACATGCTCACCGACATCCCCAAGCCCAACGACCGCGCCGTCTCGCAGGCCTCCGTCCTCTACTACTCCGACGGCAAGACCGAGATGGACCGCATCGCCACGGTCAACCGTGAGTCGGTGGAGCTCGAGAAGGTGCCCGAGGGGGTGCAGCACGCCTTCATCGCCGCCGAGGACCGCAGCTTCTACGACAACCGGGGCATCTCGCCCAAGGGCATCTTCCGCGCCGTGAGCGGCGCGGTCGCCGGCGAGGACCGCGGGGGTGGCTCGACGATCACCCAGCAGTACGTCAAGAACTACTTCCTCACCCAGGACCAGACCCTCGAGCGCAAGGGCCGCGAGATCCTCATCTCGGTGAAGATCGACGGCGAGCTGAGCAAGGACGAGATCCTCGCCAACTACCTCAACACCATCTACTTCGGTCGCGGCGCTGACGGCATCCAGACCGCCTCCAAGGCCTACTTCGGCAAGGACGTCAGCAAGCTGACGCCGTCGGAGGGCGCCCTGCTGGCGAGCGTCATCCGCGGACCCTCCCTCTACGACCCGGCGCTCGGCGAGACCCAGACCGCGGCCGCAAAGGAGCGGTGGGCCTATGTCCTCGACGGCATGGTCGCCGAGGGGTGGATGACCCCGGCCGAGCGGTCGAAGCAGAAGTTCCCCAAGACCATCGCCCCCAAGCAGCGCTCGGAGGCGGCCTCCGACGACATCGGCTTCATCACCGAGGAGGTCCGGCAGGAGTTGCGCAGCCGGCTCGACCTCACCGATGCCGACATCGACCGCGGGGGCTTCAAGATCGTCACGACGATCGACAAGGACGCCCAGGAGTCCGCGGCCGCGGCGGTGAAGAAGTCGCGCCCCACGGGTGAGGGCACCTCCGACCTGCACATCGGGCTGGCCTCGATCGAGCCGGGTGACGGCGCGATCCGGGCGATGTACGGCGGCTCGCGCTTCGGCACCGGCCGCTACGGCTACTTCAACTCCGCCGTCGACGGCAAGATGCAGGCCGGCTCGACGATGAAGCCCTTCACGATGATCGCGGCGCTGCGCAAGGGGATCCCGCTGTCGACGACCTACAGCGGCGCGAGCCCCTACTTCAACCGCGCCTTCATCTACGACGGGGCCAGTGCGACCGACATCCAGCGCCAGGGCGGCATCGTCAACTTCGGCAACACGTCCTACGGCCCGGTCAACATGCGCACCGCGACCCAGAAGTCGATCAACACCTACTACGGCCAGCTCAACCTCGCCGTGACGCCGAAGTCGACCGCCGAGTCGGCCAAGGACGCCGGTGTCGTCGCCTACGACGGGGACGAGCGCACCTCCCTGTCGACCGGGCCCGGCAACGTCTTCGGCACCGACGCGGTGCGGGTCATCGACATGGCCAATGCCTACGCGACGATCGCCGCCGAGGGCCGCCGGGCCACGCCCTACTACATCTCCTCGGTGAAGAGCACCGGCGACCAGCACGACCTCGACTACACGGTGAAGAAGGACGTGCGCCGCGCCTTCCCCCAGGACGTCGCCCGCGACGCCATCCAGGCGATGAGCCTGGTCAACCAGCCGGGCGGCACCGGGTACCCGACGGTCGCCGACCTCGGCCGCCCCGTCGGCGGCAAGACGGGCACGACGTCCAACAACTACGCGGCGTGGTTCGACGGCTTCACCCCGGGGCAGCTCGCGACCGCCGTCGGCATGTACAAGGGCGACGGCCGGCTGGTCGAGAAGAACCAGCTGAAGAACCTCGGCGGCTTCTCAGAGGTCACCGGTGGCACGATCCCGGCGCGGATCTGGACCGACTACATGATCGGCGCCCTCGAGGGCGAGCCGGTCGAGAGCCTGCCGCCGGCGGGCAATGTCACCTTCCGCCCGCAGACGAGCCGCCCGACCGACGCGCCGGCGCCGATCACGACGACGCAGACGCCGGTGCCGCAGCCGACGACGACACGCTCGACCACCCAGGAGCCGACCTCGACGTCGAGCACCTCGACCCGCTCGAGCACCTCGTCGACGACGAAGAGCTCCTCGACGACGAAGAGCAGCTCCACGTCGTCGACGACCCGGTCGACGACCAGCTCTTCGACGACCCGCCCGACGACGACCCGCCCGACGACGACGGCGCCGTCGCCCACCTCGACGAGCGAGCCGTCGCCGACCTCGACGCGTCAGACCCCGACCCTCCCGAGGCCGAGCCTCACCCCCGGCGGCAGCGGCTCGGCCGGGCAGGGCGACTAGTGTCCCGCGAGTGGACCGAGCGCGATCTGCTCCCGCCGGAGGCGAGCGCGCTCGTCGGGGGGCCGCTCGGTCGTCGGGTCGCGCTGCGTGAGCGGTCGCTGCCGCGGCTGCTCCCGTTCCTCGTGCTGCTCGTCCTCCTGCCGATGGGGTCGGCCTTCCTGCGCCAGGGGCACTGCGTCGTCAACGGCTGGAACGGCAACGACCAGTTCTGGCGCGGCTGCTTCTCGGACCTGCCGGCGCAGTACCAGCTCGCCGGGCTCGACCGGGGCGTCGGTGGCTGGCTGACCGGTGAGATCCGCCTCGACCAGATGCCGCTGCTCTCCGGGCTCATGTCCGCCGTCGGCGGCCTCGTCCCCGAGGCCGGCTGGCTCGACGCCTCCCGCTGGTACATGGCGCTGTGGACGATCATCATCACCCTCTGCCTCGTCGCGGCGGTCTGGTGCGTCGGGATGCTCCGCCCCGAGCGGCTCGACCTGGCGACCCAGCTGGCCCTGTCGCCCGTGCACGTCGTCGCCGCCCTCCTGTCGCCCGACCTCGTCGTCGTCACCCTCGTCATGGCGGCGATGCTCGCCGACACCCGCCGCCGTCCTGTGCTCGCCGGCGTCCTGCTCGGCCTGGCCCTGCTGGGGCACGCCTGGGTGGGCATCGTCGCCGTCGCGCTCGTCGTCGCCGCGCGACGGGTCGGGCACGAGGCGGCTGCCGTGCGGACCGTCCTCGTCGCGCTCGGCACCGCCGTCGGGCTGGCCGTCGTCCTCGCGCTCGCCTCGCCCGACATCGTCACCGGCCCGCTACGCGCGTGGTGGGGCGAGAAGCCCGGCTACGGCTCCGTCCTGCTCATCCCCGAGCTCGCCGGGCACCCGCTGCCCGCTCGCGTCGCCCCGCTCGCCTCGGTCGTGGGCTGGGGGGTGGCCGTGTGGGCCTGCGTCGTCATGGTCGGCAGGGCCTGGCGTCCCGCGACCTGGGCGCAGGTCGCGGCCTTCGCCGTCCCGGTCGTCGCGCTGACGAGCCCCTCGGTGCCGGTCCAGGCGGCCCTGTGGGTGCTGCCGCTGGCGCTCCTCGCGGGCGTCTCGTGGCGGACCCACCTGGGCCTCGTCGCCGTCGAGGCGGTCCACGCCACGGCGCTGTGGCTGCACATCGGCGCCGCCGCCGACCCCGACAAGGGTCTGCCGGCGCAGTGGTACGCCGTCGCCGTCCTCGGGCGGGCCATCGCGTGGGGCTTCCTCATGTGGAGCGTGTGGTACACGCCGGTCGACAACCCCGGCCCCCGTCCACAGGCTCGTGCCCTGCCGGACGACCGTCCACAGGAGCCGGTCGCGGTCTGATGCGGACCCCCCTTCGTCCGGCACGCTTTGGTGCGAAGGGAGGGCAGCCGATACCCTGAGGCGTCCCCGGAGCAGGTCTGTCACCCGACCGGCGTGCCCGGGCACCGATGCACCAACCCTCCTGTCACGGAGAGACCGTGACCGCACAGACCGAAGGAGGCGGGTTATCAGCATGCGTCAGTACGAGCTCATGGTCATCTTCGACCCCGAGACCGACGAGCGGGCCGTCCAGCCCCTGTTCGACAAGTTCCTCACCGTCGTCACCAAGGACGGCGGCAGTGTGGACAAGATCGACCACTGGGGTCGTCGTCGTCTCGCGTACGAGATCAACAAGAAGGCCGAGGGCCTCTACGCCGTCGCCAACCTGACCTGCACGCCGGCCACGAGCAAGGAGCTCGACCGTCAGCTGGGTCTCTCCGAGCAGGTCCTGCGGACCAAGCTCATGCGCGTCGACGCCTGAGAGGCGTCCCTCCCGGCCTGTCGGTCCCCACTGACAGGCTCACCTGAGAGATCACCGATCGACAAGGAATCCCATGGCAGGCGAGACCCCCATCACCGTTATCGGCAACCTCACGGCTGACCCGGAGCTCCGGTTCACCCCGAGCGGCGCGGCCGTGGCCAACTTCACCGTGGCCTCGACCCCGCGCACCTTCGACCGTCAGACGAACGAGTGGAAGGACGCGGAGACGCTCTTCATGCGCTGCTCCTTGTGGCGCGAGGCTGCTGAGAACGTGGCGGAGTCCCTCACCCGTGGCACCCGCGTCGTCGTCACCGGTCGCCTCGTCTCCCGCTCGTGGGAGGACAAGGAGACCGGGCAGAAGCGCTCCGTCATGGAGATGCAGGTCGACGAGGTCGGCCCGTCGCTGCGCTACGCCACCGCCAAGGTGACGAAGACCCAGCGCGGCGGTGGCGGCGGCCAGGGCGGCGGCTCCTGGGGCGGCGGCGGTGGCCAGCAGGGTGGTTCCGGTGGCGGCTTCGGCGGCCAGCAGGAGGACCCGTGGGCGACCGGCGGCAGCCAGGGTGGCGGCCAGCAGGGTGGCGGCTCGTGGGGCGGTGGCCAGCAGGCCCCGGCCCAGGGCGCTCCCCAGGGTGGCGGCCAGGCCGGCGGTGGCTGGGGCAACGCCCCGAGCTACGACGAGCCCCCCTTCTGATCGATCTCTCGCGCCCGACCCCGGTCGGGCACTGACACCACACCCATCCCGAGGACCAACCTCGGGCTCTCATTGACACGAAGGAGAGCACCACGATGGCCAAGCCCGTAGTGCGCAAGCCCAAGAAGAAGGCCAACCCGCTCAAGGCGGCGAAGGTCGAGAACATCGACTACAAGGACGCGAACCTGCTGCGCAAGTTCATCTCCGACCGCGGGAAGATCCGTGCGCGTCGCGTCACCGGCGTCTCCGTCCAGGAGCAGCGTCGCATCGCGACCGCCGTCAAGAACGCCCGGGAGATGGCCCTGCTGCCCTACTCCTCGTCCAACCGCTGATCAGCGGCCGCGAAGCAAGGAGCAGACAGATGAAGGTCATCCTCACCCACGAGGTCTCCGGCCTCGGTACCGCCGGCGACATCGTCGACGTCAAGCCGGGCTACGCCCGCAACTTCCTCTACCGCCGTGGCCTGGCCACCGCGTGGACCAAGGGTGCGCAGAAGCAGGTCGAGGCGATCGCCTCCGGCCGTGCCGCGCGCGCCGTGAAGTCGCTGGAGGAGGCGCAGTCGATCAAGGGCAACCTCGAGGCCCAGCAGGTCACGATCAGCGCCCACGCCGGTGACTCCGGTCGCCTCTTCGGCGCCGTGACCAGCCGCGAGGTCGCCGAGGCCGTCAAGGCCGGCGGTGGTCCCGAGCTCGACCGTCGCACGATCGAGATCCCGACCCCGATCAAGTCGGTCGGCCCGGCCGAGGCCCTGGTGCGTCTGCACCCGGAGGTCCAGGCCAAGGTCGCGCTCGACGTCGTCGCCGGCTGAGTCCGTCACGACGCCCTGACGAAGGGGGGCGACCCACCGATCACCCGGTGGGTCGCCCCCCTTCATCGTGCCCGGGGAGTCCTCCCCATGGGTGCTGGCGCAGGCGTCCCCCTACAGTTGCCCCAGGCCGCCGGGGCCGACGAGACGGGGGAGAAGCATGATCATGCGTACACGAGTCTTCGCGCTGGGGGCGGCCGCCGCCCTGGCGCTCAGCGGCTGCTCCTTGGTGGGGGGAGATGACGACGCGGGGTCGAGCTCGTCGACCTCGTCCGGCGTCGTCAACGGCGATGCCAGCACCAACGGCGCCAAGGCGGCCGGCATCGACCTCGACAACCCGCCGAAGCCGATGGCGGAGCTCAGGCTCCAGATCAACGGCGATGACGTCGAGACCACGAAGGTCGAGCTGCTCGAGCTGCGCCGCAAGGACAACGTCATGCTCGCGACCTTCCGCCTCACCGGCGACGGGCGTGGCACCGAGCCCACGTCGGCCTTCTACCTGCTGGGCGCTGGCAACTTCGAGCCGACCTTCATCGACATGAAGAGGCTCGAGAAGTACGAGCACGTGTCCGAGCTGACGAGCAGCGTGACCGAGGCGACGGCACCGCTCGGTGAGCCGGTCTACGTCTTCACCGCCTTCCCCCTGCCGCGGGAGGGGGTGACCGAGATGGACCTGCACGTGACGAGTGCGGCCCCCGCCATCGAGGCCGTCCCGATGCCGCAATGAACCTCTTCATTCGCCCGGTCGTCGTGGGTCGAGCCCTCGCCGCGGGTGCCCTGACCGTCGGTCTCGTGCTGCCGGGCATGGCCGCCGTCGCCGACGACGAGCCCCTGACGGTCGACACCCTGCCGAGCATGACCGACGCAGAGATCGACGCGCACCGCACCCACATCGACATCCCGGACATCCAGGCCGTCGACGTCCCCGACATCGTGCCCTTCGAGCCGGAGGTGTCCAGCGCCGACGGCCGTACGACCGTCAGCCTCGACACCGACGTCCTCTTCGAGTTCGGCAAGGCCGAGCTCGGGGACTCGGCGCGGGACGCGGTCGCGGACGCGGTCGAGGACGTCCCCGACGGGGCCGAGGTCACCGTCGTCGGGCACACCGACTCGGTCGGGTCCACCTCGGACAACCTCGCCCTGTCCAAGAAGCGTGCCCAGGCGGTCGCCGACGTCCTCGGCGAGAAGCGCAGCGACCTGCGCCTGCGGGTCAGCGGCAAGGGCGAGACCCAGCCGGTCGAGCCCAACAGCTCGGGCGGCAAGGACAACCCGGACGGCCGGGAGAAGAACCGCCGCGTGGAGATCCGCTACCGGGGCTGAGGCTGGGTAGTGCTCCCCATGTCGCTCGGGTGGTCGGTGACCTTAAGGTCTGGGTAAAGAACCACCACGAGCAGGGGGAACCCACCATGTCGCAGCCGCCCTTCGGTCACCAGCCGCCCCAGCCCGGTTACGGGCAGCAGCCGCCGCCTCCCGGCTACGGCCAGCAGCCCCCGCCGCCCCCGGGCTACGGCCAGCAGCACCCCGGCTACGGCGCCCCGAGCGGGCAGCCGGGCTACGGCCAGCCCTTCCAGCAGACTCCCGGCGGTCAGCCGCAGCAGCCCGGCCAGTGGGGTCACCAGCCGCCCCCACAGCAGCAGCAGGGCGGCTCGAACAAGGCGCTCAAGTGGGGCGCCTTCGGCGCTGCCGGCGTCGTCGCCCTCGGTGTCGTCACGGGCGGTGCGGTCCTCGCCTACAACAAGATCGGTGGCGGTGGGGCGCAGCCCGAGGCCGCACTGCCGGCCAGTGCCATCGCCTTCGCGAAGGTCGACCTCGACCCCTCCGCGGACCAGAAGGTCGACGCCTTCCGCTTCGCCCGCAAGTTCCCCGGCATGCGCGACAGCCTCGACGGCGTCGACGAGAACGGCGACCTGCGCAAGGAGATCTTCGACGCGATCAAGGAGGACGGCGGCCTCGAGGGCGTCGACTACGCGCAGGACGTCGAGCCCTGGCTCGGCCAGCGCTTCGGCGTCGCGATCCTGCCGCCGGCCGACGGCGCCCAGGAGCCCGGTGTCGTCGTCGCGCTCGCGAGCACCGACGAGGACGCCGCGAAGCAGGGCCTGTCCAAGGTCACCGGCAGTGAGGGCGGCTACTGCTCCGTCCAGCCCGACTTCGCCATCTGCGGCGAGGAGCAGAGCGTCGTCGACAAGGCGGTCAACGACGCGAAGGGGAGCGCGCTCGCCGACAGCGACACCTTCAGCCAGGACATGGACGACCTCGGTGAGGACGGCATGGTCACCGGCTGGATGGACATGTCCAAGGCGGGCGACATCACCCAGAGCACGCTCGGTGCCTCCGCCCAGACGACCCAGCAGGGTCGGCTCGCGACCGCGCTGCGCTTCGACGGGCCGACGCTCGAGCTCGCCGGCCGGATGAGCGGTCTGCCCGCGGGCAGCGTCCCCGACGGCGACGGTACGTCGATCGGCGACCTGCCGGCCGACACCCTCGGCGCCCTCGCCGTGACCGGCCTCGACGACGCGCTGCGCAAGGCCTGGCCCGAGATCGACAAGAACGCCCGCACCGCGCTCGGTGACGACTGGCAGAGCGGCATCGACTCCTTCACGAGCGAGACCGGCTTGTCCGTGCCCGAGGACGTCGCCAAGGCGGTCGGCTCCGACACGGCCGTCGCCGTCGGCCCCAACGCCGACGAACCGAAGGTCGCGCTGGTCACCAACGGCGACAAGGGCCTGATCGACAAGCTCACCGGCTCGATGACCTCGAGCACCGGGGACGTGCCCCCGGTGACGGTCAAGGACGCCGGCGACGGCCGCACGGTCGTCGCGACGCCAGCGGGCTACGCCGACGAGATCGCGAACGGCTCGGGCCTGGGCGACAGCGACGCCTTCAAGGACGCCGTGCCCGACGCCGACAAGGCCGGCTCGGTCGCCTACGTCGACATCAGCAGGGCCGTCGAGCTGTGGGGCGGTGACATGGACGCCGAGGACAAGGAGAACATCGAGCCGCTCTCGGCCCTCGGTTTCGCGATGTGGGGCGAGGACGACCACGCCGACTTCACCCTGCGGCTGACGACCAAGTGACCCGCCTGCCCGGCACCCGGGGTTTCCCCGGTGCCGGGCAGCAGGCAGGATGCAGGGGTGACTTCCATGGGGCAGACCGACGACAGCAGCACGCGCGACGAGTTCTGGGGGCAGGTCGGGCAGGTCGGCGCGCGGCGCGGACCGCTCGGTGACGCCGACGAGGCGGGCCTGTGGCCTGGCGGTTCGTCGGGCTACGTCCACGTGACGACCCCCCACTCGGGCATCGCCGCCACCGACGGCCTCTCCGCTGCCGGTGCGGACGGCAGCTCCCTCGGCCTCGAGGTCTACATCGAGGGCCGTGAGCTCGTCGACGGTGCCGAGGGCGAGGGCCGCTGGCTCGTCACCGCGCTCGAGGAGGCCGCGGGTGCGCTCGCCGCGGCCGGACCGGACGCGGTCACCGCCGCTCTGGCCGACCACGACCTGATCTCGCTCGAGATCTCCGCAGGTGACGCGCCCGCGGACTGGGTCGCCGACGGTCGTCTCGGGCTGCTGCTCGGCGTCGAGCTGCCCGGCCGCCCGCAGACGATCGGGTCGGTGCGCGCCCTGTCGATCAGTCCCCTGCGCCCCTCGGAGCTGGCGGTCGTCGTCGCCGAGGGCGCCGCCGGCCGGCGGCGCCTCGCCGAGGCACTCGCCGCCCAGGGCTGGTACTCCTACGCCGACAGCACCCGCCAGCCGGTCCTCTGACGCAGCCCGTCCTCCGACGCGGCCCGGCCTGACCCAGCCCGTCCCGACGCAGGTCCGGGCTAGCGGGTCGCCCCGGTGACGGCCCACGCATCGCCGCGGACCCGCCAGGCCATGAACCCGCCCCGCACGAGCATGAAGGCCGTGAAGGCGAGCCACAGCGCGACGACCGCCGCCTCGGGCCCGTGGCCGGCTCCCAGCGCGCGAGTCACGAGCACGATCGGCACGTAGGCGAGCAGCACGAGGGTCATCGACATCGCCAGCCAGCGCCCGTCGCCCGCGCCGATGAGCACCCCGTCGACGACGAAGACGTAACCGGCGAGCGGCTGCCCGAGCGCGATGACGACGAGGCCGGCGGCGATCGCGCTGCGCACCGCGGGGTCGTCGGTGAAGAGCGCCGGCAGCACCCGGTGCAGCGCGAGCAGCCCGATGCCGAGCAGCACTCCGCCCCACACGCCCCAGCGGACCATGAGGGCGGTCGCCTCGCGGGCGCCGCGCGCGTCACCGCTGCCGAGCTGCGCCCCGGTGAAGGCCTGCCCGGCGATCGCCAGGGCGTCGAGGGCGAAGACGAGCAGCGACCAGATCGTCGTCGTCACCTGGTAGGCCGCGAGCGGGACGTCGCCGAAGCCGGCGGCCGTGGCGACCGTGAGCAGGATGACCGCGCGCAGCGCGAGGGTGCGCACGAGCAGGGGCGCCCCGTCGAGGGCGGCGCCGAGGACCCGCCCCACATGCGGACGAAGGGAGGCCCCGGCACCTCGTCCCTGTCGCAGGACGACCGCGAGCAGGGCCAGGGCCATGCCCCACTGGGCGAGGACGGTGCCCCAGGCGGCGCCCGCGATGCCCATGCCGAGGCCGAGGACGAGGCCGACCGAGAGCACGGCGTTGGCGCCGAAGCCGACCGCGGAGACGGCGAGCGGTGTGCGGGTGTCCTGTAGCCCGCGCAGGATGCCGGTGGCCGCGAGCACGAGCAGCATGGCTGGCAGCCCGAGCGCGCTCACCCGCAGATAGGTCACCGCCTCGTCGAGCGCGGCCGGTGACGAGCCGAAGGCCGCGGCGAGGGGGCGGGCGCCGAGCCCGACGACGAGGGCCGCGAGCAGCCCGAGGCCGGCCGCGAGCCAGACACCGCCGACCCCGACCTCGATGGCTCCGCGCCGGGAGCCGGCGCCGAGCTGGCGGGCGACGACGCTCGTCGTGCCGTAGGCGAGGAAGACGAAGACCCCTGCTGCCGTGAGGAGCACGGAGCTCGCGGCGCCGAGCCCGGCGAGCGGCACGACGCCGAGGCGCCCGACGACCGCCGCGTCGACCATGAGGAAGAGCGGCTCGGCGACGAGGGCCACGAAGGCCGGCACGGCCAGCGCGAGGATCTCGCGCGGCCCGACGGTGGGAGCCGGATCGGGGGAGGTCACCCGAGCACCCTACGAGTCGCGCGCCGACGGCCCGATGCCGCTACGGTGGCCGCAGCGTCCAAGTTACCCACGGGTAGGAGTCGATGATGACCAGACCGCAGCGCCGTCGCCGGGGGCGAGTGACCCCCTTCGTCCTGCTCGTGCTCGTGGCCCTGCTCGGGTTGAGCGCCACCGGAGCCGGGGCCGACCCGACCCCGTGGTACGAGCAGAGCAACCCGCTCGCCGAGGACTCCGAGGTGGGCGTGAGCGGCGCGCCGGCCACCGGCACCGGGCCGAAGGGGGAGGTGCGTGGGCTCATCGACGCCCACACCCACCTGATGTCCGACGAGGGCTTCGGCGGCGACATCGTCTGCGGCAAGACCTTCAGCGAGCTGGGCATCGAGGACGCCCTGACCGACTGCCACAGCCACGGCACCGACGGGCGGACCGGCCTGATCGAGAACGTGACGAACCTCGAGGGCAAGGGGCCCTTCGACCCGCACGACACCGATCTCTACCCGACCTTCACCGATGCCCCGACGTGGTCCTCGCTCACCCACCAGCAGATGTACTACCGCTGGGTCGAGCGCGCCTGGCGGGCCGGGCAGCGGGTCATGGTCGCCGACACGGTCAACAACTCGGTCCTGTGCTCGCTGCCGACGCAGGTCAACACGAGCTCGTGCAACGACATGGACGTCGTGCGCCGCCAGGTGAAGAAGACCAAGGAGCTCGAGGCCTTCATCGACGCCCGGCACGGCGGGCCCGGCAAGGGCTGGTTCCGCATCGCCTACACGGCCGACGAGGCCCGGCAGTACATCGAGCAGGGCAAGATGGCGGTGATCCTCGGGATGGAGGTGTCGGCCCCCTTCGGCTGCGGCATGACGCTCGGCGTCTCGCACTGCACGAAGGCGAAGATCGACGCCGGCCTCGACGAGGTCAAGGGCCTGGGGATCCGCTCGATGTACCTGTGCCACAAGTTCGACAACGCGTTGTGCGGGGTGCGCTTCGACCCAGGCACCCAGGGCATCGTCGTCAACGTCGGCAACTTCCTGTCCTCGGGGCAGTGGTGGCAGGTCGAGCGCTGCCCCACCGACCTGCACGACAACACCGTCGAGGGCGGGGTCATCCCGCCCAAGGTCGCCGAGCTCGTCCCCGGTCAGGTGCTGCCGATCTACCCGGAGGGGCCGCACTGCAACCGGCAGGGTCTGACGGCGCTCGGTGAGTACGCCCTGCGCGGGATGATGGACCGCGGCCTGCTCGTCGAGCTCGACCACCAGAGCGTGAAGGCGGCCAAGCGGACCATGGAGGTCCTCGAGTCCGAGGGCTATCCGGGCGTCATCTCGAGCCACTCGTGGATGGACAAGCACTTCACCGAGCGGATCTACCGGCTCGGCGGCTTCATCACCCAGTACGGCCACGGCGCCGACGACTTCGTCGAGGAGGGTGCCGCGGACCGGCCGGTGCGGCAGAAGTACGACGTCGGCTACGGCTTCGGCATGGACATGAACGGCTTCGGCGGGACCCCGCCGCCGCGTGCCGATGCGGCCGAGCGCCCGCTCGTCTACCCCTTCGCGCCGCTCACCGGCCGGGGCACCGTCGAGCGTCAGGTGACCGGCGAGCGCACGTGGGACTACAACCGCGACGGGGTCGCCCACTACGGGATGGTCCCCGACTGGGTGGCCGACATGCGCAGCAACCACGGCGAGCCCGGGCAGCAGGTCGTCGAGGACTTGCTCCGCGGCCCGGAGTCCTATCTGCGCACCTGGTCGGCGACGGCCGACTGGCAGCAGGGCGCCGACCTGACGAAGGGAGCGGTCGCCACCGCGAGCAGCACGGAGTGGACGCTCACCGGCCGGCTGCGCCCGGGCAGTGCCATCGACGACGACCGCTCGACCCGCTGGGCCAGCCGGTGGGGTGACGACGCGTGGTGGTCGGTCGACCTGGGCACCCCGCGCCTCGTGCGGACCGTGACGCTCGACTGGGAGCGCGCCCACGCCAGGGACTACCGGCTCCAGGTGAGCCTCGACGGCGCTGCCTGGCGCACCGTCGAGACGGTCCGCGGCAGCGACGGCGGCCTGGACCACCTGACGATCCCGGCAACCTCCGCCCGGCACGTGCGGGTCGTCACGGACGAGCGGGCGACGCAGTACGGCATCTCCCTGCACGAGGTGAAGATCGGCAGCTGACCCGGGGGAGTGCTCCCCAGTGCCGGGTCGTGGTCCGGTCCGTAGAGTTGGCGGCGGACACCAGACCACCACAGCGAAGGGGAGCGACGTGCCGCCCACGAGCAGGATCAGCAAGGACCAGCTGGAGCGGGCCCGTGCCCTCGTCGCCGCGGTCGACCAGGGCTTCGAGTCGAAGGTCGTCGGCCAGCGGCGGCTGCGGGAGACCCTCCTCATCGGTCTGCTGACGAGCGGCCACGTGCTGCTCGAGTCGGTGCCCGGCCTGGCGAAGACGACGGCCGCGCACGCGCTCGCGACGGCGATCGGTGGGTCCTTCAAGCGGATCCAGTGCACCCCCGACCTGCTGCCGAGCGACATCGTCGGCACCCAGGTCTACGACGCGAGCCAGGGCAAGTTCGTCACCCAGCTCGGGCCGGTGCACGCGAACTTCGTCCTGCTCGACGAGATCAACCGCAGCTCGGCCAAGACCCAGTCGGCGATGCTCGAGGCGATGCAGGAGCGGCAGACCTCCATCGGCGGCCAGGTCTTCAAGGTGCCCGAGCCCTTCCTCGTCCTCGCGACGCAGAACCCCATCGAGCAGGAGGGCACCTATGTCCTGCCCGAGGCCCAGCTCGACCGCTTCATGCTCAAGGACCTGCTCGACTACCCGAGCCCCGCGGAGGAGGCCGAGGTCGTGCGGCGCATCGACGCCGGCGTCTTCGACCAGCCGGACCGGGCGATGATCGACGTCGCCGATGCCCGCGAGCTGCAGCGGCTCGCGAGCTCGGTCTACCTCGACAAGGCGATCCTCGACTACATCACCTTCCTCGTCGCGGCCACCCGCACCCCGGGCAAGGTCATGCCGCCCGAGCTGGCCCGCTACGTCGAGATCGGCGCCAGCCCGCGCGCCTCGATCGCCTTCGCCAAGGCGGCGCGGGCCGCGGCCCTGCTCCAGGGGCGCGACCACGTCATCCCCGAGGACGTGCGCCACCTCGCGCACCGGGTGCTGCGCCACCGCGTGCTGCTCACCTACGAAGCCACCGCCGACGACGTGCGCGTCGAGACGATCATCGACGCGGTCGTCCGCGCCGTCCGCACCCCGTAGGGCCGCCATGACGCGGCTGGTGCACAAGGTCAAGGGCAAGCTGTCGATCCACGTCCGACGTCGGTCGGTCGCGCTGCTCGACGGCGGCTACGCCTCTGTCCACAAGGGCCGCTCGATGGACTTCGACGACCTGCGCGAGTACGCCGTCGGTGACGACATCCGCGACATCGACTGGAAGGCCTCGGCCCGCCACGGCTCGATGCTCATCAAGCGCTACGTCGCCCAGCGGCACTTCGAGCTCGTCGTCGTCATGCCCGCCGGGCGCGAGATGGCCGCGACCGCGGCCGGGGGCGAGCCGAAGCGCGATGTCGCGGTCCTCGCCGCCGGGGTCCTCGGCTGGCTCGCCGTGCGCCACGGCGACGACGTGTCGATGATCAGCGGTGCCCCCGGCCGCATCCACGCCACCCGCGCCCGCAGCTCCGAGGGCCATCTCGAGCACCTGCTCCAGGAGAGCCTCGCCCGCTCCCAGCCGGACTCGCCCTCCGCCGACCTGCCGGGCCTGCTGCGGCACATCACCCGCAACGTCAAGGGCCGCAAGGTGCTGCTCGTCATCGCCGACGACGGCGTCGAGCCCGCCGCGGTCGAGGACACGCTGCGCTCCCTTCGCCTGCGGCACGAGGTGCTGTGGGTCGACGTCGCCGACCTCGACCCGCTCGGCCTCGACCCCGAGACGCTCGTGCGCGACGTCGCCGTCGACCACCCGCTGCCCGACCTGCTCGCGTCCGACCGGGAGCTCGCGGCCGCCTTCGCGCAGTCCGAGGGCACCCGACGCCACGACCTCGACGCCATGCTGCGGCGCACCGACGTCTCCTCCGCCCGCGTCAGCCACACCGACGAGGTCGTGCCGATGGTCGTGCGCATGCTCGAGAAGAGGCGCCGTGAACGCTGACCCGATCTACCTCGCCCCACAGGACTACTCCGTCGTCTGGCCGGTCCTGGGCTTCTTCATGCTCTTCGGCCTCGTCGTCTGGACCATGTGGATCTGGCTGCTCACCCGACCGCCGGAGGGCGAGGACGGGCGCGGCTCGCTCCCGCCGTCGGCCCTGGCCAAGCTGCGCCGCGACGCCCTCGCCCGCATCGACACGGTCGATCGCGAGGTGCGGGCCGGCACCACGACCGCACGCCGCGGCCACCACGAGCTCTCGCAGATCGTGCGCGGCTTCGTCAGCAAGGCGAGCGGCCTCAAGGCCGAGACGATGACGGCGGCCGACCTGCGTGAGCGCGGGCCGGCGCACCTCGCCGACCTCATCGAGCAGTACTACCCGCGGCAGTTCGGCCAGGCCGAGGCCGACCCGCCGAGCTTCGCCCGCTCGGCGAGCGCCGCCCGCGATGTCGTCGGGGGGTGGTCGTGATGGGTCTCGCGTGGTGGTGGCTCACCCTGCTCCTCGTCCTCGCCGTGCTCGTCGTCGCCGGCCTCGGCTGGTGGTTCGCCGGTCGCGACAAGGCGGCGCGCGACGCGGTCCTCGTCGCCAACTCCCGGCGCCTGACGCGGCTGCCGGCCTATCGGGCGGCGCTGTCGCGCCAGCGGGTGCGTCTCGCCGGCATCGCCGGCCTGCTCGCCGTCGTGCTGCTGCCGCTCGCGGTCGCCGCCGGCCGCCCGGGCACGACCGAGACGATCGACCCGTCGAAGAACAACCGCGACATCATGCTCTGCCTCGACGTCTCGGGCTCGATGTACTCGACCGACCGGGCCGTGCTGGAGAACTTCTCCGAGATCGTCACGAGCTTCCGCGGCGAGCGGATCGGGTTGGTGCTCTTCAACAACCAGTCGGTGACCGCCTTCCCGCTCACCGACGACTACGACCTCGTCTCCGAGCAGCTCAAGGGCTATGCGGAGGGCTTCTCGCTCTTCGGCAGCGGCGAGTACGACCCGACCTCCGGCACCTACAACGAGCGCATCCTCGCCAGCTCGCTCGTGCCCGACGGCCTGGCGAGCTGCGTGCTCAACTTCGACCACGCCGACCAGGAGCGCCCGCGCGCGATCATCCTCGGCACCGACAACGACGTCCACGGCGAGGGTGTCTACACCCTCGACGAGGCGACCCAGCTGGCCAAGGACCGCAACGTGCGCGTCTACGCGCTCAACCCCCTTCCCCTCGGCTCGTCGCACACCGAGCTCTCCTCGGCCACCGAGGAGACGGGCGGGCGGACCTGGGGTCTGGACCAGCCGGGCGCGACGACCGAGGTGACCAACAACATCGACGAGCTCGAGTCAGCCCGCCTGCCCGACGTCGCCCCCGTGCACGTGCGCACCGACCTGCCGCGCGTGTGGATCGTGCTCAGCCTGCTCGGGCTGCTCGTGCTCTACCCGCTGCTGTGGCGGTGGCGCCGATGAGCTGGCACCCGCTCCTGCCCTGGCCGCTCGTCGTCCTGCTCGGCCTGCTGCTCGTCGGCTTCACCGCATGGCGGGTCGTCGCCGACACCCACCACCGACTGCGCTGGGGCCTGCGTCTGGCCACCGCCGTCGCCATGGTCCTCACCCTGCTCGGGCCCGCCGTCGACGGTGCGATCGCCCGGCAGGCGGCGAGCGACGTCAACGTCTACTTCGTCGTCGACACGACGACCTCAGCGATGGCCCGCGATTACGACGGCGACCGGACGCGCATCGAGGGCTATCGCGAGGACATGGCCAAGATCCAGGAGGAGATGCCGGGCGCGCGCTTCTCGATCATCACCTTCGACTACGCCGCCCGGGTCGTCATGCCGCTGACGACCGACACCAATGCGCTCAAGACCGCAGCGGAGAACCTCCGCGCGGAGAACAGCCTCTACTCCGGCGGCTCGTCGATCACCGCGGCCCAGGGGCGGCTGCGGCTCACCCTCGAGGGGGCCAAGGAGCGCCAGCCCGAGCGCTCGCGGATCGTCTTCTACCTCGGCGACGGCGAGCAGACCTCGTCGCAGGACCCGACCCCCTTCGACCTGCCCGACCTCGTCGACGGTGGCGCCGTCCTCGGCTACGGCACCGAGCAGGGTGGCCGGATGGCCTCCACGGATGCCGACGGCGAGCCCGGTGAGGACATCAAGGACAGCCAGGGCAACCCCGGCGTCAGCAAGATCGACGAGAAGCGGCTCGAGGAAATCGCCGAGCAGCTCGGGGTGCCCTACACGCACCGCGAGGGCGGCGACATCGGGCCGGCGCTCACCGACGCCGACCCCGGCGAGGCCGTCGACGGCGAGGGGGCCGGCATCGAGACCTACACCTCGCTCGTGTGGGTGCTCGCGCTCGTCATGTCGGGCCTGCTGCTCGCCGACCTCTTCGTCACCACCCGCGAGATCGGCCGGCTGCGCCGCGTCGAGGCCGAGGCAGGAGGCACCCCGTGACCGCCCCCATGGAGCCCCGGCTGCGCCGGCGCCGTCGGATGATCATCGCGACGATCATCCCGGCGATCATCATGATCGTCCTGGCGATCCGCTTCCTCACCCTGCCGCTCTTCATGGGCCAGGCGCAGGACGCCCACGGCGGCGACGACGGCGACGGCATGGTCAAGGCCGCGGAGCGGCTGCACCCGCTCAACCTCGTCGAGCGGTGGCGCGCTCCCTTCGTCGAGGGCACCGGCAAATCGGTCTCCGGTGACCTCGCCGGCGGTCGGGCCGACCTCGAGACCGCGCTCGAGCGCACCAAGGACCCGCAGGACGACTGCACCGTGCGCACCAACCTCGTCATCACGATCTCGCAGCAGGCCGACGAGGCGAAGGAGGCCGGCGACACCGACCAGGAGAAGGCGCTCGCCGAGGAGGCCCTCACGCTCATCGAGGAGGGCCCCGAGGGCTGCCTCGACGGCAGCGACGACGGCAACGGCGGCGAGGCCGGGCGCAAGCAGCAGGAGCAGAAGGACAAGCTCGAGGAGCAGACCGGCAAGAAGCAGCCGGAGGACCCGCAGGACCCGGGCAAGGACGACCCGAAGGACGACGGCGAGGGCGAGGGCGAGGAGCCCAAGGACCCGAAGCAGAAGCAGCTCGAGGAGCGCAACCAGACCGGCCAGCGCGAGTCGGAGAACGACAAGCGCGAGTCGGAGGCCGAGGGCAGCGGCGGGCCCGACCCCGTCGAGAAGCCCTGGTAGGAGCTGCGCGAGCCCATGGACGAAGGGGGTGACGATCCCTTTGTCGTGCGCTTGGATGTGGTGACGAATCCGTCTGCCCGAAGGAGGGCACATGAGCGCCACCCCGTCCGCGCCCACGCGCATCACCCACCTCGTCGGCCACCGGGCGTGGCAGGGGGAGCCGGGCCGCACGAGCGAGGTCTGCAACCCGGCGACGGGCGAGGTCACCGGCACGCTCGACCTCGCCAGCGCCGAGACCGTCGGCGAGGTCGTCGCCGTGGCGCGGGAGGCGGCGCGCGAGTGGGGCCGGGCGTCGCTGGCGCGGCGGGTCAGGGCGCTCTTCGCCTTCCGCCAGCTGCTCGTCGAGCACACCGACGAGATCGCCCGGGCGATCACCGCCGAGCACGGCAAGACCCATGACGACGCCGTCGCCGAGATCGGGCGCGGGCTCGAGGTCGTGGAGTTCGCCTGCGGCATCCCGCAGCTGCTCAAGGGCGGCTTCTCCGAAGGGGTCTCGACCGACGTCGACGCCTTCTCGATCCTCCAGCCGCTCGGTGTCGTCGGCGTCATCTCGCCCTTCAACTTCCCCGCGATGGTGCCGCTGTGGTTCGTGCCGATCGCCGTCGCCACGGGCAACACGGTCGTCATCAAGCCGAGCGAGAAGGACCCGACAGCGGTCAACCTCATCGCCGACCTGTGGCGCGAGGCCGGGGTGCCCGACGGGGTGGTCAACGTCGTGCACGGGGACAAGGAGGCGGTCGACGCGCTGCTCGACCACCCCGACGTCAAGGCGATCTCCTTCGTCGGCTCGACCCCCGTGGCGCGCCACGTCTACGAGCGCGGGGTGGCCGCCGGCAAGCGGGTGCAGGCGCTCGGCGGGGCCAAGAACCACATGCTCGTGCTGCCCGACGCCGACCTCGACCTGGCGGCCGACGCAGCGGTGTCGGCGGGATACGGCGCGGCGGGGGAGCGGTGCATGGCGATCTCGGTCGTGCTCGCGACCGAGTCGATCGCCGACGAGCTCGTCGCCCGGATCGTCGAGCGCACCCGCACCCTGCGCGTCGGGGACGGCAGCGGCGACGTCGACATGGGCCCTCTCGTCACCCGCGCGCACCTCGACAAGGTCACCGGCTACGTCGAGGCGGGGGTCGAGGCCGGGGCCGAGCTCGTCGTCGACGGGCGTGAAGGCGCCGAGGCGCTCGGGCCGGGCTACTTCCTCGGGCCGACGCTCTTCGATCGGGTGACGCCGCGGATGTCGATCTACACCGACGAGATCTTCGGCCCGGTGCTATCCGTCGTGCGGGTCGCGTCCTTCGACGAGGGGCTGCAGCTGATCAACGACAACCCCTATGGCAACGGCACGGCGATCTTCACCCACGACGGCGGCGCCGCCCGCCGCTTCCAGCACGAGGTCGAGGTCGGCATGGTCGGCATCAACGTCCCGATCCCGACGCCGATGGCCTACTACTCCTTCGGCGGGTGGAAGAGCTCGCTCTTCGGCGACACCCACGCCCACGGCATCGAGGGCGTGCACTTCTTCACCCGGACCAAGGCGGTCACCCAGCGCTGGCCGGACCCGAGCCACGGCGGGCTCGACCTGGGGTTCCCCACGAACGGCTGAGTCGCTGGGGCCCTCGTGGCCGTGTGAGGTTGTGCGCGCCCGTGTCACCGTATGGGGTCACACGGGCGGGCAGATCCTCACACAGGTGACGAAGGAGCTCAGCCGGTGGGCTCGTGGATGAAGGCACGGGCAGCCGCCACGCCCTCCGCGACGTCCCAGTGCGGGAAGCCCACGGCGGCCAGCTGCTCGGCGCTGACGGTCGGACCGGCCGCGACGATCGCCGCGATGGTGGGGCGGTCGGGCGGAGTCAGGCCGTGGTCCTCAGCCTCTGCCTCGACCCAGTCCATGAGCTTGAGGACGGCGTCCTCGTCGCACATCACGGGGACGAAGTCCCACTGCGCGTCCTCGTCGGGGTCGAAGGCGTCGTGCGTCCAAATACCATCGGCCCAGGCCTGCGCGGCGTCGATGGCATCGCACTCCTGCGGCAGCGATGGGTGCTGCAGCCCCTCGAGCCACCAGGCAGGTCGCCCGTCCATGACCACCGGGGCGCCCGCGGTGAGGTCTGCGGACTCGGCCCCGCGGTCCCACAGGAAGAGCAGGGCCCGGTCCTCCGGCAACATGGCCAGCGCGCACCAGCTGCCGCCGAAGTCATGCAGGAAACGCAGCCCGTCCCGGCACCAGGCGCCCTCGCGGCCGGAGGCCGCGGCAGAGGCCGCTTGCACGGCGGCCACCGCCGCCCAACGATGGCTCAGGTCCTGTGGGGTTGGCGCGCTCTGGGGTGCCTCAGATGTGGTCATTCACGAAGGCCATCACGTCGTCGAGGACCTCTTCGCGGTTGGTCTCGTTGAAGATCTCGTGGCGGGCGCCGGGGTAGCGCTTCGAGGGGGCGCCGTCGGGGGCGATGTGCGCCCAGCCCTCGTCGCTGCGGTCGATCGGGACGAGCTGGTCGTCGGCGCCGTGCAGCCAGATCGTCGGGACGGTCAGGCGGCCACCGCGGGTGATCGCCTCGAGGGTGGCGCGCAGCGCGAGCAGGGTCGGGCGCTTGAAGTCGCCGTGCCAGACGAGCTCGTCGGCCTCGTAGGCGCGGCCGACGTCGGGCTCGCGGCTGAGGGTCGTGATGTCGATCGGCGTCGGCGGGATCTCGTCGAGGTCGGCCAGGGCCGTGGGCTCCCAGGAGCCGAGCACCGGGCCGGAGAGCACCGTCGCGGTGAGCGTCTGCGGGTACCGCTGGGTGTAGCGGGCGGCGATCATGCCGCCCATGGAGTGCCCGATGAGCACGAGCGGCAGGTCGGGGTGCTCCTCGTGGGCGCGCTGCACGAGGAGGTGGAGGTCGTCGACGACGCCCTCGAAGTCCTCGACGAGCACCCGCTCACCCTCGCTGCGCCCGTGGCCGACGTGGTCGTGGGCGTAGACGACGGCGCCGTCGGCGGTGAGCCGCTCGGCCACCCACTGGTAGCGCCCGACGTGCTCGCCGTAGCCGTGGGCGATGACCGCCACCCACGTCGGGTCGCCGGGCGGGCTCCACAGGGAGCCGATGAGCAGGCCGGCGTGGCCATGGGTCTCGATGTCCTCGGGCGGGATGGAGCTCACGGGTCCTCCTGGGTGACGTCGGTGTTCGGCTCCAGTCTGTCAGCGGACCCGGGGCGAAGGGGGGTGCCGTCCTGTCCGTGGGAACAATTCGCCGCGTCGTGCGTTGGACAGGGCCGCACTCGAGGACAGGGGACCGCGTGACCGCAGGCAGGACCGACCAGATGACCACGCAGGACGCGATCGGTGAGGAGCAGCAGGCGCTCGACGCGGCGCACGCCCGCCGGGGCGAGGTGATCGACGAGCTGGAGGGGCGTCTGCAGGGCAGCGCCCGGGAGGACTCGGTGGCCGCGGCCGTCATGCGGGCCACCCGGCAGCGCCTCGCTGAGCTGACGCAGGCCGAGCAGGGGCTGGTCTTCGGGCGCCTCGACGCCCGTGACGGCAGCAGCCTGCGCATCGGACGCGTCGGCGTCCCCGCCGCCGACGACGACGCGGACCCGCTCGTCGTCGACTGGCGGGGGGGGGGGGGGGGGGCCCCCCCCCCCCCCCCCCCCGCCCCCCCCCGCCGCGGCG
>ERZ500994.96-NODE-96-length-28045-cov-12.075634_pt1 | contig 28045 bp, 29 predicted proteins | sample MGYA00248878_ERZ500994 | MGnify/ENA primary metagenome ERZ500994 (study PRJEB25958, sample SAMN03398533) | human skin metagenome | study: EMG produced TPA metagenomics assembly of the Human Skin Microbiome Metagenome (human skin metagenome) data set. | reverse complement strand
CTGCCGGACAACCTCACCGCCACCGTCTCGGTCAGCGCGAGCCTGTTCGACTACCGGTTCGGCCTGGCCCGCGCCCGCCCGCGCCATGGCCACGGCTGCTCTCACCTGGGCGGCGCTCGGCGGCACGAGCCTCGGCCGGGAGGGCCTGGCCGTCCACGACCTGCTCGCCACCGGCGACCTGCCCGGCGCCCGCGCGCGGGTCCGCAACCTCGTCGGCCGGGTCACCGACGACCTCACCCCCGACGAGGTGGCTCGGGCCGCGGTCGAGTCCGTCGCGGAGAACTCCTCGGACGCCGTCGTCGGCACCCTCGTCTGGGGCGCCGCCCTCGGCCCGCTCGGCGTCGTGCTCCACCGCGCGGCCAACACCCTCGACGCGATGCACGGTCACCGAACCGCTCGCTACGCCCGATTTGGTTGGGCCGCAGCGCGGCTCGACGACGTGCTCGGCTGGGCGCCGGCCCGGGTGACCGTCCTCGCCACCGCCGCGGCGACCCCCCTTCGGGCCCGGGACGTGGTGCGCACCGCGGTGCTGGACGGGCGTGACCACCCCAGCCCCAACGCGGGGCCGGTGGAAGCGGGCTTCGCCGCCGCCCTGGGCCTGCGCCTCGGCGGGCGCACCGTCTACGCGAGCGGCGCCGAGGATCGGGTCGTCATGGGCTCGGGCCCGGCGCCGGTCGTCGCCGACCTGCCGCGAGCCGTGCACTTGGCCCGCCGGGTGGGTGCCGTCACGCTGGTCGCGGCCGTCGGGGCCCGCCTGCTCGCCCGTCGCTGAGGCGGGTCAGTCGCCGACCTGGTCCTCGACCCACGCCGCTGCGGCCACCGCGTCGCTCGCCTCGGCGACGCCCTCGGCGCGCGCCGGACGCGACACGACGACGACCGGCACCTCGAGATGGCGGGCCGCGTCGAGCTTGGCCTCGGTGAACCGTCCTCCGGAGTCCTTGGTGAGCAGCACCCGCACGTCATGCTCGCGCATGATCGCCTCCTCGTCGGCGACGGCGAAGGGCCCCCGCGAGCGCAGCACCGTCCACGCGTCCGGCAGCGGCGCCTCCGGCGGCTCGACGAGCCGCACGAGCACCGGCCGCTCGGCCCAGGCCTCGACGTGGTGGTGCAGGGTCTGCCGGCCCGTCGTGACGAAGGGGGTGCCCCCCACCGCGTCGGCCGCCTCCCGGGCAGCCACGTGGTCGCCCACCCAGGTCCACGACGCGGCGTCCGGGTGCTGCACCCAGCCGGGCCGGGCGAGCCGCAGCAGCGGCACCCTCAGTGACGAGCAGACCTGTGCCGCATGGGCGCCCATCGTCGCGGCGAAGGGGTGCGTCGCATCGACGACCGCGCTCACCTGCTGCTCGCGCAGCCAGTCGGTCAGGCCCTCGACCCCACCGAAGCCCCCGATCCGCACCGGCCCGACCGGCAGCCGCGGCCGGGAGACCCGGCCCGCGAGCGAGGAGGTGAGGGGCACTCCCTTCGCCTCGAGGAGGGCAGCCAGATCCCGTGCCTCGGCGGTCCCACCGAGGATCAGCACGTGCGTCATAGGGCCACCCTCCCACGCACAGGTTGCGCCCCTAGCGTCTGCCCCGTGCAGCACCTCATCAACCGCCTCTCCCCCGCGACGGGCACACCCGACCTCGGCGGCTGGACCCTCGTCGTGGTCCTGGCCCTCGCGCTGCTCGCCGCCACGTGGTGGCCGGCGTGGCGGGTGCTGCGCCTGGGCGTGACCCTCGTCCACGAGCTCGGCCACGCGGTCGTCGGGATGGCGTGCGGGCGGCGGTTCACGGGCTTCGTCCTGCGCTCGGACATGTCCGGCCACGCGGTGACCGTCGGCCCGGCCCGAGGTGCGGGCGTGGTCGCGACGACCTGGGCCGGCTACCCCGCTCCCGGCCTCGTCGGCGCGGCGGTCGTGTGGCTCGCGACGGCCGGCTGGGCCGCCCCGACGCTCACGCTGCTGCTCGTCGGCCTGCTCGCCGCCCTGACCCGGGTGCGCTCCGCCCTCACCGGCCTCGTCGTCGTCGCGGTGCTCGCGGCGGGCGCCGCCCTGTGGTGGTGGCGTGACGACGCCCTGCAGCAACAGGTGCTCGTGGGCCTGGGCGTGCTCCTCCTCGTCGGAGCCTGGCGTCATCTGGCGACGATGCTCGGTGGCATCGAGGCCCGGAGCGACCCGGGCTCGCTCGCCCGTGCCACGGGCGTGCCGGCGGTGCTGTGGGTGGCGAGCTTCGCGCTCGTCCTCGCCGGCGCCTCCTGGCTCGCCGCCGCGCGCCTGCTCGGCGTCGTGGGAGGCTGAGACATGACCTCACCCGTTCGCGCCGTCGGGCAGGTGCTGCTCGGCTCCGTCCTCGTCCTCGCGGGCGTGGCTCACCTGACCTTTGCCCGCACGGAGTTCCAGGCACAGGTCCCGCCGTGGTTCCCCGCTGACGCCGACCTCGTCGTGCTCGTCTCGGGTGTCGTCGAGGTCCTCGTGGGCGCGGCCCTGCTCGTGGCCTGGCGGCATCCCGCCCGAGCGGTGGTCGGGCTGGCGACGGCCGCACTCTTCGTCGCGGTCTTCCCCGGCAACATCGCGCAGCTCACCGAGCACCGAGACGCCTTCGGGCTGACGAGCGACACGGCGCGGGCGATCCGGCTGCTCTTCCAGCCGGTCCTCGTCGTGTGGGCGGTGTGGAGCACCGGCGCCTGGCGCTGGTGGCGACAGCGTCGGGTGACTGCCGAGCACCGTTCCTAGGCCGCGAGCCACCCGTCGACGATGGTGAGCACGTCGAGCAGCTCGTGCGCGACACCGTCGGGCTCGACGTCGACCGTCACCTGCTGGTCGGTGGGGATGTCGCTGTGCGGCACCCAGATCGCGCGCATGCCGACCTCCTGCGCACCGAGCACGTCCTCGAAGAGCCGGTCGCCGACGTAGACCGCGTGGGTCACCGGCACGCCGACGGCCGCTGCCGCCGCCTCGAAGGCCTCGCGGTGCGGCTTGACCACCTTGATCTCCGACGAGTAGACGTCGCCGTCGACGAGGTCGAGCACGCCGTCACGCTCGAAGATCTCGCGGTGGTAGTCCCCGCTCCAGATCGTGTTGGACAGCACGCCGACCTTGAGCCCCCGCTCCCGCAGCCCCGCCCACAGCGGCCGCACCTGCGGGTCGGTGTGGGTATGCGGTTCCCAGAAGCGGCGATAGGCCGCGAGGGCCACGTGGTGCCGGTCGTGCTGGGGGTCGGCCCCGGCCTCGCGCAGGATGTCGTCGAGGTGGGCCCCGCGCTGGTCGTCGCGCACCTGCCGCCACGCATCGGCCTCGACGGCGTGGATCCGCTCGGCGAGCTCGTGCGCCCGGTCGAGGTCCTCCTGCGGCACGTCGTCGGACTCGATCGGGATGCCGTGCACCTCGCGGGCGAAGACCCGCCACTGCTGGCCCAGGTCGATCGTGTGCCACGGGGTGAGCGTGCCGCCCCAGTCGAAGATCACTGCCTCGACGGGCCCTGCCTCGGGCCGCTCACGCACGGTCAGCGGGTGGCGCATCTCGTCGCCGCTCACGCCCCGTCACGCACCTCGGCGAGCAGGGCCTCGACGGCCTCGCCCACCGGCACCTCGCGGCGGTCACCGCTGCGGCGGTCCTTGATCTCGACGACCCCGTCGGCCAGACCCTTGCCGACGACGAGGATCGTCGGCACGCCGATGAGCTCGGCGTCCTTGAACTTCACGCCCGGGCTCACCTTGCCGGCGCGGTCGTCGTAGAGGACGGAGACCCCCTTCGCCTCGAGCTGCGCGGAGAGGTCACCGGCGGCGGTGAAGATCTCGTCGGTCTTGCCCGCCGCGACGACGTGCACGTCGAAGGGGGCGAGCTCACGTGGCCACACCAGGCCGAGGTCGTCGTGGTTGTCCTCCGCGACGACACCGACCGCGCGGGTGACGCCGACGCCGTAGGAGCCCATGGTCACGGTGACGAGCTTGCCGTTCTCGTCGAGGACCTTCAGGCCCAGCGCCTCGGCGTACTTGGTGCCGAGCTGGAAGATGTGGCCCATCTCGACACCGCGGGCGAGGGTCAGCGTGCCGGAGCCGGTCGGGCTCGGGTCGCCCTCGCGGATCTCCGCCGCCTGGATCGTGCCGTCGGCGGTGAAGTCGCGACCGTGGACGAGGTCGATGACGTGCTTGCCGTGCTCGTCGGCACCGGTGACCCAGGCGGAGCCCTCGGCGATGCTCGGGTCGAGCAGGTAACGAATGCCGGAGGAGCGCTCGGAGCCGAGGACGCCGGGACCGATGTAGCCCTTGGCGAGCATCGGGTGGGCGGCGAAGTCGGCCTCGCCGAACTCCTCGACCTCGGCCGGCGCCACCTGGGCCTCGAGGCGCTTCGCGTCGACCTCGCGGTCGCCGGGCACGCCGATGGCCAGCGGCTCGCGCCACGGCTCGTCGTGCTCCTCGTCGGCAGGGTGGACGAGGGTGACGAGGACGTTCTTGAGCGTGTCGGCACCGGTCCACTCGCGGCCGTCGGTGCGCGGGTGGCTGGCGTTGAGGGCGGCGACGAGGGTGTCGATCGTCGGGGTGTCGGGGGTGTCCTCGACGTGGGCGGGGCCGGCGGTCACCTCGACCGGCGGGGCCGGCGGCACGACGACGGCCTCGACATTGGCCGCGTAGCCGGAGGCGTCGCGCACGAAGGTGTCCTCGCCGTTGGGGCTGACCGCGAGGAACTCCTCGCTCGCGCTGCCACCCATGGCACCGGAGTCGGCGTGGACGATGACGTACTCGAAGCCGAGCCGGTCGAAGATCTTGATGTAGGCGTCGCGGTGCGCGTCGTAGGCCTTCTGCAGGCCGGCGGAGTCGATGTCGAAGGAGTAGGAGTCCTTCATGATGAACTCGCGGCCGCGCAGCACGCCGGCGCGCGGGCGGGCCTCGTCGCGGTACTTCGTCTGGATCTGGAAGAGCGCGAGCGGCAGGTCCTTGTACGAGGTGTACATGTCCTTGACCGCGAGGCAGAACATCTCCTCGTGCGTCGGCCCGAGGAGCATGTCGGCGTCCTTGCGGTCGACGAGCCGGAAGAGGTTGTCGCCGTACTCGGTCCACCGGTTGGTCGCCTCGTAGGGCTCCTTGGGCAGCAGCGCGGGGAAGGACAGCTCCTGGGAGCCGATCGCCTCCATCTCCTCGCGCACGATCGCCTCGACCTTGCGCAGGACCTTCAGCCCCAGCGGCAGCCAGGTGTAGATGCCCGGCGCGGCGCGGCGGATGTAGCCGGCCCGCACGAGGAGCTTGTGGCCCGGCTGCTCCGCGTCAGCGGGGTCCTCCCGGAGGGTGCGGAGGAAGAGGGAGGACATGCGGGTGACCACGGACGGGACTCCAAGCGTGACGAAGGGGGTGTACCGCGTCAGGATATCCGCTCACCCATGAGCACCGCCCCCGCAATACCGAGCTGACGGGTCACCAGGCGCACCGCGGCCCGCTCCGCGCGGTCGGGCCGCGAGAGGGCGACGATCCACCGAGCGGAGGGCACGCCGACGAGGGGCACGAGGGCGAACTCGTCGGCCGTGCGGGTCGTGTAGCGCGGCAGCAGGGCCAGGCCCTCGCCGGCCGCGACGAGCGCGGCGACGAGGTGGTTGTCCCGTAGCCGCAGCCGCCGGTGCAGGCTCCGGCCGCAGGCAGCCTCGACCCGCTGCAGCACGGTGTCGAAGGGGTAGTGCTCGGGTACGCAGATCCACGGCTCGTCGACGACGTCCTCGGGTCGCAGCGTGGCACGAGCGGCGAGCGGGTGGTCCGGCGGCACGGCGACGTCGAGCGGCTCACGGGCGAGCACGGTGGCGACGAGTCCCTCGCTGCCGACCGGCACCTCGCTCGTCAGCGAGTGCGCGACGACGATGTCCGCGTCGGCCGCGGCACGTGCGTAGTCGTGCTCGGCGAGGTCGAGGTCGTCGATGCTCAGCTCGACGTCGCTGTCGGAGAGCAGGACGAGCGCACCCGGCAGCAGGGCAGTCAGCCCGCTCGGGAGGCCGGCGACGCTCACCCGCCCGGTCGGCCGGCCACGGTGCTCGGACAGCCGTGAGTCCACGCGCGCGATCGCCGCGGCCACCTCGTCCGCGCCGTCGGCGAGCAGCTCGCCCGCCTCGGTGAGCCGCAGGCCCCGCCCGTGGGGTTCGACGAGCGGCGTGCCGGCGACCCGCTGGGCCGTGCGCAGCTGCTGCGACAACGCCGAGGGAGTCCGGTGCGTCGCCGCGGCGACGGCGGCAAGACTGCCTCGTTCGCGCAGGTCGCGCAGCAGCTCGAGGTGCCTCATGTCCATGCAGGCAGCCTAAAGGGAATCGTCATGATGATTCGCTTGTCCTGCACAGTCGGGTGGCCGACGATCGACGGGTGCCGATCCGCCACCGCCTGCTCGCCGTCGTCGTCGCCATCCTCTGGGGCGCCAACTTCATCGCCATCCACACCTCGCTCGAGGTCTTCCCGCCCTTCCTGTGCTCGGCGCTGCGCTTCGCCCTCATGGCGATCCCGACGATCTTCTTCGTCCCCCGCCCGCAGGTGCCCACGCGCTGGCTCGTCGGCTACGGCATCGGCTTCGGCATCCTCCAGTTCGCCTTCCTCTACCTCGCGATGGACGCCGGCATGCCGACCGGTCTGGCCTCCCTCGTGCTGCAGAGCTCGGCGCCCTTCACCGTCGTCCTCGGTGCGGTCCTGCTCGGCGAGCGGCTGAGCGGCCGCGCCGCGAGCGGCGTGGCGGTCGCGGCCCTCGGCATGGCCGTCGTCGGCTCCCAGCGGCTCGACGCCGAGGCGGGGCTTCTCCCCTTCGTCCTGACGCTCATGGCCGGCCTCGGGTGGGCCTTCGGCAACCTCGCCTCCCGCCTGGCCGCGGCGCCCAGGCCCCTCCACCTGACGATGTGGATGACGGTGGTCCCGCCGGTCCCGATGCTCGTCCTGTCGCTCCTCGTCGAGGGACCCGAGCGCATCGGCACCGCCCTAGCCGACTCCGTGACCAGCGCCGCGATCCCGGCCTGGCTCGGGCTCGCCTACACGACCCTCTTGGCCACCGTCGTCGGCTCGGGCATCTGGACCTGGCTCATGGCCCGGCACCCGTCGGGCACGGTCGCGCCCTTCTCCATGCTCGTGCCGGTGACCGGCCTGGCCCTGGCCTGGCTGCTCCTCGACGAGGTGCCCGCCCCGCTGGAGCTCGTCGGTGGCGCCCTCGTCGTGGGCGGCGTGCTGTGGGCCTCACGCCCCCGCCGGGCCGAGGCGCTGCCGGAGCCCGTGCCGGAGCCGGCGGTCCCCGTGGGATGGTGATCCCATGAGCGAGGACGTCATCCGCACCGTCGACGAGCTGCGTGACGTCGTCGGCCACCCGCTGCCCCGGACCCGCGACAAGGTCACCGACCGCCTCCACGAGGTCCACCGCCGGTGGCTGGAGCACACCCCCTTCGTCGTCCTGGCGACGGCCGGCAGCGAAGGTCGCACCGACGCCAGCCCCAAGGGGGACCCGCCCGGACAGCTCGTGCACGTCATCGACGAGCGCACCGTCGCCCTCGCCGAGCGCCCGGGCAACCGGCGCGTCGACGGCTACCTCAACGTGCTGGACAACCCGCACGCCGGGCTCGTGTGCATCATCCCCGGGCGCGGCGACACCCTGCGGATCAACGGCCGGGCCCGACTCGTGCGCGACGCCCCGTGGTTCGACGCGATGGTCGTCAAGAACCACCGCCCGCTGCTCGCCCTCGTCATCGACGTCGAGGAGGTCTTCTTCCACTGCGCCAAGGCCTTCATGCGCAGTCGCATGTGGCACCCGGAGGACTGGGACCCGACGGCGGTCTCCTCCCGCGCCGAGATCGCCCGGCTGCTCGAGCGGCCCGACGAGACGATCGAGGCCCTCGAGGAGTACTACGGCTCGCAGTACTCGACCGGCCTCTACTGAAGCGCGGCCACCAGCTCGGGCAGCACGTGTGCGGCGGTGCCGCGCACGACGTGGTGGCACATGTCGGAGATCTCGGTGTCGACGGGGTTGACCTCCACGACCGTCGCGCCCTCGGCCCGCGCCATCGCCGGGTAGCCCGCGGCCGGGTAGACGATGCCGGAGGTGCCGATGACGAGGACCACGTCGCCCGGCTCGAGGGCCTCGATGGCCGCCTCGGTCGCGGCGACGGCGTCGTCCGGCAGGACCTCACCGAACCACACGACACCGGGACGCACGTCCCCTTCGCACTCGGGGCAGGTCGGCGGGTCGATCCGCTCCGTCGGCTCCGCCGGCAGCTCGACCTCGCCCTCCCACGGCGTCTCGCAGTCGCTGCACCGCAGCGCGAAGATCGACCCGTGCAGGTGCGCGGCGACGGCCGAGCCGGCCCGCTCGTGCAGGTCGTCGACGTTCTGCGTCGAGATCGTCACCTCGCGCAGCCCGGCGAGCTCGGCGAGCGCCCGGTGCCCGGGGTTGGGCTCGACGTCGCGGACCAGCCGCATCCGCCACGCGTACCAGGCCCAGACGAAGGGAGGATCCAGCCGGAAGGCCTCTGCCGTCGCCAGCTGGCTCGGGTCGAACTCCTCCCACAGCCCGGTCTGCGCATCGCGGAAGGTCGGCACGCCGGACTCCGCGCTCATCCCGGCGCCGGAGAGGACGAGGACCCGGCGGGCGGCGCGCACGGCGTCGACCACCTCGTCGGGGATCGTCGTGGGCTCGGTGTCGACGTCGGTCATGGACCCTCCTCGATGGCGGGTTGTTCGTACAGGGCTCGGGTGCCGTGGCCCCGGAAGCCGAGGCGCTCGTAGAGCGACCGGGCGGGGTTGTCGCAGCCCACGGCCAGCCAGACCTCGTCGGCGCCGGCCCGCTGGAGGGCCGTCAGAGAGCGGGCGACGAGGTGGGCACCGAGTCGGTGGCCGCGCCACTCGGGGACGACACCGACCTCCTCGATCCAGCCGTCGGAGAGGGTGACGAAGCCGGCGACGTGGCCGCTGCGGTCCATGGCGACCCGGGAGTCCTCCGGCTGGAAGCCGCGCTGCTCGCGCAGCCACCGACCCCAGGCCCGGGAGCTGCCGGCGCTGTAGCCGGGCTGGTCGCCGAAGGACGCCGCGTAGGCGTGGCGGAAGGCCTCGGAGGTGTCGTCGGTGAAGGGCAGCGTCACGATGTCGTCGGGCCGACGGACGAAGGGGATGGAGCGCAGGCCGTGCCGCATGATCGACTCCGCGAAGCCGCGGTGCAGACCGAGCTCGGCGAAGAGGGTCTCCCCCTCGGGGCTCACCGAGTCCAGGACGAAGCGCACCGGCCCGACGCTGTGGCCGATGACCCACTCGGCGACCTCCTGCCCGATCCCCTGCCCCATCGCGGCGGGGTCGATCAGGCCGGTCGCCGTGCGGGTGCCGTCGGAGCTGACTCCGATGGCGGCCGCCGCCACGATGTCGCCGAGCTCGTCCCGACCGCAGATCGACAGGTCGGTCAGATAGCTGTCACGCAGGTGCTGCGGGTCGGCGAGGTCGGGCAGCCCGCCGTCGCGCTCGAGACAGGCCCTCCCGAGGCGGACGAGCGAGTCGATGTCGTCCGCGGTCGTGGGCGACCACTCCAGCACGCCCACGGGTCAGCCGCCGCGGGCCGCGCGCAGGGCGGTGCGCACGAGCGGCCACTGGAGCGGCAGCCGGGCGAGGGTCCCCGCGAAGAAGGCCGTGGCCTGCGGCGTGCCCTTGCGCTGGGCCCGCCGGCCGTGGTCGACGCTCATCTGCACGTTGGCCGGCAGCACACCGAGGAGCAGCGCGGCGCTCGCCCAGCCCGCGGCCGGGCGCGTGGCCGGCACGAGCAGGCCTGCGCCGCAGGCGATCTCGGCGACGCCCGAGACGAGCACGAGCTCGCGGGCGCGTCCCCTCAGGGGCGCGGGGATGATCGGCTCGTAGACCTCGGGGCGCACGAGGTGCAGCACCCCGCCGCCGACGAGAAGGGCAGCCAGGCCGGCCGTGGGCAGGTCGGGTCGGGTCATCGGGTCTCCTCCTAGAAGATCTGGCGCAGGTTGACCCGCGACAGGTCGAGCAGCTCGTCGCCGCGGCCGGACATCACGGTGCGCAGGGCATAGAGCGTGAAGCCCTTGACCTGCTCGGCGGAGATCGCCGGCGGGATCGTCAGCTCCTGCCGCTCGGTGACGACGTCGACGAGGGCCGGTCCGTCGTGGGCGAAGGCTTCCCGCAGGCTGCCCTCGAGGTCCTCGGCCTCCGTGACCCGCCAGCCCTTGATGCCGCAGGCCTCGGCGACCTGCGAGAAGTCGGGGTTGTCGAGGTCGGTGCCGAAGCCCGGCAGACCGGCGGCCTTCATCTCCAGCTCGACGAAGTTGAGCGACGAGTTGTTGAGCACGACGATCTTGATCGGCAGGTCGTGCTGGCGCACCGTGAGCAGCTCGCCCATGAGCATCGCCAGGCCGCCGTCGCCGCTCAGCGTGACGACCTGGCGCTCCGGCTGGGCGAGCTGGGCACCGACGGCCTGCGGCACGGCATTGGCCATCGACCCGTGGATGAAGGAGCCGATGAGCCGGCGGTCTCTCCGGCACTCGAGGTAGCGGGCGGCGTAGACGACCGGCGAGCCGACGTCGGGGATGAAGACCGCGTCGTCGGAGGCGATCTCGTCGACGAGCCGGGCGAGGTACTGCGGGTGGATCGCCTGGTGCTTGCGGCCCCCGAGCAGCCCCTTCTTCGGCGGCTCGGCCAGCTCGTCGAGCTTGTCGCGCGTCTTGCGGTAGTGCTTGACCGAGTCCTCGAGGTGCTTGCGGTCGCTCGCCGGCTGCAGCAGCGGCAGCAGCGCCCGCACCGTGTCGCCGACGTCGCCGACGAGCCCGAGGTCGAGCGGCACGCGCCGCCCGAGGTGCTCGCCGCGCAGGTCGACCTGGATGTAGGTCGCGTCCTGCGGGTAGAACTGCCGGTACGGGAAGTCGGTGCCGAGCATGAGCACGGTGTCGGCCTCGTCCATCGCGCGGTAGCCCGAGGCGAAGCCGAGCAGCCCGGTGAGCCCGACGTCGAAGGGGTTGTCCCCCTCGATCTCCTGCTTGGAGCGAAGGGTGTGCACCACCGGTGCCGCGAGCACGTCCGCGAGGGCGAGGACGTCGGCCTTCGCACCGGCGGCGCCGGCGCCGACGAGCAGGGTGGTCCGGCGCGAGGCGCCGAGCAGCTGGGCGGCCCGCTCAAGCTGGTCGGCGGCGGGCACGACCCGGGCGCGGGCCCGCTCGACGACGGTGACCCGCTCGTCGGCGGCCTCGGTCTGGGCGACGTCACCGGGCACGACGAGCACGGCGACACCGCGCTCCTGGATCGCCGCGCGCATGGCCGTCTCGAGCATGCGCGGCATCTGCGAGGCATCGGTGACCATCTCGGCCCACACGCTGCACTCGCGGAAGATCTCCTGCGGGTGGGTCTCCTGGAAGTAGCCGCTGCCGATCTCGGCACTGGGGATCTGCGCGGCGATGGCCAGGACGGGCACCCGGCTGCGCTGGGCGTCGAAGAGACCGTTGATGAGGTGCAGGTTGCCGGGGCCGCACGAGCCGAGGACGACCGCGAGCTCGCCGGTCAGCTCGGCGTCGGCGGCCGCGGCGAAGGCGGCCGACTCCTCGTGCCGCACCAGCCGCCAGGCGATCCCGCCGTCACGCCGCATGGCCTCGGTGAATCCGTTGAGCGAGTCCCCCGGCACGCCGTAGGCGCGGGTGACCCCGTTGGCCTTCAGGGTCGCGATGACGTTGTCGGCGATGGTGCCCATGCGCAGCTCCTTGCTCGGGAACAGTCGGTAGTGCCCACGCTAGTGCCCGGTGGCAGAGTGGGGCGCATCGTCCCCGATCGAAGGGAGCGCACCGTGCGCGCCGTGTACGCCGAGAGCATCAACCGTGAGGACCCGCTGGCCGGACTGGTCGTCGGCGAGCGGCCCGAGCCGCAGGCGCCGGAGGGGTGGGCGCGGGTCACCGTCAAGGCCGCCGCCCTCAACCACCACGACGTGTGGTCCCTGCGCGGCCAGGGCCTGACGTCGGACGCCCTGCCGATGATCCTCGGCTGCGACGCCGCGGGCGTCGACGAGGAGGGCAACGAGGTCGTCGTCCACGCGGTCATCAACGACCCGGGGTTCACCGGCGCCGACGAGACGACCGACCCGCGCCGCTCGCTGCTGTCCGAGCGCTACCAGGGCACCTTCGCCGACACCGTCGTCGTGCCGCGACGCAACCTCGTGCCCAAGCCCGACGGGCTGAGCCTGGTCGAGGCCGCGTGCCTCCCGACGGCGTGGCTCACCGCCTATCGCATGCTCTTCGTCCGCGGCGGCCTGCGGCCCGGCGAGTCCGTCCTCGTCCAGGGCGTCGGGGGCGGCGTCTCGACGGCCCTGATCACCCTCGCCCGGGCGGCCGGCCTGCGGGTCTACGCGACCTCGCGCAGCGCCGACAAGCGGGCCCGGGCCCTGGAGATGGGGGCGCACGAGGTCGTCGAGTCAGGAGAGCGCCTGCCGGTGAAGGTCGACGCCGTCATGGAGACGGTCGGCCGCGCGACCTGGCAGCACTCGATCCGCTCCCTTCGCCCCGGTGGTCGGATCGTCATCGCCGGCACGACGAGCGGACCGCAGGTCGACGACGCGATGCTCACCCACACCTTCTTCCTCCAGCTGAGCGTCATCGGCTCGACGATGGGCACCCGCGACGAGCTCGGCCAGCTCGTCCAGATGCTCCGGTCGACCGGCACCCGACCGCTCGTGCACGCGACGATGCCGATCGAGCAGGCCCGCGACGGCTTCGCGCAGATGATCGACGGAGAGCAGGTCGGCAAGATCGTCTTCACCCTCTGACCGCGGGCGGAGGTCTCAGAAGAGGATCGTCGAGAAGGTGCCGAGACGCTCCATGCCGATGCGGCGATAGGTCGCCAGCGCCGGCGCGTTGAAGTCGTTGACGTAGAGCGTGGCGAAGGGGGCGTGGTCGCTCATCGCCTGCTCGAGGGCCGCGGCCATGAGGCCGGCCGCGAGGCCCTGCCCGCGCAGCTCCGGGGTGACCCAGACGCCCTGGATCTGCATGGTGCCCAGACCGATCGACCCGACATCGGCCTTGAAGATCACCCGGCCGTTCTCGACGACGACATAGGTGCGCCCGCCGCGGATGAGCCGCCAGATCGAGTCGCGGTAGAAGGCCGGGTTGCCGGTGTAGGGCCGGTAGCCGATCTCCTGGGTGAACATGTGCTCGGCGGCCGGCAGCACGATGTCGACCTCGTCGACGGTCGCCGGCCGCACCCTCGGGTCGAGCGTGATGCCCAGCTGCGAGGGGGGCGTGCGCGTGCCCATGAGCGGCTGCGCCGCGCGCACCGCCCGCGGCTGCGGGAAGTCGAGCCGCGTGTGCCCCCACAGCCCGGCCACCTGGTCGCGGGGACCGAGGAAGGACGCGCACCGTCGACGGACCTTGCGCACCTGGGCCGCGAGCGGCCCCCAGCTCGCCGCGGAGGTGCCGACCGGCACGACATTGGCCACCGTCCACACGAAGGACTCGAGTCGCCCGTCGTCGAACCACCCGTAGGCGGCCGTCGACCCGGCGCCCAGTCCCCCGTCGAGGATCCGGCTGGCGACGAAGACATTGGCCGCGGGGTCCTGCGCACACAGGTCCAGCGCGGCGTCGACGTCGTCGACCCCGAGCAGACGGGTGGGGTTGCGGGTCCGCAGCACCCCGTCAGCCTAGGGCTCAGCCCACCGTGACGGTGGCGCCGGACTCCTCGCCGTCGATCGGCTCGCCCATCTCCTCGGCGATGCGCATGGCCTCCTCGATGAGCGTCTCGACGATCTGGCTCTCGGGGACGGTCTTGATGACCTCGCCCTTGACGAAGATCTGGCCCTTGCCGTTGCCCGAGGCGACACCGAGGTCGGCCTCGCGGGCCTCACCGGGGCCGTTGACGACGCAGCCCATGACGGCGACGCGAAGGGGGACGGTCATGCCCTCGAGCCCGGCCGTCACCTCGTCGGCGAGCTTGTAGACGTCGACCTGCGCACGGCCGCAGCTCGGGCAGGAGACGATCTCGAGCTTGCGCGGGCGCAGCCCGAGCGACTGCAGGATCTGCTGGCCGACCTTGATCTCCTCGACCGGCGGGGCCGAGAGGGAGACGCGGATGGTGTCGCCGATCCCCTTCGACAGCAGCGCGCCGAAGGCGGTCGCCGACTTGATCGTGCCCTGGAAGGCGGGGCCGGCCTCGGTGACGCCGAGGTGCAGCGGCCAGTCGCCGGCCTCGGCGAGCAGCTCGTAGGCCCGGACCATGGTCACGGGGTCGTTGTGCTTGACCGAGATCTTGAAGTCGTGGAAGTCGTGCTCCTCGAAGAGGCTGGCCTCCCACACGGCCGACTCGACGAGGGCCTCGGGGGTGGCCTTGCCGTACTTCTCGAGCAGTCGCTTGTCGAGGCTGCCGGCGTTGACGCCGATGCGGATCGAGGTGCCGTGGTCCTTGGCCGCCTTGGCAATCTCCTTGACCTGGTCGTCGAACTTGCGGATGTTGCCGGGGTTGACGCGCACCGCGGCGCAGCCGGCCTCGATCGCCTGGAAGACGTACTTCGGCTGGAAGTGGATGTCGGCGATGACCGGGATCTGGCTGTGCTGGGCGATCTCGGCGAGAGCGTCGGCGTCGTCCTGGCTCGGGCAGGCCACGCGCACGATGTCGCAGCCGGCGGCGGTGAGCTCGGCGATCTGCTGCAGCGTGGTGTTGACGTCGGAGGTCAGCGTCGTCGTCATCGACTGCACCGAGATCGGCGACTCGCTGCCGACGCCGACCGACCCCACCTTGATCTGCCGGGTCTGGCGACGGGGCGCGAGCACGGGGGCCGGGGCCTTGGGCATACCGAGGGAGACGCTCATGCCTCCATTATGCGACCTCGATGCTGGATGTCCGCTGTGGCCTCGGCTTCGAGGCTCCTCGCTGCGCTCGTCGCACCTCAGCCACCGGTTGCGGTGCGAAGTCTGTCCACGGCTGACGCCTCGACACCACGCACTGGGCCGGAGAACTCGGACGATGCGCGCAGGGCTCGGCAGCGTCGCTGTCACCTGTCAGCGTTGGCGCCACCCGGTTGCCCGGAGAAGGGGGACCAGGTGGCATCAACGCCGACAGGCTGACCGAGGACCCCCCTCCGGGTCCCGCCACTGGCGCGTCAGGTCAGCTTCACCGGCTTGACGATGTCGGCGTAGACGAGCAGCAGGGTCATGCCGAGGAAGGCGATGGCGACGACATAGGCCAGCGGCAGCGCCTTGGCGACGTCGACGGGTCCGGGGTCGGGCAGACCGCGCAGCCTGGCCCAGCCCTTCTTGACCGCCTCCCACAGCGCGCCCGCGACGTGGCCGCCGTCGAGCGGCAGCAGCGGCACGGTGTTGAAGGCGAAGAGCACGAGGTTGAGCCCGCCGAGGAGGCTGAGCAGGAGGATCGCCTTGTCCTTGGTGTCGCCGAAGGCGTCGGAGCTGGCGACCTCACCGGCGACCCGTCCGACCCCGACGACCGACATCGGGCCGTTGGGGTCGCGCTCGCTGCTGCCGAAGGCCGCCTGCGCGACGCCGACGAGCTTCTGCGGGATGCGCACGAGCAGCCCGTAGGTGTCGCCGAGCTGGTCCCCGAAGAGCCCGGGCACGGCGGTGATCGACTGCTTCTGCATCTCCTGGGTCGGGCTCGCGCCGAGGAAGCCGGCGCGCTCGGTGCGCACCGTGCCCGAGGCATCGGTCTGCGGTGCGCCGTTGTCGTCGTAGACGGGCATGTCGAGGACGATCGGGTCGGCCTCGAGCTGCTTGGTCGCTCCGTCACGCTCGACGGTCATCGTCAGCGGCTTGTCGAGGTTGGCCCGGATCGCGCCGCGGACGTCGGCCCACGTCGAGACGGACCGACCGTTGATCTCGGTGATCCGGTCACCCGGCTTGAGCCCGGCCTCGTTGGCCGGCGCGACGGGCATGTCGGAGGTGCACTCGTCGGCCGCCTGCTGCCCCATCTGCTTGATGTCGACGCACTCGTTGACCGACGCCACGGTCGTCGTCGTCACGGCGATGCCGCTCATCGTCCAGATGCCGCCGAGGACGACGAGGGCGATGAGCAGGTTCATCACCGGGCCGCCCATCATGATGACGACCCGCTTCCAGATCGGCAGCTGGTAGAACATCCGACCCTCGTCCTCGGGGCGGACCTCCTCGAAGCTCTGCTGCCGGGCCTCGTCGACGAGCTGGCTCATCCGCCCGGTGCTCGTGGTGCGCACCCGCCCGTCCTGGGCCGGCGGGAACATGCCGATCATCCGGATGTAGCCGCCCAGGGGGATCGCCTTGACGCCGTACTCCGTCTCACCGCGGCGGCGCGACCAGACCGTCGGGCCGAAGCCGACCATGTACTGCGGCACCCGCAGGCCGAACTTCTTCGCCGGGACGAGGTGGCCGATCTCGTGCAGGGCGATCGACAGGGCGATGCCCACGACGGCAAGCAGGACCCCCAGCACGTAGAGCAGCATGGGCTGATCGTCTCACGCGGTCCTGAGGACCGACCGCGCCTCGTCCCGCGCCCAGGCGTCCGCCGCGAGCACGCCCTCGACGGTGTGCGCGTCGAAGCGCGCGTCGTCGTGCCGCTGCAGCACCCGCTCGATCGTGTCGACGATGTCGGTGAAGCGGCACTCGCCGTCGTGGAAGGCGTCGACCCCGACCTCGTTGGCCGCGTTGTAGACGGCCGGGTGTGTGCCACCGGCGGCACCGACCTGCTGGGCGAGCCGCACGGCGGGGAAGGCCTCGTCGTCGAGCGGCTCGAAGCGCCAGTCCTGCGCCTGCGTCCAGTCGACCGGGGTCTCGACGTCGGTGAGCCGCTCCGGCCACGACAGGCCGAGCGCGATCGGCGCGAGCATCGTCGGCAGCCCGAGCTGGGCGATGACCGCACCGTCGTGGAACTCGACCATCGAGTGGATGATCTGCTGCGGGTGGACGACGGCCTCGATCCGCTCCATGGGCACGTCGAAGAGCAGGTGCGCCTCGATGAGCTCGAGTCCCTTGTTGACGAGCGTCGCGCTGTTGGTCGTGATGACCCGCCCCATCGCGAAGTTCGGGTGCTTGAGCGCCGCCTCCGGCGTCACCTCGCGCAGCGCGTCGCGGTCCATGCCGCGGAAGGGCCCGCCGCTCGCGGTGACGACGAGCTTGCGCACCTCGTCGGCGCGGCCGGAGCGCAGCGCCTGGGCGATCGCGGAGTGCTCGGAGTCGACGGGCACGATCTGCCCGGGGGCGGCGACGTCCTTGACGATCGGACCGCCGATGATCAGCGACTCCTTGTTGGCCAGGGCGAGCCGGGCGCCGGAGCGCAGTGCCGCGAGCGTGGGCCGCAGCCCGATGGCGCCGGTGATGCCGTTGAGCACGACATCGGTCGGTGCGCCGGCCGCGATCGTCGCGGCCTCCTCCCCCACGACGACCTCGGGGACGTAGCCGGTGACCCCGGCCTCCTCCGCGGCCGCTGCGATCGCCGCGGTCAGCTCCTCGTGGGTTCCGCCGGCCGCCGCCACGAGCGAAGGGCGAAAACGTGCGGCCTGAGCGGCAAGCAGCCGCGTGTTGGCACCACCGGCGAGCACCTCCACCTCGAAGCGCCCGGGGTGGGCAGCGATGACCTGCAGGCCCTGCGTGCCGATGGACCCGGTGGAGCCGAGCAGGGTGACGCGCGTGCTCACGCGCTCTCCTCCCGACGGCTGGACTCGATGGCCTCGCGGCGGGCGAGCCGGTTGGCCCGGCGGATCTCCGCCTCGCGGAACCGCCGCTGCTCCTCGGGCGTCTCGATGCTCAGCTCGGGGACGTGACGGGTCCCCCCTTCGGCATCGACGGCGACGAAGACGAGGTAGGCGCTCGCGACGTGGACGCGGTCGGTGACGGCGTCCCAGCGGTCGACCTCGGCCCGCACGCCGACCTCCATCGACGAGGTGCCGGCCCAGTTGACCTGTGCGCTCACGTGAAGCACGTCGCCGACGCGCACGGGGTTGAGGAAGGCCATCTCGTCCATCGCCGCCGTGACGGCCGGCCCCTGCGCGAAGCGGTTGGCCGAGACGCCGGCGGTGTCGTCGACCATCTTCATGATGTTGCCGCCGTGCACATTGCCCAGGAGGTTGGCCTCGGCCTGGGACATGACGCGGGAGAGGGTGATGCGGGTGTCGGTGGGAGTCGTCACCGCGCCATCATGACAGTGACCCGCGCCGCCACCACGACCGAAGGGAGGGCGCCGTGACCGCCGCACTGCTGTGGGGAGCGCTCGCAGGCTCGTCGCTGCTCGTCGGCGCCCTGCTCGGCGTCGCCCGCACCTGGCCGCGACGCCTCGTCGGTCTCGTCCTGGCCTTCGGTGCCGGCGCCCTCATCGCGTCCGTGGCCTTCGAGCTCGCCGAGGAAGGCGTGCGCACAGGCGGCCCTGTCCCGGTGGCGGTGGGGATCGCCCTGGGCGCTCTCGCCTTCACCGGCGGCAACCATGCGATCCAGGCCATGGGCGCCCGCCGGCACCGCGGCCATCCCGACCGGGAGGTCGACGACGCGGACGGATCGGGGGCGGGGCTCGCCCTCGGCGCCTTCCTCGACGGCATCCCGGAGCAGGCCGTCCTCGGCATCGGCCTGGCCTCCGGTGGCGGAGTGAGCGTCGCGCTCCTCGTCGCGGTATGGGTCTCCAACCTGCCCGAGGGCATCGGCTCGGCCGCCGACATGCGCCGCACGGTCCCGCGCCGCTCCATCCTGCTGCTGTGGCTCGGCGTGACTGTCGTGTGCGCCCTCGCCACGCTCGGCGGCTATGCGCTGGCCGACATCTCTGGCGAGGGCGGCGCCGCCCTCATCAGCGGCTTCGCCGCCGGCGCGCTCCTCGTCATGCTCGTCGACGAGATGATCCCCGAGGCCCGGTCGGCTGCGGGTCCGATGGCGGGCCTGGTGACGGTCGTCGGCTTCGCGCTCGCGGCCGGCCTGTCCACGCTGTCCTGACCCGCCCCTCAGCGATCCGCCACCACGATGCTCAGGTCCGGGTACTCGTCGTCGAGGTCACCGAGCACGTCGAGCACGCCCGGGTCGGCGCCGCCGTGGCCCGGGCGCCACACGAGCGTCCACGGCCCCTCGTGGCGGTCGGCGACGTCGCGCAGGCAGTCCATGAGGGCGTCGAGGTTGCGCCCGAAGTGCTCGGGCAGCACGAGCGCCTCGGCGAAGCGGTCGTAGGTCTCCTCCCGCCCGGACCCGCCGTCGACGAGGTGGACGTGGTCGGTGCCGGTGACCGCGCGGGCGAGCAGCCCGTCGACCCCGGTGGCCTCGATGTGGATCACTGCCCCTCCTCGATCTGGGCGAAGCTCGCGTAGTGGTCGTCCGTGTAGTAGCGGTCGCCGTCCTGCCCGCCGACGATCCGCCGCGCGCCGCGGTCGTCCTCGCCGGGCGTCGGCACCGTGTACTCGCGGTAGTAGCCCTGCGACTGGTCGGGCAGGATCCCCTCGCGGTTGCCGAAGGTGATGCCGTCGCGGTCGTAGGGGAAGGGTCCGTCGGAGCGGATCAGCTCGAGGGTCTCCCGCCCCTCCGGCGGCAGCTGCGACTCGGCGATCGTGTCCAGCCCGGAGTCGGGAGTGGAGCCCGACTCCGTTGTGCCCGAAGGAGGTTCCCCCGCCTCGGTCTGCGAGGTCGCCGACGTCGCGGCGGAGGTGGTCGACCCGCCGGGCGAGGAGTCGCCCCCGGTGCCGCCGGTGATGACGATCCAGGCGGCGAGCAGGATCAGCAGGACTCCCCCGGCCAGCTGCAGCCGGGTGCGCCAGGTCTTCGACACGGTCAGAGCGCCAGGCCGACGTACTTGGTCTCGAGGTACTCCTCGATGCCCTCGAATCCCCCTTCGCGGCCGAAGCCGGAGTGCTTGACCCCGCCGAAGGGGGCCGAGGGGTTGGAGACGACGCCCTGGTTGATCCCGACCATGCCGAACTCGAGCCCCTCGGCGACCCGGATCGTCCGAGAGGTGTTCTCGGTGAAGACGTAGGCGACGAGGCCGTACTCGGTGGAGTTGGCCAGGCGCACGGCCTCCTCCTCGGTGCTGAAGGTCGTGATCGGCGCGACCGGGCCGAAGATCTCCTCGGTGAGCACGCGGGCGCTCGCCGGGACGTCGGTGAGGACGGTCGGCGGGTAGAACCAGCCCTTGCCCGAGGGCACCTCGCCACCGACGAGGGCGCGGGCGCCCTGCGAGAGCGCGTCGTCGACGAGCTCGGCGACGCCGGTGCGCGCCTTCTCGGTGATGAGCGGGCCGACGTCGACCCCCTTCGTCGTGCCCTTGCCCATGGTCAGGGCGCCCATGCGGTCGGCCAGGGCCGCGGCGAAGTCGTCGGCGACCGACTCGTGGACGATGAAGCGGTTGGCGGCGGTGCAGGCCTCGCCGATGTTGCGCATCTTGGCGAGCATCGCGCCCTCGACCGCGCGCTCGAGGTCGGCGTCCTCGAAGACGACGAAGGGGGCATTGCCCCCGAGCTCCATCGAGGTGCGCAGCAGCTGCTCGGAGGACTGCTCGACGAGCTTCTTGCCGACGGGCGTGGAGCCGGTGAAGGTCAGCTTGCGCAGGCGCGGGTCGCGGATGATCGGCTCGCTCACCTCGCCGGAGGAGGTCGTCGGCACGACGTTGAGCACGCCGGCCGGCAGGCCGACCTCCTCGAGCAGGCGGGCGAGGGCGAGCATCGTCAGCGGCGTCTCGTGGGCCGGCTTGACGACGGTGGTGCAGCCGGCGGCGATCGCGGGGCCGATCTTGCGGGTACCCATGGCGAGCGGGAAGTTCCACGGCGTGATGGCGAAGACCGGCCCGACGGGCTGCTTCATCGTCATCAGGCGGCTGCCGCCGCTCGGGGCGACGGCGTAGCGGCCGTGGATGCGCACGGCCTCCTCGGCGAACCAGCGGAAGAACTCGCCGCCGTAGGTCACCTCGCCCCGCGCCTCGGCCAGGGGCTTGCCCATCTCGAGGGTCATGAGCATGGCGAAGGTGTCGGCCCGCTCGGTGATGAGCTCGAAGGCCGAGCGCAGGATCTCCGAGCGCACCCGCGGGTCGGTCGCGGCCCACTCGGCCTGCGCGGCGACGGCCGCATCGAGCGCTGCCTTGCCGTCGGCGACGGTCGCGTCGGCGACCTCGACGAGCGTTGTGCCCGTCGCCGGGTCGCTCACGGCGAAGGTGGCGCCGTCACCGGCGTCGCGCCACGTCCCGCCGATGTAGAGCTGGGTGGGGGCGTACTCGAGGGCTGACTTCTGTGTCACGGCTGCCATGGGGGCAACGTTACGACCAACAGCTCGGTTGGGCGACTGGCGTAAATCCTCCGGTTTTGTCACGCTAAGAGCGTTGAACTTCCAGATTTCGCCGCCGGAGGCCGCAATGACTGTCACGACCCCCTTCGCCCGGGTGCTCCTCGACCAGGCGCACAGCAGCGCGTGGTCCATCGACCCCGAGCTCGCCGAGCGGATGAACCCCGCCAACCCCGGCGACGCGAGCCTCGCCCGGGCCGCCGCGGTCCTGCGTGAGCGCGGCACCGAGGTCCTGGCCCACCCCGACGGTGAGCTGACCCCTGCGGCGCTGGCCGGCGCCGACGTCCTCGTCATCGCGCACCCCGCGGCCGCCTCCAGCGAGCGCGTCGCCGGTGACCTGCCGCCGGCCCTCTCCCCCGCCGAGATCACCGCCGTCACCGACCACGTGGCGAAGGGGGGCGGTCTCGTCGTCCTCGGCGAGTGCGACCACGACGCCCACGGCAACAACCTCAACGACCTGCTGGCTCCCTTCGGCCTGAAGATCGTCTCCACCCTCGTCCACGAGCGCGCCGACGGCGGCCGCCGTCACCAGGGCAATGCGACCTGGGTCCTCGGCGAGACGAGCACCGGCCCCGGGCAGGGCGTCATGGCCGGCATCGACGAGCTGTGCTTCTACCGCGCCGGGACCATCGACGTCTCCGGCGCCGCGGGTGCACGCGTCCTCGCCCGCACCTCCGCCACCGCCCACCCCGCGGCCCAGCCGCTCGCCGTCACCGTGCAGCACGGCGCCGGCCGCGTCGTCGTACTCGCCGACTCCGACCTCGTCGGCGACGACTCGATCGGTGAGCTCGACCACGAGGAGTTCTGGGTCAACCTCGTGACGTGGGCGGGGAACGGAGAGGCGCCCCTTCGAGACGCTCCCCCGCAGAGCGGACTCGCTCCTCAGGGACCGGAGGTGGGCGCGAGCGACGCGTGGGTCGCGCTGAAGGCGGCCGTGGAGGAGCTGCGGCTCATGCAGACCAAGGACGGGTCGCTCGCCGACGACGCCGACCGCGAGCGCGCGACGGCCCTCGTCGCCATCATGGCCGAGCGGATCACCGAGCTCGCGCCGCGCTTCCCGCACGACGCCGATTACCTCGCGGCACTGCCGGTCGACCTGCAGCGGTGGGTCGACGGCGGCTTCGGGGTGCCCGACTTCCTCGACTCGCTCATGGCCTTCCGCCCCGACCAGCACCGCGTCGACGGCACGCAGCACCTCGCCGTCTTCCCGATGTACACGCAGAACGGCAACCTCGACCGGGTCTTCGAGGCCGTGCTCTTCGACGTCATGTGGCCGCAGTGGCTCGCCGACGTCGAGGCGACCTACGACAACCCGATGTTCCTGCCGGTCCGCTTCATCGACTTCACCCCCGGCTACGACACCAACTCGGCCGTCCTCTTCCCCGAGACGGTCGCCGTGCGCGAGGTGCCGAAGTTCAGCTGGGGCGCGATCTTCTGCGACCGCGAGGCCGCCCGCTTCCGTCGCGTGACGTCCGCCTCCGCGGAGGTGCTCGGCCTCGACCTGCCGCCCGAGGGCGAGCGGCTCGTCGCCTCGCAGGAGGTCGCCCAAGCGACCTTCGCGATGTGGGACCTCATCCACGACCGCACGCACAGCCACGGGGACCTGCCCTTCGACCCCTTCATGATCAAGCAGCGCATGCCCTTCTGGATGTACGCCCTCGAGGAGCTGCGCTGCGACCTCAACACCTTCCGGCAGAGCGTGACGCTGGCGGACGCGGGGCACCCCTACGCCCGCGCCGTGCAGCTGGCGATCCTCTTCGACCGGCTCTTCCGCTTCCCCGTCACCGGCGACCGGGTGCGCAACTACGACGGCCTCGGCGGGCAGCTGCTCTTCGCGTGGCTGCACAAGCGCGGGGCGATGCGCTGGACCGACAACACGCTGACCTTCGACTGGGCGCAGGTGCCGGCCGCGGTCGTCGCCCTCTCCGACGAGGTCGAGACCCTCTACCGCGAGGGCATCGACCGCTCCCGGGTCGGGCACTGGATGGCCGCGCACCAGTTCATCGCCGGCTACGTCGCGCCGCACCCGGCGTCGGCCTGGGCGAAGGGGGCCGAGCACCTCCCCCTCGACGGCCCGCCCAAGGGTCTGACCGACCTCGTGCAGCCCGACGAGTTCCCGCTCAACGTCTTCTACGAGGCGCTGCGCAAGAAGCTCGCGCCGGTCATCGAGGCCACCCGCGGCATCACCGGCACCCTCGACCCCCGCGCGGCGGAGGCCGCCGCGGCTGAGAGGATCCCCGCGTGACCGACACGACCACGCAGGCAACCCCCTTCGCCCCGATCCACGACCCGTCGAGCCGCGGGTTCGCCAGCGACAACTACGCCGGCGTGCACCCCGAGGTGCTCGCGGCGATCGTCGCGGCCAACGGCGGCCACCAGGTCGCCTACGGCGAGGACGTCTACACCGCGCGTCTGACCGAGGTGCTCTCCGAGGTCTTCGGCACGGCGGCGCAGGTCTACCCGGTCTTCAACGGCACGGGGGCCAATGTCCTTGCGCTGCAGGCGTGCACGCCGCGCTGGGGGTCGGTGCTCACGACGAGCAGCGCCCACATCCACGTCGACGAAGCCGCCGCGCCCGAGCGGGTCGGTGGGCTCAAGGTCAACGTCATCGACACCCCCGACGGCAAGCTGACGCCCGAGCTCATCCGCGCCTACCCCGCCCGGGTCGGCGACGAGCACTTCGCCCAGGTCGGCGTCGTCTCGATCACCAACTCCACCGAGGTCGGCACCGTCTACACGCCGACCGAGATCCGCGCGATCGCCGACCTCGTCCACGAGATGGGGTGGGTGCTGCACCTCGACGGCTCGCGCCTGTCCAATGCGGCGGCCGCCCTCGGGGTCGAGCTGCGCGAGCTGACGACCGACGCCGGCGTCGACATCCTCTCGCTCGGCGGGACCAAGATCGGCGCGATGCTCGCCGAGGCGGTCGTCGTCCTCTCCCCCGACCGGGTGACCGGCGCGACCTTCCTGCGCAAGCAGTCGATGCAGCTGGCGAGCAAGATGCGCTTCGTCTCGGCGCAGCTGCTCGCGATCTTCGAGGGCGACCTGTGGCGGCGCAATGCCGAGCACGCCAACGCAATGGCCCGGCGCCTCGCCGACGGCGTCGCCGACATCGAGGGGATCACCCTGCCCACCGAGGTCGAGGCCAATGCCGTCTTCCCGATCCTCGCCCGGGAGTCGAGCGAGCGGCTCATGGAGTCCTTCCGCTTCTACTTCTGGGACGAGACGACCGGTCAGGTGCGCTGGATGTGCGCCTGGGACACGACCGAGAGCGACGTCGATACCTTCGTCGAAGCGGTGCGCGCCGAGCTGTCCTGAGGCGCACCCGACCCCGGACGCGGGTTCCGGGTGGACCTGTGCAATTGCTCACAGATGGCGTGTTCTTCAGGTTCCGTTCAGACTCGTCCACTATCCCTAGAGGGTGGCCCGCCTCCCTCGACTGACCAGCGCACCGGTCCTCGCCGGTGCGCTCGTCGTGTTCACGCTGCTGGCAGCGGGCCCACTCCAGCCCTATGACGAGCGCTTCCAGGGCTACTGGGCCAAGCGCTACACGCCCAACTGGTGGCAGTTCCTCGACTCGGTGCCCAATGCCGTCGCCGGTCAGGCGGTCTGCCTGCCGGTCCTGCTCGCGGTCGCCCTCGTGCTCGCCTGGCGCCACCGCACCTGGCACCCGCTGGCGATCGTCGCCGCGGCCGAGGTCGGCTTCTACGTCGGCATCGGCGGGATGAAGGTCCTGCTCGGTCGCTCGGCACCCATCCACGGCACCGGTGGTGGCTTCTGGGACGGCGGCCCGATTGCCCACGGCTTGTACGGCATCGCCTACCCCTCCGGCCACGCCGCCGAGGCGGTCCTCATCTACGGCGCCGCGGCCTACCTGATCCTCGCCTACGCCGGCCCCGACACCCGGCTGCGTCGGCGCCTGACCTGGCTCGTCACGCTCATCGCGCTGCAGGCGATCGTCGTCGCCTTCTACCTCGGCTTCCACTGGCCCACCGACCTCGTCGCCGGGCTGCTGGCCGGTGGACTCGTGCTGCGCCTCATCGTCAACGGCGACCGTGCGCTCACCCGGCGGGGCCTCCCCTTCGGCTGGAGCTACGACCTGCCGGGCAGCCGTGGCCGCGACAGCGAGCCCGAGGCCGCCCCGGCGCCGACCCCGCGCCCCCAGCCGGTCCCGGTGCCGGCGGCGGTGTGGCTGCGCACGCACCCCTTCGACCTGCCGAAGCCCACCGTGCACAGCCTGCGCCCGCTCACCGCGCAGTGGTCGGTGCGCACCCCCGGCACGCCCACTCACCGGCGCCCTGAGCGCGAGCTCCAGCTCCACTGAATCTTCGCCGCGACCCACATGGTTGTGTGGTGAACCGGTAGGTCCGGAAGCCGACAGGTAGCTGGTGGGGGCTGCCGGCTCCCCCGGCTACCACTTCACGACACAACCATCGATGAGGTCAGTCGGGGCTGCGGTTGGGGGCGGCCGGGTCCCGCTCCTCGATCCCCCACGGCGAGCCGTAGCCCTGCGGGGCGGGGGCGGCGAGCAGCTCGAGGAAGGGCCGCGCGTCGAAGGCCTCCGGCCCCTTGGCCCCCGGGGCCGACCAGACGCCCGTCGCGAGCAGCTCGAGCGCGACGACGGGGTTGATCGCCGTCTGCCACACGACCGCCTGGGCATCGTAGTCGCGCATCGAGACCTCGTTGTCGGCCACGTGGTAGAGGTAGACCGCCCGGCGCGCGCCGTCCTTGGTCCCCGTGACGAGCAGCCCGGCACAGGTCTTGCCGGTCATCCGCGGACCGATCGTCGCCGGGTCGGGCAGCACGGCCGCGACGACGTCGCGCGGGCTGACCTGCACGCCCTTGACGTCGACCGGGTCGGTCGAGTCCAGGCCGAGCTCGTGGAGCATCCGCAGCATCGAGATCATCTGCTCGCCGAGGCCGTACTTGAAGGTCACCTTGCCCGCGTCGACCCACCGCGGCATGAGGAGCACCTCCTCGTGCTCGACGTGGACGCACTCCACCGGCCCGATCCCCTCGGGGAAGTCGAAGATCTCCGGCTCGGCGAAGGGAGGCATCGTCGCGAAGCCCGCCTCGACGTCACCGCCGGCCCGCTCGCGCTCCCACACCACCGGCGGGTTGAGGCACTCCTCGATGATCGTCCACATCGAGAATCCGGGGGCGAAGACCTCGTTGCCGTCGTCGTCGTGGACGACGAGGTTGGCCCCGTCGCGGGTGCCGAGCTCGTCGATCTCGTCGAAGAGCTCGTCCGCCGCGTAGCGGGCGAAGACGTCGGAGAGCCCCGGCTCGACCCCGATGCCGAGGAGGGCGAGCCGGCCCGCCGCCTCCCACTCCCCTGCCTTGGCCAGCTGCTGGTCGCCGAGCTTGACCCCGGGCAGCTCGTGCGGCCGCTCCGGGTGCGGCGTGGACAGCGACATCGCCATGTCGAGGTAGTCGGCCCCGGCAGCGAGCGCCCCGTCGAAGATCGGCATGACGAAGCGCGGGTCGACGGCGTTGAAGACGTGCGTCGCGCCGTGCTCTCGGGCCAGGGCGGTCACCGCCGCCGGGTCCGAGGCGTCGACCTGCGCCGCGACGAACGTTCCCTTCTCCCCCCTTCGTGCCGTCGCCGCGGCGACCGTCGTCTCGGCCCGCTCGAGCGAGTAGTCGGCCACCACCCACAGCTCGAAGAAGTCGCGCTCGGCGGCGATCTTGGCCGCCGCGTCACCGACCCCGCCGGCACCGATCATGAGCACACGCATGGGAGCCTCCCGACTCACTTCGAGGTCCGGCTGCTCGCCACCCGCTGGCCGACGACGACCAGCAGGACCGCGATGACGAAGAGCGAGAAGCCGATGACATTGGCCTGCGCGGGGATGCCGCGCAGATAGCTGACGTAGACGAACTTCGGGAAGGTGCTCGTGTCACCCGAGACGAAGTTGGTGATGATGAAGTCGTCGAAGCTCAGGCTGAAGGCGAGCATCGCGGCTCCGACGATGCCCGGCAGGACGAGCGGCAGGGTGACCCTCCAGAAGGTGTCGCCGGGGCCGGCGTAGAGGTCCTGGGCCGCCTCCTCCATGCGCGGGTCGAGGCTCTGCAGCCGGGCCCGCACGGTGACGACGACGAAGCTCAGGCAGAACATGATGTGGGCGATGACGATCGTCCAGAAGCCCAGCCGCAGGCCCACCTGCGAGAAGCCCTGCACGAAGATCGTCAGCAGGCTCGCGCCGAGGACGATCTCGGGCGTGGCCATCGGCACGCAGACGAGCAGGTCTCGCCGCCTTGCCCCGGAAGCGGTGCCGCACCATCGCGAAGGCGATCATCGTGCCGAGCACGGTGGCGACGAAGGTCGCGAGCAGCCCCACCTGCAGCGAAGTGGCCAGCGAGTCGCAGATGCCGGGGGCACCGCACGGGTTCTGCCAGTGCTTGAGCGTCGGGCCGGCGTTGGAGTTCCACGTGATGTTGGACTTGCGGTAGTCGTTGAAGCTGAAGACGAAGGTGTAGAGGACCGGCAGGAAGAGGTAGAAGAGCACGAGGAGCGCGGCGATCATCGCGAAGCGGTCGCCGATCCAGCGGGTCACGGTGCGCATCTCAGACCAGCTCCTCGGTGCCGAAGCGGCGGACGTAGAAGAAGACGAGGACGAGGATCATCGCCATGAGCGTGAAGCTCAGCGCCGCGGCCGTGTCGTAGCCGCCGGGCACCTTGAAGAACTGGCTCTCGATGACGTTGCCGACCATCTTGGTACTTCGGTCGGAGCCGAGGAGCTCGGCGTTGACGTAGTCGCCGGAGGCGGGGATGAAGGTGAGGAGCGTGCCGGCGAGCACGCCCGGCATCGACATCGGCAGTGTCACCCGGGCGAAGGTCGTCATGCCGTTGGCATAGAGGTCGCCGCCGGCCTCGA
>ERZ500994.95-NODE-95-length-28050-cov-6.092016_pt1 | contig 28050 bp, 28 predicted proteins | sample MGYA00248878_ERZ500994 | MGnify/ENA primary metagenome ERZ500994 (study PRJEB25958, sample SAMN03398533) | human skin metagenome | study: EMG produced TPA metagenomics assembly of the Human Skin Microbiome Metagenome (human skin metagenome) data set. | reverse complement strand
CGGAAGGTGAAGGAACTGATCCTCGCCACCCGGTTGGAAAACACGCTGTCCAAGGACCAGATCCTCGAACTCTACCTCAACGAGATATTCCTGGGCCAGAACAGCGCGGGCGTGGCCGCCGCGCGCTTGAAGATCGCGCCGTCCGGCGCGAGCGTGCCGGCGAGCGACACCAGTCCGCCGACCGGGGAAACCGGATCGTCGAAGGCCCGGATGACGGATCGATCCACCCATCCGGCGGGCTCGTCCAGCCGCTCGCGCAACGTGCGGCCCTCGACATCGATCGTGTCGATATGCAGCAGCGGGCGCAATTCCCGCAACAGCGCTCCCATCCCGCCAGCCGCGTGAAAATCCTCCATATAGCCTTCGCCGACCGGCTTGAGATCGACGAGGACCGGCGTCTCGTCGGAGAGTTCGTTGAAGCGCTCGCGGGAAATCCTGATGCCGAGGCGGCCGGCGATCGCGGTGAGATGCACGACGGCATTCGTCGAACCGCCGATCGACATCAGCACGCGGATGGCGTTCTCGACGGATTTCTCGGTGATGATCTCGGTTGGCCGGATCGGCGATCCGACGAGTTGCATGGCTGCCCTGCCGCTCTCTTCCGCCGCGACGAGCCGGTCCGAATGGACGGCGGGAATGGCGGCGGTGCCGGGCAGCGACATGCCAAGCGCCTCGGCGATACAGGCCATCGTCGAGGCCGTGCCCATCACCGCGCATGTTCCGGCCGTGACCGACAACCGCCCCTCGACGGTCGCGATCTCCTCCGCATCGACCGTGCCCGCGCGAAACTTCGCCCAGAAGGCCCGGCAGTCGGTGCAGGCGCCCAGGCGCTGTCCGTTGTGGCGGCCCGTCGACATCGGCCCTGTGACGACCTGGATCGCCGGGACATTCGCGGAGGCCGCGCCCATCAGTTGCGCGGGAACCGTCTTGTCGCAGCCGCCGATGAGCACGACGGCATCCATCGGCTGTGCGCCGATCATCTCCTCCGTGTCCATCGCCATGAGGTTGCGATAGACCATGCTCGTCGGGTGCAGGAAGACTTCGCCGAGCGAGACCGTCGGGAACGCACGGGGAAGGCCGCCGGCCGCGAGAACGCCGCGCGACACCGCCTCGATGAGGTCGGGCATCAGGCGGTGGCAATTGTTGAAGCCCGACGGCGTCATCGCGATGCCGACGACGGGCCGGTTCAGAAGCGCGGGTGAAATCCCCATGGAGCGCGCGAACGAGCGGCGCAGGAACCGCGCGAAATCGTGATCCCCGTAGTTGGTGAGACCACGGTCGAGACCATGCGCTTCTTTGGACATCGTCGCTCCAGATCTCGAGGCCGATCCCGACCCCGGCCCTGTTTGTTAGACGGTCTGTCACGGCTGCCGCAACATGCCGGGGAGCGGCGGCGCCGGAGCTGACGCCGGCTCGATCCCGCGGCGCAGCGAAGGATTCCGGACGTCTGCCTATACTGGATGGGTGCCAGGAGCTCCGAAAACGGGAGAAGCAGCATTCGATCTTGTGCGGCGCGATAGAATTTTCTTCGCGATTTGCCGTCACGCGCTGGAAGGACGTCGTCGCGTGTCAAACGCGGATGACTTGCGCAAACAGACGACCCGCCACACACGAAGAACAAAACATTTGTCGATCGCGCGAACTCGAAACAAATCTCGCTTCAATCTCCGTTTTTCACAAATCTATTGCTTCGATGTGCCGTCATGATCATTCCGCACACCTTCGACCGATCCAGTCCGTATCGGATTCGTTGCAGTGCTTGACGCAACATATGCCTTACGGCGACATCGCGTCTATCGATGAACCCGTTTCCGGTCCGCGAATTATTTGCGTCGGCGATTCCACGACGTCTTCGGGGCGGCGCGAAAAACACAGGAAGATTGGCACTATGAAAGCGCAATCACCAAGTCTGGCTGCGAGTCTGACCGTATGGGCCGCGCTGGCCTTAGCCGTTGCAGTCGGCGCAGCGTCGACGCCGGCCTCCGCGCAGTCGGAATTGCTCAACGTCTCCTACGATCCAACCCGCGAACTCTACCGCGACATCAACGCGGCGTTCGCGGAGGACTTGAAAGCGAAGACCGGCGAAACCATCGTCGTTCGGGCGTCGCATGGCGGCTCGGGATCGCAGGCGCGCACGGTGATCGATGGCATTCCGGCCGACGTCGTCACGCTCGGAATACCATCCGACATCGATGCGATCGCGCGGATCACGAAGAAGATCGACGCCGACTGGCGCAAGAAGCTGCCGAACGAAGGCCTGCCCTACACATCGACGGTCGTCTTCCTCGTCCGCAAGGGCAATCCGAAAGCGATCAAGGATTGGGGCGACCTGGCGAAGCCCGGTGTTCAGGTCATTACGCCGAATCCGAAGACATCGGCGGGCGGACGCTGGAACTTCCTCGCCGCCTGGGGCTACGCCTACGAGAAAAACGCACGCGACGCCGACAAGGCGAACGAGTTCGTCGGCCAGATCTACCGTCAGGTCCCGGTCCTCGACACGGGTGCGCGGGGCTCGACCGTGACATTCGCCCAGCGTGGGCTTGGCGACGTCCTTCCGACCTGGGAAAACGAGGCCTTTCTTGTGCTGGACGAGTTCGGCCGCGACAAGTTCGACGTTGTCGTTCCGCCGACGTCGATCTACGCCGAGCCGCCGGTCGCGCTGGTCGAAGGCAATGTCGAGAAGAAGGGAACGCGCAAGACGGCCGAAGCCTATCTGCAGTTCCTGTATTCCGACAAGGCGCAGGCGATCTTCGCGAAGCATCACTATCGCCCTCTCAAGCGCGAGGCCGCGAGCGCCGAGGATCTCAAGCTCCTGCCGGAGATCAAGCTCTTCAGGATCGAGGATCTTCAGGGCAACTGGGACGACATCCAGAAGAGGAATTTCGACAATGGCGGCCTGTTCGACCAGCTGACCAAAGTGACGCGTTGATCGCATGCCCTTGTCGCAACGCAATACGATCCGTTGGCGCGAGCCAAGCGTACTGCCGGGGTTCGGCCTGACCTTTGGCTATACGCTGGCCTGCCTGGGACTCATCGTACTCCTGCCCTTGAGCGCGCTCGCATTGCGCGCTTCCGGCGTAGGGCTGCGTGGGATCTGGGAGATCGCGACGGAGCCGCGCGTCGCAAGCGCGTTGCGGATAAGCTTCGGGGTCTCGATCCTCGCCGCACTGGTCGCCTCCTTCTTCGGATGCATCATCGCCTGGGTCCTGACGCGGTACTCCTTCCCCGGACGCCGGCTGATCGACGCGATCGTCGATCTTCCCTTCGCGCTTCCGACGGCGGTTGCCGGTATCGCTCTCGCCGCGCTGTACGCTCCCAACGGCGCGATCGGCGGATTTCTGGTGAAATTCGGCATCCATGTCGCCTACACGCCGCTCGGAATCTTCGTCGCGATGGTGTTCATCGGCCTGCCGTTCACGGTCCGTACGGTGCAGCCGCTCATCGCGGAGATAAATCCGGAAGTGGAGGAGGCGTCCGCGACGCTCGGGGCAAGCCGCCTCGCCGCACTCACGAATGTCATCCTGCCACCGTTGATTCCGGCGTTGTTGACGGGTTTCGCGCTCGCATTCGCGCGTGGGGTCGGCGAATACGGGTCGGTCATCTTCATCGCCGGCAATCTGCCTTACGTGTCGGAGATCGCACCGCTCCTGATCGTCATCCGGCTCTCCGAGTTCGACTACAACGGCGCCTGTGCGATCGCCGCGATCATGCTTGTCATCTCGTTCGTGACGCTGCTTGCGATCAATCTGATCCAGGCATGGAGCCGGCGCAGGTTCGGCTATGTCTGACATTCCGCATACCGTGGGCGATCATGTGTCGCCGCGTCGCGCAAGGGCGACCAGCGTCCGGACGGAGAGCGGTCCGGTTCGGTTCGCACTCATCGCGACCGCGATTGTGTTTTTGCTTCTTTTCCTGGGGTTTCCGCTCGCAACGGTCTTCATTCAGGCATTCGGGAAAGGCGTGTCAGCCTATTTGGCCGCCTTTGGCGAGCCGGACGCGCGCGTCGCGCTGCGGCTGACATTGCTTACGGCCGCGATAGCGGTTCCGTTCAATCTTGTCTTCGGCGTTGCGGCCGCGTGGGCGATCGCGAAATTCGAATTTCGCGGGAAGAACCTGCTCGTGACGCTGATCGATCTTCCCTTTTCGGTCTCGCCGGTCGTCTCGGGTCTGATCTACGTTCTCGTTTTCGGTTCGCAGGGCCTGTTCGGTCCCTGGCTCATCGCGCACGATGTGCAGGTCATCTTCGCGGTGCCGGGCATCGTGCTGGCGACGATATTCGTGACGTTCCCGTTCATCGCGCGCCAGCTCATTCCTCTGATGCAGGAGCAGGGCACGGCGGAAGAAGAGGCCGCGCTCACGCTCGGCGCGTCCGGCTGGCACGCGTTCCGTACGGTGACGCTGCTGAACATCCGGTGGGGGCTGCTTTACGGCGTCCTGCTCTGCAATGCGCGCGCCATGGGCGAGTTCGGCGCCGTTTCCGTCGTCTCCGGCCACATCCGTGGCGTCACCAACACGCTCCCCCTGCACGTGGAAATTCTCTACAATGAGTACAACTTCGTTGCCGCTTTCGCCGTCGCCTCCCTCCTCGCCGGACTTGCGCTTGTCACCCTCGTCGCGAAATCCGTTCTCGAATGGCGTTACGCCGACGACATCGCGGCTGGCGCGCGACGTCATTGATCGCGCGGAGGGGCGCACGGCTATCCGGATCGACGGTATTACGAAGCGATTCAATACGGCCGCCGTCCTTCACGATTTTTCGCTCGATGTCCGCGCCGGCGAGCTGCTCGCGCTGCTCGGGCCGTCCGGGTCCGGGAAGACGACGCTCCTGCGCCTCGTGGCGGGTCTGGAGCATCCCGATGCCGGTCGCGTCATCTTCGGCGGGCAGGACGCCACCGCGCTTCCGGTGCAGCAGCGCGCGGTCGGCTTCGTGTTTCAGCACTACGCGCTGTTTCGCCACCTCACGGTAGCCGACAACATCGCCTACGGCCTCCGCGCTCGCAAGCGTGCCGACCGGCCGGCGAAAGCCGAGATCACGCGCCGTGTCGACGAGTTGCTCGATCTCATCAAGCTCTCGTCGTTCGGGTCGCGATATCCGACCCAGCTGTCCGGCGGCCAGCGTCAGCGCGTGGCGCTTGCCCGCGCTCTGGCCATCGAACCGCGCGTCCTGCTTCTCGACGAGCCCTTCGGGGCCCTCGACGCGCAGGTCCGCAAAGATTTGCGGCAGTGGCTGCGCGAGGTTCACGTCAGGACCGGGCAGACGACGATCTTCGTAACACATGACCAGGAAGAGGCGCTGGAACTGGCGGACCGGGTCGCCATTCTGGACGGGGGAAGGCTGGAGCAGGCCGGAACGCCGGATGAAGTTCAGGATCGGCCGGTTTCGCCGGTCGTGGTGCGCTTTCTGGGCGACGCGAGCGAACTTGCCGGCGTCGCGCGGGACGGCAAGGTGTTCGTCGCCGGCCGTGAAACGCCTGTTGCGGCGCCGCCCGGCATCGCGGGGCCGGTGTCGGTCTATGCGAGGCCGTGGCACCTCTCCATCGTGGACAACGGAACAGGCCATATCGATGCGACCGTTCGCTCGTCCTATCGCGCCCAGGGCCGCCAGCGGGTCGAGGCCGTGACGGCTGACGGCGTGCATGTTCTGATCGATCAGGCGGACGGAACGCGTCTCGATCCGGGGCTGCGGATCGGCATCGCGTTGCAGCGCGGCTTCGCATTCGCGAGCGCGCGGCAGGGGACGTCTCACTGATCTGGCGTGTTGGCGCGCGACGGGAACGCGGGATATATCGGTGTGGCCGGCGGCAGGAACCCATGTGGCAGGAAGCCGCCGGCAAGGATAGAGCCGATTCGAGCCCGCCCGACCTCACCAAGTCCCGGACAGTCTAGAATGCGCTGGCGGCGCCTCTCCGGCGATCCGTGGAGTCGACGTTCTTGTTCTTGACCGCATGCAGACGTGCGAGAAGAGCGCGCGCGGCACGCTCTGCCTGCTGATAACTTGAGAATCTGCGGCCTTCGAGCGCAGTGAAGGATCTGTCCGCGTGGTGAAAGCGGAATCCCTGACCATCCGGCGCAATGATACCGGCAGCGATTTCATCGAATTCGATAATATAGGCATGGGACATGGTCTTCCGCCGACCTGGTCGGCCGGCGCTCCAGTTGCTGATCGGTTTTCGGGTTGAGGTGGATCAACAACACGCGCGGTGCATCGAACCCCTGGCAGGGAAAGAGGCGACAGCGATCGTGCGGGGCGCAGACATCGTCCTGAACCGGTTCGTGAACGCGATTATCTTCGATGACGATTGCATCCCGTACAAGAGATGACGCGTTCCGATTTGCAGGCGTCGGAAAGAACGATGTTCGTTCGCGCGAAGTGATATCCATCCGGAATGTGGGATCGCGCAGGATGATTTGGGAAAGAAGTGCTTTTCAACGCATGAATTGTAAAATTGTCGTCTCCTTTGCAGGTGCAAAACGGAATTGCAGCCACTCATGCTTTTGCGCAGGATGCGGGGCTTGCGGCGGCAACCGACGGACGCCGGACTTTACATTCACCGGGCAGATATGGACGACATCGATCGGCGCATTTTGCGCGAGCTTCAAAAGGATGCGAATCTCTCGACGGCGCAGATCGCCGACCGGGTCGGATTGTCGCAGACGCCGTGCTGGAACCGGATCCAGAAACTCGCGGCCACGGGCGCGATCCTGCGGCGGGTCGCGATCGTTTCGCCTGAGGCAGTGGGTCTCGGCCTGACGGTTCTCGTGTCGATCGAAGCCGGCGAGCACAATCCCGAATGGCTGAAACGCTTTACGCGGGCGGTTTCGGCCATGCCGGAAGTGCTCGAACTCTATCGGATGGCGGGCGAGGTCGATTATGAGCTTCGTGTCGTCGTCCCGGACATGGCCGCCTACGACGAATTCTACAAGCAGCTCATCGCGATCGTGCCGCTGCGCAACGTCACGTCCCGTTTCGCGATGGAGCGCATCAAGTCGGAGACCGCCCTCCCGATCACGCTCGAGCGGGAAAAAGCAGCACGGCATGCGGTGGCGATTCGTGAGACGAACGGCGCCTCGTCCGGCGTTCACGTCCTCGCGCATGCATGATGGCCGTTCGATCACACCCGGACGCGTAGTTGTTTCTTGTCCGGAATTGTCAAGTTATTGACAGAAAACATCATTGTTTCGTGACCGCATGTTTCTACGCTCACGGCGTCTTAATCGCGGAGCGAAGCGTGTTGAAGAGCCTGTCCGCATGCGTCGCCGCAGCCGTCTTTGCGTATGCCGGCGGCGCGGAAGCGCAGCAATCGACGGACGATCTCGCGAAGGCGGCGCAGAATCCCGTCGCTGACATGATCAGCGTGCCGCTGCAGAACAATACGAATTTCCAGACGGGCCCGTATCACCGCACCGCCGATATCCTGAATATCCAGCCGGTGATCCCCTTCAAGCTCAACGAGGACTGGAATGTGATCACACGGACCATCATTCCCGTGATGGCCGTGCCGAAAATGTCGGTCCTTCCCGCCGACAATGGCGCATTCGGCCTGGGCGATATCAATCCGACGGCCTTCCTGTCGCCGTCGCGCAACGATGGCCTCATCTGGGGAGTCGGGCCCACCTTGTCGGTTCCTTCGGCGACCGACAAGATTCTCGGAACCGGCAAATGGAGCGCCGGGCCTGCTGTCGTCGCGCTCGTGACGCCAGGGCAATGGGTGATCGGGGCCCTTGTCAACAACATGTGGTCCTTCGCGGGCGACTCACAGCGCAAGCGCGTCAGCCAGATGACCGCCCAGTATTTTATCAATTACAACTTTCCCGGCGGATGGTATCTCACATCAAGCCCGATCGTGACGGCGAACTGGGTCGCGCAGGGCCGGCAGTGGACGGTGCCTTTCGGTGGTGGATTCGGGCGCGTCTTCCGGGTCGGCGACCAGCCCCTCAATGCGCAGATCGGCGCCTATTACAACGCGATCCGGCCGAACGATGCCGCGCACTGGCAGTTGCGCGCGCAATTGTCGTTCCTGTTTCCGACGAAATAATTTCCGCGTCATACCGGCGTCGTTCCGGCAGCGACAGCCGAAGGCTGACAAATCGCCACGAACGCAATAGCGTCCCGCCAGCAGAACGCGACGGGAGGCGACAATGACGGTGACAGGGCGGGAATTGCGGTCGACGGTGAGCGAGGACGGGACGCTTCAGCTCACTCTCGCCGATGTGACGCTGGATGCGCCGGCCGCCGACGAAGTGATCGTCAAGGTCGAGGCCGCGCCGATCAACCCGAGCGACCTCGGTCTCCTGCTCGGGCCCGCGGATATTTCGACGCTCCGGACGAGCGGCACGGCGGACCGACCGGTTGTGACCTTCGACGTGTCGGGCGGACGCATGGCGGGCGTTCGCGCGCGGCTCGGACAGTCGCTCCCGGTGGGCAACGAAGGCGCCGGCACTGTGATCGCCGCCGGCGAAAACGTGAAGGCGCTCGAAGGCAAGCGAGTCGGCATGCTCGGCGGCGCCATGTATGCTGACTATCGCAAGCTGAAGGCGCGCGATGTGGTGCCTTTGCCCGGTGGCGCGAGCGCGGCGGACGGCGCGTCCATGTTCGTGAACCCGCTGACGGCGCTCGGCTTCGTGGAGACGGCGAAGAGCGAGGGACACACCGCGCTCGTCCACACCGCTGCCGCGTCCAATCTCGGTCAGATGCTTCAGAAAATCTGTCTCAAGGACGGCGTGCCGCTCGTGAATATCGTTCGGTCCGACGAGCAGGAGAAGCTGCTGCGCGGAATCGGCGCGACCCATGTCCTGAACAGCCGCGTCGAGAATTTCCGGTCGCAGCTGGTCGACGCGATCCAGGCGACCGGCGCAACCGTCGCCTTCGACGCGATCGGCGGCGGTTCGCTCGGCAGCGACATCATGCAGGCGATGGAACAGGCGGCGAGCCGGAGCATGAAGGAATACAGCCGCTATGGTTCCAACACGTTCAAGCAGCTCTACATCTATGGCGCGCTCGATCTCGCGCCGACCGTCCTGAACCGGCTCGCCTTCGGGTTCCAGTGGAGCGTGTCGGGCTGGCTCCTCACGCCATTCCTGCAGAAGGCCGGACGGGACGTGACGGCCCGGCTGCGCCAGCGTGTCGTCGATGAACTGACCACCACCTTCGCAAGCCACTACACGCAGACGATCGGACTCGCCGAGGCGCTCGATCCGAAGGTGCTGCGCGCCTACGAGCGCAAGGCGACCGGCGAAAAGTTCCTCATCGATCCGACGCGGGGATGATGCAGCGACGGCGTCGGCCTGACAGCCCGGAAGGCCGCCGCCCGCGTTTTCGCGCCGGTCGTCACGGGCGTGGCAGGATGTGCAGGCGGTCGAGCGAGAGGGCGATCGTCACATCGTCCGAGGACGGCCGCTGGTCGGGTGCGCCTTCGTCGACGATCCATTGGCCTTCCGGCGTGTCGAGCCAGTAGCGCGCGGTGCTGCCGAGGAACGATCGTCGCGCCACGCGGCCCTTCAGAATCGGCCCCGCGATCGCGGTCGGCTGCGTGACGAAACGCACCGCCTCGGGACGCACGACGAGCGTCGCGGGGCCGGCGGTCCTGGCCTCCTGAAAGGCAAAGGTCTGCGCGCCCATCCGCACCTGCCCCGGCGCAGTCACCTCGACATCGACGAAATTGGCGAGACCGACGAATTCCGCGACATAGCGAGTCGTCGGCCGGAAATAGACGTCTTCCGGTGAACCGAGCTGCGCGATGCGGCCCTCGCCCATCACCGCGACCTGATCGGAGATGGAGAGCGCCTCTTCCTGATCGTGCGTCACGAAGACCATCGTCTTGCCGAGCACCTTCTGCAGCCGTACGATTTCCTCGCGCAATTTCACGCGGAGCTTCGCATCGAGATTGGAGAGAGGCTCGTCGAGCAGGAGCACTTCCGGATCGACGGCAAGCGCGCGCGCCAGCGCCACGCGCTGCTGCTGTCCGCCGGACAATTGATGCGGAAATTTTTGCGCCGCATTCGCCAGGCCGACGAGATCGAGCATTTCGCCGATCTTGGTCTTCGCCTGCGCTGCGGGCGTTTTGCGCATGCGCAGGCCGTAGCCGACGTTCTCCGCGATGCTGAGATGCGGAAACAGCGCATATTCCTGGAAAACCATCGTCATGCGGCGCTTGTTCGGCGGCAGCCGCGTGATCGTCTCGCCGGCGAGGATGATTTCGCCGGCATCCGGCTGATAGAGGCCTGCGAGGAGCCGCAGCGTCGTCGATTTGCCGCAGCCGGACGGACCAAGCAGCGTCACCATGCTGCCCTTCGCGATGTCGAGCGACACATTGTCCACGGCCCGCAGATTGCCGAGGCGTTTGCTGACGCCGGCCAGACGGAGATGCGGTGATGCAGGATTGGTCATCGTCCCGATTCTGTTGTCGGCCATGTTGTCGAGGCGGGCAAGGCTCATGACCGGGTTCCTGTCGTGGATGGCGAGCTCCAGCCCGCGATGGCCTGCGCGAGGCCGACGCAGACGAAGGTGATGGCGAGAAGAACGGTCGTCAGCGCCGCTGCGCCGCTCCAGTTCGCGCCGCCGATCATCTGCAGGATGACGAAGGTGACAAGCACGTTGCCAGGCGCGACCAGAAAGACCACCACGCTGATGTTCGAGACGGAGCGGATGAAGGACTGCAGGAACGACGCGACGAGGCTGCGGGACAGAAGCGGCGCATAGACGTCCCTCGCAACCCTGATCTCGCTGGCGCCGAGATCGCGCGCCGCGTCCTCGATGGAACGGCTGACCTGCGACAGCGCCGCCGCCGTCGCCTGATAGGCTTGCGGCAGATGCCAGAATCCGAGCGCCAGAACGATGATCCACATCGTGCCCGCGAGTTCGAGCGGCGGCGCATTGAACGCCAGCACATAGCCGACGCCGATGAACACGCCGGGCAGGGCGCCCGGGAGGACCGACAGGAAATCGAGAAGGGTCCGACCCGGCAGGTCGCGCGAATGGAGGAAGGCGGCGATCTGGCCGATGGATGCGGTGACAAGACCCGACAAGACGGAGATCAGCACGCTGCGCCAGATTGCGTTCATGTGCTGGCCGGCCTCGAGCCAGTGGCGCAGGGTCAGCGACCAGTCGCTGCCCCAGGTCTCCGTCAGGCCTGCAAGCACGATGCCGACATAGACCGTAATGACGAAGGCGCTGACCAGCGAACAGAGGCCGACAGTGATCCATTTGACCGGCGTCGGTGTGCGGATCTGATCGACCGAGGCGCCGCGCCCCGTGACCGTCGTGAAGCTTCGGCGGCCGACGACGAACCGGCTGATGAGGAACAGCGCCAGCGTCGGCACGAGAAGCATCGAGACGACGACCGCCGCCGCGTTGAGATCGGCGAGCCCTTCCATAAGAAACCAGGCTTCCGTCGCCAGCAGCGGGTAATTGCCGGCGATGACGACCGCATTGCCGAAGTCCGCAAGAACCGTGATCGACACGACGAGCAATGCGCCGACGAGACCCGGACGCGCCAGGGGCAGCAGCACCGTGCGCAAAGCGGTCGCTTCGGTCGCTCCGAGCGTGAGCGCAGCCTGTTCGGCATTCGGATGGACGCCTTCGAGTACGCCACGGATGATCATCATCGCCAGCGGAAAGAACGCGATGGTCTGCGACAGCCAGAGACCGGCAGGTCCGAAAATATCGAGATCGAGCCCGAGCAGATGGCGGCTGACGAGTCCCTGCTTCCCGAACATCAGGATATAGGCGAAAGCTACCATGAACGGCGGCGCGAACAGCGGCAGAACACCCATCAGCCGGAAAAAGCGCTGACCCGGAATGTCACGCCGCGTGACCGCGAAAGCGAATACGAAGCCGACGAATGTCGCGCCCAGGGTCGAAGCCAGCGTGATGATGAAGCTGTTGCGTGCCGCAGTGAGGAGACGCGGTCGCGTCAGGCCGTCCACATAGTCCGAAAGCGCGGGATAACGCAGCACGCTGGCGGTCGGATAGAGAACGAACGCCGCCAAAACCAGCAATGTCAGGACAAAGAGAACGATCACGCCGGTTTCGACGCGCACGCGCTGCGCGCGTCGAACGGGTGGGCCGGCAGGAGCCAGATCGACAGGGGCTATATCTGCGGTCGACATCGTGTCTCTCCTGGACGGCTCACCGGATGGGCGGTCGCCGTGTCAGTTCCCGGTCTCGTTCGCCCAGCGCTTGCGCAGCCGGTCGGCGTTCTGCGTCGCCCAGTCGACGTCGTAGCGGACCGTCTTGACGGAGGAGAGCGCCGGCGCGCCGTCCGGCGGCGTCACCTTCGGATTGGTCGGATTGCGGAAGCCGAGCCGGGCATTCACGTCCTGCGGATATTCGGACAGGAGGAAATCAATGTATTTCTTCGCGCCCTCGGGATTGGGCCCGTCCTTCACGATCGAGGCCGCCCAGACGTTCACCAGATTGTCGTCCGGGATCACGTAGTCGATCGGCTGGTGACGCACGTTCTTCGAGTAAAGGACGTTGGAAAGCCAGAACGCCCCGATGGGCGCCTCGCCCTGCTCCACCAGCGTGACCGTCATCGGCGCTGACGGCGTATATTGCTTCACGTTCGGGTTCAGACGGCGGGTATAGTCCCACGCCTTGTCCTCGCCCAGGCGGAACACCTGCGCGGCGAGAAGAACGTAGCCGATCGCCGAGGTCTGCGGGTTGGACATCGCGATCATGCCCTTGAGCGAAGGGTCGGTCATCTCGTCCCAGGTCTTCGGCACCTTGGCGGAACCGATCCGATCGCGATTCCAGAAAATCGCGGTCGTGAGCGCATACCATCCGTGCCAGACGCCGTTCGGATCGGAATAGCCTTTCGCAAACGTCTCCGGCGTTTCGAGCGGCGACTTGTAGGGCTGGAGAAGCCCGTCCTTCGCGAGACCTTCGTGAAATTCGATCGGCGCGTCGGCGAAAATGTCGGCGCGCGGCTTCGCCTTCTCGCCACGGATGCGCGCCGCGAGCGTCCCCGCGGCGGGGACATTGAGAATTTCGACCTCGATGCCCGTGCGCTTCGTGAATTCGGCGGCGATCGCCTTGTTGATCTCCTGCTCGGGGATCACCGTATAGACGACGACCTTCTCCGCAGCATGCGCGAGCGAAGCGCTGAAGGACATTGCCAAAGTCAGCGTCGCCAGCCGGCGCGAAATCCTGAAACCTGATGACATGGTGTTGTATCTCATCGAATGGATATGAAGAACGTCCGACTTATTGCCCGGTCACGCGGGCCCATTGCTTGCGGATGCGGTCCATGTTCTCGGTCGCCCAGTCGTTTTTGTAGTCGACGGTCTTGAGCTGATCGAGCGGCGGCGCGCCTTCCGGCGGCTTCACGGCGGGATTGAGCGGGTTCCGGAATCCGAACCGCGCATTGATGTCCTGCGGAAAGGCGGTGAGTAGGAAATCAATATATTTCTTTGCGCCGTCGGTGTTGGGGCCGCCCTTCACGATCGATGCGGCCCAGATGTTCACGACATTGTCCTGGGGAACCACAAAATCGATCGGCTGCTTGCGGTTGATCTTGGCGTTCAGGACATCCGCGAGCCAGAATGCGCCGACCGATCCTTCGCCCTGTTCAACGAGCGTCACCGTCATCGGAGCGGAAGGCGTATATTGCTTGACGTTGGCGTTGAGCGCCTCGGTATATTTCCAGGCTTTTTCTTCGCCGAGTCGGAAAATCTGTGTGGCGAGCAGCACAAAGCCGATCGCGGAGGTCTGTGGATTGGAGAGGATGATCTGCCCCTTCAAGGCGGGGTTCAGAAGGTCGTCCCAGGTCCTCGGCGTCGCAACACCCTTCGGCGCAACGTCTTTTTCAAAGCGCGGCTTGTTCCAGAAGATCGTAGTCGTCATCCCGTACCAGCCGTGCCAGTAGCCGTCAGGATCGGCGTAGCCTTTCTTGATCCAGTCGGCGGTCTCGGCGGCGGGCTTGTAGGCCTCGAGGATGCCATCCCTGGCGAGCGCTTGATGGAAATCGATCGGCGCCGCCGCAAACACGTCCGCGCGGGGTCGGGCCTTTTCCGTCCGCAGGCGTGATGCGACCGTTCCCACGGCGGGAATGTTCAGCACTTCGACTTCGATCCCCGTGCGTTTGGTGAATTCGTCGTTGATCTGACGGTTCACCTCTGCTTCCGGAATGACCGTATATACGACGATCTTCTCGGCGGCGGATGCGGATGCGAGGGATGCCGTTCCTGCCAGAAAAACGATTCCGGCCAGCGTCGTGGCCTGTCTGCGGTCCATCCGAATCCTCCCTGTCGCGTATTTTCGCGGCGTGGCGTCGTCCTGCGCGGCCTTCTCTATCCGGAGGCTTCTTCGACTGCCGGAAAGGCTTTCTGCTCGATTAGGGCAGCAGGAACAATACGGCCAATACCGTTTTCTGATTGGCGCCATCAAACAGGCTGATCCAGTATTGTTGACGCTTCTGGAGCTCTTGTTCGCCGAAAGCATGTATCACTGGAAATTATCCTGGCGATAAAATCAGTTTACTTGCGCGTCGTAGCCGTGCGGCAGCATTAGTGGGCCCGCAACGACCCTGTGCGCGACGCGCCGGGCGATTCCACGCAGGCCGCCATGACCGCTCAATTCCAGAATGCCGTCGCCGATGAATCCGCCCTTCGGCATGCGCTCGACGAGGCTGATATTGTTCCGACGCTCGTCGTGCACGCACAGCTCTCCGGCGATACGCGATTGCTGGACGAAGCCGCGCCGTACATCACGGGCTCGTGGAGCTTCAACGAAAGCATTCCCGATGGTGTGAAAACCCGCGCGCGCGATGCCCTCGTCGAAGTTCTGAAGGACTATGCGGCGACCGGACGCACACCGCCTCGTACGCCGGCGGACCGGCTGCGGCATCTGATGAGCGCGGCCGTCGGCCAGGACGTACCATCCGAATATGTTCCGCTTCTCACCGAAGAAATGCGGATGGCGCCGGAGGACACCCGGACCGTCAGATGGCGACAGGACAATGAAGACCCATCGGCTTCGGACATGTCGGTCGTCATCGTCGGTGCGGGATTTTCGGGTCTGTGTGCGGCGATCCGCCTTCAGCAGATGGGCATTCCCTTCGTCGTTCTCGAGAAGAACAACAATGTCGGCGGCACCTGGTACGAGAACACCTATCCGGGCGTCGGCGTCGACACGCCCAACCACTTCTTCTCCTACTCGTTCTTTCCGTACAACGACTGGTCGCACCATTTCTCCAAAGGCGCGGAAATCCAGTCCTATATCGAGAAGACGGCGGACCATTTCGCGATCCGGAAACATGTGCGGTTCGGCGTGGAAGTCACGTCGGCCGTGTTCGACGAGAAGACATCGCGCTGGACGGTGTCGTATCGCAACGCGGACGGCAGCGAAGACACGCTGTCGCCGAAAATCGTCATCACGGCGGTGGGTCAGCTCAATCGCCCGGCGGTTCCGGACATCAAGGGTCTGACCGATTTCGAAGGCCCGCAATTCCATACGGCACGGTGGGATCATTCGGTCGACCTCAAAGGCAAGCGTGTGGCGATGATCGGGACCGGCGCAAGCGGCATGCAGGCGGGGCCTTCCATCGCGGGCGATGTCGCGAAACTCACGATCTTCCAGCGCACGCCGCACTGGGCGATGGCCAACCAGAACTATCACAAGGCCGTCACCGATGGTCAGCGCTGGGCGCTCAATCACATTCCGTTTTTCTCGGAATGGGCGCGGTTCCTGCTGTTCTGGGCGTCGTCGGACGGCTTCCACGCCTCTCTGCAAATGGACCCGGCGTGGACGCAGCCGGATGTTTCGCTGAACGAGGCCAACCATGCCATGCGTGAGGCGATCATCACGCATATCAGCAGCGAACTGGAGGGCGACGAGGCGCTGATCGCGAAGTGCGTGCCGGCCTATCCGCCCTACGGCAAGCGGATGCTGCGCGACAATCAGTGGTTCAGAATGCTGAAACGGCCGAACGTCGAACTGGTCACGGACCGAATCTCGCATGTCACGGACAATGCGGTCGTGATGACGGATGGAACCGTGCACGAGGCCGACGTCATCATCCTCGCGACGGGCTTTCAGGCCGCAAAAATCCTGTGGCCGATGCATATCGAGGGACCCGGCGGCAAAACCATCCGCGATGTCTGGGGCCACGACGATCCGCGCGCCTATCTCGGCATGACGATACCGGGCTTCCCGAATCTGTTCGTGACCTTCGGGCCGAATACCAATCTCGCGCATGGCGGCAGCGCGATATTCCATTTCGAATGTCAGGTCCGCTACATCACCCAGGCTTTGCGGGAGATGGTAGAGCGGGGCGTCGACACGATCGAGGTGCGCCAGGATGTGTTCGAGCGATACAACAGACTGGTTGACGACAAGTGCCGCAACATGGTCTGGGCTCATCCTGGCGTGACGAACTGGTACAAGAACAAGGACGGCCGGGTGACCGTGACATCGCCCTGGCGTCTGCTCGATTACTGGCAGCTCACCCACGATTTCGATCCATCCGAATTCGTCCTGAAACAATCCGATGCGCAGTCGGCGAAGCCGGAGCGCCTCCGCAAGGCAGGTTGAGAATGGCATTCGCTGAACGCGCCGGTCGCAAGATCCACTATCGACGGGAGGGACCGGCCGACGCGCCGGTCCTGATGTTCGCCAATTCGATCGGTACGAGCCTCGGCATGTGGGACGCCCAGGCGGAGGCGTTATCCGATCGCCACGGCATCCTGCGGTTCGATGCGCGCGGGCACGGGGGTTCTGACCCCGATGGCGGGGCGGCGTCGATCGACGATCTCGCAGACGATGCGCTGGCGGTGATGGATGCGGCCGGAACCGAGCGTGTTCATTTCGTCGGTCTTTCGCTTGGCGGGATGGTGGCCCAGCGGCTGGCACAGACGCATCCGCAACGCCTGCTGTCCGCAACCTGTTGTGCGACCGGCATGGCGCTGACGCCGTCCTCCGGCTGGGAAGACCGTGCGCAGATGGCCTTGCGCGACGGCATGGAGCCGTTCGTAGCCGTCTCGCTCGAACGATGGTTCACGCCGGCATTTCGTGCATCGTCGCCCGACGCCGTCGCGCCCGTCGTCGAGATGCTGCGGGCCACGAATCCCACAAGCTATGCCGCCTGCTGCCGCGTGATCCGCGATACCGACCTCACGCCGGGAACGGCGAAAGCGGCTGTTCCGATGCTGCTCGTCGCGGGACGGCAGGATCCGGCGACACCGGTCGCCAAGCTCGAGGAAATCCGCGCCCTGCGGCCAGACGCCCAACTCGTCGTGCTCGATCCGGCCGCGCATATTCTCAATGTCGAGCAGCCGCAGGCGCTGGCGGCCGCGCTCGTCGCGTTTATCGGCCGACTCGCCTGAGGCGGCCGATTCTCACCAGGCCAACGCCCCGCCATCGACCGATACGACCGACCCGGTCATGAAACTCGATGCGGCCGAAGCCAGAAGCAGCGCCGGACCCTTGATCTCGTCCGGATGTCCGATCCGGCCGATCGGCAAGGATTCCGCGAACGAACTCTCGGTCGCCGCCTCATGCATGCGCCCGCCGCCGATGTTCGTGCGGAAAGGGCCCGGCGCGATCGCGTTGACGAGCACGCCGTGACGCGACAGATCGATCGCCGCCTGCCGCACGAGATTCACAACGGCGGCCTTCGTCGCGACATAGGCGTAGCCGACCATCGGGTCGCCCCGGAAGCCCGCCGTCGAGGCCGTGACGACGATGCGGCCGGACTTCTGCCGTTTCATCGGCCGGGCCGCCGCCTGAATCGTCGCGAAGACGGCGGTGAGATTGACATCGAGGACGCGGTCCCAGCGTGCGGGATCGACCGCATCGATCGTGCCCATATCCGTGAAAGGCCCGGGGCCGGCCGAAATGCCCGCATTCGCGAAGGCGATGTCGAGCGCGCCGGCGCGCGCCACGATGGCATCGACGACTTCGCCGATCCGTCCCGGTTGCGCGACATCGGTCTGCTCGCCCCGCGCCTTGAGCCCGCGCCCCGACAGGACCGCGACGGCCTTGTCGAGGCTATCCGCCTGCATGTCGGCAAGCGTCACGTCCGCTCCTGCTTCCGCGAGAATTTCCGCACAGGCGAATCCTATTCCGCTCGCCGCGCCGGTGACGAGTGCAACCTTGCCGGAGAGATCGAACAGGGAATGATAGGTCACGGGCGTGTTCCTTCGCAGATCGTGCCGGGGTAGGGCCGTCCTGCGAAACAGGCAATTCAGTTCTTCTGACGAATCCGATCAGATTGGCTGATCCCGCCCGGCGACGGATCAGGCGCTTTGATAGGCCGGATCAGAACTTGTTACTTGCTCCCGCGCGCGGCGACTTTCAGACGTTTGCGCGGACCGCGCCATGCGCTGCGCCAGCCATTCGAACGCAACCGAGAGTGCCGATGAGCCACGACGTCTCCCACCCCACAATCCGCGGAACGAAAATCCGCATGTTCCGCGGCGGCAAGGGGCCGACGGCGCTCTTCCTGCATGGCGGCGCGGGTCTCAGCGTGTGGACGCCGTTCTTTCAGGCCGTGGCGGAAGAGCACGATCTTTTCGTGCCGGAACATCCGGGCTTCGGCCAGTCCGACAATCCCGACTGGCTGAAATCGGTCTCCGATCTCGCGCTGTTCTATCTCGATTTCCTCGACGAGTTCGACCTGCGCGACGTCCACCTCGTCGGCAATTCCTTTGGAGGCTGGATCGCGGCGGAACTCGCCGTTCGCGATCCCTCGCGGCTCAGGAGCCTCACGCTGATCGGTCCGTCAGGCGTCAAGCCCGCCGGCGATGCGGTGACCGATATCTTCCGCTGGTCCTACGAGGAGAACACGCGAAACCTCTTCCACAATCAAGCGATCGCGGAGCGCATGCTGGGCGCGCCCCAGACCCTCGAAGGCGTGGCCGCGCAGATCAAGAACCAGACGACCGTCGCGCGGCTGGGCGGCGATCCCGTCCTCTATAATCCTGATCTTCCGCGCTGGCTGCATCGCGTGACGGTGCCGGCTCATATTCTCTGGGGCCAGCACGACAAGCTGAGCCCGGCGGCGACCGCGCAGGTCTGGGCGCAGCATCTGCCGAAGGCGACCGTGACGATCGTCCCGGACGCGGGCCATCTGCCGCATGCCGAGCAGGCCGCCCTCGTGGGGCCGGCGGTGGTCAAGTTCCTCGCCGCCGTCTGAGATTCCCTGATCCCGCTGTTTGCCTTGATGGAAGGGACCGGCTCCGCTAGGGGACCGGTTCCGCCGCCGGACGGAACCTGCCGGCGGGAGCATCCGATGGACATCAGGCAGATCCAATATTTCATCCGCGTCTACGAGGAAGGCAGCTTCAGCCGGGCCGCCGAAAAGGCGAATGTCGTCCAGCCGGCGCTGAGCATGCAGATCCGGCGGCTCGAGGAGGAGCTTACGACTCCGCTCTTCGAGCGTTCTTCCCGCGGTATCGAGCCGACGCCCGCCGGACGGCGCTTTTACGAACGTTGTCTGCCGATCGTCCACGGGATCGCCGCAGCCCGTCAGGACATCATCGAATTCGTCGGCGGGACGCGCATTTCCGGCGCGATCCACATCGGCTGTCCGCCGTCCGTCAATCGCGGCATCATCGGCGACGTCCTCACCCGCTATGCCGATCTTTATCCCGATGTCGAAGTGACACTGACCGAGGGCTACAGCAACGCCCTCACGGCGCTGGTCCAGGAAGGCGTGCTCGATGCCGCTCTCGCGGCGAAGGCGTCGGAGAGCTCCGGACTGACGTCAACGCCGACGTTCGAGGATCGCCTGCTGCTCGTCGCCGGGACCGCCGTGAACGGCGACGACCTGACGCCGTGCCGCCTGACGGACATGAAGGAGTTGAAGCTCATCCTTCCGTCACGCCGCACGCTGCTCGGCGCGACGATCTACGATTATATCGATTCCGGGATCATCCGACCGAAGCGCGTGATGCATATCGACGGTGTGGTGGCGACGCTCGAACTCGCCCGCGCATCGGACTGGAGCGCGATCTTTCCCGTCGTTGCGATGGCGCGGGAGGCAGGTCGCCAGGGTCTCTTCGTCTATCCGGTCGTCGCGCCGGACATGAGCTTCAATCTTCATCTGGTTCACGATCGCCGCCGCCCACTCACGGCGGCGATGCGCGCCCTCGCCGAAATGATTGAGACGCGGCTCCGCGAAATCCGGGACGTCCAGGCTGCCTTTTTTCCTCTGCCTGATCAGAAGGCGTGATGGCCCCGATCATAAGGCGTTTCTTGATCGCGGCCGTTCATCGCGGCACATCCGGCCCGTTGGAGATTTGCGATGATCCATGAAATGAAAATCTATACCCCCCACGACGGCAAAGGCGACGCGATGCGCACGCGATTCCTGACGGTCGTCCGCCCGATCTTCAAGCGGCTCGGTTTCGATCTCGTCGATGTCTACGGCGTCAATGGATCGGACAATCTCTGCTATATCGTGCGGTTTCCCGACGAAGCCGCCCGCGAACGCGCCTGGGCCGCATTCAAGGACGACGCGGAATGGGCCGCCACGAAAGCGGCGACCGAAGTCGACGGACCGCTTCTCAAATCGCAAACCACGACGCTGATGACGAAGCTGTCGTAGCTTTCAAACGTCCCGGCGCGGTCAGAAGATCGCGCCGGGTCGATTTGATCGACAGCGGGTTCTATCCAATCGGCGACTCCAGCGCCGCCGGAACGGACAGGAAGGCACGCATCGTGTCCGGATCGTCCTTGCGCCCGCGTAATACGGCGAGATCCAGCGCAAGCCGGTCGGCGTCGGTGGAATGGAAGACGAGCCGGAGACTTTCGGTGGAGACGGGCGACGTCACGCGGTCGAATACGTCCCGGCGGGCCTGCGAATATCGGTCGAGGATGTCGTCGGGGGCGTGGCCTTCGATGACCGCCGTGAGGCAATGGGTGAGCAGGAAGGAATCGTACATGCCGCCCATCAGCCCGAAACCGCTGGTGGGATTGGTCAGATGAGCGGCGTCGCCGGCGAGAAGCACGCGCCCGGCGCGATAGGACGTCGCGCTGCGCTGGTGCATGTTGTAGGATGAGAACAGGACAAGCTCGTAGTCGCCCTTGCCCGGCAGCACCTGCGCGGCGAAGCGCGCAATCCTGTCCCTTGTGCCTTCAGTCGGCTCCGTCGCATCTTCGGCGAAGGTGAAACGCCAGAGGCCGTCTTCGCTGATCTTGTAGACGACGGCGCCATATTGCGGATCGACCAGATAGCCCGAGCCCCAGCCGTGGCGCTCGAAATCGTAGTAGATATCCGTTGCGACGAAGCGCTGCGGCCAGGTGAAGCCGTCGAGCCGCAGGCCGACGGACTTGCGCACCGCGCTGCGCCCGCCGTCGCCGGCGACGACCCAATCCGCGCGAAGCTCGACGGGTCCATCGACGCCGTCGGCCTGCACGACCACGCCGTCCTGGTTCTGTGTCAGGCCGACGAAGCGCGTGCTCCATCGAACAGTGGCATTTGCATGGGTCTGCAGGTGCTGAAGGACGATCGTGGCGAGCCGGTCCTGTCCGAGCGTCAGGCTGAAAGGCCGGTCCGTGATGTCGCGAACGGCGTCGTGATTGTAAACGATCGTCTCGCCCGTCCTGAAGATGCGCCAGGACCGCTCGTCGACGGTGTGACCCGCCTTCAGCATGTCGTCCAGCACGCCGAGACGCTCGAGGTGCGGGAAGATCGGCCAGGCATAGGAGATCGCACGCGGCGTGTAGAGAATCCTGTCCTCCGCTTCGATCACGGTGACATCGATCCCGGCGCGGGCCAGTCCAAGCGCTGTGATGAGTCCCACGGGGCCAGCGCCGACAACCAGAACCTGCGTCATCTTTTCCTCATTCGTCCGGGTTCATCTGCGTTGGATCAGAACGTGCCGGGGTAGGCGCCACCGTCGACGAGAAAATTCTGTCCGGTGATGTAGCCGGCCTGCGCGCTGCACAGGAAGGCGCAGGCCGCGCCGAATTCCTCGGTCGTGCCGAAGCGCTTGGCGGGATTGCCGCCGCGGATCTGCTCGGTCGTTTCGGCGACGTCCTTGCCGGATCGCTTGGCAAGTGCTGCGAGATTGGATTTCAGCCGGTCGGTATCGAATGTACCGGGCAGGAGATTGTTGATCGTCACGTTGTGCTCGACGGTGCGGCGCGACAGTCCCGCGACGAATCCGGTCAGGCCGGACCGCGCTCCGTTGGACAGGCCCAGCATGTCGATCGGCTGTTTCACCGCATGCGACGTGATGTTGACGATCCGGCCGAATTTTCGTGCGATCATGTGATCGACCGTCGCCTTCATCAGTTCGATGGGCGCGAGCATGTTGGCGTCGAGAGCCTTGATCCAGTCGTCCCGCGTCCAGTTGCGGAAATCGCCCGGCGGCGGGCCGCCCGCGTTGGTGACGAGAATGTCGGGATCGGGACAGGCGGCGAGCAGCGTTTCGCGCCCCTCCGCCGTCGTCACGTCGGCCTGGACGGTTTCCACGGCCGCGCCCTTCGCGCTAAGGTCCGCTTTCGCCGCCGCCAGCGCCTCGCCGCCGCGCGCGACGATGAACACGCGGACGCCTTCGCCGGCCAGCGCCGCAGCGCAGCCTTTTCCAAGTCCTTTGCTGGCGCCGCATACGATGGCCGTACGGCCCTTCATTCCATAGTCCATTTGCAGGATCCTTGCCGATACATCAGCTCTCGAGATCGACGCGGCATGCCGCCGTTGCGCTCGGCACCACGAGCGCGTCGATCGCATCGAAATCCGCGTCGACGATGTCGATGCGGGTCCGGAACGTCAGAGGGTCGCTCGTCCCGCTGCGCACGTCCGGATAGGGCCATTCGACCACGCCGGCGATGCGGTCGCCGGCGTGGAATTCGATCCGCAACGGCTCTCCTTCGCCCGAGCCCGTTCCGCTCTGGTAGCCGTCGGCCGAACAATACAGTTCGACGTCGTAATGTCCGGCGAGGCGTTGCACCGATACCTCCATGTCGACGAAGCCGAAGGCCGCGTCGGCATCTTTCTCATCGGCGTAGAAGTACAGGTGCGGCAGCTTGCCGTAGCGGACGGGGCCATCGTCGACGGACGTCGGAACCTGCGCATCGGTGCGTCCCGGCATCCGCGGCGGAACCGGGCCCAATGACACGAACGCGCGGGACGATCGGCAGCGCAGGATGTCTTTTGTGGTCATTGTGCGGCCTCGGGACGTTCTTCACGCCGCAGGTCGCCGAGCAGACGCCCGGCGTTTCGCGACAATGTCGCCGCGTCCACGCCGAGAGCGCCGACGGCGAAGTCGCCCGGTCGTTCTTGGCGGATCGTGAACGGATAGTCCGATCCGACCACGATCCGGTCGACGCCGACCGTCTCGCCGAGAAACCGCAAGGCTCGCTCGGAATAGAGGATCGTGTCGTACCAGAGGCGCCGCGCGCCATCCGACGCGGCGTGCGGGAAATCCCTGGCGACGCTGCCGCCAAGCGCGCGACCGTGGTCGAGGCGCGGCAGGATCCAGGACAACGCGCCGCCACCATGGCTGAGCAGGATCTGGAGATTGGGCAGGCGATCCAGAACGCCGCTTGCGAGCAGCGACGTGGCAGCGAGCGCGGTCTCCAGAGGAAAGGCCGCGACGGCGGTGTATTCGGGGGTGCGTCCGATGCGCTCGACGCCCGCTGGGCGCAGCGGATGAACGAAGACGACAAGCCCGAGGTCCGCCGCAGCCTCGTAGACGGGCATGAGCGAATCGTGGCCGAGCGGCGTGCCGTCGATATGCGAGCCGATCTCGACGCCGCGAAAACCAAGTCTCTTGAGCTGTTCGAGGCCGCGCACGGCGCGCGCGCGATCCTGCATGGGAACGCTGCCGACGCCCGCGAAGCGGCCCGGTCTCTCCGCCACCATCCGCGCGATATCGGCGTTGACGATTTCGGCGAGGGCTTCCGCCTCCTCCGGAGTCATCCAGTGCGAGAGCAGTTCCGGCATGGGCGACAGCACATGCACGTCGCTTCCGTCCGCGAGCATATCGGCGAGCCGACGTTCGACGTCCCAGCATCGCGAGTCGATGCGACGGAACACGCACCCATCGATGATCACGGATGCGTCGGCGTTCTCATTCCCGTCGAGGACGATGCCCGGCCAGTGACGGCTGGCGTTGGCGCGTGGCGGAATGTGCGCCGGCACGACATGCGTATGCACGTCGATGACGCTGGTCATGTCTCTCCTCCCATCGACCGCCTTGATCGGCTGGCACTTTACAAACCAGTTGGACTGTTTTTAAACTGGCTGTCAATGGCGAGGCGCATACGTCCGCAGAAGCAAAACAATTCAGGGTTTCAAGGAAACACCGGCCGACACGGCCGCTCAGGACAGGAGGCGCATCGTGGACCTTTCGTTTTCCGACGAGCCCGCGATTCTGGTCGATCAGGCGCAGAAGAGCTTCAAGGTGAATCGACGAAATTTCGTCGACACCGAAATCTGGCAGCACGAGAAGGAACGCATCTTCGAGAAGTGCTGGCTCTATCTCGGCCACGGATCGGAACTCGCCAAGAACGGCGACTTCCTCACGCGGATCGTCGCCGGGCGCAACATCCTCTTCACCCGCGACTCGAAGGGGGAGGTGCGCGCGCTTCTCAACACCTGCCCGCATCGCGGCGCGCAGGTATGCCGGGAAAAGAAAGGCAACGCGAAGTCGTTCCAGTGCTTCTACCACGGCTGGGTCTTCGGCGCGGATGGCCGGCTGCGCAGCCAGCCGGGCGAGGCGTCCTATGCCGAGGGTTTCAAGGATCGCGCCACGTCCAACATGCAGCCGGTGCCGCGCTTTGCCGGTTATCGCGACTTCTACTTCGTCTGCTTCGATCCCGACATCGTGCCGCTCGAGGACTATCTGGCCGGCGCGAAAGAATATCTCGACGTCATCTGCGACCAGTCGGACAGCGGGATGACCATCGTGCCGGGCGCACAGGAATATGCGATCCGCGCCAACTGGAAGCTGCTGACGGAGAATTCGATCGACGGCTACCATGCCGCGACGACCCATGCGACCTACTTCGATTATCTCCTCAATTCGACCGGTGGCTTCGACATGTCTCACGGCATGGGCGGCATCAGTGTCGATCTGGGCAACGGCCACGCGGTGCTCGAATACAATGCCCCGTGGGGGCGGCCGGTGGCGCAATGGATTCCGGCCTGGGGCGAGGACGGGAAAAAGGAAACGGACCAACTTTACCAGGACCTCATCGGGCGGTTCGGTGAAGAGCGGGCGAAGCGGATCGCCTTCAAGAACCGGAATCTCTTCATCTTCCCCAATCTCGTCGTCAACGACATCATGGCCGTGACGGTCCGCACCTATTATCCGCAGGCGCCGGACTACATGCTGATCAACGCATGGGCGCTTGCGCCCAGGAACGAGAGCGCGTGGGCGCGCAAGTACAGGCTATACAACTTTCTCGAATTCCTTGGGCCGGGCGGCTTCGCCACGCCTGACGACGCCGAGGCGCTCGAACATTGCCAGCGCGGGTTCCGCAACACCAAGGAAGCGCGCTGGAACGACATCTCCAAAGGTATGGGCAAGGACGTGCCGTCCTACGACGACGAAATGCAGATGCGCGTGTTCTGGACGAAATGGAACGAGCAGATGTATCCGACGCCCGCTCCCCATCTCAAAGTCGCGGCGGAGTGAGTCCCATGAACGTCACCACCCTTGCGCCGAAGGCCTCGACGGCGATGCCGCCGTCGAACGTGACCCGCGCCGATATCGAGGATTTCCTGTTCGCCGAGGCCGACCTGCTTGACCAGTGGCGTCTGCCGGAGTGGCTCGAACTCTTCACGGACGACGCTTCCTACCACGTTCCGTGCACGGACCTGCCGGCCGATGCGAGACCGGAAGAGAATCTGTTCTACATCGCCGACGACCGTTTCCGTCTTGGCGAACGCGTGAAGCGGCTGATGAAGCGCACGGCCCATGCGGAATTCCCGCATTCCAAGACGCGCCGGATGGTCGGCAACGTGCGCATCCGGTCGCGGTCCCCCGACGGGATCGAGGTCGGTTCCGTATTCACAACCTATCGCACCAAGGACGGCGTCACGGATGTCTATTTCGGCACCGCGACCCATCATCTGGCCGAGACCGAAACAGGACTGAAGATCCGCAGCAAGCGCTGCCTGCTCGACAGCGACGGTCTGCGTCCGCACGGCCGCATCAGCATCGTACTGTGATGGCATCGCTTCAGGGTCAGATCGCCATTGTGACGGGCGCGGCGAGCCCGATCGGCGCCGCCATCGCGGAGCGATTCCACGATGAAGGCGCCACGCTGGTGCTTGCCGATGTCAACGAGAAAGGCCTCGCGGCCTTGTCGAGCCGCTTTCCCGGTTCGACGATCGTTACGGGCGATCTTTCGGAGGAGGGCACGGCGAAAAGTCTAACCGAGACGGCCCTCGCCAATCATGGCCGCATCGACATTCTCGTCAACAATGCGGGGGGCGGAGTGATCCGTCCGTTCCTCGACCATACGCCCGAAACCCTTCGCGCAACGGTCGACCGCAATCTGTGGACCATGCTGTGGTGCACCTGGCATATGGTACCGCATATGAAGGCGAAGGGCTATGGCCGCATCGTCAATATCGGCGCCGATTCCGTTCGCAGCGGTTTGTGGCAGCACGCGGGCTACAATGCCGCGAAGGGCGGCGTCCACGCCATCGTTTCGGGGCTTGCGCGCGAGTTCGCCAAGGATGGCATCACCGCAAATGCAGTGGCGCCGTGCATCGTCGAGACGCCGAATGTCACGCGGATGCGCGGCGATGGCACGACCGTCGGCGACGCCATCGACCTCATGTCCAGCATCGTTCCAATCGGGCGGCCCGCGACTCTCGCAGAAGTTGCGTCCGTCGTCCGCTATCTCGCATCGCACGAGGCGTCGTTCGTGACGGGCCAGGTCATCAGCGTCAACGGCGGGAGCACGATGCAGTGACGGACAGCGTGAAGGAACGGATCGCGATCGGGACGCTAGCGGATTTTCCGGTCGATCAGGTATCGCCGGCGACCTTGCCGGACGGGACTGCAATCGCCGTCTACAATGTCGAAGGAGCGCTCTACGCGACCGCCGATCTGTGCACGCACGGCGAGTCGTCCCTGTCCGACGAAGGGACATTGATAGGGCATGTCATCGAATGCGCCTGGCACGCCGGCACGTTCGACGTCAGAACCGGCGAGGCGCTCACGATGCCATGCCAGATCGCGCTTCAGACCTATGCGATCGAAGTCGACGGAGATCAGGTCTATGTCGCGGCCTAGCGTTCGCAGCACGACGATAGGGCCGCGCAAGGCAGCGCAGGCCGCCAGCGGTGCGCCCCGTGTGAAACCGGCGCGTCGCACACAAGCCGAGCGCAGCGAGACCACACGCGCGAAACTGATCCAGGCGGCGATCACGCTGATGCGCACGCGCGGTTACGGAGGTCTTCGCACGGCGGAAGTGTCGGAAGTCGCGGGCGTGTCGCGTGGGGCGCAGCTTCATCACTTTCCGACCAAGCACGAATTGATCCTGGCGACGATGCGCTACATGAACGAACGCATCACGGTGGAAAGCCGTCGTCGCGCGAAGGCCGCGAGCAGCGCGCCCGACCCGCTGTCCGGCATCATGGCGGACGGCAAGGATTTCTTCTTCAGCGATTTCTTTTTCGTGTCGCTCGCCATCGCCATGGGCGACGTGCGCGACGAGGATCTCCGGCGGCAGACCCTGCCCCTGTCGCGCGACAGCCGGTTCGCCGTGGAACGTGCGTGGCTCGAAGCGTTCGTGGCGCACGGCATTCCGCGCAAGCTCGCCGGTGATGTCATCGCGCTGACGCTTAGTGTCATCCGTGGTTTCACTGTCCGGACCTTCATCGATGCCGATCATGTGCGGTTCGAGCAACTGCTGAAGACATGGCACGCCATCGTCGGCGCCTATATCGCTCCTTATCTCGAACCTGCGTCAGGGCCGCGCAAACCGCGGGCCCCGCGATGAGAAAAGGCGTCGTCAACCTTGCCTATGTGCGTCTACCGGGCGCCAGGAACACGCAGGGCGCGTTCCTGTCCGACATCGTCGGATTGCAGAAAGTGGCGGGCCGCGGGGGTGACATCGCGTTCCCCTCGGACGCCCGGACATGG
>ERZ500994.94-NODE-94-length-28228-cov-8.142264_pt1 | contig 28228 bp, 20 predicted proteins | sample MGYA00248878_ERZ500994 | MGnify/ENA primary metagenome ERZ500994 (study PRJEB25958, sample SAMN03398533) | human skin metagenome | study: EMG produced TPA metagenomics assembly of the Human Skin Microbiome Metagenome (human skin metagenome) data set. | reverse complement strand
CAAGACCAGAAACTGGCCGGAGTATAACAAGGCGCTCAAACGCCGCGGCTCGCTGACGATCTGGTTCGATCCCGCCATGACCTGGGAAGCCGCGCCCACCGGCAAGCGCGGGCGGCAGCCCGACTACAGCGACGCTGCCATCCAGACCTGCCTGACAATGAAGGTGCTGTTCGGCATGGCGTTGCGCCAGACGACTGGGTTCGTCGAGAGCCTGCTACGGCTGATCGGTCTGGACTGGGCGGTGCCGGACTTCAGCACGCTTTCGCGACGCCAGAAGACCCTGAATGTGAACATCCCCTACCGCGGATCGGCCGGTCCGCTGCACCTGCTGGTCGACAGCACCGGGATCAAGGTCGAGGGTGAAGGCGAGTGGAACGCCCGCAAACATGGCGGCACGAAGCGCAGGGTCTGGCGCAAGATCCACATCGGGATCGACGAGAAATCACTGGAAATCCGGGCGGCCGAGTTCACCACCAGCGAGGTCGGCGATGCACCCATGCTGCCCGAGCTGCTGGACCAGATCCCGCCCGAGCAGGAGATCGGCAGCGTCACCGCCGATGGTGCCTTCGACACCCGCAAATGCCACGACGCCATAGCCGCCCGAGGGGCCGCGGCGATCATCCCGCCCCGCAAGAACGCCAAGCCCTGGAAGCCCGACACCGCCGGGGCGGTCGCACGAAACGAGATCCTGCGCACATCGAAGCGCGTCGGTCGGACCATATGGCGACGATGGAGCGGCTATCACCGCCGAAGCCGTGTGGAGACCAAGATGCACTGCGTCAAGTTGCTGGGGCAGCGCCTGTCCGCGCGGGACTTCGACCGTCAGGTTGCCGAGTTCCAGGTGCGTGTCGCCGTGCTGAACGGATTTACCGCGCTCGGCACGCCCATCACAGAGGTCGCGGGATAGGTCTGTCCGGGGAAAGGGGAGGTCCACTCAGCAGCCGATTTGTGCAACAGAGTCAGGTCGATGACCTGCTGACTTGGAAATGGCGCGCGCGTAGCGCTCAGCCCGGACGCTTACGCCCCCCGAAGAACGGCTGGTTGTTTGGACGGCGCAAGCTGGATCGTCCGTGCTGACACTGCCGCGTTGACCCCGAGTGCCCACCCAGATAGGTCTATGCGTGACGCATACATAGTGTGTTGGTGCGCACACGCCGCCAGAGCCGATTTCGTGCGCCATGTTTCACTGAGCGAATGGCGGATGCTTCAGTCAGTAAGGCGAGCCAGGGGAGACAGGCATGACGGTTAAGGTCGCAATCAACGGTTTCGGTCGGATCGGGCGACTAGCCTTACGGTCGATCGTCGAACTACGTCGAGAGGACGTCGAAGTGGTTGCGATCAACGACCTCGGGCCGGTCGCTACCTTGGCGCACCTTCTGAGGTACGACTCGGTTCATGGTCCCTTTCGTGGATCGATCGACCTCGGCGAAGACTGGATCGACGTCGGGTCCGGTAAAATCAGGGTGTCGTCGGAACGCGATCCAGTAAACCTGCCCCATGATGAGCTTGGTGTTGACGTGGCGCTCGAATGCACGGGCTTCTTCACATCCAGGGAGAAGGCCGAGTCGCACATTCGTGCGGGAGCAAAACGCGTGCTCGTCTCCGCGCCGAGCGATGGGGCAGACAAGACGATCGTCTTCAAGGTCAATCACGACACGCTGACCGCTGACGATGTCGTCGTATCAAATGGCTCATGCACGACCAATGTCCTCGCGCCTATCGCGAAGGTACTGAACGACCTCTGTGGCATAGAGCGAGGCTATATGACCACGGTTCACGCTTATACCGGTGACCAGCCGACGCAGGATACCGTCCATAAGGATCTCTACCGCGCCCGCGCAGCGGCACTCTCAATGATCCCGACGTCCACCGGGGCTGCGAACGCGATCGGCCGCGTGCTGCCGGAACTAAAAGGTAAGCTTCATGGCTCGTCGATCCGCGTCCCAACGCCGAACGTCTCGGTCATAGATTTGGCTGTTTCGACGTCGCGTGAGGTTTCGATAGACGAGGTGAACGATGCCATCCGTCAGACTGCCGCCGGTGCAATGAGTGGGGTGCTCGCCTTCACGACAGAGCCCTTGGTGTCGGTCGATCTGAACCATCGGACCGAATCCTCAATCGTCGCACTTCCCCAGACAGATGTTGTCGACGGCAGGATGGTTCGCGTGCTTGCTTGGTACGACAACGAATGGAGCTTTGCGACGCGTATGGCGGATACCGCGGTCGCAATGGCGAAGCTCATATAGCCGATCGAGTGCCGGCAAAGTCGTCACTCGGCGAAAAGGCGGGTTTTCCAAAAGAGGAAGCATCGATGAGCATGAATGGACCATTGGCGCGCGCAGCGAGAGCCCTGATTCAGTGGCCGCGATCACATGTCGCCAAGATCGCTGAGTTGGACGAGGAGACGTTAGCTCGGTTCGAGGCCGGCGGTAGCGTGCTTGCAGCTTCGGAACTGATGCGGTTGCGTGACGCGCTCGAACGGGGCGGCGCCGTCTTCATCGATGAGGATCATCGCGCGGGATCGGGCGTGAGGCTTAAGTTCAACGCCAAGGACGTGCGTGCCATTAATCGGATGGAGGGCGAAGGCGGGCCGGTAGGCACCGACGATGTCTGAAAAAACCTCAGATTCTCGCGCCGGAGCTGGGGTATCAGGCGACAGACACTCATTCCTGCCGTGACCACGCCTGTCATGACACCACCGGATGCTCGACGTACTATCCTTCGAGACGGCAATCAGGGGGATGGGCCCACGCAGGCGTACTACCTGATAAGTCGATATTCACGGGTCTCATGATCGGCCCAAGACCATCTACCCTCTCCCGTGGCCTGATGGGCCTTTCTTGAAAAGCCTGTCACGCGCTGCAAATCCGAAAACGATCGTCGTCGTCATCACGAGGTAGGCAACTATGCCGCCCGGAGAGAGTGTGGGCACTGCGGCGAGGATCAAAGCGTCGTTGCCACCAGGTATTAGGCCGATACCTATCCCCATCAACGCTCCGCCGACAATCGATCGCAGAATGCCGGCAACCGTCGGCCGTTGAAAACGCAAACGTCCCTGACGCACGGATGCCGTGATTGCTCCCGCAACAGAGGCAATGACCGCAACGAGTGCGACCTCGCCTGTTGGCGTCATTCGAAGAGGAAGGCCGCGTTGGATCAGGTCAGCGAACGTCCATGCCGGTGACAGGGCGTAAAGAAGTCCACCAGTGATACCGAGGCCAATCATTGAGGCGCCAAACGCCCAACCCGGTCTTCTTCGCGATGCGCCCTTCGTCGATACGAACATCACCGCCAGCGCTAGTACAACCGCAAGGGCGAGAACCGTAGCGGCCCCAGAGATGCTTGGGCTCGCGATAAGACTTGTCCATGTCACGAGAGAGCCGGGCCGACCATGATCGGCAATCAAGATCCCGACTGCTAGTCCCACAGGAAGAGCTAGCAGTCGCATCTCCCCATCGCCTAACCGTGCCAACGATCCAAGTAGACAAGTGTCATTGATGAGCGCCCCAAAGCCGAAGGCGATGGCGCCGAGTAGGAGAAAGGCGTTGACGTTCGTCGAGGGTGCAAGGGTCGCGTTCAGCGTCCCAGACCAAGCGAGCGGAATAGCAACGAGGCCCGCCGCTGCAGACGCCGCAACAAATCCGACGAACATTCTTGGTGGGCGTCGTTTCTGCAACTCGTGAGCAGCTACGACCAGGCATGTTCCACCTCGGTTTGCGGAGTACCCGAACCAGAATGCCAGCATGCATATGAGAAGGTCGAACGCGATGGATTCCAAGGTATCAAGCCTGATTCATTTTCTCGTCAGTCGTTCTTCGAAGGACGCCGGGGTGGCGAGCGGGCTGGCGGCGTTGCGCTTTCAGTAGATCGTCGCCTCGGGTAGCCGCCCAGATGCCGGAGGCTTGCGAGCTCATTTTTGTTCAACCCGTTTTCGAGAAGCCGCTCGGACATCGCGCCTAGGTCGTTCAGGTCCATGGGCGATAGGGGCGAGACCCACGCCGCGATCACCTGCTCGCGCGCTCTGAGCAAAGCTCTAGTCATCTCCTCACCGGAATTGGTGAGGTGGATGAAACGCGCCCGTCTGTCGACGGTGTGTCGCCGCCGTTCGACCAGATGATCGGTTTCAAGCCTGTCGATCAATCGCACCGTCCCGGCATGGGAAAGCCGAATCCGGCTAGCTAGGACGCCGATAGGCACCCCAGGCTCAACACTAAGAAGGATCATCAGCGCAGCCGCTGGTCCGCTCGGCGAAAGCGAGGCTGAGGCACTCGCGATGTTGTCAGCCACCGCGAGCGCTAGTGCACCAAAATGATATTTGGCTGCCGCCGGCTCCATCCGTCAACAATATATGCGTGACGCATAGACATCAAGTGTCCGAAGATGTATGACTGCCGCATACATTTCTGGGATTCCTAGATGGTCATGCTCACCGAAGGACTCGGCTCGGATTGCTCGCCTGAGATCGAAAGAGATGTGCCGTCCACTGGCGGCTTAAATTTTCGCGCGCTGCTCGTGCGCTTGAATGGCGGCAGCCACGGAGGGGCGTCATGCCCGATCTGACGCTTGATCTGCGATACCTCAAATACGCGATCCAGGTCGCCGAGGCAGGTAGCTTTCGCCGGGCGGCCGAACGCATTGCGATCTCCCAATCTACCGTGAGCCGTCGGGTGCAGATGCTAGAGCGCCAGCTTGGCGTTTCGCTGTTCGAGCGCACAAGAACAGGTGCCGCGCTAACGCCCGAGGGAGCACGCTTTCTTCAGCACGCGGCGGTAGGAGCGCGATACCTGCGCGAGGCTGCAACGGAGATCCGGTCCACACGAAACCTCAAGACCGGGCTTATCAGATTTGGGATGCTCGAAGCGTTTCCGGCGGGCCCAATCATCGACCTTCTCGCGGACTTTCGACATCAATATCCGACTATCGAGGTGAAGCTCGAGGAAGGCACGTCAGAAGAGAATACATCGCGGGTGCGGCGTGGATTACTGGATGCCGCAATTTGCCTTCGCACAAACAGCAACCGCCAGTTTCACATTCGGCGCTTCTGCGATCCCACTTTGTTTGTGGCATTGTCCCAGCGTCACCAGTTGGCGTCGCGAATGCAATTGGCTTGGGAAGACATCTGCGACGAGGTCTTCCTCGTTCGTTCCGACGGTGCCGGACGTGAACTCTCTGACTTGCTCAAGCGCATGGTAGGAGCCGTAGAAGGAGAGGTTCAACTATCCATTCAACAGGTCAGCCGGGAGACACTCCTCACCATGGTCGAGCAGGGCTTCGGTTTGACCATCACGACGTTGGTTCGCCAAACTGACATCGCGTTGGTCCCGCTTTCATCGGCCCGAGCGCCCACGGCTGCTACGATTTCATGCTGCGACAACGACAATCCCGCCCTACCACTGCTGCTGGAATGTCTCGACACCCTCTCAGGGTTGAAGGGGAGGAGTGTTGGCTAATCTTCGGTCTTTTGCGTCGTAGCTCGCCTAGCTTTTGCAAAACCGCGGTCGGTCGCGATGAACCGCTGCAACATAGGAACGATCAACCTAGCCGGATCAACCGCAGGCTGCCCTTGTTCGCGCCCTAACAGATCGGCATAGTCGGCCAAGTCGTGATGAAGAGCAGCAGGCAACTCGACTTGAACCTTGATCGGCTTTTCTTCCGCGATAGGCCCCAGCTTGAGCTTCGACATTATCATCCCCCATATGGTTCGAGCACGAGATCGCGCGTCACGATAACCCGGACAGGGAATCCTGGCCGGACGGTGAGCGTCGGTGGCACATTAAGCTGCCGTCTGACGATCTGCTGACCCGCGTCGTTAAGCGTGTCCTGGCCGCCGTTGCGGATCGCCTGGATCAAACGATCATCATCGTCCACGGCGAGTTCGGCGCCGACGCTGAGCAGCGTGGAAAGTCCCGCCGCCTTGGCGAGATCCCACCAGTGGTAATCGACGCCGTCCTGCAGGCCGGCGAAACCTTCGGTGTCGGCACCTGGCTGGCGCTCGAGCACGATCGACCGGCCGTTCGGAAAGATCAGCCGGTTCCAGACCAGCAGCACGCGGCTTTGGCCGAACTGCACGTTGTTGTCGTATTGGCCGATAACGCGTGTGCCCTGTGGCACGAGCAGGATGCGGCCTGTCGGACTGTCGTAAATGTTTTCGGTCACCTGGGCGGTGATCTGGCCCGGAAGGTCGGATCGGATGCCGGTTATCAGTGCCGCCGAGATGACTGCGCCGGCCTGAAGGATGTTCGGCGACGCCGGAGCAACGACGCGATCGGGGGACACCGTCCGTCGATCGGCCGCTGCGTTGAGGAAGGCGTTCTGGCGATCCTGAGCGGAGGGTGTGGCCGGCGGCGGCGCGAGGCCAAGGCTCGCAAAATCCGGCGCGGGCGGGAGTGCTGGGGCACTTCCCGCCGCGGCGGGCGCGCCCCGGCTTTCCGATCCGGAAAACAGACGGCTGGTCCGCGCGGTCTCGATCTCCTGAAGGCGGCGCTGCTCTTCCGGGCTGATGCCGGGGTTGGGCGTGGCGATTCCGGGTGTCGGCACCGGCTGTCGGCGATCCTGGGTAGTGAGGATCGGCCGGCCGAGGTCGCCGGGAAGTGGCGGACCGAGCTGCGGCACGCCACTGTAATCTCGCGGCAGGCCAGCCAGGCCGTCCGCGGTCGAGCGATTCTCGGTCGAATAGAGTTCGTCGTTGGGCCGGCCGGCGCCGCGTGTCTGAAGCGCGTAGATCAGCGCTCCTCCGAGTCCGACGCTGGCGACAAGACCGAGGCCGGCGAGAACCTTCCGCGATAATCGGGTGACGCGGGGCGGTTCGGCGCGCAGACGCATCGGCGCAGGTCCGACCGGCTCGCCGGTCAGGGGCTGCGCGTCGTCGTCCGGCACTTCCTCGTTCCGGGGCGGGTTCTCGCTCACGAGGTCGGCCTCCCGTCGGTGCGGACGATTCTGACGCGCTTTTGCTCGCGACCGGAGCCGAAGCGAAGTTCGGCGGCAGCGAACAGCCGGTCGACGATCATGTGGTGGCCGCGAACGCGGTAATTCACCAGCTCTGAGGTGTTGCCCTCGGGACCGACGACGAAGAGGGGCGGCATCTCGCCCTGGCCGATGCCGCGCGGAAACTCGATGAAGACCTGGCGACCGTCGTCGAAGGCGCGCAGCGGCCGCCAGGGCGCGCGATCGCCCTCAATCGCGTAGCGGAAGTTGACGTTGGCGAGGTCGACCCCGCTGGCTACGGGCTGCGCGGCTTGTGCTTCGGCGTTCTGCCGTCGCAGCGCAATGAGCTGGTCCTGCGGATACTGCCAGGAGACCGAGGCCATATAGGTCCGCTCCGTCGAGCGAAGCTCCATGTGATAGGTGCGCAGGTTGGTATTGATGACGAGGTTCGTCATCAGGTCGGCCCGGGTCGGCTTCACCAGGATATGGATTTGGCGCGTCGCGCCCGATCCGCTCTCGGTGTCGCCGATGATCCAGCGAACCGTGTCCCCGGCCGCCACCGGACCGGCGCCGACGAGCTGCTCGCCGGGCTGAAGCGCAATGTCGGTGATCTGACCGACAGCGGTATAGACCTGATAGAGCGCCCCTTGTGTCCAGGGATAGACCTGCATCGAGTTTATGAAGCCGTCGCGCACCGGCTGGACGCGGGCCGCCTCATTGGCCTGATTGACGCGCGCTGTCGGGTTGGCCGGCTCGGGCGTGCGCCGCGTCTCCGGCACGCGCTGCAACTGGCCGGGTAGCGGCAGCGGCCGCGGCAGTTCGACGACAGTGACGGGCGCTGGCGGATCGACGGTCTGCACGGCGGGAGCCGCGTTGTCGTAGGAGATCTCGGGCGGTGGGTTCGTGGTGGCGCAGCCGGCGAGCGCGGTCGTCGCCAGCAGGACCGCAGGGAATGCGGTTCTCCGCAGAACTGCGAATACGATTGTGTGTGAAGCCGGGTTTCCGGCTTTACGGAAAGACGGCTTCATTGCCCAAGCTCCCGTGACCAGTTGATGGCGTTGACGTAGATGCCGAGCGGGTTGGCCCTGAGGCGGTCGGCATTGCGGGGGATCTGCACGACGATCGTCAGGATCGCGGTCCAGCGCGTGGTTTCGGCGAGCTGGCCGTTCTCGTAGCGGCGCTCGACCCAGGCGACGCGGAAACTGTCGGGCGAGGCACGGATTACGCTGGAGACGTCGACGGCGACTTGCTGGCGACCGACCCGCGTGAACGGGTCGTTCGAGCGCGCATAGTCGTTGAGCGCCATCGCGCCGCGGTCGGTCGTGAATCATGGGCGCTGTTCGTCGTCGACCTCGACAATCTGAAGATCGTCAACGACACCTTCGGCCATCTCGCGGGCGATGCGCTGATCCGCACCGCCGCAAGGCGGATCTCGCGCGTCATGGCGCCCGACGTGACTTTCCGGCTCGGCGGCGACGAGTTCGCCGTCATCATCCAGGCGTCGGGTGCGCTCGCCGATCTCGATGCGACGGCGGAGATGATCTTTCGCGAGCTTGAGGCGCCGGCGGTGTGTGAAGGCCATTCGGTGATCCCGCGCGCGACGATCGGTGGCGCAGTTCTCGGGCCGTCGGAACCGACCGCGATCGCGATCAACGAGGCGGCCGATTTCGCGCTCTACCACGCCAAGGAGACCGGGCGCGGCGGCTTCGTTCGCTACTGGCCCGGCATCGGGACGCGGATTACGCATCGCCGCGATGCGATCCGCGACGTTGCCGACGCTTTGGCCGACGGTCGGATCGAGGCGCACTATCAGCCGGTTGTCAGGCTCGACACGGGCGAGATCGTCGGCCTCGAAGCGCTGTGCCGGATGCGGACGCCGGAGGGAGAACTGATCTCGGCGGCCGCGTTCCACGAGGCGACGACGGATGCGCACGTCGCCGCCGAGCTGACCCGCCACATGGTGGCGACGGTCGCCAGCGACATCGTCTACTGGCGCGATCAGGGCCTTCCGCTCCAGCACGTCGGCTTGAATGTCTCGACGGCCGATTTCTACACCGGCAGCCTGGCGCGCAAGCTCGCAGAGGCCTTCGGTCGCGCTGGCGTGCCGCTCGGCCATTTGCTGCTCGAGGTGAGCGAGGACGTCTATATCGGCCGGCGCGACCGGGTCGTGGCACGCGAGATCGAGGCGTTGCGGGCCGCTGGCGTCCAGGTTGCGCTCGACGATTTCGGCACGGGCTATGCGTCCTTAACGCATCTGCTGAACGTGCCGGTGGACCTCATCAAGACCGATCCGTCGTTCATCGCCCGGCTCTGGCCGGACGATCCGAGCATGATCATCGTCGAAGGCCTGATCGAGATCGCCCGCCGCCTGGGCATCTGTGTCGTCGCCGAAGGCATCGAGACAGAGGTGCAGGCGAGCCAGCTCTGGACGATGGGCTGCAAGCTCGGCCAAGGCTTCGCCTTTGCCCGGGCAGCCAATCGCGAAGCGACGGCCGCGCTCCTGCGACTGCACGGGGCGGGGATCGAGGGCGCAACACCGCTTTACGCAGGGCGCGGCGTGGGGCTCGCCGACGCGAGCCGCGCCGTAGCGGCACAGCGCCGGGCCGCCGCAGGCTGAGCTCGCCGGCGCCGATCCGCTGCGCGACGTAAAGCCGAGATTCCGTAAAGACGGATTTCAGGATTTCAGGGCGCGAGCGCCGTCTGGGCGTAAGGCTGCGCTAGGCCCGGGCGACGCTGTATGTCGAACAGGTTGGCTAGTCTCCAGGCATAAGCAAGCCTGGCGATATACCGCCGAGGACGTCGGTTTCGTCAATCGAACAATTGAGCTTGCGCTGCCTTAGTCCTCGATCTTGTAGTATTTTGAGTTGGAGTTGGGGTGAGGGGGAAGCGCATGTCTGCGCTCAATACAAGAAGCAGTTCTATAATGGCAGCTCTCGAACAGTTCGAGGCTGCGGAAGCCAATCTCGTCAAGCTTGAGCGGCTTTGGGAAGAAATGGCCAATATGATTCCGACGGGAGTCGCGTTCGGTGAAAATGTCGAGTACGAGGACCGCTCACGCTCCTTCGATCTTCTTCTCGCTAGTCTTCCGAAAATTGATGGCTGGAAGCCTACGGCGACTCCACCCGATCTCGACGGTCTTGCGCAGAGCAGGCTGGATGCGATGGAAATCGACGAGCCGAGTGCGCACGTATCCGTCGAACGCTGGGTCGAGGAACCGGGACGTGAGCTGCGGGAGTACCGCTTCCGGTTCAACAATACGCGCAAGGCACTGATCCGTGACGCGCTCATTGGCTTGATCGACCAGATTGACGCGGACATTCGCGCGGTCCGAGCGAAGGTCACCCCGGAGGCCGAGCCCCGCGAGCAGCTCGACCGGGAAGTGTGGAGCGATATGCGCGAGCATATGAAGCAGATTGAGGTGCTGCTCGGCTCAACTGTGAAGAAGCCGGCGCGCTGGTCAGATATGATGCGGCACATGCACTTTGGGTGCGTTGGCGATCTCCACGACATCGAAGCGATGGATTGGCCAGAGGTGAAGAGCACCTTGCGCAAGGGTTTGTACGGCGTCAACGACGCGGTGCCGGTGCAGGTGGACGACCTGGCGGCGCTGGTCGCTGCGCGGCCGGCAGGACCGATCATGACCGCGCTTGCCTGGACCGAAATCGACGATCAGGCTTTCGAGCGTCTGATCTTCACGCTGATTAGCGATACTCCGGGTTATGAAAACCCAGAGTGGCTCATGCAGACGAGAGCGCCTGATAGAGGCCGCGATCTCTCGGTGACGCGAGTTATCCAGGATGAGCTGTCGGGCACGCTGCGCCTTCGAGTCGTCATCCAGTGCAAGCACTGGACGAGCCGTAGTGTGAGCCTTGCGGAGGTCTCATCTGCGAAGGAGCAGATGGCCCTTTGGAACAATCCACGCGTCGACGTGCTGATTATCGCGACCAGTGGCCGGTTTACTGCCGACGCTGTCACCTGGATTGAACACCACAACGCAACGGGCGCGTCGCCGCGCATCGAGATGTGGCCCGAAAGCCATCTCGAACGTCTGTTGGCTGCCCGACCTGCAATTATCGCGGAATTCGGGTTGCGGGGACATTGAGCAACGTGGTTCGAGGATCCGACGGCTAATGATCTTGCGCGTGACGCAGGAAAGCAGGGCGAACGGTGTTGGTCAGCATCTCTGACGCCCATGCGGCCAGGTCGGCATCTGTCGACCGGGTCAACATTCGCAGAGCTATGTCGAGGCGGGCCGTCAGATAAATGCTATCGATGTCCATCGCGGCCGCGACGAAGGTATCGCGATCCTCGCGAGGCTCGTTCGACAGATATCTCAGGATGGATTGCGTTACCGCCTCGACGACGCCGGCATTGTGACAGACGAACTGGCCCCCTTCGTCGGAGTCGTGGACCGGCACTGAGTCCATCAAGATGTCATTGCGCGGTTGCCGTAGGACGAAATCAGCGGTTCCTACGAGGAGAAGAGTTTCAGGATCGAGGCGGCGCTGGCTGCCATTTCCCTCGGCGACGAACCGGCAGGAGGCCAACTGCGAGAGGATCAGCCACGCATGGACATTCCCAATAGATTCGCCCTGATCGTTATCGCTCTCGACGGTATGATCTTCGCCGTTGATCGTCAGGATCGTTGAACCATCATCCTGCGGGCGGATGTCGATCGAACCGACACCCTCGACCCAGGTTGAGAGAAGCTGTCCGGCATGAGTGGCTTCCCGATCCGGCGTCGTGTTGGCCAGAGCATCGTAAAGAGCCAGCGGAACGCGGCCGTTGCCTGAGCTGAGGTCGAGAAACGCTTGGGCAGCGACGATGTCACCGAAGAGGAAATTGCTTGCCGCGCCGGCGAGCCATTCAGCGGCGTCGACGGGATCGGTTTCCACCAATTCTCGCAGCTCAATGGAAAGATGGCGCGCGAGTTCGCTCGCCAGAAGCTCGGGGAAGCCGATGGTCAATATTGGTACGTTGCCATCGGCAATCGAAGGGGTGAGGTAACCCTGCCGGAGAAGCCATTCTATGTCCGACGCCGGCAGGATGCCGTCCAGAGTTGCGCGCCGGACGAAGTATCGCCCCATGAGTTCGAGCGCCATGGCGTAAGGTTTGCTCTGATCCTGGGCGTCCGCGGCGATGGCCTGAGCGAGCCCGCCGTATCGGCGGCGCAGTTCGGGGTCGCCGAAGTTGGCGCGGGCCTGGGCGATGATTTCCAGTCCGGGCACTGCCGGGAATACGCCGACGCCCTCGCGCTCGATCCCCGACAGGCGTGTCGCCATAGCCTGGAGGAGCCAGGGACGGCGTAGATCGGGGCTGTGCTGCCCACCGTCCATGATGCCCATGTTCAGCTCAGCCAGAGCTTTGAGCGCAACGAAATACTCCGGCTCGGCAAGATCCTCGACTTCGACGATCGCAGCCCGACGGCCGATGGGTGACTCTCGGCGACCGTCTGCGCTCGTCAGCGCGCGCCGGGTGGCGTCCGTGTCCAGGCCAACAACGACGCGCAAAGCGGGACCGAACGTGTTCGACGTGAGGTCCTCGATCATCCGGACGTCATCGCGATCTTCGGGATCGAGACGGTCTATGGCAAGCACGAGAGCTGGTCCACCGGCGCGCGAAAGCTGGCGTACCCAGGCGCGTGCGGCTTCCGGATCGACGGGCCAGTCGAGCGTGTCGGTCAGCAGATCGGAAATCTTTCGAAAGACTTCGCTTGCTCCGCACTCGAGAAACAGACCGCCGGCCACTTGCGGGTCGATCAAGCGAACGAGCTGTTCGAGGATATTGGTCTTTCCGGCGAGAGGTGGTCCCGAGATCAGCACCAATCGGGAGGTCCGAAGCTTGTGGGCGAGTTGGCGGGTCGCAAGACGGAGGATCTTCAGCGGACCGAACGGGCGCAGAGGATGGTCTGGCGTGGCGGTCAACTCGTTGACGGCTCTTGCCGAAGCGGCGGCTACGGCGCTCGTCCAGACTTGCGGGTCTGAGCCCATCAGCGTCGCGATTGCGTCATCGCGGTCGCCTGCGGCCACTCTCGCCGCGGAGAGCATCAGGGCCTCAAAGGACTTCGCGTCCGGCGTTTCCCCCGTGTAGGGCTGACCCGAGAAGGTCTCTATGATCCGCGTTTCGTTGCCGTTGGTCACCACGACGAAGGGAGCCATGATTGGCAGCAGGCGTGCGTAGGAGATGCCCTGTTCACCGTCGTCCGTGGTCAACGCTACGCCGCGTTTTTTTAGTTCCAGTATGGCGAGCGGTTTGCTGTCGATGGTCAGCAAGATGTCCGCACGCCCACGCCTGATCCAGCTTTCACGCCCTTTGGCCGTGATCGTGGCATGTCCAAGACGGATGCTGAATTCGATCTGATGCTTGATCCCGGCGGCGCCAAGGCGCGGAAACGCAGCTTCAATCGCGGCGGAGATCGCGGTCTCTAGATCGTACTCTGTCTGGTCTTTAGATACTTTACCGGTCATGCGACCTCCGAGTTCCATGCCGCGCGCTGTCCGAGGCGTTCGTGCTCGGCGACCGTGGGCTGTAGAAGCGATTAGTCGTCGTCGTCATTTCCGACCCAGACAATCTCTCCACTGGTGAGGTAGACAACAGCCCCCCGATTGGCATGAGTTGCAGACAAATAGTCGCGTAGCTGTTGCGCGTGCGCCTTGCGAACGGCGAGTGTCGGGTTGACATCCGATTTCCAATCGATCGCGGCGTCTACACCTTGGTCGCTGATGGCCAAAGCATCGGCGCGACCGGCGACAAGAACGTCCCCGTCCGTCCCCCAGACCGGAATCTCTGGTCTGAGATGAGGCCGCAGCTCCGCAATTTCGGGCAAAGCAAGCGTCCGAATTGCAGCCGCCCCCATTTCGTTGGGATCGGGCCGCGCTCGATCATCTTCTGTGCCAGGCGTTAGCTGATCGAGCAGGTAGTCGGCGCGTGCGACGCTCGCCGACAGTTCATCCGCGAGCTCGCCGGTCAGGAGTTCCTCCATAAGCTTATGCAGGATGACCCCACGCCGAGCGCCAGCGCCGGCAATTTCGAAACGCTCCGCTTGGCTCTCCAAGGTGATCACGCCATCAAGAGAATCGCCAAGACGATCAGCGTCATGTTCGCTCGGTCTGCGCCAGACAAGAGGCGGCGAGCTGTCCTCGACGAAACGCTGTTCCGTCGCAAAAATTTCAGCGGATTGCTCATTCGGCTGCGAGGCGCCAGAGCGGCCTGCCACCGGCGTGAAGGAGGAAAGATCGAGTTCTGGGACCTCAAGTTGACGAAGATCGACGGAGCTGAACCACGAATCCTTTGACGCTTGGGGGATAAGGGGAAGGATCAAAATGTTTCGCGCTCGTGTGCTCGCCACGTACCAAATTCGCTCGCGCTGATTGGCGTCTTCGAGGCTTTCCGCCGCGCGTGCGGCTGCCAGCTCCGGGGGCGCGACGCCACCGATCATCCAATGCAGGCTGTTGTCGGATTGCCTGTGAACGAACTGGTCCGGCCGATAGAGTTCGGTCGTCGAATTGATCGGGATGACGACCGGCCATTCCAACCCCTTTGCACTGTGGATCGTGACAATCTCGACCGCATGCTCGGCGGCGTCGATGCGACCCTCCGGTGCTCTGGCCTTGCGCTCCCAGTCAGATTGAAGATCGCGAACGAAAGCGCGTAAGCCTGCAACTCCGTAGCTGCGAGCTTTCTCGATCAGCGCATCCAGGTTGGCGAGGGCTCGCGCGTTCCGGTTGCCATGGCGCGCCGCGATGATGACGCGGGCGTTCAGGCGCTCGATGGCCTCCGCGAGGAGCAAGCTTGGGGTGACAACGGCCGCTTTGCGCCGCAGGCTCTGCAGCAGCATGAGAACGTCCTTTGCCAACGGATGCCTCACCAAGTCGGGGTCTGTGCGCACCGTGAAGAAGGTTTGACCCGTCCCATCCGCGGAGAGGGCGGCGGTAATGTCGAGCAGCTCCTGTTCGCTGAGCCCAACCAGCGGTCCACGCATGAAGGCGCCGAAGGCGAACGTATCCGAGGAATCTGCCAGCACCCTCACGAGTGCCAGTACATCCTGCGTTTCCTGTCGTCGCATCAAGGTCTGGCCGGCTTGCGATGAAACCGCGAGGCCTCGCTGTTCGAGGGCTCGTTCATAACGCCAGAGTTCCGTATGACCGGGTGATAGAAGCGCGATGTCGCCGGCCGTCAGGGGCGTGTGCGTGTTGTCGGCCCGCAGAATCGGCAGGTTTCCGACTAATGCTGCGCAGATATCGGCGACCCTTTCCGCTTCGGCCTCCCGAAACATCTCCGCGTAAATTCGCTCGGCGGCAGGGATTTCGATCGTAGAACGTACCACGCTTGGTAGGGGCTGCGACACGTCGGACAGTGTTGGGGCAAGAGCGACATATCGGGGCTGAGAAGGCTTCGCAAAAATCGGCTCGAAGCATGCATTGACGTGATGGATGATCGGGCTAAGCGATCGGAAATTCGCCGTGACCTCGATAACTGCTCCGCCATCCTGACCTTGGATCAGCCTGCTGCAAAGCTCGTAAGCTTCGATATCGGCACCGCGAAAGCGATAGATCGCCTGCTTCGGATCGCCGACGAGGAAAAGCGCTCCAGCGCGCAGCCGCGCGGTCTCCCAATGCGTTGGGCGTTCGGCGACAGCAGCAATCGAGAACAGAATCTCACTTTGAAGGCGGTCGGTGTCCTGGAACTCGTCGACCAGAATATACCTATAGCGCCGCCCAACTGCCTGTCGCACGTCTTCGTGTGAGCGCACAAGCGACTGAACGTGAACTATCAGGTCGTCGAAATCCAAAATCGCCGCGGCGCGTTTGCGGGCGCGATAGCTCTCCAGCAGTTGGTCAAGCGAGCTTGATAGCGAACAGACGAGAGTGCTCGCGATGTGGCCAATGAGCTGGCTCCACGTGTCGGTGACCGCCTCGAACAGCGCCCGTCCTGAAACGTCGCCAATATCATTCTTGTGAGCGCCAAAACCGCGGGCGGCCTCGTCATACGTCTTGAGCTGCAATCCCTTCCGTCCAAACAACCGGCACGATCCTGGATCGCAGAGATGCCACAACGAGCGAAAATCCGGATCGCCGGCGAAGCAGCCTTGGTAGCGTGTCGCCAGCCTCCCGAGTTCCTGTGCGATTTCTCGCGCCCATGCCTCGTCCCCGACGCTTGCTGTCCATCGCTCGAAGTCGTCGACAGCCTGGACGAAGTCGATGTCGGGTCGCAGATCTCGGGGCGGAGCGATCGGCCCAGCATCGGGGTGCTTGCGCCTCAGGAATGCAAGTTCACGGACGAGGTCGACCACCTGCAGCGGAATTTGCTCCGCCAAGACAACGATCGGATCGTCCCCTGTGGCGTCAGTCGCGAGCCGGCGTGAGAACCACGCTGATAATTCTGCCATGAACAAATTGTCGGCGACGATCGCGTCGGCGACGCGAGCGCCAGGATCAAGGCCTGCCTGGACGCCATGGCTGCGAATGATCGCCTGACAAAACCCGTGGATGGTTGTGGCAGTCAACTCGTCGAGTTGCGTGGATGCGGCAATGAGCGCGTTTCGCTGCTGGTCGGACAGCCCCTGCGGAATGACCGCCTTTAGGAAGGCCGGAACCACGCCCATCAGCAGGAGGTCGACGGTCTCTCTAATTCGCGCGGCAAGTTGGCTTGCCGCTAACTCGGTAAAGGTGATCGCGGCGATCTCTTCGGGGTGGTGCCCTGCGGCGAGCATCATCGCCACGCGCCCGGCCATAAGCGACGTCTTCCCAGTTCCCGCAGCCGCTTCCACCAGCAGGATCGACGAGAAGTCTGTCATTGCCCGACTACGGTTGTCCTGATCGACGAGCGTCATGTCGCGGCGCTCCAGAGCTTGTTGAGTTGCTGGTTGGCTGCGCGGAATTCCGAGGCCTTGCGACGGAGATAGCTTTCGCGATCCGCTGGGAGCGCAAGACGCATGTCGTCATAGAAGACGTCTTTCTCCCACCGTGGCGCAAGCCGTCCGCTGCGCAGGATTGTCGTTGCTGCCGACAGGTAGCCAATTGCGTGCGTGATTGCGTCGTCGAGTTCGTCTCCCTTGAGCTCGAACGTTGCCGGGTCATCTGCCAAATAAACCAGACGTGCGACCACTGTTCTCACCTCAGGCAGTAGGGCCCGCACGGCAATTGCGTAAAGCACGCGCTGCAGCTCGCGCCCTTGTCCAAGGGTGATGCGTTGAGCTTTCGGAGGCGGCTTGATGCTCTTGTAATCTGTGATCCTCGCGGCGTCGCCAGTCGCTCGAATATCTAATCGGTCCATCCGGCCACCGAAGATCAAGTCGGTCGGCTCGATCGGAACGGCCGACATTGCGTTCCACGGCGCTTGTTCCGATACCAAATCAATTTGGCCGAATGGCACTTCGGTCCAGCTTCGCGTGTCGGATCGTACCAAATCGTCGGAGGCAAGGCCTTTCGCCGTCCTGCGCGCCGCTTCCTTCACCGTGTGACGCCAAAGGATCGGCGGCGGAACCGATCGTTGCAATGGCCATGAGGTAAGGACGGCCGCTGAAGCGCCTTCGATTGCTGCCTCGATTTCGTTGGCGCTTGCGCGCGCAAATCCCGGCGCGGGCTCAAGCGCTGAGATCGCACCGCTGATCAACTCGTGTACCAGTTCGCCAAACGACGTCGGATCGAGCTCCAACGGTTCGGGCTCTTGACGAGCCGAGCGCCAGCCCAATGCATATCGCCAAACGAATCCGAGCGGGTCACGCAGCAAGCGCTGCAATGAGGTCGTCGACTGGACCCGCACAAGGGCGGCCTCGATCGCTGGGTGATTGGCGTCCGACAATCCGTCATGTGCGGTGAGATCCGCACGCCACTGCCAGTTTCGCCAGCAGAGTTGAGCCTGCCGCACATGGGCGAGCTGTCCGGCGTCGCGGGCGCGCGCCAACAACCGGTCGGCTTCGCTGAAGGCGTGTTCTGGCACGCGGTCGCGTTTGTGAGCGACCGTGTCTCCGGGCCATAAGGTGCTTGGCGATAGCTGACTGCCTCTGGCGTTTCGTTGAGCACGCGACATGACCAGTTGCTCGCGTGTTTGTGCCCTTATGATCTCGAAATGAAGGCGGTCTCGCTCGGCGGTGCTGACCGGATGCAGCTTGCGGCGCTCGAGCAGATGATTCGGGATGAGGGGATCGTCATTGTCCGATCGTGGCCAGGATCGGCTGGTGAAGCCAAGCAGACGTGTGAACGGTCGCGGACACGACACCAACTGCGATGCCGGACACCAGACAACGCTATTGGCAGGTTCGCGTTGATCCGCGACCCGCAATGATTGGAGTGACAGTGCAATTGCATGCGGCGGGGCGCTTCGCAGTGCCTCTTCCCACATCGTCAGGCTCGCGCCGCTCAACAGCTGCATGCCGGCTTCGCCTCCAGCCTCTGGTCCGCGGGCGAGGAGATCGAGGACCGGCAGAAGAGTTTGCTCGGCACGCTCGGCCGTAGCCCGCTGTGGCTTGGCCGCGGTGAACGCTTCGCGCCATTGATCAAGTGTCCGTAGCGCTGCCCCTCTCGGAATGCCGGCGAACCAATCTTCGGGAAGTGAGCTGGCGAACGGCCGCGACGGAAGGCGCCGGAGTAGCCGCCAGATGCGTTCCTGGCTGAGACCATTGCCTAGGATATCCGCGAGGGCAGCGCAGGTCTGACCGTCCGCTGTGCTCAACGCCGGCACGCCATGTGAAAAATGGACCGGCAGTGCCGCACTTCTCGCGTAGGCAAGAAAGTGATCGTCCCAGTCTTGCGTCGAGGTCGCGGCGATTGCGATGTCCTGTGCCTTGACCTGGCCCGTCGATAGCAGTCGCCTAGCCCATCTCAGCGCCTCCACGACCTCTGATTTCGGATCTGCGCTCGCTTCGGCGGAAATATGTGTAGGTCCAGGGGCTGCGCTCTTGCGGATGGCGCCGCCGAACCAAGCCTGCTCAACACCGTCCGGCATATCCCAGGACAGCTCGGTCACGCGTGTGATTGCATTGAGAAGGGGACGCCAAACCGGATCAACCTCGATGATGCCGGCAAGTGTGACGGTGCCCAGAAGAGTGCGACTGTAGTCAGCGCGTTTGACGGCGGCGTCGCGAAGGTCGCGGGGCAGCAGATGGGTTGCTGGTAGGCTCTCGCGGATTCGCGCTTCAATCAGAGCAAGGTCGTGGAATCGCTCGGCTTCGTGGGCGAGCGAGGCCAAATCCAAGTCCGCCCGCCAGACCGAATCGAGCGATTGAAGGACCGCCCGTGGCATGCCTGGCAAACCTGCAATACCGGCAATATCCTGAAAGCCGCCTGCGGCAAGGGCTGCCTGAATCGCCGGGTAAAGCACATCGGTCCCCGCGGGCGTCGTAAGCCCGCCGGCAAGGCGACCGGCGAGAAGGGGAAGCGTCAGGATTTCGCGGCCGATGGCACCGCTGATGGCGGCTGCCGCGCGCGCACTGCGTAAAGCGAGCAAACCGTCGACGATATGGGTGGAGCGCGTGATCATTTGCTTACGTTACGCTATATTCGATCGAGTCTCGATGATTGCTCAGGCTCTCGATCTGCCGAATTGTTAGGCTAATAAAGACACACAAGCCTGGGGGGTGTGATGCGTCTAAGCAAGTTGAGCATAAGAAACTTCAGAAACTTTCAATCTATCGATATTCCGCTATCTGGCAATGTCGTGTTGCTCGGGCAGAATAGAGTCGGAAAAAGCAATCTTCTGTTTGCAATCCAGCTCATACTCGATCCGACCCTCCCTGACTCGGCCAGGCAGCTGAAGCTGACCGACTTCTGGGATGGAGGGCCGGCCGATTTCAGCGTGCCGATCGAGGTACATCTAGAGCTTTCCGATTTCGCGACGGATATGGCCCTGACCGCGATCCTGACCGATTTCCGCGCCGCGCACGATCCAACGATCGCGCAACTCAGCTACGTCTTCCGCAAGAAGCCCGAGGTTACCGGTGCTCCACAATCTAGTGCCGATTGTGAATTTATCGTTTTCGGAGGCGGCGATGAAACCCGCTCGCTTCCCAGTAGGGTCCGGCGCCGCATCGCGATCGAATTGCTTGACGCTTTGCGAGATGCTGAAGGGCAGTTGGGGAACTGGCGTAGTTCGCCATTGCGCCCACTGCTGGAGGATGCCGTTTCCGCGATCAGCCGCACGGATATCGACGCTGTGGCTGCCGAGCTCGACAAGGCGACCAAGACGCTCGAAACGTTTCCGACGATCAAGACGCTGGAAAATGAGTTGAGGTCGGGCATCCTCCATCTTTCCGGAAAAGCGCATGACATCGACGCTCGCTTGAGATTCGCGCCGACCGACCCGCTGCGCCTGTTTAGGGCGATTGCGATGTTCATCGACAACGGGAAGCGTGGCATTGGGGATGCCAGTCTTGGATCGGCCAACGTGGCGCTGCTCGCTCTGAAGCTCGCGGAGTTTTCATGGCGCCGCAAGAAGAACGAACGAAACTTCTCGCTTCTGTGTATCGAGGAGCCCGAGGCGCATCTTCACCCGCAGCTGCAGCGATCTGTCTTTAAGAAGCTGCTGGGCAGTGTCGACGCCTCGCAGGCGATGATCGTCACCAGCCATTCGCCGACTTTGGCCGCCGTCACCCCGTTGCGCTCAATCGTTCAGTTGAAGAGGCAGGGTGGGGCGACGCAGGCGTTCTCGCTGGCGAACTTGCCGGTAACTTCGGACGAGATCGACGATCTTGAAACTTACCTCAACGCGACGCGCGCGGAGCTGCTGTTCGCCCGAGGCGCCATTTTCATCGAGGGCGACGCAGAGGAGGCGCTCTTGCCCATCTTCGCCTCATCACTCGGTCATTCGTTCGACGAGCTTGGGATCTCGGTCTGCAACGTCGGCGGGGTCAACTTCCGCCCCTATGTAAAGCTCGCTGAAGCACTGAAGCTTCCTTACAGTGTGATCACCGATTGGGATCCTCTCGACGGAACGAAGCCTCCTCTGGGAAAAAAGCGGACGCTGGATCTCTGGCAGGACATGCTTGCGGTTCGCGGCCAACCTCTCCTTACACCTGCGCAGCTGGCAACATGGGAGCCGATGGACCACGCGGCGTTCAGCGCGAGCGCAGCAAAATCCGGCATCTTTCTCAACGATCAGACTTTCGAAGTGTCCGTCGCCAATACACCCGACCTGCTGAAACCGTTGCTCGATATCCTGGGCGAGCAGGACTTCGGCTCCGTGCGCAGTCGGCGCATCGCCGCTTGGCGAGCTGGTACGGCAGTCGATGCCGCACAATTGCTCGCAATGATCGCAGATATTGGCAAGGGCAGGCTCGGCGCACGCCTTTCGAAGAAAGCCGTTGGTCTCAAGCCGCCTACTTATATCGAAAGCGCAATCAACGCGGTCGTTGGACTGATTGCTCATGTCTAGTGATCGCGCGCTTCGTCAGGCCCTGGCTGAGCTCCAGGCGAACCCGGAACAGTCGGCCGCGGTCGTTGAAACCGGGCATTGTATCGTGCTGGCTGGGCCTGGAAGCGGGAAGACCAAAACCCTGACGACAGCTATGGCGCGGGTTTTGGCGCAAGACGTGGTCGAACCGCGAGGCGTTGCCTGTATCACCTACAATAACGAGTGTGCGATCGAACTCGAAACTCGTCTTGCGCGCCTCGGCGTGACTCCTGGAGATCGCGCCTTCATCGGGACGGTGCACGGCTTTGCGCTGAGCCAGGTGATCGGTCCTTATGTCCGCTGCGTGCCCACGGGCCTTCCTCCGAATTTCAGGGTCGCGACGCGATTGGAAGCGAGGGCGGCCGTGGAGGTGGCATACCGGAACTCCATCAACGGCGCCGACGATCCCCACCGGCGGTGGGAGTTCGCGTCCGAGAAGCGCAAGCGCGACGTCGATCGCTCGCGGCCCGAGTGGCGTGGGCGCAATCCTGAACTGGCGACTTTCATCGAGGCTTATGAGGCGGAGCTGCGCCGACAGGGCTTGCTTGATTTCGAGGATATGCCGCTTCTCGCCTATCGCATGATCAAGGAGCATCGTTGGATCCGTGAGGCGCTCCGCGCACGGTTTCCGATGCTGTTTGTGGACGAATATCAGGATCTCGGCCATGCATTGCATGAACTCGTCCTGCTCTTGTGTTTTGAGGGGGGAATCCGGCTTTTCGCCGTTGGCGATGCCGACCAGTCAATCTATGCCTTTGCCGGTGCCAATCCTGACCTGCTCGAAAGCCTGACGCGGCGCGCCGATGTGCGGACCATCAGGCTACGCTTCAACTATCGTTCGGGCGGAAAGATCATTCGCGCTTCTTTGGGCGCGCTTGGCGAAGAGCGCGATTACCGCGGTGTCGACGGGGCCCCCGAAGGGGATCTGAGCTTTTGGCACGTCCCATATGGCCATGACTCGCAAGCCCAAGCTATTGCCGTCACGATCATCCCAAAGCTCGTCGAACAGGGGTTTGAGCTCGGGCAAATCGCGGTTCTTTATCGAGCGGCTTGGCTCGGCGACAAGGTCGCGAGTGCGCTGAAAGAAGCCAATATTCCGTTTGTCCGAACAGACACCAACGCCCTCGTCAGAAGAAACTCGCGCCTCGCGCGATTCATTGAGGATTGTGCCCGCTGGGTGACTGGGGGATGGAGAGAGGCTGATCCACCTTATGCGCGGCTTCTGTCGCAGGCTATTGCACTCGTATTCGGGCGGCATGCCAGCGAACGCGAGCATCAGGATTTGTCCGCGCAGCTTATGACTTTCCTCAATGCCTCGATCGGGAGGCAGGAGACAACGCATACATGGCTGGAGCGCTTCCAACGAGAAATCATCACGCCTTGGCGCGATGTCACCCGAAATTCGGAAGTCGAATGGCACGTCTGCGACGAAATGATCACCAACACAGATTCGACACGAGATCTCGATCTTTCGCTCGCTCACTTCGCGGGGCGTGTCGAAGGTGCGGGACGCGTAAATCTCAGCACCCTGCATAGCGCCAAGGGCAGGGAGTTCGACGCCGTCATCATGTATGGCGTCAACGCCAGCGACATCCCGAGCGAACGCGACAGCCGCACTCCGGCCGGGCTTCGCGAAGCGAGGCGGCTGTTCTACGTCGGTGTGACACGGCCAAAGAAGCACCTCAGCCTAGTGTATCAAGAGCACCACCATTCGCCATGGGTCCTTGAACTCTACCAGAGAAGCCAGCGTGACTAGTAACGCCGCACAGGATGGGCCACGCACCGAAAAGAGAGGGAAAGTGAAGAAATATCATATTGATCTCAGCGAGAGCGAAGCCGAGCTTCTTCAAAGGATCGATCTTCGCGTTTCGCACCGCGATCATACTGATGGGCATGCGGCCTACAACGCCAACAAAGAGCCCATCCTGGCGCTCTTGGCTTCTTTGAGCGAGCGCAAGGCGGTGCCGCTACAAAGGCTAAACTACTGGAATGATCCTCGGTACAATTTTGGTCGGATCAAGGCTTCTCGCAAAGGACTATTCGAGCGCAACGGGTGCACGGGAACCGAGATTTATACGCACCCTCATTTTATTCCGTACCTGAGATATTTCTTGTTCGGTCCTGAACTTCCCGATGACGTCATCGCGAAATTCGAGGTAAAGGTCGGTAATCCAGAATGGGTGACATCGAGCGATGTCGTGCCAATCGGGAAATTTGCTAGGGATCTGACAAGGCAGCATCACCTCGATGTGTCCGACGCGCCAGAGGAGTTCTTCAAGCTATGCCTTGATATAGGCCTAAGCCTCAGCATCGCAGAGAGCGTCATGCGGTCGGTGCGACAGATTCGCTAAGAGTTACGCCCTGCTCGCGCCGCCGGCGATCTCGTGGAGCGCGCCGAGTGTCAGGCCACCGCCCCGAAAGCCCGAGGCGATATCGGTGATCCCGGAACGGAAGCAGCGATTTCACGGGTCGGTTTCTGCTTTCTATCTTTTCGATTTGAGCGCGCAACGATTCGGTGGCGGGCTCGGGCCGCACGCTCGTAATTCACCTTCTGAGGGTCATGTTCTCCATTTGGTCTAATTTTGAGACCTGGAGTCAAAGGAGATTCGGGGAACAGTACGACGACGGGGATGGGCCAAGCTGCTGATGCGATGACGCTCTGACGGCGGCCCCTCCGTAGTCGGCATTTGGGAATTATGCGGAAAACAGGCATTTTGGCTCCGGTAGTAGAGCGCGATACTTGCACGCCAGCTTGAACATCCCAATATTGAACGAACGGCGAACATCAGGGGGCAGTGCCCCATTTGGGGGGCAAATGCCAGTTCCGCAGGCGCGCTTTACTGAACTGCTCGCAGATATCGAGCCAAGCCCGACCACGAAGTCCCAGGCGTCCGGCGGTCACACTGGAATTCGGGATCACCTCCGAAAGCAAGAAAAGTTCAAGGACAGGTACGTCTCGAGCTTCCTGTCGGGTAGTTATGCGCGGAGCACGTCAATCCGACCGCGGACATCGGCCGACGGTGAGGAGCGGCCGGACGTCGACATCATCATCGTTACGAACTTTGAGACCAGCGACCATCCCGATGACGTGCTGAAGGAGGTCTGCCGCGCGCTCGAAGATGGTGACGATGGCTACCCAGTGGAGCGGATCAATAAGCGCTCCGTGCGGGTCGAGACCTGGCAGGCGGATATGGACATTGTTCCGGTCGTGCAGACTTGGAATGGATTCATGATTCCGGACCGCGACAATGGCACCTGGAAATTCACCAACCCACCGGTTCATACGTCGTGGAGCGCGAAGCAGAATGAGAGGTTTGACGGTCGCTTCAAGCCGCTTGTGAAGCTGTTGAAGTGGTGGCGCCGCATAAACCCCAGTGGCCGGCGTCCGAAGGGCTTTGTGCTCGAAGTGCTCGCTTCGGTTCATGCGCCGACGGCGGAAACGCACTACGGCGAGGCGTTCGCACAGCTCCTCAAGAATATCTATGATGCGTACGGGTTTCTTGCCTCGTTGGACCAGAAACCATTCATCGCGGATCCTGCCGATCAGTCGAACGACATTCTCGGCAAGGTGACCGTCGCGCAGTGGAAGGATTTCATTGAGAAGGTCCGTGTCTACGCTGACATTGCGCGTCGGGCGCAGGACGCAGGGGACATGGAGGAGGCGACGCGCCAATGGAGGCGCGTCTTCGGCGAACGATTTAAGGTGACCGCGAACGTGGCGAAGGCGGCATCTTACGGTGGCTTCGCCGCAGCAGCTCCTGTGGCTGCTGGCTACACATTCCCCAATGCGATGGCAGCGCCTGCCAACAAACCGCGTGGCTTCGCTTGAAGTTCTGGTGGCTGACTGACTCACCGAGGCTGGCAGCCGAAAAAGCTGCGATCGAGGCGCTTGCGCGTGACGAGAGCTGGTTTGAGCTCGAGCGCTGGCGATTCCACGAAGGCAGACTGAGCGCGGAAGGCGTTCTTGTCGCGCACGGGCACCGCTATCCGGTCCGTCTGGCCTATCCGGATCAATATCCGGAGGTTCCGGCTTGGGTCGAACCGCAAGGCGAGATTCGCTGGACAACTCATCAGTACGGCAAGGGGACACTCTGCCTGGAGCTGCGGCCCGACAACTGGAGCCCCGGCGCGACTGGCGTCGATGTTCTCCGCAGCGCGCACAACCTTCTCATGCTCGAGAACCCTCTCGGAGAGGGTGAGCAGCGGGCGCCCTCGGCGCACGATGTCGGCGAATTGCAGGCCTACGATTGGGGCGCCAACCCCATTCTGATCGGCTCGGGCTGCGCGGCGAGAATCCGGGCGGGCACCGCGAATGACCTTAGCGCGCTGCGGTGGATGGCCAACGACGATGTGTGGCCGATCATGATTCATGACGATGAGGACCGACGGTTGTCCCGACGGCCGCCGGGGGCTGACCTCAACAGATGGCGTTTCGAGGTGCCGGTATATCTATCCGACGCGCCACCCCCGCTGGCGGGGGCGCTCGATCGAACAGAGTTGGTTCAAGCCGCCGCCTTCGATCCGGAGACGGCGGCGGTGGTTGAGGTGTCCACCGCCGGCGTCGTCATCTTTAAGGGGGCAGAGCTTGAAGTAGTTCATCTCATCGCCGACGGGGGGACCCATCGTCGCCGCGTCTTTGTCCTGCCTGATGAAGACGGTACGCGGTCGGCGCGGCCAGCGGAGGCCGCGGTCAAGCGCGTTACGATTGTCGGTGCCGGTTCGGCTGGATCCAAGATTGCCGAGGCGATATTGCGCTCGGGTGTCCATCGCCTGACCTTGGTGGACGGCGACGTGCTGTTGCCTGGAAATCTGGAGCGCCATGCGCTTGATTGGCATGACATCGGATTCCGCAAGGTCCACGGGCTGAAACGAAGACTTCTCGGGATCGCGCCAGGCGCAGACGTTAGGACGATCGACGTCAATTTGAATTGGCAGCGGTCGGCGAAGACTCATGCATGGCAGGTCGAGGCAGTCGCAGAGGGGGACGTCATCGTCGATGCGACAGGCGATCCAGCGACCGCGCTGTTTCTGGCGGCGATAGCGGAGGCGAATGACCGGGTGTTCGTGTCGGTCGAGGTTTTCGAAGGCGGCATCGGTGCCCTGATTGCAACCTGCGTGCCGAGCCGTGATCCGCCATTCGTCGAGGGCCGGGCAACGTTTTTGTCCTGGTGCGATGTTCAGGGCGTCAAACCGCCAGAGGCCGGTCCGCGGCGCTATGAAATGCTTGCGGAGGATGGGACACCCGTGGCTGCCGATGATGCCGCCGTCACGACGACTGCCGGCCACGCGGCGCGCGTGATCCTCGACACCCTCGACGGCAGTCCGCCGTCGCCCGATTCAGCTTGGCTGCTGCTGGGATACCGATCGGCGTGGTTGTTCGACGGGCATGGCCACACGATCCGCCTGAATGTGGGCGAACGCGGGGAGCGCGTTCCGGCCGCTGACGATCCGGAGGCTCGGTCGTTCGCGCTGAAGCTGTTCAAGGAGTGGCTTGGTGAAGATAGCGCTGGCGGCTGATCAGACCGGGTCGCTTATCGCGGCTCTTAAGCACGCGGGCGTCAAGGAAATCGGCGGTCAGTTGTTCGGTGAACAGCTCGCACCGTCGGACTTTCGTGTGACGGAGCTGACTGTGCAGTCTCGGCCTGGCACGTTCGCCCGTTTTATTGTCGACTTGCTGCAGGCAGCAAGAGATGCAGTTCGTTTTTTCGATCGAACAGAACATCGATATATGAGGTACAATTATATTGGCGAGTGGCACAGTCATCCGAGCTTTGCGGTGCAGCCGAGTTGTACGGATGTCGCGACGATGCGGGACCTCGTTCGGGACTCGCAGTTTGTCGGCACCTTTGCCGTTTTAATGATCGTCCGGCTCGATACGGAGACGCTGACGGCTGGTGCGTGGGTGTTTGATCCGCAAGGAGGCGAGCGCACGGTTTCGCTGGAGATTGAACTTGAGCAGCAATGAGAATGCACCGGCGCTGACCGATGCGCGGGGGATGGGCGGCGTCATTGCCCAGGATGGGTTCGATTATCAGCTTTGGGACGGCCTTGCGCGACTACCGGCCTGGCTGGCGAACCCCGCCTTCGAGCAGATCATTTTTGAAGGTCTGGAAGACTTGGAGGCCCGATTCTTCGCTCCCCATGCGCCAAGAGAGCGGTTGCTCGAGCGATTCCAGGCGAAAGCCGGTTCGTTGGCGCCAGCAGATGTGCGTGAGGTCTTTGAGACGTTCTCGCAATTCGAAACCGCCTTCCCGCACGCGGCGCGTGTTCACACGTTGGTAACGCCGCGACTGCCACCTACCATCGCCTGGCTCGCACGGGATCCAAGCCGGGTCCGCAAGGCGCGTCCGTTCTACGCGCCGTTTGCCGACATGATGGCGGCAAGCGACGCCGAACTGCGAAGGCGGCTCGTTGAGACCTATGGCGCTTCGTTGGGGGCGTTCATCGCCGAGTCGGTCGAGGTTAGCGAGCGCAATCTGCCGGATCGCGATGCTGCACTGGCGACCTTCGGAGTTGAGCTGGACCGGACTTATCCTTCGCTCGAGGCGCCACAGAAAAAGGTCGCCGAGGTGTTCGAAGCGCTGAGCGGATTAGCGCGGCGATCGATCGGCTTGCCACTCGGGCGAGCGGTCTTACTCCAGACGATCGAAGAGGGTTTGGGCAGACGGCTCCCGCTCCCGCAAAGCTTCCCGCTGCACATTCGATCGGATCGAAACGAGGCGAACGAGCGTAGCCTGGAAATCGACGCCAGTGGGTTTTCTGGCCGGGAAGGAAAGTTTCCACCTGCCGTGCAATGGGCGGCTGATCTCGTTGCGCCGCTGGATCGCACGGCGCGTTGGCTTCGTAGCCATGCGGAGCCGCGGATCGCGCTCAGTGGATCCTATCGTCTGGCAACTGCGATCGTCATCGGCTGGTC
>ERZ500994.92-NODE-92-length-28474-cov-12.998839_pt1 | contig 28474 bp, 26 predicted proteins | sample MGYA00248878_ERZ500994 | MGnify/ENA primary metagenome ERZ500994 (study PRJEB25958, sample SAMN03398533) | human skin metagenome | study: EMG produced TPA metagenomics assembly of the Human Skin Microbiome Metagenome (human skin metagenome) data set. | reverse complement strand
CTTGACGAATGCGATGCCGTACTCGTGCACGAGCCGCACCATCGCGTCGCGCACGTGCGCGAACGCGCCGTCGTGGGTGAGATCGAGCACTTGTTGCCGACGGATGCCGACAGGATGATGAACAAGACGCCCTCGCAAACGCAGTTTCCGCTGGTGCTGGTGCCGCTTCTGATGCTGCCGGTGCTGGTGGGTGCGGTCTGGCTGGTGATCCAGCCGGGGCGGCCCGCGCCGGGACTGCTGGTGATCGTGGGGGCGGTTGCGACGGCGTGCTATCTTCTTGGCGGGATCGCCGCGGGGTCGCGGCTGATGCAGGAACTGCGGCTCGGGCGCGATCTTCGCGCGGCAAGGCGCGCGCTGGCGGCGTCGCCACGGCCCGGCTGGGCCGTCGATCCGTCCGGCAGGATCCTGGCCCAAAACCCGGCGGGCGCGTTGCATCACGACCTTGTCGGCCACCAGGCATCCGAACTGCTGGGGCGGTTCCGTGCCAACCCGGACGCGCAGCTTCGTCTGGCGCTGTCGCGCCGGGGCGGAACCCTGCCGCTGACCATTCCGCTTCAACCGGTGGGCCGGGTCGAGGTGACGCGCCGTCCCGGATCGCAGGTCCAGCTTTGGACGCTAGACACCGGCGCGGACGCGAGCCGCGACACCGCATCGGCCACGACCGCGGCCGAGGGCTGCGCCGCCCGCAATGAGCGGGTCCTGGCGACCGACCTTCCCGTGGCGCTGCTGTGGCTCGACGCCGACGGCGCGATCGTGGATGCGAATGAACGGGCCCGCGCGCTGCTGGGCGACGCCTCGGCCGGTCGTGCGTTGGGAGAGATCATCGAGGGGCCGGGCCGCCCGATCCGCGACTGGATCTCGGATGTGGCGCAGGGTCGCGCGGCGCCCCGGGGCGAGGTTCTGCGGTTCATCGGCGACGAATCCGAAAAGTTCCTTCAGGTCGTGCTGTCCCCCTCCCGGCTGGGCGAGGCGGGGGCGGGCGTCGTGGCCGTCCTGACCGACGCCAGCGCCATGAAGACGCTCGAGGAAAAGTTCGTCCAAAGCCAGAAGATGCAGGCGATCGGCCAGCTGGCGGGCGGCATCGCCCACGACTTCAACAACCTGCTGACCGCGATCACCGGCCATTGCGACCTGTTGATGCTGCGGCGCGACAAGGCCGACCCCGAATACGCCGACCTCTACCAGATCGAGCAGAACGCGAACCGCGCGGCCGCGCTGGTCAAGCAGCTGCTCGCCTTCTCGCGCAAGCAGACCCTGAACCCCGAGGTGGTGGACCTGCGCGACACGCTGTCGGACCTGACCCATCTTCTGAACCGGCTGGTGGGGGAACGGGTCCGGCTGACCTTTACCCACGATCCCGGCCTGATGGCGATCCGGGCCGACCGGCGGCAGCTGGAACAGGTGTTGATGAACCTGGTCGTGAACGCGCGCGACGCCATGCCCGACGGCGGCGAGATCGCGATCCGAACCGACAACGTGCGCCTGGCCGAAGGCGTGCCGCGCGACCGCGTGACCCTGCCGCGCGGCGCCTATGTCCGCGTGACTGTGGCCGACCAAGGCTGCGGCATCCCTGCCGACAAGATGGGCAAGATCTTCGAGCCGTTCTTCACCACCAAGCGCCAGGGCGAGGGGACCGGCCTTGGCCTGTCGACCGCTTACGGCATCGTCAAGCAGACCGGCGGCTTCATCTTTTGCGACAGCACCGTGGGGCAGGGGACCACGTTCGAACTGTTCTTCCCCGTCCATCGGCAGACGTCCGAACCGCCCGCCCCGGCCCCCGCCGCCCCGGTGCCCGCCCCGGCGGTGACCGGCACCCCGACCGGCACGATCCTGCTGGTCGAGGACGAGGCCCCGGTTCGCGCCTTCGCCGTCCGCGCGCTGCGCCTGCGCGGCCTTGAGGTGCTGGAAGCCGACAACGCGGAATCCGCGCTGGCCATTCTTGCCGACGACCGGGTGCGCGCGGACGTATTCGTGACCGACATCGTCATGCCCGGCATGGACGGACCCGCCTGGGTTCGCGCGGCGCTGCGCGACCGGCCGGGCACCCGCGTCGTGTTCATGTCGGGCTACACCGAGCATTCACTGGCGGACGGCGCGCTCGCGATCCCGAACTCGGTGTTCCTGCCAAAGCCGTTCTCGCTGTCGGACCTGATCGCCTGCGTCGAAAACCAGCTGGCCGGGCGCGCGCCCGTATCGCCGGCGATCACGGCCGCCGACCTGGTGCCGGCATGACACGACCCGAAGCATCGTTGTGTTTGCGATTGATCGCGCAACAAGATGTTGGCATAACAGGAACAACACAAGAACACCGGCGGCGGCGGTGCATTGCCGCAAACCGGCCGGTGTGAAACAAGAGGGCAAGCAGATGGCAGGGGCAGATATCTTGCAGATGAACGACAAGCGGTCCGCCGACAAGCAGAAGGCGCTGGACAGCGCGCTCGCGCAGATCGAGCGGCAGTTCGGCAAGGGCTCGATCATGAAGCTCGGCGCCGACAACCCCGTGGCCGAGATCGAGGCGACCTCCACCGGCTCGCTCGGGCTCGACATCGCGCTCGGGATCGGCGGTCTGCCGAAGGGCCGCATCATCGAGATATTCGGGCCTGAAAGCTCGGGCAAGACCACGCTCACGCTGCATGTCGTGTCCGAGGAACAGAAAAAGGGCGGCGTCTGCGCCTTCGTGGACGCCGAGCACGCGCTTGATCCGCAATATGCGCGGAAGCTGGGCGTGAACCTGGACGAGCTGCTGATCTCGCAGCCCGACACGGGCGAGCAGGCGCTGGAGATCGTGGACACGCTGGTCCGGTCGGGCGCGGTCAGCCTGGTGGTCGTGGACTCGGTCGCGGCGCTGACGCCCAAGTCCGAGATCGAGGGCGACATGGGCGACATGCAGATGGGCAGCCAGGCCCGTCTGATGAGCCAGGCGATGCGCAAGCTGACGGCCAGCATCGGCCGCAGCAACTGCATGGTCATCTTCATCAACCAGATCCGGATGAAGATCGGCGTGATGTTCGGCAACCCCGAGACGACGACCGGCGGCAACGCGCTGAAGTTCTACGCCTCGGTCCGCCTCGACATCCGCCGCACCGGCTCGATCAAGGACCGCGACGAGGTCGTGGGCAACACCACCAAGGTGAAGGTGGTCAAGAACAAGGTCGCCCCGCCCTTCAAGCAGGTCGAGTTCGACATCATGTACGGCGAGGGCATTTCCAAGGTGGGCGAGCTGATCGACCTTGGCGTGAAGGTCGGCGTGGTGGAAAAGTCGGGCGCCTGGTACTCGCACGGCGACGAGCGGATCGGGCAGGGGCGCGAGAACGCCAAGCAGTTCCTGCGCGACAACCCCGCCGTGGCCGCCACGATCGAGGACCGCATCCGCGCGAGCCACGGCCTGGACTTCGGCGCGTCGGAAGACGGCGACGCCGGCGATCTGACGGAAGACTGACCGGTCATACGGGCCGTCGATGCCGTGCCGCCCGGGAATTACCCGTTGCAGCACGGCACCGATCCGGCTATCTGACCCGACGACGCACCCGTAGCTCAGCTGGATAGAGCGCTGCCCTCCGAAGGCGGATGTCAAGTCCGGCAATGTGAACGAGTGAGTAAAAAAGTAGAAGTAAAACAGTAACTTGCGGGCTTCGATTTTTGGGGTTAACACTCGCTCGAAAACCGCGTAAGCACTGCGTAAGCAGTAGGCACCCATAGCTCAGCTGGATAGAGCGCCACCCTCCGAAGGTGGAGGCCTCAGGTTCGAATCCTGATGGGTGCGCCATTCTCCCCTAATCGTTGATTGCTGGTTCTTCGAAACGGGCAGAGAATCTCCCGTGCTGCGGCGGATGGCGAGAATGTCAGCGGGAAATTCACCAGCGAACGATAATCCCTTTCTCGCAAGCTAGTCTCTACGGTGAAGGTGACATCGGCCAAGGTGCCTAGGTCAAGCACCTGCTCCATAGTTTTATCGGGGCGGAGCCGCAGACTTCCTGAGCGAACAGGACCAATCGACTAGCTGTGTGCGAACATGCTCGGGACGAAAGCCAAGTCCGATGAGGCGGCCGGTCAGCCGGGGCAACAGTGGCGACCGGGCAATCAGGCGCATGAAGAGAGGAGGCTTCGGACTTCGTGCGCTGTCTGCCTCACCCGCACGCTTTCGGCTGCGCATCATCAGTTGTAGTTTTTGGGTCGCTCTGGTTGGAAAGGCGCGTCGGCGCTGCACGGCCTCCAGCAAGCGCGTTTTCATTCGTCCTTCGCGCAAGGCTTCAGCCAGTAGGTTGGCCGTCGCTATAGCGTCCTGAATAGCGAGGTTCACACCAACGCCGCCAATCAGCGACATGGCGTGTGCGGCATCCCCGATAAACAACAGGCCGGGTTTCCACCACGTCTTCAGGCGGTCGATCCGAACGCTCAGCAGATGCACGTCATCCCAAGAGCGGATCTCCTTGAAGCGGTCCGCAGGCAAAGGTGCGACCTCAGCGATCCTTGCGCGAAGCGCACCAATTCCGCCGTCCTTCAGCGCGTCGACGGTCCCCTTGGTGATGACGTAGCCGCACTGCCAGTAGTCGCCTCGGTCGATCAGAACCAGCCCCTGTCGCGGGCCGGCATGGCTCATCGCTTGCTGGGGATCGCCGGCCTTTTTCGAGACCTTCATCCATAGAATATCTGTGGCCGTGCCAAAGCTCTGAAACTCAAGTCCCGCAGCCTTGCGGGTGGCGGAATTGCGTCCGTCGGCACCGATTACGAGATCGGCATCAAGAACCAGATTGCGGTCGCTCTGGCGAGCATTCACGCCGACAACTCGACCTGCTTCCCAACGGAGCGACGTTATCTCGGTCGACATCAGCAAGCGGAAGCGCGGAAATCCCGCTGCCTTCCGTGCCAGAAAATTCAGGAAATCCCATTGGGGCATGAACGCGATGAACTTGGCGCGCGTCGGCAGTTTGGAGAAGTCTGCGATCGTGACCTTGCGTCCTTCGATCTCAGCGTGGAGCTGATAGGCTTTCTGATGGGGAAGCGTGAGAAGTTCGTCGAGATAGCCAAGCTCGTGCATTGCTTCGAGTGTCGAAGGATGGATGGTATCTCCACGAAAATCGCGCAGGAAGTCCTGGTGCTTCTCGATGACCGTTACGTCGACCCCGGATCGGGCCAGAAGGAGTCCGAGCATCAGGCCGGCCGGTCCCGCCCCCACGACGACGCAGCTCTGGCTCCTTTCCAGATTGGAATAAAGGTATCTCAACTCCATACCTCCTGTCGTTTCGAGGCTAGTGGAGGGGCTTATCCGCATGATCTGTCGCCGTGCTGCAGCAATAGGGCGCGTCGTCCCCATCGCTCTCGCCTTCGGCGACCCGCTTGATCACCTTTTCAAGGTCTTCCAGTTGAGCGATCTTCTCCTCGACGGAAGCGAGCTGCTGTTTTGCGATACGGAGTGCCTCGGGCGAACGCGAGGCCGAGACGTCGGCTAGATGAAGCAGATCCCTGATCGCATCGATGTCAAACCCGAGATCCCGCGCCCGGCGAATGAACAGTAATCGTTTGACCGCATCATGATCGTAGCGTCTCTGATTGCCCTTGTTTCGCAAGCCCTCGGGCAAGAGACCGATCTGCTCGTAATAGCGGATCGTTGGAATCTTGACCCCCGTGATCTGGGAGAGTTTGCCGATGCCCAGGTCCATGGCTGTTGTCCTTTCTGAAGGGTGGTGCCAGTTCATGAATGGGTTTTCCGAGCGCGATGTTCGCCGTTGCTACGATTGGTTCCGGCCGGGCAAAGCCGCCCGTCAAGTTTGACGGACGGCTTCTTCGACGGGAGGGATCAGTAGCTCTCGGCTGGTATCAGGGGGCGTGAAGACGTGCCGTCGTCACGTTCGTCGTCGTTCGACTTCGCCCCCTTGAAGCGCAAGAGCCGGAGCGCATTCAGCGTCACGATCGCGGTGGCGCCGGTATCGGCGAGGACTGCGATCCAGAGGCCGGTGATCCCTAGGACGCTGGTAACGAGAAACAGGCCCTTCAGCGCCAAAGCGAAGACGACGTTCTGATGGATGTTGGCCATTGTCGCACGGGACAGCGCCACAAGATGGGCAACATCCGTCACTCGGCTCTTCAGCAGGGCGGCGTCCGCCGTCTCGATTGCCACGTCGGTTCCGCCGCCCATGGCGATCCCGACATCGGCGGTTGCGAGCGCAGGGGCATCGTTGATTCCATCACCGACCATAGCCACCTTGGTCGTTCGTTTCATCTCGTTCACGAGATCGAGCTTGTCCTGCGGCAGAAGCTCGGCGCTCCATTCGATACCAAGACCCTTGGCGATCGCCTGAGCGGTGCGCCGATTGTCGCCGGTCAGCATCACGGAACGAACGCCCATCGCTTTGAGCCGGGCAATCCCCTCGGGCGCGTCTCGCCGCGGTTCGTCGCGCAAGGCGATCAGGCCGATTGCTTCCCGCGTCCCCTCATCAAAGAGGACGGCAACGGTGTTGCCGCGATCTTCGAGCCCTTCGATTGCGCTCTGCTCGTGCTTACCGATCACTACCACGTTCGCGGCATGGCTCGGGGAGCCGACGGCAAGGCGGCGCCCGACGACCGTGGCATGGACTGCCTTCCCGGCCGTCGCAGAGGCGTCCTGCGCCGGAGGGACCGCTATGCCGGAAGCCTCTGCTCGGTTGATGATCGCCTTGGCAAGCGGATGGCTGGAACCCGTCTCGACCGCTGCCGCCAATGCGATGACGTCCTTCTCCTCGTTCTTGCCGAAGGCCACCGTTTCGGTGACGCGCGGCTTGCCCTCAGTAAGCGTCCCTGTCTTGTCGAAGGCGATAGCATTCACCTTGCCGATGGTTTCGAGGGCGTTGCCGCCCTTGATCAGCAGGCCGCGGCGGGTGCCGACGGCAAGGCCCGAGGCGATCGCCGCAGGCGTCGAGAGAACGAGCGCGCAGGGACATGCGATCAGCAAGAGCGCGAGGCCGCGATAGATCCAGGTGTCCCAATCGCCGCCCATCGCCAGTGGCGGCACGATGACGATCAGCGCAGCGATCAGCATCACGGCCGGGGTATAGTAGCGGCTGAAATTCTCGATGAAACGTGCGGTAGGAGCCTTGGCGGACTGAGCCTGCTCGACGAGCTGGATGATGCGCGAGATCGTGTTGTCGGCAGCGGCCTTTTCGACGCGAACCTTGAGAACGCCATCGACATTGATGGACCCAGCATAAATGCTCTCGCCCTTGGCTTTGGCGCGCGGGACCGATTCTCCGGTGATGGGCGATTCGTCGAGGCTGGAAGTGCCTTGGACGATCTGTCCGTCGGCCGGCACTCGGTCGCCGGGCCGCACAAGAACAAGGTCGTTCACGCGCAAGGAAGTCGCCGGGACGCTGCGCTGAGCGCCGCTGGGATCAAGCAGAATTGCGGTCTTTGGCACCAGCGACGCAAGGGCCTTTATGCCAGCGCGAGCGCGTCCGGCTGCAACGCTTTCAAGCAACTCGCCGACCGCGAACAGGAACACCACCGCAGCCGCCTCTTCGGCCTCGCCGATCACCAAGGCGCCGATCGCGGCCACGCTCATCAGTGTCTCAATCGAGAATGGCGACCCTGACGTCGCGAGAGCAAACGCCTTGCGGGCGAACGGCAGGACGCCTGCGACGACGGCGAGTGCAAAGATCCACTCTGCATAGAGGGGGATAAACTGGGCGATGAGGTAGGCCGAGCCCATCAGCAGACCGAGGCCGATGACGTGCTTGCCCTTGCGAGTCTGCCACCAGCGTTGATTGCGCATGGCTGGCGCGGGCGCAACGTCCACGGCGACGTCGGACGAAGACGAAAGTTCGCGTGTGTTGGATACCCCGAAGCCGAGGCTCTTGATGGTCCTTTCGATGTCGGCAACCTTGGTGCCCGAGCCGGGAACCAAGTTGAGTTCAAGCATTTCGGTCGTGAAGTTCACGCGAATGTCGGAAACATCGGGCATTCTTGCAAGTGCGACTTCGATCTTGCCGACGCAACTCGCGCAATCCATGCCCTCGACCCGCATCGAGACATTGGGCGGAGATGTCGGATCTGTGCGCGAGACCGGCGTTTGCGCGAGCTGACCATGATCGTGGCCACCGCAGTCGCTGTGATCATGATGATGCGCATGGTGGTGATCGTGCCCATGATCATGCTCACCGGAGCAGCCGCTGTGGTCATGCCCGCTGTGCGCTTCGGAATGCCGGGCGGGCGTCGATGGAATGACGGCGGGCGGTAGCTCGGTCACATCGAAGCCGAGCGCGCGGATCTTCCTGGCGATGTCGTTCGACGTCGTTGTGCTGGCCGTATCGCGGGAAAGCTGCAGCGTCTCGGTGGCAAAATTGACGGTAACGTCAGTGATGCCTCCCAGACGGTTCAGTGCAGTCTCGATCTTGCCGACGCAACTTGCGCAATCCATGCCCTCGACGCGAAAGCCCAAGCGCTCACCGCCGCTAGGTGCTGAAAGTCCCGTTGTCATTCCGATCTCCTTTCTCACCACGCGGTGGGCGCGTGCGCAGGCCCCGCATGGCCACGAAAGGAGTCAATACCACGATTGAACAACTATTCAAGCGTATGTTGATAGTATCGGCTTTCGCGGTTTCAGATCACTCCTCGGCGTGATCCTCGGAGATGTGCGTCGCCATGTCGTGGAGAACCTGACGGACATGCTCGTCGGCGATCTCGTAAAAGATCTGCTTGGCCTGGCGCTCGCCCTTGACGAGACGGGCACCGCGCAGCAGGCGCAGATGATGGCTGACCAGGGATAGGGACAGGTCGATTTTCTCCGCGATCTCGCCGACCGAAATCGGACCGGGCATGCAGCTCAGGAGGATTTTCAGCCGTGAAGGATCGCCGAGAAGCCGGAAGGTTTCCGCCAGGATCGTCACCTCGTTCTGCGAGAGCGAGGAATGGTCGAGGTGGCTGCGTGTCTCTGTTGCGCTCGGGGTTGCGGCCTCGGCCTGCTTTTCGACCCGTAGTTTCGGTTTACCGGCAGTCATCAGCGATTTTCACCTGTGTCTTGAGGCGGTTCACGCCCGTTTGATGGCAACGTGTCGGCCACGTCGATTTGTCTCGTCCAATCTACCGGAAGGCTGCGCGATCTCAATGCGCAACAGGCCCGATACTTCCCGATCAGCGAGTCGGAGCGATCGTAGCCGGCACCACGTCAGTCTTCATCTGCTGATGTCGTCCTGCGCTTCGGAAATTTCGACCCCGGAGCAAGAACAGCCTTGACTTTACAAGCGCTGGAAGCCGCACGCTGACGGCAATCCACTCTTCCGGGAGGCCGTTTGACGGTCTGCCGGAAGCCAATCCACGTCTAAAGCAAGAAGGGCAAGGACATGCCAGAAGCCAACACGCCACACATCCTCATCTATACGACGCCGACCTGCCCGGACTGCCATGCACTCAAGCGTTGGCTGGCCCAGCAGGGTCTCGCCTATGAGGAGCGTGACCTGACCGACCCCAAGATCGCCGAGGAGGCAAAGGCACGCACGGGTGTCAGGGTCGCTCCTATTACAATCGTAGGGTCGGAAGTTTTCTACGGAACCTTCCCAAGCCAGAAGCCGGGACTCGTCAAGGCTCTAGGTTTGACCGGGAGTGCATGATGACGACCAGGTTCGTTGATATTCGGCAGGCACGGGTCAGTCTGGAGGTCCAGGAGGGACAAACCATCCTCGACGCAGCACTTGCCGCAGGCATACCTTATCCCCACGGCTGCCGTTCCGGCCGCTGCGGCTCGTGCAAGTCACGTCTGATCGAGGGCGAGGTGGAACTGCTCCAGCATTCTCGCTTCGCCCTCAGCGAGGAAGAGAAGGCCGACGGCCTGATCCTGGCATGCCGCGCGGTGCCGCAGACCGATGCGGCTGTCGCCTGGCTTGGCAGCGATGACGATGATGCGGTTGAGGCTCCTCGACGGGTGGAGGCCATCGTGTCCGGCCTCGATGACCTTACCCACGACATCAAACTGGTGCGAATCTCGCCTGTGGATGGCTCCCCGTTGCTCTTCACGGCCGGACAGTATGCCCAGGTCGGATTCGATGGTGTGCCCGCGCGCAGCTACTCCATGGCCAATCGTCACGGCGACGACAGCCTCGAATTTCACATTCGCAAGGTTCCGGGCGGCGTCACCTCGCAGCACGTCCATGAGGCACTGAAGGCCGGTGACAAGCTGACGCTCGAATTTCCACTAGGCTCCTCCTATCTGCGCCAGCATCATTCCGGCCCGATCCTGTGCATCGCCGGCGGTTCCGGTCTGGCGCCGATCAAGTCGATCGTGGAAACAGCCCTTGCGCACGGCATGAAGCAGCCGATCCATGTCTACTTCGGCGCACGCGGCGCGCGTGATCTCTATCTCGTCGAGCATTTCGAGACCCTGGCGGACCGCCACAACAATCTCAGCTTTACGGCTGTCTTGTCCGATACACAGGTAGCCCCCCATCGGCACGGGTTCGTGACCGACGCGGTGGCCGAGGATCTCGCGGACTTCGACGGGTGGAAAGCCTATGTCGCAGGCCCGCCCCCGATGGTTGATGCGGCGATGGCAATGGCATTTGCGCGCGGGCTGCGACCCGAGGACATGCACGCCGACGTTTTCTTCACGCCCGAAGGGCAGGAAGGCTAGTCGCCTCGTTCAATGAAATCAGGCGAGAGCCTGCGCTGCGAGGAATCGCGGCGCAGGCTTTTTTCATTCATTTCAGGCGGATATGCTGAGCTCGGTCATCATGCCGGTCTGGAGATGCGGCATATGATGGCAGTGCAGCATCCAGCGCGCCGCCTCTCCGGCGTCGAGCGCGACGGTCACCATGGCCATCGGAGGAACATAAACGGTGTCGCGCCGTGCCCCATCGAAGCGCTTGCCGTTGATGTCCACGACCTGGAAGACATGGCCGTGCAGATGCATCGGATGCCCCATCATCGACATATTGTGAAACATGATCTCGACCCGCTCGCCCGTCTTTGCAAGGAGGGGCTTGTGATCTCCCCAGACCTTGCCGTCGATGGTCCAGACATAGGGCTGCATCGAGCCGCCCAGCATAACCATGTGGCTGCGCTGTGGCGCACGCGAGGGAAGGCCGTCCGAGGCGCGCAGCTTCAGCTCTTGCGACAGGTCGATGTCGAACGCAGGCGCATCCGCTTCGCCAAGCGCCGGGATCTTCTCAATGGTCGCGCCGGGCGTGGCGAGGATCAACCCCGTGCGCTCCTTCGACCCCTCGCGCGACGCAAGCACGGGCCACGCCCCTTCACCGGCAAGCTCCAGATCCAGATCGAGGCGTTGGCCCATGGCGATACCGAAACGACTGCCTTCGAGGCCCGCGATGGCATGGCCGTCGACTGCCACGAGTCTCGCAGACAGCCCACCCGTATCGATCCAGAAAACAGTGGCCGAGGCGCCGTTGATCACCCGCAGCTTTACCCGTCCGCCCTTCTCGACCATGATGATCTCCGGGTCGGACAAGGTGCGGTCGTTGGTCAGGTAGGCGTCCCAATTGTAGTCATTCAGATCCATGGCCATGCCCTGCATCGAGGACATATCCATCTGCATGCCTGAATGGTCCATCGAGGCGCCGGGGGCGGCGTGGCCTCCCATGGCGCTCATATCGTGGCCGCCGCCGTGCCCGCCGGTGATCTCCTGCATGACCTCTTCGGGCGCCTTGAACGAGAAGTCATGGAGAAACATCACGACTTCCTGGCGGTCGGCCGCCACGTCTTCGGCGCTGCGCACGATCAGCGGCGCGGCGAGCAGGTTCATCTCCTGGAGCGGGATGTGCGCGTGCATCCAGTATGTGCCGGGGAGCGGCTCGTAGTCATAGGAGCGCGTTTCGTCGGGTTGCAGCATCGGCTGTGGCAGATCCGGGACGCCATCCTGCTCGTTGGGCGGGATCTGGCCATGCCAATGGATGAGGGTCGGAACATCCAGGCGATTGGTAAGACTGGCGCGAAAGCGTTGGCCTGGATTGAGAACCAATCCCTGTCCACTCGGGCCTTCCAAGCCGAAGACTGTGGCGGCGCGTCCATTGACGTCCAGCACCCGTGTCGCGGCGCTGAGCGATATGGCGTTTTGCGCCATGGCAAAGCGCGGTAGAGCTGCTGTGGACAACGTGGCAGCGCTTGCGGCAAGAAAGCCGCGTCGTGAAATAAGTGTCATTTTCGGTCTCCTGGGAGAACTATGCTCCCTCTGAGTTCAGATCGGCGTGCGCTTATGCAGCCACTGGTTTTCAGCGAGACTGGGATTGGGAGGGCGTTCATTCCGTTCGGGGCTGAGACCGGCGAGGTTCGTCGTCTCCGGTAGTGCCCAACGCGCCGAGGTAGGCTGAATCGCATTTCCGGGCTGGTCAGACACGAACCAAGAGCCCATGCCAGAGCATACGAAGTAGCAGAAGCCATCGCTTCCGGAACAGATTCGATCTTCCTGACATGCCTCGGGAGAGGAGTATGCGGTGCGATGCGGCGCTTCGTGTTTTGAGGCGATCGTTTGGGAGACGGTGGCCATGCGGGCGCCGTGCGCCGGCACAGCCAACGCCACCGTGACGAAGGAGAAGATCATCAGCACTGCGATGAACAGACGACGCATCGGCGTCAAAACTCCTTGTCAGACAACATTCCGCGCATCCTTGGCTGGATGAATCTTATATGTCGCAACCGCCGCCGCGCATCATTGCTGACGCACCGCGGCGGTTCCTACATATCAAAATCACTGGCCGCGCGCGGCGAGCCATTCCCGCATCATAGCGATCTCACCTTCTTGGGCCGAGATCACCTCCTCGGCGAGTTTGCGGACCTCGGGGTCAGTGCCGTATTGCAGCACGATCCGCGCCATGTCGATCGCGCCCTGGTGGTGCGGGATCATGCCGCGCATGAAGTCGATGTCGGCGTCGCCGGTGAAGTCGACTGTCATGTCGGCGTGCATACGGTTATTGGCTTCGATGTAAGCCTGCGTGGATGGGTTGTCGGAGGCCGGCATCGAATGCCCCGGCATGTCGTGGCCTTGCATGGTGGTATCCGTGTTCAGTTGGCTTTGTGCGATGGCGAGGCCGGCGCTGATGGCGAGTGCGCCGCCAATGAAAATCGGGGTCAGCTTGTGCATGATCTTGCTCCTGTTCACTTCACGGTCGCCGGATAGCCAGCCTCTTCGAGAACCTGCCGAAGGGCTGCCGGGGTTGCGGTCGTCTCGACCTTGACCATCCGCTGGGCGGGGTTGGTATCGATCTTGGCGGTCGGATCGACCGACTGGATCGCCTTGGTGACGGACTTGGCGCAACCGCCGCAGGTCATGCCTTCGATCTTGAGTTCCATGAGCTTTCTCCTTTGGGTTCGGTTCTCATGGTCCTCAAGTTGGGGTTTCCAACGATGGTAAGGTCAAGAGGAAACGAAAAGGAATTTTTACCCTTGACCTTCCCATCGTTGGAAGGAGCATATCAGTGTCCGAACTCGAATTCTGACTTAGAAAGGAGGCGGCAATGGATGCCCCTGTTCGAGCTGCGGACAAGATGAATGCAGCAATTTCCCTGCCTATCGAGGGCATGACCTGCGCATCCTGCGTCGGCCGTGTCGAGAGAGCCCTGAAGGCCGTCCCCGGCGTCGCCAACGCGGTCGTCAATCTGGCGACCGAGAAGGCCAGCATCACGACGAACGACACGGTTGATCGCATAGCGCTCGTCAAGGCGGTCGAAAATGCTGGCTATGAAGTGCCGGCCAGCTTCAGTGCGCCGAAAGCTGCCCTCCTTGAAGTGCCGATCGAAGGCATGACCTGCGCTTCTTGTGTGGGGCGGGTGGAAAAGGCCCTCAAGGCCATCCCCGGCGTTGCCAATGCCGTGGTCAACCTCGCTACCGAGAAAGCCAGCATCACGACGAGCGGCCCGGTGGACCGAGCGGTCGTCGTGAAGGCCGTGGAGGACGCAGGCTACGCGGTTTCGGCAAGTTTCACCGCGCCGGCGGCGGCTTCGCTTGAGGTCGCGATCGAGGGCATGACCTGCGCCTCCTGCGTGGGACGTGTCGAAAAGGCGCTCAAGGCCGTGCCGGGCGTCACCAACGCCGTCGTCAACCTCGCCACCGAGAAGGCCACCGTCCAGGGAACCGCCGATGCTGCGGCCATCGTCGCGGCAATCGCGAACGCGGGCTACGAGGCCAAGGTGATCGCGGCGGCGACCGGGGCGGGCCAGGCCGAGGTCGATGACCGCGCCGAGAAGAAGGAAGCCGAACGCCGTGAGCTGACCCGCGATTTCACCATCGCGGCGGTTCTGACCGCGCCGGTCTTCATCCTGGAGATGGGGTCGCACCTCATTCCGGGCGCGCACGACATGATCGCCGCGACCATCGGCATGCAGAACAGTTGGTATCTTCAGTTCGTGCTGACGACGCTGGTGCTGTTCGTGCCCGGCATCCGCTTCTACGACAAGGGCCTCCCGGCGCTCTGGCGGCTGGCTCCCGACATGAACTCGCTGGTCGCCGTCGGCTCGCTGGCCGCCTACCTCTATTCGCTGGTGGCGACCTTCGCGCCGGGCTTCCTGCCCGCTGGGACGGTGAACGTCTATTATGAAGCCGCCGCGGTTATCGTCACCCTGATCCTGCTCGGCCGGTTGCTCGAGGCCCGCGCCAAGGGGCGCACTTCGGAAGCGATCAAGCGGCTGGTCGGACTTCAGGCCAAGACCGCGCGTGTCCGCCGCGACGGCAAGACGGTCGATCTGCCGATCGATTCGGTGCTGTCCGGCGACATCGTGGAGGTCCGCCCCGGCGACCGTATCCCGGTCGATGGTGAAGTCATCGAGGGCGAAAGCTATGTCGACGAGTCGATGATCACCGGCGAACCGATCCCGGTGTCCAAGACGAGCGGCAGCGAGGTCGTGGCCGGAACCGTGAACCAGAAGGGCGCCTTCGCGATCCGGGCCACGGCGGTCGGCGGCAACACGGTGCTGTCGCAGATCATCCGCATGGTCGAGGAAGCACAAGGGTCGAAGCTGCCGATCCAGGCGCTGGTCGACAAGGTGACGATGTATTTCGTGCCGGCGGTCTTCGCCGTCGCCGCCCTCACCTTCGCTGCATGGCTCTATTTCGGCCCGTCGCCTGCGTTGACCTTCGCGCTGGTCAATGCCGTCGCCGTGCTGATCATCGCCTGCCCCTGCGCCATGGGTCTGGCAACGCCGACCTCGATCATGGTCGGCACCGGCCGGGGCGCGGAGCTGGGCGTGCTGTTCCGCAAGGGTGAAGCGTTGCAACTGCTGAAGGATGCCAAGGTGGTGGCCGTCGACAAGACCGGCACGCTGACCGAAGGCAAGCCGGCGCTGACCGACCTCGAACTGGCCGCCGGCTTCGACCGGACGACGGTGCTGGGCCTGGTCGCAGCCGTCGAAGCCAAGTCGGAACACCCGATTGCCCGCGCCATCGTGGATGCGGCCGAGGCGGAAGGCATTGCACTGCCCGCCGTGTCGGACTTCGAGTCGGTGACCGGCTTCGGCGTGAAGGCCGTGGTCGACGGCAAGCGCATCGAGATCGGCGCGGATCGCTACATGGTCGAGCTTGGCCATGACGTGGCGGGCTTCGCCCAGGTTGCCGAACGTCTGGGCAACGAGGGCAAGTCGCCGCTCTATGCGGCGATCGACGGCAAGCTGGCGACGATCATCGCCGTGGCCGACCCGATCAAGGAGACGACGCCGGCGGCGATCAAGGCGCTGCACGACCTCGGCCTGAAGGTCGCGATGATCACCGGCGACAACAAGCGCACGGCCAAGGCCATCGCGGCTCGCCTGGGCATCGACGAGGTGGTGGCGGAGGTGCTGCCGGACGGCAAGGTCGACTCGATCCGCCGGCTCAAGGCCGAGCATGGCAAGGTCGCCTTCGTCGGCGACGGCATCAACGACGCTCCGGCGCTGGCCGAGGCGGATGTGGGTCTCGCCATCGGCACGGGCACGGACATCGCCATCGAGGCGGCGGACGTGGTGCTGATGTCGGGCAGCCTGACCGGGGTGCCGAACGCCATCGCGCTGTCCAAGGCGACGATCGGCAATATCCGGCAGAACCTGTTCTGGGCCTTCGCCTACAACACGGCCCTGATCCCGGTCGCCGCGGGTGCGCTCTATCCGGCCTACGGCATCCTCTTGTCGCCGGTCTTTGCCGCCGGCGCCATGGCCCTGTCGAGCGTCTTCGTCCTCGGCAATGCGCTCCGGCTCAAGACCTTCAAGGTCCAGGGCTGATGAAACCAGACAGCCGATCCTATATTTAGGGTCGGCTGTCCTTACATATGGGAGATTGTTCATGAACATCGGACAGGCAGCAAAGGCATCGGGCGTTTCGGCCAAGATGATCCGCTACTACGAGCAGACAGGTCTCATCCCGGCTGCTGATCGGAAGGACTCCGGCTACCGCGATTATTCGGCTACCGATGTCCACATGCTGCGCTTCATCCGCCGCGCGCGCGACCTCGGTTTTTCGGTGGCCGAGATCGGCGACCTGCTCAACCTCTGGCGCGACGAGACGCGACAGAGCGCAGAAGTGAAGCGCTTGGCGCAGGGCCATATCGACGCGCTGGAGAGGAAGATCGCGGATATGCAGGACATGGCCCACACGCTCACCATGCTGGTGAACGCCTGCCAAGGGGATCATCGGCCGCATTGCCCGATCCTACAGCGCCTTGAGACCGATCAGGACGATGAAGATCTTTCGATCCGGCCTCGGTCCGGCGCGGTCAATCGCTCGCTGCAATAACCGCATGCCCAAGCAGCCTTTCGGCTGCGAGGGCGCAGAGCGAGGACCTGACCCGGTGCGTCCCCGCCAAAATGGCGGGGACATTGCGTTTCAGGCTTGCGGTTTGCGTGCCGCTTGCCAGAGCAACGGCACGAGGATCAAGGCGACCGGCGGAAACAATAGCCAGTTGATTGCCGCCCAGCCCGAGTTGTGCAGGACGCTGCCTGCCAGAAACGAGACGGCGGCGGTCGTGCCGAAGACCATGAAGTCGTTTGCGCCCTGCGCCTTGGCGCGCTCGCCCGGCGTATGGCAGTCTGTGACCATCGCCGTCGCTCCGATGAAGCTGAAATTCCAGCCGATGCCCATGATGGCCAGAGACCCCCAGAAATTGATTAGCTCAAGCCCGGCCAGCGCGACGATGGCCGAGACGGCGATGAGCAGCATCCCCGCCGCCGTCACACGCTCCTTGCCGAAGCGTGTCATGAGGCGGCCGGTGACGAAGCTCGGCGCGAACATCGCCAGTAGATGCCACTGGATTCCGAGTGCTGCGCTGTCGACCGAATGGCCGGTATTGACCATCGCGATCGGTGCGGCCGTCATGACGAAAGCCATGAGGCCGTAGGAGACGACGCCGGCCGCGACGGCAAGCATGTAGCGGGGCATCATCAGGATCTGGATCAGGGAACGGCCGGAGCTTTCCGACGCGGATTGCGAAGCGGATTGCGGCGTGCGCAGCATCAACAGAATCGGGATCGACAACAACGGAAGCGCCGCCTGGCTGAGGAAGCTGCCGACATAGGGGGTGCCGGGGAAGGAATCGCGTGTCCAGATGACGAGCTGCGGACCGATTACAGCCGCGATCAGCCCACCGACCATCACCCAGGAGATTGCTCGTGCCTTCAAAGCGCCTTCGGCAGCATCGGCGGCAGCGAAGCGATAGCTTTGGACGTAGGAACCGTAGAGACCGGCGGTAAAGCAGCCGACGCAGAACAGTAGGAACGACGATACGAAGATGCCAAACGCCGCGATGAGTCCCGCTGCGAGGCCGAACAACGCGCCGAACAGATAACCGCCACGGCGCCCCCAGGCGCGCATGACGAAGGCGGCGGGCAGCGTGCCGATTGCGAGGCCGAGACCGAAGAGACTGACCGGCAGCGTCACCCATGCGGGGTTGTCGGCAAGCTGCTGGCCGACCAGGCCGCCGAGCGACATGACGATCGGCGCGCTCGATCCTCCGAGCGCCTGCGCGGCAGTAAGGACGGTGATGTTGCGCCGGACAGTTACCGTATCGTCCATTGGACCTCCCACGATTATTTGCTTCGACGTTGACATGCCGGCAAAACTCTTGGGTTTTGCGGGAACCAAACTTTTGCTCTAACGTATATATACCCATACCGGGTAGGGGTAGCTGGATGTGCAACAAAAATTCCAAGCAGATCATCGCGTCGCTCAACCGGATCGCCGGGCAGGTTCGCGGTGTCGGCCAGATGGTCGAGGACGAGCGATACTGCATCGACATTCTCAACCAGATCCACGCGGTTAAAGCCGCGCTCTCCAAGGTGGAGAACCAGGTGTTGCGATCGCATGCCGCCTGCTGCGTCGAGGAGGCGATCGCATCGGGCGATGCAGACCTTCAGCGCGCCAAGTTCAATGAACTGGTGGAGGTGTTCGCGAAAGCGAAACTTTAGATCGAAGGGATCAGACTATGGCGACCCATGCAGCCAAACGCGCCGAACTTCATAGAATGGTGATGGAAAACCATACCTGCCCCTACGGGTTGAAAGCGCTCGATCTGCTCAAGCGGGAAGGCTACGAGGTCGACGATCACCATCTGACGACCCGCGCGGAGACGGACGCCTTCAAGGCAAAGCATGATGTTCAATCGACGCCGCAGACCTTCATAGGCGGCAAGCGGATCGGCGGTTACGATGATCTCGTCCGGTTCTTCGGCGGCAAGGTCGAGGACAAGGATGCCGTTACCTACAAGCCGGTGATCGCGCTGTTCGCGATGGCTGCCCTAATGGCTTTGGCCGCGAGTTGGGCGGCGTTCGGGAACCTCGCGACGGTCCAAGCCGCCGAATGGCTCATCGCCATCGCGATGTGCCTTCTTGCCCTTCAGAAACTGAAGGACGTGGAAGGCTTCGCGACCATGTTCCTGAACTACGACCTTCTGGCGCAGCGATGGGTCCGATATGCCTACATCTATCCCTTCGCGGAGGCGCTCGCCGGCGTCCTGATGATCTCCGGTGCCCTGATGTGGGTGTCGATCCCCGTCGCGCTGTTCATCGGCGGCATCGGCGCGGTCTCGGTGTTCAAGGCGGTCTATATCGACAGGCGCGAGCTGAAATGCGCCTGCGTCGGTGGCGACAGCAACGTGCCGCTCGGCTTCGTGTCGCTCACCGAGAACCTCATGATGATCGGCATGGCGGTCTGGATGATCTTCAAGCCGATGGGCATTGGACACTGACAACCGCGAAAGGACGATCAAATGGCGAGCGACCACACGGCTCATGGCGGGCATTCGGGGAATAGCCACGGCTCCCATGGCCGTCCCTATCTGATGTTCTGGATCAACATGATCCTCGGCCTCATCGTGATGTATGTCGTGATGTTTTCGATGATCGACGGCTGGGGCGACTTCCGGAACAATCTGAACATGCTTTACATGGCGATAACCATGTGGGCGCCGATGGGCATCTTCATGCTGGCGACGATGCCGGGCATGTTTCCGAACCGCAGCGTGAATATTGTCCTCTATGTGCTTTTTGTCGTCCTTACCCTGGGATCATTTTGGGCGACTCGATCCCAAGCCATGATCGATGACCGCCAGTTTATCGACTCGATGATTCCGCATCACTCGGGAGCCATCTTGATGTGCAGAGAGGCCAACCTGTCGGACGCCGAGCTTCTGGCGTTGTGTGAAGAGATTGAGGTCGCCCAGCGTCGCGAGATCGAGCAAATGCAGGCGATTGCTGGCCGGCTGAACGATTAGTCGGGGCTTGGTTCGCATGCGGTGGCAACCTGCATGCGGGGAGATAAGGGAAGCGGAGGCTTACTATGGTTCACGACCATAACCATCATCAAGGCGCCGCCCATGCCCATAACAAGGGGCACGGTGGCGGATCGGGCCATCACACCGCGACTGCGGAGGCAAGCGATACTGTGAAGGACCCCGTTTGTGGGATGTCCGTGGACCCCACAACGGCTAAGCACCGAGCCCAATACCAGGGCGCGACGTATTATTTCTGCTCCGAGAACTGCCAGACCAAGTTCATGGCCGATCCGGGCAAATATGTTGGACCATCGGAACCGACCCAGGCAGCGGTAGTGCCGGAGGGCACGATCTTTACCTGTCCGATGCACCCCCAGATCCGTCAGGTCGGTCCAGGATCATGCCCGATCTGCGGGATGGCGCTGGAACCCGAAATGCCGACGGCCGAAACCGGACCCAGTGCGGAACTGGTCAACATGACTCGACGGTTCTGGGTGGGTGCCGCCCTTTCTGTTCCGGTGGTCTTCCTTGGGATGGGCAGCGAACTTTTCGGCCTGCATCGTTACATTCCTGGCCAGATCAACAACTGGCTGCAACTCATACTGGCGACGCCGGTGGTGCTGTGGGCAGGCTGGCCGTTCTTTCAGCGCGGCTGGGCGTCCGTGGTGAACCGATCGCTCAATATGTTCACGCTCATCGCGATGGGCGTAGGCGTTGCCTGGATTTACTCCGTGGTGGCAACGCTCGCCCCCGACCTGTTCCCGGAAACGGCGCGGATGATGGGAGACACCGTTGCGGTTTACTTCGAGGCGGCCGCGGTGATCACGGTGCTGGCGCTGCTCGGCCAAGTGCTGGAGCTACGCGCGCGCGAACAGACCTCGGGCGCGATACGCGCGCTTCTTGACCTGGCTCCGAAGACAGCCCGACGTATCCGGCCAGATGGCACCGACGAGGAGGTGGCGGTCGAGCATATTGCCGTCGGCGACAAGCTTCGTGTTCGCATGGGCGAGAAAGTTCCGGTGGACGGGACGGTGCTGGAGGGGCGTTCGGCCGTCGATGAATCGATGATTACCGGCGAATCGATGCCGGTCACGAAAGAGCCGGGTGCAAAGCTCATCGCAGGGACCATCAATCAATCTGGCGCTCTGGTCATGGATGCGGCTCGCATTGGTCGCGATACCATGCTTTCGCAGATCGTCCAGATGGTGGCGCAGGCGCAGCGGTCCCGCGCCCCGATCCAGCGCTTAGCAGACCAGGTGTCCGGCTGGTTCGTTCCACTGGTCATCGTTATCGCCTTGATCGCTTTTGTGGCCTGGACCCTTTTTGGCCCGGAACCCCGGTTGAGTTACGGCCTGATTGCGGCTGTTTCTGTTCTCATCATCGCCTGCCCATGCGCCCTTGGCCTTGCAACGCCGATGTCGATCATGGTTGGCGTCGGCAAAGGCGCCAATCTCGGATTGCTGATCAAGAACGCCGAGGCGCTCGAAAGGCTGGAGAAGATCGATACCCTCGTGGTCGACAAGACCGGCACGCTTACGGAGGGGAAACCGGCCGTCACGGCCATCGTTCCGGTCGATGGGCGGAGCGAGACGGAACTTCTTCAAGCCGCGGCGAGCCTTGAACGTGCGAGCGAACATCCGATTGCACAGGCTATTGTCCGTGCCGCGGTGGAGAAGCAGCTCGCACTGTCGGAACCCTCGGACGTCGACTCTCCTGTCGGTCGGGGAGTCTTGGGAACCGTCGCCGGTCAGCGCGTGCTGATCGGTAGCGCCAAGTTTTTGGAGCTGGAAGGCGTTCAGCCGGGCGCAGCGGCGATCGAGGCGGACGTCATTCGCTCACGCGGGGCCACCGCCGTCTTGGTCGCCATCGACGGCCGGCCCGTCGGCGCCATCGGCGTGGCCGATCCCATACGATCCACTACGCCGGCAGCGCTGGAAGCCCTCCGAAAGGACGGCATCCGCGTGGTCATGATGACTGGTGACAATAAGCTCACGGCTCAGGCGGTGGCAAAAGAGCTGGGCATCGCCGATGTGGAGGCCGAGGTGCTTCCAGAACGCAAGAGCGAGGTTGTTACACGTCTTCGCAAGGAAGGCCGTATCGTCGCCATGGCGGGCGATGGGGTGAATGACGCCCCAGCGCTTGCGGCTGCCGATGTCGGCATAGCGATGGGCGGAGGAACGGATGTCGCCATGGAATCCGCGGGAGTCACGCTGCTAGGCGGTGACCTATTGGGGATCGTGAAGGCGCGTCGCCTGTCGGGAGCGACAATGCGCAATATCCGGCAGAACCTGTTCTTCGCATTCTTCTACAACTCGGCAGGCGTGCCGGTGGCGGCCGGGTTACTGTATCCCGTGATGGGGCTGCTGTTGTCACCGGCGCTTGCCGCACTGGCCATGGCGCTCTCTTCGGTCAGCGTCATTGCCAACGCTTTGCGATTGAGAACTACCAAGATCGACATTTAGTGTCACAGGCCAGCGAAGGGCTGCTCAAGAACGAGGACCGATGATGTCGCGTTTTGGGTCGCCTTCCCTTTCCTCACGCGCATGCGAGAGCATGTCGAGCAGAACGTCACCGACATGCCTGTCGGTGACCTCGTAGAACATTTGCTTCGAGTGGCGAACACGGGTCACCAGGCGCGCGCCACGAAGAAGACGCAGGTGATGGCTGACGAGCGACTGCGAAAGCTCCAGCGCCTCGGAAATATCGGTCACGGATTTCGGACCGTCTTCGCAGTGCAGGAGAATCTTCAGCCTGCTGGGATCACCCAGCAGGCGGAAGGTTTCAGCGAGAAAGTTCAACTCTTGGGACGAAGGGGCTTCTGCGATATTCATGTCGAACCTTCCCGATCAACTGAGTGAACCATCAGGCGCGACCGATCAGTGCGAATGACCCGCATGGGATAGCGCCGCGGTGTTCGGCTCCTCCAAGGTGCAACTGGCTACTCCGTCCCAGTCGATGCCGATCGTCGGGTGTTCGATTTTGAACTTCGTTTTCAGTTCGGCCTCGACCTGTTTCATGACGCTGCGAACATCGACGCCTTCCATCGGCTGCACCTGAAGCGTCGCCAGCACACGACCGGAGGTCAGCGACCAGACATGGATATGGTTGACGCTCTGGATACCAGGAACAGTCTTGAGAAGATGCTCGGAGATCTTGTCGGCGCCGGCGTTGTCAGGTGCGCCTTCGAGCAGGATATGCAGAGTGTTCTTGAGCAGGCTCCATGCACTGCGCAGGATCAGCAGAGACACGAATACCGACAGGATGGGGTCGATAGGAGTCCAACCCGTATACCAGATGACGACAGCGGCGACGATCGCACCCACCGAGCCGAGCAGGTCGCCCATGACGTGCAGGACAGCGCCCTTGACGTTGACGTGTTCGGAATCTCCGCGCGTCAGATACCAAAGCACGAAGAGGTTCACGAGCATGCCGATGATGGCTACGACGAACATCGAACCAGCGAGGACCGGCTGGGGCTCCTGGAACCGTTCGATAGCCTCATAGACGATAAAGCCGACGATGCCGAACAACGTAAGAGCGTTGACCAGGCCGGCGATCACCTCGAAGCGGGCATAGCCGAAGGTGCGCTGGCCGTCCGCGGCCCGCCGACCGAGGCGGAAGGCGACATAGGCGAGGCCGAGCGCGATTGCGTCGGTCAGCATGTGGCCGGCATCGGCAAGCAGCGCGAGCGAGCCCGAGATCACGCCGCCGACGGCCTCCACGATCATGAAGGTGAAGATGATGAAAAAGGAAATGAGGATTTTGCGCTCGTTGTCCTTCGTGACTGTCGGGACATGCGAGTGGTCATGATCGTGATCGTGACCATGATCGTGGCCGCCGCCGTGGTTATGGTCGTGCTTGGAGTGGTCGTGACCGTCATGGTCGCTGTGGGAGTGTGATGAGTTTGCCATTGCTCGTTTCCGGTTGCATCAAGTCAACACTTGAATAGTTGTTCACGTGTATGCTTGTCAACCAGCCGTGCGAATTTTTTTGCCATCTGCCCGAAGCCTCTAGGACCGACGGGTCGTGACGGCGCACAGGGCAATGCCGACGCCTTCGACGTTGAAGATCTGGCTGATCCTAGAAATCAAAATGGGCAGCCCGAGGACTGCCCATTTTGACACTGCAATGAACCGGGGGACACCTACGGGAGCAGCTTGACGCTCATGATCAGTGGGCAGGAGGTAGCATCAGGCGGCTGCCGGGGCGCCTTCGGCCGGATAGCCCGCCTCGGTGAGAACGGCACGCAGGTCCGCCTCGGTCGCGGATGATTCAACACGGACCTCACGCTTGGGCGGATCAGTCTCGATCTTCGCGGCGGCATCGACGATTTGCAGCGCCTTGGTTACCGACTTGGCGCAACCGCCGCATGTCATGTTGGGAACGGTGAAGAGATACATGGAGGGCTCCTTGATTTGAGTCCTCTGGAAAATGGGGCTTTCCACCGTTGGAAGGTCAAGGGGCAAAATTCAGAAAACTTTCTGCTTGACCTTGCCACCGTTGTAAGCCGCAAGCATCCGTCATGCCACGACCGCAATCCTCAAGCGCCACGGGCTCGTTTTGAGACTTCGGCATCTTGACCTGGCGGTGGCATCGCCTCTCTCGATTATCTTCCTCTTTCATACAAATATTGAACAGTTGTTTATGTGTTCAAATGTTGTATGATCTGGCTATGACCCGCTACGCGCGATACGTCTCGTCATCGCGTGAATGCTCGACAATCGGAGAGGGACAGTTGGCTTGCCTATGGTCCGAGAGCATATGATCCGGACGGCGGCCCTCGGATGAAGGAGACCGCCAAGTTCCCTGACTCCATCGAGCTTCGTCACCTTCGCTACTTCATAGCCGCTGCCGAACATGGCAGCTTCCGAAAGGCAGGGAGTTCGTTAGGACTATCGCAATCGGCAATCAGCCGTTGCATCGCCGATCTCGAAGACAGGATGGGCGCGTCCCTTTTTCACCGGCACGCATGGGGCGTGTCGCAGACCTTTGCGGGGCAGCGTTTCCTTCATCGCGCGCGTCGGGCTATCAAGACGATAGACGAAGGCGCTCACGAAGTTGCCGCCGCAGGACGATCCGAGCAGGGACGAGTGCGGATCGGCATCTATTCGTCCATCGCTTCGGGCTTTTTGACAAAGCTGCTGGCAAGCTATGGTCGGTCTCATAAAGACGTCAGGATCGAACTGATCGACGGCGATCCTGCCGAACACGTCGCGGCCATCCGCCAGTTCCGCCTCGACGTCGCCTTCCTGACCGGCGACCGGGAATGGCCTGGATGCGACCGGGCGCCTCTGTGGTCCGAGCGGGTTTTCGTTGTGCTGCCCGATCTCCACCCCCTGGCGGCTTTGGACGAGGTGATGTGGGGAGATCTCGCCGATGAGCCCTTCATCGTCAGCGAAGCCGCGCCGGGCCAGGAGATCCATGACCATCTGGTGCGGGAGTTGGCGGACCTCGGCCGGCATCCCGAGATCCAGGTTCAATCGGTCGGTCGGGATAACCTGCTGCCGCTGGTGGCGATCGGCCAGGGTCTGACGCTAGTGAGCGAGGCCATGACGGTGGCCGCGCTTCCAGGCATCACATACCGACCCATCGCCGCCGAGGTGCTTCCATTTTCGGCGGTCTGGTCCCCGGCGAACGACAATCCCGCGTTCCGCAGGTTGCTCTCCATGGCAAAGGCGGCGTCTGCCAAGGCTATGAGGCTCAAGCAAGCGGCTTCGCAGATTGGGGCGAGCGACGTGCTTTTGCGAAGCCGCGATCTGTCGCAATAAATCGCTCCAGCATCGGCACAATGAGCCTGACGGGATCGGCGACGGGCTGGCCGCTCTCGCGGGCCAGCACCTCGGCATAGGCGACCAGATCGCGGTGAAGCGGCGCGGGCAGCTCCACCGTCACCTTGACGGGCTTGTCGTCGGGCAGCGGGCCGAGTCTCAGCTTGGTCATGATCAACCTCCTGCCGGCTCGAATACAAGGTCGCGGGTCACGATGATCCTGACCGGGAAGCCCGGCCGGATGGTCAGCGTGGGGGCAACCTGCAACTGACGTTGCACGATCTGTTGGCCCGCCTGATTGACGGTATCCTGTGCGCCGTCGCGGATGGCCCGGATAAGCCGGTCCTCGTCGCTGGTCGCCAGCTCCGCGCCGACCGCGAGCAGCGTGGAGAGGCCAGCCGCTTTCATCAGATCCCACCAGTGGTAGTCGATCCCGTCCTCAAGGCCGGCATAGCCGCTGGCGTCCGCGCCCGGCAGGCGCTCAAGCACGATGGAGCGTCCGCCCGGCAGGATCAGGCGATTCCACACCAAGAGCACCCTGCGCTGGCCGAAGGTCACGCCATCATCATATTGGCCGATGATGCGCGTTCCCTGCGGGATCAGGAGCAGCGAGCCGGTGGGGCTGTCATAGACGTTCTCCGTCACCTGTGCGGTGATCTGGCCCGGAAGGTCGGAACGGATGCCGGTGATGAGCGCGGCCGGGATCACGGCTCCGGCTTGAAGGATGTAGGGCGAGGCCGGCGGTGCGACGCGATCCGGAGCGACGGTCTGCCGGTCCACCGGCCCGTTGAGGAAAGCGGTATGGCGATTCTGGCCCGCCGTTCCGTCCGGTTGTCCTGTGAGCCCAGCCAGTCCGGGCATGGCTGTTCCGGCCGGACCTCCCGTGCGTGGGCCTGACTGGAAAAATACGTTGCTCAACCGTGCGGCTTCTTCTTCCGCGAGGCGGCGTTGCTCCTCGGGATCGACGGCAGGGGTTGTGATGGCAGGCGGAACGATCGGCTGTCCCCGATTTTGTGCATCGAGGATTGGCCGGCCAAGGTCGCCCGGCAATGCCGGCCCCAGGATCGGGCCAGTATAATCGCGCGGGAGACCGGCGAGGCCATCCGCAGTGGGACGGTTCTCGGTTGAGTAGAGTTCGCCTCCTCCCGGCCCCGCCTCGCGGGTCTGGAGCGCATAGATCAGCGCTCCCCCGACGCCGAGAAGCGCGGCGGCGCCGACGCCTGCCAGCACCTTGCGGGACAAGCGGGTGACGCGGGGCGGCTCGGCGCGCAACCGCATGGGCGCGGCGGTGTTGGTATCGCTCATGAAGGCGATCCTCCCGTGGTCGCGTCGGCCGACTGGGTAGCGGCCTGTCTCTGCTCGATACGGACGATTCTGACCACCTGCTGGCGGTCACCGCTGCCAAGGCGCAGTTCCGCCGCGCCGAACAGCCTGTCGACGATCAGGACATTTTGGTGGATGCGCGAATTGACGATCTGCGGTTCGCCGTCGGAACCGAGAACGAACAGGGGCGGCATCTCGCCCTGCACGATGCCGCGTGGGAAGACGACATAGACGCGCCTGCCGTCATCGAAGACGGAGACTGGACGCCATGGCGGGCTGTCGCCTTGCAGCTGCAAGGCGTAGCGATAGTTCCGCGCGGCCTCGGCCGGGATGACGGGGACCGACGGCGCGGTCGCTCGGCTGCCCGGCGGCGGTGCCGGATACGCCCATGCCACGGCAGGCATATAGAGCGCTTCGCGGGCGCGAAGTTCGATCATGTAGATGCGCCGGTCGGTGGTGATGACGAGGTTGGTCGAGATGTCCGGCCGGGTTGGCTTCACCAGCACATGCACTCGGCGCGTCGGACCGCTTCCGCTCTCTGTGTCGCCGATCACCCACCTGGCCGTGTCGCCGGCGGCGATCGGTCCCGCGCCGGTCAGGTTCTCGCCCGGCTCCAGCGCGATGGTGGTGATCTGTCCGACGGCGGCATAGACTTGGTAGAGCGCACCTTCCGACCAGGGATAGATCTGTATGGCATTGTAATAGCCTTCGCGACGCGGCTCGACACGGGCGGCGGCATTGGCGTTCTCAACGCGGCCGGTGGCCGTGCCGGCAGCCTCGCCGCCCCGCGCCACATTCCAGGTGGGCGGCACATGCAGCGGCCTTGGGCGTGCATCGGTGATGGGAGCCTGCGCGGACGGAAGAGGCGGGACATCGGCGTCGTAGCTGAATTGCGGTGTCCGGTTGGTGGCGCAGCCAGCGAGCATGGTCGCGGCAAGCAACAAAGCCGGAAAACCGAGTTTACGGAAAACCGGAAAAGCGGGTTCACTCAAAGACGTGCGGATCATTGACTCATCTCCCGCGACCAGTTGATTGCGTTGACATAGATTCCCAAGGGATTGGCGCGCAGGCGCTCGGCGTCACGCGGCGGCTGGATGACGATGGTGAGGATCGCGGTCCATCGCTCGGTGGTGGAGAGCTGGCCGTTTTCGTAGTGGCGTTCGGTCCAGGCTACGCGGAAACTGTCCGGGGACGCCCGGATGATGCTCGACACCTCGACGGCGACCTGCTGGCGGCCGACGCGCGTGAACGGGTCGTTGGCGCGGGCGTAGTCGTTGAGCGCCACGGCGCCGCGATCCGTGGTCCAGTCATAGGCCCTGAGCCAGTTCTGACGGACAATGATCGGGTCAGCCGGAAGCGAGCGGACCTGTTCGATGAAGCGGCCGAGATGGAATGCGATCTGCGGATCGGTCGGCCGATAATCGGCGGTAGCGGGGGCAACGGTCTGCGCCTGGCCGAGATTGTCGACTTGAACGACCCAGGGCACGACGGTTCCGCGCGCAGATTGCCAGACAAGAGCGCCGGCGAACCCGACCGAGAGGATCAGCGAACCGAACGCCATGTAGCGCCAGTTCCTCGCCTGCACGCGGGCCGAGCCGATGCGGTCGTCCCAGACTTGCGCGGCGCGCTGATAGGGCGTTTCGGGTTCCGGCACCTTGCCGTAATGGGTCGTCGGTCGTTTGAAGGTGTTCATGTGCGGTCACTTTCGGAAAGGCTGACTGAGGAGCCGCCACCGTGGCTG
>ERZ500994.91-NODE-91-length-28918-cov-6.508679_pt1 | contig 28918 bp, 15 predicted proteins | sample MGYA00248878_ERZ500994 | MGnify/ENA primary metagenome ERZ500994 (study PRJEB25958, sample SAMN03398533) | human skin metagenome | study: EMG produced TPA metagenomics assembly of the Human Skin Microbiome Metagenome (human skin metagenome) data set. | reverse complement strand
CGGTTCCAGCGAATCCAAGTAGGCGATCCCGGCATGGTGGATTTAACGAAATGAGTCTCGTTATTGTAATTCGACCCAAACATCGTTTTCAGCATATCCACTGCAAATCCCGGCCAGCCAGTGCCCTCAAAAATATCATCAGTGAGGCTGTGCCCGGATTGGATAACACGAGTAGCACCGGTCCACAGAGACCGCTGAGGATCGAGGAACAGACCGCCAGTGAGCATATCCGGGGTAACCGGCTCTAGGACGTTATCCGAGCGGTATTTCATAGCGAGATACCGGATAATGTTCTGATATTCGTAGTCGTTCATATGATGATCGACAGCGATCAGGTCCAGCATCCGAATAGCCGTGTTGCTCAGGACAACCCGGTTGGAGCTTGGTTCCAGAGCACCAGCCGTGCGGTGTTGTCCGACACGACGATAATTGTTCATGCCCTCATAGGTATAATCCGCATCCAAATCAGTCACGATCATACGGTGATTGAAAACACCGTAGTTGAACATCGTGCCATTGGCAGGCAGCGGAATGTCAAAGAACACCCGCACCGAACCAAGGAGCCCGGACGGAGCATTTTGAAACTGAAGGTCCATGCCCGTAGCAGTTTCACCGCCCCAGCCGTCATCCCGGTAGCCGCCCATGAAGTTCAGACGCCCATCCGGTCGAGTATTGACCGCCAGCGCAGGCCCCATCGTGCTGCTTCCCCGGAAGTGGAAGAGGTTGTGAAAATCTGCGTTAGTATTGAGCATTTCACGGTTAATCTCAGCCACACCAATAACATGATGAATGGTCCCGCTTGCAGGCATATTCACCGTGCCAGTTTGGGGCAGGTTCTGTCCGTGGAACAGCAGCCCGTTGCCCAGAATTTCAGCCGGGACCGGATCACGACGCAGACGGGGCATCGTATAGCCCGGATTGCTGCGGGTCTGACCTGCCCGGCCATAGGTCCGAGCAATGTCCCATGCGAGGTTCTGGAAGTAGGTTGCCGCGTTCTGGCTCACCGTCCAGACACCATCCGTTCGGGGGTAACCCCTCGGATCGATTTTGTAAGCGATAGCTGCATAGAGGCAGTTAATGGCATATGTGCCATAATAGTTCAGCATATACCAATGTTTGACATATGAGTCATCCAGAGGATTATTGCTGGCCACAGGCAGCGTGTTGTTTTCGTGAGCGAAAATCGACCGAATCGAAGTCAGTTCACTGGGAGCGTTTCCAGCGATAATGTCTTCATAGATGCGCTTCACCATCAGGTGCATAGGGATCAGGCTGACGTGGGTCGTCAGACCCTCGAACTCGATCTGAGTGTTCAGACGATCCTGCTGATAGTGCATCGAGTCTTCGAGCGGACCGAAGAACCGATTATACCACTGAGCATCCCCAGCCGGGTTCTGAAGCCCGGAAGCTCCGTTATAGAGCCTCGGCCACGGGGTCATCAGGAACAGCTTCCGAACCCCGTTTTCAGAGCACAGACGCAGCAGTTCCATCCTAGTCTTGAACTCGTGGTTCAGCCAATCTTGATGCTGATATTCACTGTATTGATAAGGAATCGGCATACGGCTGTAGCGAGCCCAATCAGGAAGAGCTTGCTCATCAGCCCCCGTGAAGCCTCGGGCATTGATATTTTCCAGATCAGAAGTATCAATAACCAGCGTATCGTAGTTATCCAGACTAATGAACGGGTTTACCGCAGCATTATAAACTCCGTTACGGGCGTTTTCGACAACCTGAGGCGTAGAAATACGACCATAGGACAGCGCAGCCGCCATACCGTAACGGTTATTATTTTCAAAAGGATATACCATATCCCCAGTATAATTGGTGCGAAACACATTCGGCCAATTATGGGGCGTAGGAGACCAAGTAGCGCCCATCAGAGCGCCTACGTCACTGGAACCAAGGAGCAGGACATCATCCGAAGGACCGACTTGGCGGGACGGATACATGGATCGCAGCGGTCGTTTCCAGACCTGCTCCCCATCCATGAAGATACCTTGGAGTTCTTCGCCCCCCATATACATCTTCAGAATCTGGTTAATACGAAGAACCCCACCCATAATCAGAGACCTTCTTTAGAGATGACGATAGCAGTGGGATGAGCCGTCGAGTAAGTCAGCGCCTCAGCATCGGTATTGAATTCCACGATCTCAGGGCTCGGACCCACAGGGCCGATAGGACCTCGAAGACCCTGAGCACCACCGGGAACCAGAAGAACAAGCTCCCACGTCGCGTTAGAGACAGGCGTAGCAGGGAAGTTCGCAAGGTTTGTGGTCGTGGACGAGAGACACCGGAACAGGGCGTTCATATTCGTAGCCGGGAAATAGCGATAAACCGCATTACCCGCCACGCACTGAAGACCTTCGGCAAAGACACGAGGCGTGCCAACGATCCACTGGTCACCTTGGGGACCAACAGGACCTTGCAGACCTCGCGGACCAGCCGGGATGTTCGTAATCAGCGTCCAGAGGTTTTCCAGCGCCGCGTTGATAGCGCCTTCAGCCTCATTCTTGTAAATCCGCCGACCAGCGGCAGATTCATCTACTTCAAATTCAACAACGGGTGCAGGCATTATACCAATCCTTTACTTAAGCATTTTCGCGCTCAAGGAACCAAGAAATAGTGTTATTTCGGTTCCGGCGTTCGATCCATTCAATACGTCCTAGTGGCGTAGCCCAGTTGATACGTCCAGTCCGTTGACGCAGCTTCTCGAAGATCGCTGCCCCGTCTTCCACTTGGTTCATGAACGTGGCTGCCGTGACACCTTTCGATAGCTTGATATTCTTGACCAGAATAGCACCACCGCCAAGGATAACCAGTTTCATCCTGTGACTCCTTGAATAACGGTAATAGGAATATTCGTAATTTCAGGTAGAGGCAGCTTCAGGTCGCCTGCCACCACAATTACATCAAACTCCCCTTCACCGACAGGCCATTCATCCGTTTCGCCACGAATATAGATGGTCTTTGCCAGTTGATCTACATCACATTCAAGGTTGAAAACCTCATCACCAAATCGAGCTTGACTGGCAATATAGTCAGCGGGGAATACAGTATTCCACTCGTCATCAGTTTCAAATTTGAAAGCGACCCTGAAAGATGCGCCCCGCTTAATCTCAATCATTTTGAGTATCCTTAATTATTCTGTTCAGGGGGCGGATTAATCACACCTGTAACGGGGGGCTGGTTCGGTGCAGTGGGTCGTTCCCAGAAGAAGGTGGCGGTCTTCAACCGCCGAACCTCCCCCATCGCACCCGTGCTGCCGCCCCCACCAAGGGGGACCCGAATCCTTCTGGTTCTGGTTAGATCAATTTTTGGCATAATAATCAATCCATCCCATCAGTCCACGAGGGCAACAATTTCCAGCGGACCAGCCACATAGGCGTTAAACAACGCTTCATTACTAAAAACAGTAATAGAAGCGCTTTGACCATTAATGCCGTTATCACCATCTCGAAGCTGAGCAATCAGCGTCCAGTTGGCAGGATAGCTGCTTGCAGACGGGAAGTTTGCGACCGTTGCCGTGTGAGCGTTCTCACAGAGCAGCAGAGCATGGGTGGTCTGGTTCCCGGCTTGACCGGAGGTCCAGTCAGCCCGGATCAGTTCACCAATTTCGTAGTGGATTCCTGCCGTCCATTCACCGGCCCAAGCCTCGGAAATGGAGCCGGGAACACCTTGCTGACCTCTAGGACCAGTTTCCCCTTGTAGTCCTCTGGGTCCTACTTCCCCCTGAATACCGGGAAGACCTCTCGCCCCTTGGGGACCGGGAATTGAAGTCAGGATGATTTCCCAGTTCGCCGTAACCGGAGTTGCGGGCGAAGCCGGAGCATTGTGCGCCGTCACACAACGAAGCGTCTGAGCAAGCCCAGTGGTGGGGTTCGTGAACAGCACCCCGTCACCGACCGCATACGTCGCTCCGGGCGTATAGTTGCCTTGCCAGCTAACCCACACCGGACCAGCAGGGCCGACCTCCCCCCGACTACCAGTGAGACCCATAGGACCACGCACCGGCCCCAAATTGACGAAGGCGTCTCCGTCATACACCCAGAGGTCCACTCCGATGATGTAGGAGTCGCCCTGAAATCCCCCTGAAGGCAGTTCACTAGAGTTGTTCCGGGAACCAAGGATAGTGATGCCCGGCCCCATAGGGCCACGTTCACCACGTTCGCCTTGAGGACCACGAGGACCTGTCTGGCCCCGATCACCGGGACGGCCCTGAGGTCCGGGAGCGCCTTGATCTCCCGGTTCACCACCAGTGTTCAGCGTGAGAATAATATCGGTCATCGGGTTGCCCCTTTAATGAAAGTAACTGTGAGGCTGTTATTCTTAGGAAAAATCTCGGTATTGCCGTCTGGGTCAACGTATTTGATGTCCCAGATATACTCACCGGGAAGCATCTTCTTGGTTTGGTCAGCCTCCATGACCCCCCTAACTCGCCCTTCCTCGGCATCAGTGATCTCCACCTCAAGCGGAAACACCCCAAATTTGGGATGTTTAAGCTCAGAGGTTACCTCATAATTAGTGAGGTCAATGGGATTACCGTTGGATACACGTTGAATATCAACGCTCAGGGTAGCTCCGATTTTAATTTCATTTTTACTCATCAGACTAGCCTGTAATATTTGACCAAGGAAGCAGTTCAGGTGCCCTGAATAGCATATCCAGCCCCATAGTATTATCCAATTTGCCCTGTGCAATCACAGAAAGCAGGTTGTCTTCAACTGCTGTGCCGATGAACGAAGTCTGACCGATGGTCGTATTCATCATCAGGGCTCGCACAGGGTTTTCTTGGATCGCTTCGATAGCCGGTTTCAGAGACCTGATTTTATAGGTCCAGAACCAAGTCAAACCGAACTGCTCCAAGAAGGTCCTGACACGGCCAGACGGCACGTTGTAGTTGACGAACTCTTGGGTAATCTTACCGAGCGCCTCAGCTTGATTATATTTACGACGATTCGTAAGATCATCATACATAATTGCTTTAGCCAGAAAGTCCCCATACTGGACTGATCTGTTGAGGCCCTTATACAACGAAGTTGCTTTAGAGACCACAGCGTATCGCCCAAAGGTCTTTACCCCATCAGGAAGTTTTTCGACCTGTTGCTCGACCCATTCAGCGTATTTCCCTTCACGCAGAGACACGTTTACTTCGTTCAGACCCTCGGAGATGGTCTGAAACTCCCCGCGTTCGATCAGCGGGTAGATGGAGAGACGCCGGTTGGTCTGCTCGATAGAGTCCAATTGTGCTTTCAGTTTATTCTTCAGAATAGGGTCATTCGTGGCACGAAGTTCCGCCTGAATACGCATCCCTTTTTCACGGCTTTGCAGGTAGCTGTTGATCTCGTGAAATTTGTTCATCCCCTCGGTCATAATAAACCGAAGGGGGACCCCACGAGACACAAGCTGAGCCATGTTCGAGGCAATGTTGATTATCGGGACGATAATAGACTTGACCACGATAATGACTTTAGCTTCTGAAACAGCAGAGGTAATAAGCGTCTCTGCATTTTTCATATAAGCATAGGCTTTACGCCCGAAAATGCGGGTAACAAAGGTGCGGATTCCATCCTGCACCTCTACGGGCAGCCGAGACACCCCAGTCCAGAAATCACTGACACCGGGGTTCCTAAAGCCCATCACCATCGGGATCATGTCTTTCCGCACCGGGAAGCTCTCGCTACCGAAGGCGTCACGCAGATCGTCCTTCATTTCACGAGGAATAGCGTTCTTCCAAGTGTCCTTGTGAATCGGGTCTTTGGATTTTGCCAAGTCGATATACTGGTCAGCCTGACCTTTAAGCATATCTTCCCGATAGCGTTCTTTAACCAATTTAACCAATTCCCGGTTGAATTTCCGGGCTTGGTTCTCTTCGATCTGGCGACCTGCCATAGCCCCGATCATTTCCCCGAAATTATTATTCAGGTTTTTTCGATCCAAGGCTTTGGGCGAGAGCAGCCGCTCATAAGCTACTACCTGACCACTTTTATCGAAAATAGGCCGCAGATTACCTGCCCGGTTCACGTTGATAGAACGTGCCTCGGCTCCCGTAATCAGGCCAGAAGTCAGCCCGGACACGTCCCGTCCAGTGCGAATATCCACCCCACCTTGGGAGTTCTGCACCGTCTGGGCAGCCCCCTGTGTATAGGGGTTCTTTCCGGCCACCGTGGAACGATAGACCGCAAGTTTCTTGTGGTAAGGATCAGAAGGAGATGTGTCGTAATCCTCGATACGCTCGTAGCCCATATAGGCCAGCCGAAGGTGGGTCCTGCTGTCCTTTTCAGCGATAACTACATCAACCCCGACCCCACTTTCGTTAGGGATGTAACCTTTCCATTGGTTCATCATTACTTCGGGGTTATTATTGGTTTTAAGCTGTTCCCGGCGACGGAAATAATCCATTTGAGCCAGAGCGAAGTTCATCCCCTCGGATTCCCCCGTGAACAGGTCCACCATGATCTTGCGGGTGTCTTTGTTCAGCTTATCGATTGCCAACAGGGTGACCAGTTCATCAATCTGGGCAGTCTGAGAAGTCTTACCCGTCATCATCATGATCGCATGAGCGTTCACCCGGAGACCCGATACGTTGCCGTTCTGGGTCGTTCGGTGAGCCATAAAAGCGGCCAGACGATCCGCCATGTCCAATTGAGCAGGGCTCAGCCCTTGGCTCAGAGCACTGATCTCAGCAGCCCTTCCAGCCTTGCTGCGATACAGCTTGGCGATGTCCTGAAGGCTGCGCCCGGAACCAAGGAGAACGGCCGTATCCAGTTGGGCCATGCCCACCTGAAGCGCCTTCCATTCAGCCTTGTTCAGTTTACGCTTGAATTTCTCAGCAATAAGCGTGGGATATTTCTCCCGGAACACCTCCCGAATGGTCGAGACAGTGTATCGCACCTTGTTAATCATATCGTAGATTTTAGCATTATCTACGGTTCGCCCACGGAATTCAGCCATGAGTTCGATTACCGGAGTCCATGCCACCGAGAGACTGTTGGTCATCTTGGTGAATTCCTCGGCAGTCTTCTGACCCTCTTTCTTAGAGAACATCGACAGAGCGTTCTGCGCCATTTTCACTGGCAAATCCAATACCGGATTCTTAATGGACTTCCTCATTTTACGAATTTTCTCCACATATTCAGTGGAGTTACGGTCCAAGAAGGCAGAGCCTTTATCGTCCATAAGCTGGATTGTATTCTGATAAATATCCTCGATAGCAGAGTTTTTCTGGGCTTCCATTTGAGCCAGACGTTCAGCAAGGTTCTGCGCTGCCTTGCCAGCCGTTGTCCCACGGTCTTCGCCGACCACCAGTCGGGTAAGCTCGTTCAGTGCAGCCTGAGTATTCTGGCTAAGCCACTCGTCCACAGTGCTCCCAGCACCGAACTTAGCCCGCTCGTTCAGAGGCAGGCTGATCTTGTCGAGGATTGCTGCGAACTCTTGGTTCGAGGAAGCCAGAGCCAAGAACACCGGCAGCCCATACTGACCAGCACGGGTATTCACCCCCCTCAGGGCGTCGTATTTGGCCCGTGCATCGGCTTCTTCCTGTCCACCGGGGATTGCACCAGCAGGCATGAAGTCAGCGTAGGACAGTTGCCCCATGACGTGCTCATAGACCTCCTGCGAGCGTGCCAGCACAGCCCCGTTGATCCGAGCATCGCCAGTAAACAGGTCGAGAACCTGCCTGAAAGCAGTTTCTTCGGCCATATTAAAAGTAAACCCGGCATCCTGCATATCCATCAGAGAAATCAGAGATTTCGACTGAAGGGTATTAGCCCCAGCAGCGAATAGAGACGGGTTATTACCCACCCCCATATTGTTGAAAATCTTGCTGACGCTCTGCTGAACCAGTTGGGCCGTGCGTGCTGCACGGGAACCAGAGGAAGCGGGAACACCCGAACTTCTGCTCATCTGAAGACTGCTTCCGGGACCGTCCAAGCTGCCCGGTCCATAGGGGACCGGAGTAATGGGTGTATTCACCATGATATGCACGTTAAAGAGCATATTATCGAAATACGATTCATTAACCGTCTTGCGCCCGAAGTTAGGGAACAGAGCCTTAATCGCTTTGATAATATCACGAGTGATCTTGACCAAAGGATTGGACACCTTCTGTTGCTGCGAGACCTTCCGCAGCGACGGGTTGGTGAGGATTTCCGCAACGACCTCGTTCACGGTCACCGCGTTCACCCCTGCTGTGTCCATCTTGAGACGCAGCGCAGAAATGCGTTCCTGAACCTCTTTATTATCGTTCTTAAAATTGAGCAGAAGAAAGTCTTCCGTCAGGGCGACGATCCGCTCCATAGCTTCACGGTGCTCTTTCGGCATGGCCGAAGAGTCTTTGAAATACTGGTAAATCTTGTGAGCCAGAACCGAGTGAGTCAGTTCGTGGATCACAGCCTCACCCAGATGAGCAGCATCAGTCGGCTCGGCAATATAGATCACGTTATTCACGGGATCATATTGACCACCATTTACCGGGATCGGAGACACACCCACCAGAGTATTAGGCTCATAAGAAGCCGAACGATATTTTTCCAGAACCTCACGAGGACCGTAGAAAATCTCAAGTTGATTATTCAGATGAGGCTTCAGGAAGGTCTCGAACAGATCACGGCTCTGCCCGTCCATGTAGCGAACCAAGGAATCCAGACCATCGGTGGAGAGCGAGACCACACCCGGATACGCCGCTTCAGAGAGAGCATCCCCCTGCGAACGCATGGCTGCACTCAGAGCCACGTTTCTCTTCAGCCGATAATCTTCCTTTTCTTTGTCTTCAGCTTTCAGTTTATTGATTTCTTCGTTCAGAGTTGCAGCGATTTCGGCATGGGTTTCCCCTGCCAGTTTGCTACCGCTCTGGTAGGGGGACCCGGCACCAGCCATTTGGTCCACCCACGACATGAACTTGCCCCGGACCTTGGCTCGTGCTGCCGTATCAGCGGCGATTTCTTTCAAGTCGTCGTTAATTGCACTAATTTCTACGGCAATTGCGTTTTGAATACCCGTTTGGAACGAAGAAATCTTTTCGTGTTCAGGAACGATTTCATTGTAAATATCGACCATCAATTGACGATCCAGAGTTCCCTCTGGGGTCATAACAAGCATCGTATTGAATTCACGCATGAAATTCTGGAAGGAGTCCAGAACACCCTTCATCGTGTCCGTCTGCCATGCAGCCGAAGCTGCCTCGTTCATGTGAACGCCCAGTTCCTTGAACGCATCAGCAGGCATTTCCATGCCGTCATAGATTTGCAGAACACGATCCAGCCCCGGCACACTCTCAGGCAACGCCGAGAGAGCCGTAGTCATCATGTAGCCGTCGCCAGTCCCGATGTTGATGTAGGCTGCTGCACCCACACCAGCCGGGCCGGGAACCTGACCACGGAAGCCCGAGGACATTTCGTTCTTGGTCGAACGAGACACGTCTTTCGTGTCACGTTCTTTACCGTCAACCGATTCATTATAGATGAAACGGTCCTGTGCCCCACCGATAGAGAACACCTGATCGGGGGTCTCGATATACGCACCCAGCCGCTTGAAGCGTTCCATCCACGCTTTCTGGAAGGCAGGAGAGGGCACCTCATTGGCACCGAACTCAGCCATCATGCGCTTGTGGAGCGCCATGAGAACAGCCGACTGAACGCTGGCCGCTTTGATAACGACCTGCATATTCTGGAAAGCCGAGCCCATAGTCACTTCGACTGCTTTATAGAGCGGGTCCACATAAACAGTATTGATATTATGAGCCAAGCTCTCGAACGCCTCGGGATCAAGGGTCAGTTGGCTGATGTCCTTGGCTCCCAGAAGTTTACCATCTGAAGACGCAGAAGAATCAGCAACTTTACCTTCTTTATTGGTCCTGTAGTATTCGCTAATAAGCAGTTTCAAATCATTTGAAACACTATGCCCCTTGGGGTAACCAATGCCCTCATTGAGAGTAAAGTCACCCGGATTTTGTTTGTATTCAGTCAGTGCTTTGTAGAAATTATCCAGCGCCTCGCTGGTAATCCCCCTAGCCGTGCCCATCTTGCCCGCACCATAGGTCGTCTTGGTGAGCGGGTTCTTGGAAGCATTACGATCCAGCTTCCAGCGCAGGATGGTTTCAGCAGCTTCAGATACTCTGTCTTCTTCGATGGTAACCCCTTTGGGGTTAAACACCGACAGAAAACGGTTCACCGCATCTCGAATAGCCTTCTTATTTTTATCTTCTTCCATCTCCTGCTGCCGGTCTTCGATGAAGCCTTCAGCGACACTCTTGGCCACCTCATAGGTGTCCATAGGCACCGATTGAGTGTCCAGCGTCCGAGGAATCAGATTACCTTCTTCATCCCGAATGGGTTTGAAGAAATAACCGAGTCGCTCATATTGCTCGATTTCCTGCGTAGTAAAATCACCCGTGGTGAATTTCACCAGCACGGCTGCGGGACCGTTGGTCACCCCGTCCGCTTCCAGCGGAACACTGTGACGAAACTCTTCTAGAGTATCTTCTTCACGAGCCCGGTTGTATTTGGCAACCGCGAGCAGTGATTCGAGAACCACCGGCTCAGTGTTTTGAAGCCCCTCGGTAATCACGTCCATATTGGGCTTTTCAGACCCAACGAACAGCATCTTTTCAAGCTCTTGAATCACCGGGCCGTATTTAGCCACGATAGCTTCTTCTGCTGCCGTGATGCCTTCAGCGTTCTGGCCCATGATCTGAGCGGTGCTCAGACGCTCGATCTTCTTCCCGTTGATCTTGGTTCCCGACATCTGAAGCACAGTGCGCCAGAAGCCTTCCTGATGTGCAGGATTGCCCTTCAGGTTCAGGGTAGCCCAAGTGGAACGCACGCCTGCCCGAGCAAACTTGTTGCTCTGCCCCGAAGCAGGACCGACTGCTTGGATACGACCGACCTTGGTCACCTCATGCGGGAAATAGATCGCGGTATCCACGTCCATGCCCTGCATACGTTCCCGCAGTTCCATTACCTCTTCGATTTCAGACATAATGGTCTGGTTCTTGCCCTCGATAGAGGCAAGGTGATTCACGTTATAGGTGCTACGCATTTCATCCGTGAGTTCAATATACCCACGTATTTTAGCCATAGCCTCTACACCAAGCTCATCCACGATATAGAAGAAATCGTCATTCAGATAATGCTTGATATTCGAGCTATGACGCACAGCAAGGCGTTGCTTACGCGACAGCTTGTTCTGGGTTCCTTTCACGTTGGAACGAAGCTGCTGATCGGTCGGAGGTTCTCCAATGAAGAATTTCTTTTCACCTTCAGGAAGAACCGTCTGAGTAATCAGATCGCTATGTTTATTCAGCAGTTTCTTTTCGGCTTCCGAGAATTTGGAGCCAAGCTGAACACCGGGAAGGTCACGAACCTTACCGTTGATTTTAACCTTCATAACCTCATGATTAATCGTTCCATCTTCTTTCATAAGATGGAGGATTTCAGTAATCAGTGTGTCAATGGCCCCACGAGCAGAGGATTCCATCACATCCTGATTATATTTCAGACCGAGCATCTGCATCGTAAGCCGGGTGATATTATCCCTGACTTGAAACAGAGGCTCATTTTTCTTCAAGAAGTCATTGATATTTTTATTATCTCTACCTTCCCAGTTATCAAACCCGAATTTTTCCATCATGGAATCGGTATCAACCCTATATTTAGGGGAGATATTGGAGATAACTGCCAGTGCTGCCAGCGAAGCTGTTTCAGCCACTTGCTGATTAAGTTTATAATTCCCTTTATCATCCTTGGAAGCAAAGATCGTATGCCGCAGGTTGCGCCATTGGCGCTTCTGCTCGGACGTATAGGTGATCTTCCGACCATCCTTGCGGTTGCTCGTGGTCGTCTTGTCCTGCGCCACCTTCCACTGTTCGCTCAGCCGCTGGTTGGCTTTTTGAACCAAGGGAGCAACGCCCTTGAGGAGCTTGTCCTTGACCAGTCCCTGACCGGAGGAGGGATCGGCTTCACCCATCCACTCCATGACGGTTTCAACCGGCTTAGGCTTGTCAGACAGCAGCGACGACGAATTCTCATCGTTGTTGTAGTATTCGTAGAAATTGTCTTCTACGCTGTCTTTGAAATGCTCTTTATTGTCGCGCTTGTTTTTTACTTCAAGCGCCGGAGTTTCCTCAGATTCTGCAACTTCATCAACCGAAGCTGTAGGCTGATCTGCTCCAAGGCTTGCTGCTGGCGTCGGCGTTGCGATAGGCGCTTGGATCGTCGGCTGGGCATCGGTAATAACCTCGTTATTTACGGGTGCCATTTTCGGAGCACGGGTTTGACGGTTTTTCAAAACCATCTCACCCAGTTCCCCGAGTTGCTTCAGTTCAAAAATGCCTTCGTTCCGGGCCACCGAGATCGAAGCAGGCTCAAACTTGAGTGCTTCCCCCAGTTCCGGGAATTCAGCAGCCAGCGTCTGCTGAATGGCAGTCACTGCCGTAGCATCCGCAAAAATCTGCTTATAGTTATTGTAGCTATTACGAACCCTTTTAGGGTCGTTCGATTGCTTAGTCAGACCGTATTTAGGCGCACCATATTTATCCACCAAATCCTGACGATCAGCAGAGCTATACCACTTAGCCGTATCGGGATCGTAGAACTCATAAGCGTGCTGCTTTCCATCTTTTGAGGAAGCATCAATAGCCTTCAGCTTGTTGGCTTGCGTGAGGGCGAAGTTGGTCAGGTCCGTGAACATCTCTTGGGCCAAAGACTTCTGACCGCTACGCATGGCAGTCCGAATGTCCCGAACATGGTCGATCACCGCTTTCTTGCGGCTCTCAGGGGCTGAACCAGTGGAACTGGCATCTGCCTTGTAGCCCTGCGTGAAAATCTGCTGCCGCACGTCACTGGACCGAAAGTCCTGACGGGTCTTGGTCTTTGCGTCGATAATCGGGGACGATTCATACGTTTCACCGTGCAGTTTAGCTACACGGGAAATATCAATAGTGCTTTCAATAGACTGGACCACATTATCCGGCAGCGAAATCTTCCGCTTCCGGGCCATATCCAGAACTTGAGACAGCTTCTCCGGGTCAGCCTGATCCGGTGCCTGTTCGTGCACTGTGGCGATAGAGGTCAGCGTCTCCGCGACCTCAGCATCTTCAGTATCATCAGTAATATTATCAATAACATTATTGATGGATTGAACATTTTGTTCAATGAACTCACGAATAGGTTTAGTCGCTTCACTACCGGCAAAACCAGCAATAAACGAAGTAATTTGATTATGCGCTGCTTTGACCTTGCTGTCGTCCGGTAGTGCTGTGACCGCAGCGACCGTCTCTTCATCCCGGATCATGGACAGTTGGTTAAACTGTTCCGTCAGAGCCGCAGCAATATGAAGTTTCTCTTCATCCGTCTGCGCTTCAGCAAACTTGTTATTCAGCTTGCGAATTACAGTGGTTCGGTCCACGGGGACCTCGCCATTTTCATCCTGCACCAGTGCCTTCACACGCTCAGGCAGGGCTTCAGGCGTAATCCGATAGGCATCCTGCATGACCCGGATAGCCTTCTTCTCCGAGGTCTCGACAGGAGACTCTACAGGAGCCTCAGCCGGGGTCTCCCCTTCCACTGGTTCCACGGCTTCAGCCGGAGCTTGTGCCTCCACCTCAGCCACAGCCTCATCAAGTGCCACCTCAGCATCCATCTGCTGGGCCACCAGAGCCTCATCTGAAGTTGCGCTGTCTGCATCCACCTGCGCTTGAGCACGCCTATCCAGAGCCGATCCTACAGCCCCAGCAGCCTTGCTAGCGGCTTCACCAGCCGCTTGCGCCCCAGAGACTGCCGATCCGACTACTGCCCCCGGACCTTGCAGGGCACCGACCATGCCAGCCCCTACAGCCATGCCCTGACCGATCTGCTCACCGACACCGGCCAGAACATCGGTTTCAGGGTCCACATTGCGCTGCATGGCCGTATTCAGGCCCAGACCACCAGTGGCCCCCTGAATACCTTCCTCCACAGACTCGCCAACTGCGTTGGGAACCAAGGAACGGAATCCCCCGCTCATCGGAGCAGCATCGAAGCCCCGAGACAGGAAGCCAGTGCCGACACCCGCAATAAGCTGGGTGGCAGCCGCTTCACGGACCACACGCTGACGGATAATATCCGTAGCTTCTGATTCAGAATAACCTTCTTTAATCAGGTTAGAGTAATCAGGGGCCGACTTGATCTGTTCCGGGGTCAGCTTGTCGAATTCAGCGTTCGCTTCAGCCGCAGCACCAGAGCCTTCCAGCACACCAGACAGCGCAGGCTGAGCAGCCACCGATGCAGCCCGGATCGCTTCCTGACCTTTATCCGTCGCAAGGAATCGTTCAATTACGTCATCAGCGACACCGCGAGCTTTCAGGCTTTGAGTGACCGCAGCCCGTCCAGCAATAGCACCGCCACCCGCAGAGAAAGCCAGCGAAGCAGCGTTTTCGGCCAATGCTCCACCAAAAGTGGCCGGATGGTCGATGAAGCTCTCGATACCCGAGGCAGCATCTCTTCCCAGACGACGCAATCCGGCTTCCAGAGAGCCTTGTTCACCCGAGGCGACAGCCTCATCAGCCAGTCGCTTGCTCTCTTGGGCTCGGACAGACATATCCAGCCCAGCCAAATCTTGAATGGTATTATAGTTATCCGAGTAGTTTTCTTTAGCTTTATCCGCGATAAAACGACCGCCTTCTTCGATCATTTTAGGGATAAAATCAGCGGCTGTATCTCGCAGACCCAGCGAATCCGTGACGATACGTCCAGCAGCCGCTAGACCTTCAACGGTGCGGCCAGCACCCCCAATAGCCTGCAAGGCACTGTCAGCCAGCGTCTCGTTGATCGTCCGATCCACCTGACCCAGCATCAGCAGCCGGTCAGAGGCTTGGTTGGCCTTGATAAGCAGTTCAGGAGTATTCGGACCGTATTTCTTGATAAGATCGGCTTGCGACATCCGGCCACGATCAGCCATGAAGCTGTTCCGGCCCTCTTCAGTGTTCTCCCAGACCGCCGCTTGCTGGCGCATCAGGTCTTCCGTCGAATAATCGACAGTAGGAGTCTTGGGATTAGCTGCAACAGTAGTCTGTTTTGCAGCAGTAATACCAGTCAGAGAGGCTTTTTTAGCAGCAGCAATTTGCTCAACCGGATTGCTCACCTTAATGGGAGCGACTTCCGGGATCATCAGAGGTTCAGCAGTAGGCGTGTTGAAGCTGGAAATCGAATTTAGCAGATTATTTTCACCAGCCATAATAACCTCTGAATATAATAGGGGATGTGCCAGTTGTTTCTAGCACATCCCCTGACTTAGACAAGCATACTATGGTTTCAGAAACCGAACCAGCGCCTACGGGGCAGTTCAGTGACATAGCTTCCGTCACCGCTAACAGCAGGATATTGAGGCTGCCCGTTAATCATGACAGGTTTTTTAGCTTCAGCTTGCCGTGCAGCTTCACGAAGAATTTCTTCGCCCTGTTTTTTGTTAATCTCCCCGTCTTTCACCATCATATCCACACGGCTTTCCATGCGCTCAGGGGTAGCATTACCTTGAGCCACAGAAGCTGCGTATTGCTGGATGAAATCCTGTTTGGCTTGGGCACTGTCAAACGTAGTCGGTGCACCCTTGCTGCCATACAGCGGACGAGAAGGAGCAGGACTTGAACCTTGGTTCTGAGCGGTAGCCGCAGCAGTAGCAGATGCAGTGGGAGTAGCAGGAGCACTAGCACCACCACCACCAGCAGGAGCAGGAGTCCCCGGAGCAGGGGAACCAGTGGAAGCATTACCACCCCTGATCTGGTTAATCATTGCAGTTTGTTCAGCGATAAGCTGGTTACGCGCATCTTCGATACGTTTTTGCTCATCAGGCATATTACGAGATGCCGCCAGAGCAGCCATGCTGTCCAGTTGCTGAATTTGAGTAGAATAATCATTCAGCATAGCAACATCACCTCGGCGTTTTTCACGCTCGGTGACGATGCTCTCCATAGACCCGCCGTCACGCATCTTCTTCAGCAGCTTGACCACTTGGTCATCGTTGCCGGTTTTCAGCGCATCAACGAAGGCGATATTGCTGGTTCGAGCCAGTGTCATACCCGCCGCCGCGACCTCTTCAGGACGCACCATGATACCGCCATTTTCAGGCTTCATCATGAGGTTACGGACACGCTCGATGTCTTGGTTCTCACCGTCCCAGCCAAAGCCGGGCGAGGTGACGCCAATTTTCTCCAAGTGCCCAGCCAGACCCTGACCTTTGTTTTCAGGATTCTTAGTAAACGAATCCAGAGACTCAAGGTTATCCAGATAAATGTTTTCAGGCCGAGCCGCGAGATCAGCTTCAACAGTCTCACCCATCGCCATTGCACTGCGCTGGTTGGCCGTAAACTCATCCAGCAACGTCTGGTTGCCTCGCAGAGTGGACTGGGGAGCCAGCATATCCTGCGACTGGAAGAAACTATCATCCGTATTTTGAAGTTTAGCGTAAACCTTTTCACGCACCCGAGGATCGAGATCAGGCATCTTATCCAGAAGATGAACGGCTTGATTCTTGGTCAGAGCAGCCGGACGAAGGTTATTCTGGATAATATTGCGTGCCAAATTGTCCGTATCATAATCAACAACATTTTGATTATGTGCGAAAGACTCCTTGGTATAGCCCAAGTGAGTATTACGATCATCCAGCACCGAACCGAACTGCCCAAGCAGGGTTCGCTGTGCGTGACCGTCCAGACCCCGCTGCATATCATCAAGGGCCATAATGTCGCCCGTGGTTCCCGCCATGTGGCGAGCTTCCAGAGCCCTCTGAGACCCAGCCAGATCACCGGCACGAGCATCCTGCTGCCAAGTGAAGTCGGCTTCCAAGTCCTGAATACCAAGCTCCTTGGACTTCCTGTCCAGAAGCATACCCGGCTGAGCCTGAATGATCGCCAGAGCCTCGGGAGTGAGGTCTTTGGCGTTCAGGCCCTGAGCATATGCAGCAACTGCATTGGGATCAGTCACGCCCGTAAGACCCAGCAGAGCCTGAGTCGAATAGGCAGCACGGCGGTTAGCCCGTGCCCGGTCAGAGGCAGCTTGAAGCCCATCCATCGCCGCCGCAAAGGCGTTGTTGGCGGTGCTAATCATGTCGCCTGCACCAGACCCCGCAGGAGCAGAGACATTCTGCCAAGTCAGAATAGCCATGATAAACTCCTAATCAAAGCCGGTGTTTCTTGATATATGCGTCGGTATCAGCATCCGAAATGCCAGAATACGAAGCCCGAGCGCGTGCACGGTCTTCCAGAGCAGTATTATAGCTCTTGGTTTGATTCGCCAAATTGGTCTCAAACTGACGTTTGGAGAGCGCCAGCGAGTCCTTAGCCAGACCGTAGCCTTTGATAGCAGAGTAAATGCCACCAATAGATTTAACGGCAGACAGAATATTATCCATATTCAGCCCACCACCTTCTTGCAGGAAGGTATTCTTGATAACCCCGCCCACAGTAAGGGGATCAGTCGGAGGCGCTGCCGTTCCAGCCACAGGCGTCGTAACGGCCTGTTCTGTCGCCTGCGCCATAGGATCGGCACCGTAGGTGCTGATCTGGGGAACCAAGGAACCGGAGCCCGGCATATAGACCCCTGCGTTCGTCAGAGGCGCAGTCGCTGCTGCCATAGGACTCATCGGGTCCGAAGCCATAGAGAAGCGATCCCCCATACGTCCCAGAATACCGCCCGGAACTTCAGGCTGACCAAACGTAAGCAGACTGGTCGGCGTAACGGTCGGCAGCGAAGACGTATAATTAGGGTAGCTATATGCCATTGGTATATTCCTTATACGATAGCTTCTGGAATTTCCAACGAAGCATTTGGGAACTCAGAAATAGCTGCAAGAGACAGTTCAGCGATATCACTACCAGTAAGAAGCGTCCTTGTCAGGAAGGTTTCACTGGATTCCCTTGTATCACCGTAGGCTTCTTTGCCCATTTCGGTGAACATCATTGGGTCGATCCATGCACTCTGACCGAACAACTCCATCGCGCGTTCTTCGATCAGCTTCACTTGATCTTTATACTCATCGCTGAGCTTTTCATAGTCCTCTTGTAGTTCCTGTATCTTGATATTCATGAATCCAGTGTATCCGCTAGAAATAGCTGAAGTCAGATTCATCAAGTTATCAGCATTAAACATTTGCGACCAATTTATACTCAGAGAGCCAGTCGCTGCGAAGGTGGTCCCGATCTTCATGGCGAAGAACGATGCCACAGCCCCGATAATCTGACCCCACTTGTCCCCGAAGAGAGACGTAGCACTCCTCTGGATCATGGAGGTCAGCACCGTGGCTGCGATCATGTTCAGGGCCGCACCAGCAATGATAGCAGCAGAGCCCACAAGACCCAATGCCGTGCCTACGGCAAGGTTGGAACCAAGAAGCCCGATGGAGGCCCCTACAGTGGCCGGAGAGAGGATCACACTCGCCACGATGATTGCGATCATGAAGATGACTTTGAAAATACCTCGCTGATACCAACGGATTTTCTTCTTCACATAGCAATTCAGCATCAGAAGGCGGGAGCAGCCACCAATCTGGTTCTGATCCTTGACCGTCATGACTTTGAGCGTGGGCATATGCAGAGGGAAGAAAACCGGGCTTTCTTCGATAGCATCTACATCTTTCACAGCATTATATAGCTGATGAACTACCGATTTGTTTTTATAGACATAATTCGAGTGCTCAAAGCCCACAATTTCAAGACGGCGATAAGTAAATCTATCAATTTGATGATAGAGATATACGCCTTTACGGCTGTCACCCCCAACTCGACTCAAAGCTGTCTTTACGAAGATGCTTTTATCATCATCACCGCTAGTATCTACCGGGCTGGGATTGCGGATCACAGGGGCCAAGGCCCACCACACATCACCCGGCTTAGCTCCCTGCTTGCCAGCACCCATACCAAACGTCTCGTGGATATAAGACCACTTAAAGGTTATCTTATACCACGGCATATCTGGAATATTTGCATCCAGAATAAATGAGCTTTGTTTCGGGGGCGGATACATCGGCATCGTAGGACGAGTCGGAGCACGACCGTTAGAGAAGCCCCTCTCTTCCATGATCTTGCGCCAACGAGCATATTCCCGCTCATAATTACGTTGAGTATTGATATAATTATCATACCCCTCAACTTCTGTTTTAGAGCTTTCCTGATACTGAATCAGACCTTTGAGAAACTCATAAATATATTTCTTACCTGCTGGATCACGCTCATTAAGCGTAATTCCAAACACCAAAAAGGCAAAGTCAATATCATCAACGTCATCGTTGTCTTCAAGCTCTTCAATAAGAGTCTTAATTTTATCCTTATAGATTCGCTTATAAGCCTTAGATACAGCCTTATCCACGGGACCATCTTCCCATGGAGCTTCGTTAATGAATTTGTTATTAATTCTGACAGGAAGCATGGGCAGAAATTCGTTAAGCTGCCCTTTGTCCACCTTGATAGCGTTCAGAACGGGGTTGGAGCCACCCAGTCGATACAGGAAGACGTGTTCCCGACCCAGTTCCGATCCTTGGTTCACCCGCTGGAAGCTGTCGTAGTAAATAGCATCAGCCAGATAATCTTCTTCGATTGTCTGGGTTTCTACATAATTTACGCCATTGATTGTTTCACGAGTATATCGTTTAAGTTTTTCGTGACCGAAAATGACCTCTTTCTCTTCAACCAAAATATCAGGACGCTGAGTTCCGGGGACAAATCCCCGGTTGGTCTCCTTGCGGTAGTTCACCCGCACCGTCTCTGTAGGCATCACCTGCGAGGTCTCTGTCACATCATGAACAGGCGGCTGCCCATTCGAGTAAACCCGATGGGTGGTCACCCGTCGAACCAAGGTGAAGCTGTTAGGAATGGGGGCAGGCCGGGCGTATTCCACATACCCGGTCAGACGAGCCCCAGATACAGACCTGAAGGGTCCGACCCGTCCAAGCGCCTCTCTAGCACCATTAATAGCAGGGTATGAAAAAGCATACCTACAGGCTACATATCTAGCCCCTGTATCCCAAGGAACAGGAGTAAATACAATATTAGGAGTGCTATCAGCAAAACTGATGGTAATCTGGTCACTAATATCGTCCTGATCGACAGTCCAGACTTTCTCAAGTAAATTAGGATGATTCTCAAGCAGATATTTTTCTGCCCACAGTTGAGAATCAGGGTCTGTAATAACAGCACTCATGGGAACGACAAAAGTTCCCGCAGGGGAACCAGAAGGAATGGGAATCTGCCCGGCGACCGTGTTCAGACTACCGATCACATCGGCAGTCAGGTCAGCCGTAGGCAAACCCATAATATAGTTGGTATTAGCCCAACGGTGAAAGTTTTTAAGCTGAAAACCCGGTCCTACGAGAATCCCATTGGAGATTCGCTTGGATACGTCACCTCCCAGCAGAGCCGACTGGATCACCAGCGATTTCATGTAGGGCACCCGTTCGGACAGGTTATCGCCAGCCAGATTATAAATCTGACTGGCGACGTAATATTTGGTCTTGGAGCTAAAAAGACCCATTATATTAGCTCCTTTTAGGTAAGGCTGAGATTCGACCGAATTACCGTCATCACTCGGTTCAGGGCCGTTTCGTTAAGCTGGGCCGGGACATCGGTTCCTTCATCCACGCCCTTTTGGGTCACCCACGCATCCAGCATCAGCTTACCGATCTTGTGTTCGGCATCACGCTGATAGGACGTGATCTGCTGCTGGTAGAGTTCCTTTTGGCGCCCCACAGAGCCCGCCACAACCTGCCCATCCGAGCGGGTGTTCAGAGTCTCTGCACGCTTGGCTTCAGCGGTCTCCTGCGTCACCAGACGCTGCACAGGCAGAATCTGGGTGCGGGTGTATTCCTTGGCCAGCGTATCGGCTTCCATGCCAGCCACCTGAGCCGGGAGGACCATCGTAGCAGTGTTCTGCTTCACGGTCGTATCTGCGATCAGGTTCTCTCGCTGGCTCGGCAGCAGGAAGCTGGTGCTATAGACCACGTTATCCCGATCCGCAGAAACTTTACTGGTCTGCATATTCAGATGCGCGATTTCATTGGTCAGTTTATTCAGTTCAGCCGGAAGCATATCGGTCAGTTGGAAGTCCAACATCTCGATATCTTTAGTGGTCTTCAGAATCTGATTATCTGCCAGTTCAAGTTCTTTCAGATTCTTGTTATGGGCATCAGGCAGTAGAGTGGCAACTTCGTAAATTGCCTTATCCCGTTGAGCTTCAGTCATTGCGGTTTGCGCTTGCAGACCTTCGAGTTCAACAGGCTTCACCTCTTGAATATCGAAGGTAAGGGCTTCAACCTCTTTACCAATTTTCTGAATTTGCTGAATGGTCAGATCGTGCTGATCCGGCATCAGAGTGTTCAGTTCATACTGGGCCTTGAGGACGCTCTGTTCGATCACATCCGTTTCAGCACCCAGTTTCAGAATTTGTGCAGGAAGCATCTGCTGAACATCAAAATTAATGGCACTAATTTCAGCCTGAGTTTTGAGGTTCTGGGTTTCACTAGCCGTAATCTGGCTGTCCACCAGTTCGATTTGCTTCAGGTTCTTGCTGTGCTCATCAGGCAGAAGCGTCGAGACCTCATAGAGCGCCTTGTCACGCTGAGCCTCGGTCATCGCCGTCTGAGCCTGCAACCCAGCCAGTTCAACCGGCTTGACCTCTTCGATGTCGAAGGTCAGGACCTCGACTTCCTTGGTCATCTTCTCGATCTGCTGAAGCGTCAGGTTATGCTGATCCGGCAGAAGCGTAGCCAGTTCATACTGCGCTTTCAGCACATCCTGTTCGACCACATCAGTCTCTGCTCCCAGCTTGCTAAGCTGGGCAGGCATCATCTGCTGAACGTCAAAGTTCAGGGCCGCGATTTCAGCCAGAGTCTTCTGGTTCTGCGTCTGGCTAGCAGCGATCTGCGCTTCCGACAGAGCGTGCTGGTCAGGCATCAGGGTGGTGATTTCGTAGTTCAGCTTATCGCGTTCACGCACCACCATATTACGCTGTTCAACCGCCATTTGGAGATTTTCCTGAAGCAGCGTATATTCCATCGGGATAATGGTAGAAAGTTTGTATTCTTCAGTCTGATCCTGCGTCTTGAGCAAGTCAAACTTCACGTCTTCAGTGGCAAGCTGCATTTTGGTCAGAGCAAAATCAGCCTTAGTCTTTTCAACACCAATAGTCGCCATACGGTATTCAGCTTTAAGCTGCTCTAGTTGAACCAGAGCCTGAATAGCCGAGATTTCAGCAGTCTTCGTCTGAGCTTGAATCAAGAGAGCCTGCCAGTAGGCTTGATCCTTGCCGAGCAGGAATTGGATCGACTGGCTCATGGCATTGGAGACGAGGCTGACATACGCCTGAGCGTATTCAGTCCCCGTAATCCTGCCTTTTTCATGCTCGATTTTAATATGTTTCGAGTATGTGTCCATAAGGGCGTCAAAGACGCCTGTTCCGCCGATTTCACGCGAAGTCAGTTCACCCAGACCCACACGAGACACCGCAGCATACAACGGGTTTGTGGTAGTTTCCCCGAGGTTATACAGCGGCCCATCCAAGTCGATATCGGGAATATCCCAATTAATCTCACTTGTGAGGTTCTCGAATAGAGCGTTGGAAAGGTCATCGCTCTTGGTGTCTGAATACGGAGTGGCCATTTAATGACGCCCTTATAGCTATACTGGATTATTCGCCACGCTCGGCAGCTTGCTGACGTGCCAGTTGTTCCAGTTCCTTTTGAGTCAGGGGCGGCAATTCTTCAATGGAGAATTCTTTAACCCACTGTTGGTCAGGCACGCCAACACCGTTCTTGCCTTTGCGAACTCGCAGAGACAGGAAACGACGCTCCCTGATTTCTTTCAGGAGAATCATGGGAATGTGATAACCGTTATCGGTCATTTCACCGAACGGGATAAACTTACGCACGGTGCCCAGATACTTGTTCGAGACCGTCACGATTTCACCGGGAAGGTCTTTCTTGGCCGGATTCAGGTTAGTAATCCGAACCCGAATAAGACGCATATTCTCGTGATACATCCGTTCCCGGATGACATTGGGATCGCTCACCTCATTTAGAGGAATAGAATACTGATCCCCTTCAGGCGCATATGCGTCCGTGCCCGTATCCGGTTCGGACGCACTCGCAGCGCCTTTGTCCTTGGTTCCTTCAAGGTGATCCTTGATCTTCTGTTTCAGAGCATCAACACCAATATTATTGGAGTAATTAATGCCCAGCAGATCAGCACGACTCTTAAGAGTCGTAAGCTCATCAATATTCAGATCAAGGAGATTGGGCTCCATAGCCGGAGTAGCAGCCTGAGCAGGCTTGGAACCAAGGGAAATTGCGGCAGGCTTCTGTTGTTCGCTCATTTGGTCCTCAGCGAATTCATTTGTTATTAAAAAAGGGGAGAGGAATTAACCTCTCCCCCGGTGTTACTCTCTCAGATTACTCAGAGACGAGCAACCGTTTTAATCAGGCCCATCCGCTCGGGACGGAGGACCAGAGTCCCATACCACCAGAGGATCGAGCTAAAGCCCATCTGGCCGTAGGGGTCTTGGCGGTCAGCTTGATCTTTACCCGGCATTTTCGTGGTAATATCAAACTTGAACGATTTACCATCAGTCTGGAAACCAATGGTGGTGAACGCACCGTCACCGACAACCAGCATCGGATAGATGTCGTAGTTGCCGTCCGTAGCCCGGAAACCGGGGTTGCTCGTGACAGCAGCACCAGCACCAGCCCAGTGCAGCATCTCGGGGACCACGACGAAGCGGAAGCCGTCAATGGAGCCGATTTCACCGTGCAGGATGGTGCCCGCCGAGGCATACTGATGGACCGGGATGAACGCAGGTTCACCGTGCAGGTCCAGCATACGCCGCAGAGTCGGGATCAGTTCCGAGCCGATATACATGACGCGACCCGAAGAAATGGTCTTCGTATCCACCATGCGCGACCCGGTAATGACCTTGGTCTGCTTGGGGGTGCGGTTCTCGTCCAGCGTGATCGCAAGACGCATCAGGTCCTCGTAGCTGACCTCGGTGGCGTTCGCCCCTTCACCAGTCACTTCCGAGTTCTGGGTTGCCGTGCCGGGCCAATGAATGGTGCCAGCCTGCGCCAGAAGGTCTTTCTGAAGCACCGCTTCAGTCAGCTTCTGAGCACCGGTAACCAGTTCGCGCGAGATATGCGTGAACAGTTCGTCGTCCGAGTCGAAGTCGAGGGCTTCTTTAGTGAATTCGGTGAAGAAACCGAATTTCTGAATGGTGCCTTCACGAATCAGACGGGTAAAGCCAACGCGGTTGACCCGGCCACCTTCTTCACCGACCAGCGGGAGCCGACCGTTGATGGTGCCGATATCCTTGCTCGAACCATAGAGGTTACCGTAGCCGGGGTTCGCACCACCCGCACCCGTCAGGATCGCGCCAGCAGCGTCGATACCTTGGGTGTTCATGTTGCGGTCATCCAGCAGCGGCACATAATGGTAAACCTTGATGGTTTTACCAAAATGTTTCGGCATGGAGGTCACGTCAGCAAGCTGCGTGAAATACTGTTCTTCCTTGGCGTCCACAAGCGACTTGCGAAGCCACTTGAAGACCTGAAGCTGGGTGCTGCTGCTCTGAGCGTCGATAGTCGAGTCGCCAGCGCCGCTAGTCCCGTTCGGGGCATTATAACGAAGCATGGGTCAAATCCCTAAAATTAAACTCTATCCGCCCATTTGATGAAGTCTTCATCAGACATTTCAAGCAGGTTGATATTCGGTTTCGCCGTCTTCGAGGATTTTCCTGAAGGAGAGGCAGCTTTTGCTTTCGCGTCGTTCGTCAAAGGTTTCTTCTGGGGGGCGGGTGCACGACCAAGCTCTTGGGGTTGGCTCTGAGCTTGCCCCGCAGGCTGTTCCGAAGCCGAACCAGCATTACGAGGTCTCAGAACTCCCTGCTTCTGAAGCGCGTCACCGACCACCTGATAGGCTTCGATAAACGGGAGAGACGCAATCTGCGGATTTCCTAGCATCCGTTGTTTCTCGATAACTTCAGCGATTTGGTCGTAAATACCATTCGCTTTCTGTGTAGCGAGAACTCGGATAAGTTCAGGTTCCTTAAAGATCGCTTTTTTAGAGGCTTGATCCCAGACATGGTTCATCTGAACGATCAGGTCTGCGCCGTGTTCAGTCGAAGTGGTTTCTTCAACGATCTGAGCGAAGCTGATTTCAGAATCACTTACCCGGTGATTTCCTGCTTTGTAATTTACAGCAGTATCGGCATCAATGTCCATAGGGTCAACACCAGAATCTTGAACGATCTTGGCAATTGCACCTTTATCACCTCGCGCTACGTCGATGAGGTGTGACAATTTAGTCTCATCAAGAAGCTGGTTATTTTCCAGCATTTTGATGATTTTCATGGTAGGCTGAAGAGCCTGCATTTTTTTGGTGTAGTTCGCACCCATTTGCATGAGTTGAACCGCCTCTTCAGGTGAGTTGAGACTAATCATCCGTCCATTAGCTTTGAACGGTTTCATAATCTCTTTGTAGAGTTTCTCGTAATCTGGAGCCTCTACTTTATTATCTTTAGTCTTATCATCGACTGCTTTCGCATCTGCCTTTTGGTCAGCCTTTGCCTTGTCGTCACCCGCCTTGTTGCCCTTGGGGTCGGCTTTGCCGTCTTCCTTGGGCTTGTCTCCGGGCTTCTGTCCGGTCTTTCCAGCATCAGGCTTAGCGTCGGGCTTAGGATCATCCTTGGCAACAGAGCCTGCATCATCAGCGTCAGCATCATCTTCGTCATCTTCAGCTTTGTTGCCAGCTTTGTCGTCGTCTTCAGCTTCAGACTCAGATTCACCTTCTTTGTCGTTACCAGCATTTTCATCTGCATCGGTGTCAGCATCTTCACCTTCGGTGGAACCAAGGGAATCAGCCTCTTTCTCAACGGAATTGGTTTCCGTCGATTGCTCCTTTTCGCCGGGCAGCGTGACAATGCCAGCGATTTCCTCGTCCGACATATTCATGAGGTCTTCAAAAGACTTGCTCATAATGATTATCCTTATTGGGTTTCTTCAGCGCGAATGATTTCAAGAGCTTCGGAATTAACCGCAATCTCTTTTTCCATAATATCACCCTGCATGATGATCTGGCGCATATAACGCTGGAACGATGCAATCGCTTCCAGATCAGAGACCAGCATCTCTTTCGTGAAGGGGAGGTTTTCTCCGCGCTCACCCAGCAGACCAGTCAGGCGGGCCGCTTCGTCTTTGAAATACCCATCAATGACGAGCTTCTTGAAGTCTCGGTTATCTGCAAGTCGCAGAGCCGCATCACGCTGTTCAACGTATTTACGGGCTTCTTCAATAGAAAGCTCGATCTTTTGGATGTCATCTGACATTGGATAATCCTATGTGCAATTATTTTTGTTTTGGGAAACCCCCAGTGGGGATTTCGTATCAGTTATTGAGCGGGTTGTCGATAGCGTCGGTTATGCGGTTATACGCAATGGCCTTGCCGATATCCCCGTCCTTCTCGCCTTCTTTCTTGGGCTTCAGCAGGGCTTCCGTCACTTTCAGGTTCTGGTTCGCCTTGGCCTGAGCCGTGGTCTTATCCAGTTCCCGAGCGTGCTTCGTGCCCGTCTCCTGCTCAACAAAGTCGAGGTCTTTCAGGTCCGCATTGGACCCAGCTTCGCGGGCCTTGGCTTGGTTCAGCATAGCCTTGGTCTGCGTTTCCATGTTCTCGTATTCCATGCGCTGGATTTCAGCCTGTTTCAGAGCATTATCCAGTTGCAGAGCTTCAAGTTGAGTTTTGACCATTGCGACTTGCATGGGGTCAGGCTCCGGCTTGTAGTTCTTGATCGCATGGGCCAGTTTCGGCATCCGCTTCAGTTTAGAAATTTCAGCCAAAATCATGTTACGCATATTTACGTCCATGTTATTGCCGTTGGTCTGAAGCATGAAGTTCAGGTCCTGAGCCTTGGCTTCATCCACTTCTGGGGTAGAGATGTCCACCACGAGGTCAAAGTTACCGCGCAAATCTTCACGACGAATCGTGACATATTCTTGATTGGTAACTCGAATTACCTCTTCTTCGCTCAGGAACACCGCGTTCATGGCGATGATCTTCTTCCCGATCTCCACCATACCGGCAGCCAGCCGCCGTAGGATGCCCATTTCGCGCTTGGAGGCCGCATCCAGCATCCCTTTGATGCCCGTAGCCACCTTGCCATAGGCATCTGAGGACAGGCCCCCAGTAAACGCTTTGACGCCTGTAAGGCTCTCTGCCTCTTGGTTCTGCATCTCCAAGATCGCCAGTGCCGACTGGGACACCTCACCAAATTTGTGCTCAATTACGCTATTTTGAGGGTTAGGACCATTAGGATTATATTCGTAATCCTCACCCATCTCAAATTTGCGACGGTTCACCACGTCGAGCATATTCTTGGCCATGCCCCGCTGACCGTTGGCAGTCCGTGCCATAGAATCGATCAGACCACGAGAAATAGCACCAATAATAGCTTGGTTATCTTCAAGAAGCTCAGCATCCGTCTCACCGTGCACCGATTTTCGCACCGGCATATATTTAACGGCGACGACTGGAATACGTTTATCCGGGAAGGGGTTTTCCTCCATACGGATCATGACGTTTCCGATCCACGTTGCCACAATGGGAACCAGTTCCCCGTTGCCGTGAATGTCGTAGAAACCCCAATATTCGTAAGCGACCACCCGCTTCCTGACTTCATCGTTGAAGTTGAAGGTATCGGGGGTGCTAGTAGCATGATCTGGAACGCTCAGCGGCGTATTACCGCTGAAATTCACTTTATCCAGATTCTTGTATCGCCCATCCTCTTTCAGTTCAGCCTTGGAAGTCTCAAACGAGATAATACCAAATTTGGCTTTCTTGAGGTTACCGTTACAAGACGGGTCGAAATAGAAGTTATTATAGTCGAGAATTTCCAGTGTCGGGCAATTCTCGTCCACAATGGTTTTTTTAACCAGTTCTGTTTCGCCTGTGTCCCGTGCCATGCACGGTTGGCCGATCTCCTCGCTGTAGAGAAGGGCAGCTTGAACTTCCGGGGGCACCTGCTCCTTGAACCCACGCGGGTTCTCCTGCCTCATCTGGGCAGCTTGTTGCAGGGTCTGAAGTTCTTCTTCGGTAGTTACCGTATAATACTCATATACAGGCTCTTCGACCTCTTCTTCATGAGTTTTACGGAACCAGCCGACTTTGACAAATACGGTCCCTTCGTCATACGAAGTCCGAACATATTCATCAATAAAATCGACCTTATCCATTTTAGTGTTAAACTGGTAATTAATCACCAGTTCGTTCTGGACAGCACTGTCTTCGTCTTCCCAAGTGCGGGGCTCGACCTGATACAGCTTCTCGCTGCTCAGGAAGCTCTCAGTCAAAGCCGAATAGCGCCACTCACCCTGACGGCGAATCAGTTTAGGCTGAATCTGGGAGCGGTTTTTGCCAAACACTCGGGGCTTGGCATCGCCCTCGATCCTGATCTGGTTGAGCCAGTGTTTAATCTTGGTGGCAGCCCGGTCATGAGCAGGCTTGGCAGCTTGGAAGTCCTCGCTCAGCGACTTGACCGAGGGTTCGTTCTTCCAGTTGGTGAGCTTCTCGTGATCGGTATCCAGCCGCCCTTCATGGTCGGGCTTGGCTTCACGGGAACCAACGGAAATACTGATTGATTTGGTAGCCATTATCGGTTCCTGCAAATAATCTTTAGGGGTTCATACCCAGAATTTCCATGATAGCAGCGTCTAGCGTTGCATCATCGACATTTTTGAAGCCTTCCCACTCGGCACGAAGACCAGCCCGCCTTCCTTCCATCGTGTTGGAAGCCATTACGCGCTTTTTAGCCAAATGGTCAATAATCATATTTTGGGTATTGGCGTCAAATATCGTGTCGCCACTCAAACCCAGTTCAGCCACTGCGCTCCGCAGCGTCGAACCCACGATTTGACCGGCACCCAA
>ERZ500994.90-NODE-90-length-29350-cov-6.728930_pt1 | contig 29350 bp, 31 predicted proteins | sample MGYA00248878_ERZ500994 | MGnify/ENA primary metagenome ERZ500994 (study PRJEB25958, sample SAMN03398533) | human skin metagenome | study: EMG produced TPA metagenomics assembly of the Human Skin Microbiome Metagenome (human skin metagenome) data set. | reverse complement strand
TTGGCCTGGAGCAGCGCCGGGTTCACGCGCGTGACTAGGTCGTCGAGCGTCTGCTCGTGCGCATCGGTCTCGATGCGCAACTGCTGAACGCGGCGGGCCAGAGCTCGCAACGCCGTCAGGGTGTGTTCGGCGACTACGTCGTCGGGGTCGTGCAGCCGGATCTTGGCCAGCGCGGCGATCAACGGTTTGCCGCGCGGCGCCCGGTATCTGGCTCGGATCGGCTCGGGTGCGGTGACCAGGATGTCCCGGATCTGCAGCACCGCGTCGGTGGTGCGTTGCCCCTGCCCGAAGACACCGAGGAGCGACACCACGACCACGAGTGCCGGGAACAGCGACAGAACGGCGTAGTAGGTCAGCGCCGCGGCCAGGTCGTGCACGGTGCGGGCCAGCGGCACACCCCACCGGACGAGGGGTCCGGGGTCGAGCAGTTCGAGGGGCTTGGCGGCGCCGCCGAGGATCACCAGCCGCACCTGATCGGTGTCGTGCGGGAGGCTCGCCGACTCGAAGGCCGCCACCGCACGCCAGTAGCTCGGCGTGAGATCCATGACGCTGACTCGGTGGCGAACGAGCAAGTTCGCGAACTCGGAAGGCGCCCAAAGCGAGTCCGGCTGGATCAAGGCGGCACCTGCCGCGAGTGTGACGCCGATCTGCTCGAGCGCGGTATCGAAGGTGGGAGCCGCGAACTGCAACACCCGGTCTGCCGGAGTGATCGCGTATCTCTCGACCAAAAGCGCGATCAGACTGACGAACGCTTCGTGCGAGGCGACGACGCCCTTCGGCGTTCCTGTCGAGCCAGACGTGAAGATCACATAGGCGGACGCAGCCAGACCGCCCGAAGACCTCGCAGCGGAGTCGTGAACATCCAGTCGCGTCGCACCCGCGCCGGCCGCGGGGTCTTCCGACGCTAGGATCGTGGCCACCGCACCGGTGGCGTTGTGGATCTCGGCCAATCGCGCGGCCGGGTCGCTCGGATCAACCGGGAGGAACGCGAGACCTGCCGACCAGAGTGCGAGCATGGTCACCACCTGCTCCGGACCCCTGGGGAGCGCCACCATGACCGGAGAGCCAGCCGGGAACCCGAACTCGCGCAGGACTGAAGCTTCCCGATGGATCAGCGAAGGAAGCTCGCCATAGGTCACCCGCCTGGAGCCATGCTCGATCGCCGTGGCATCTGGCTGCTCCTGCGCATGAAGCGCGATCTGATCGAGGATGTACGTGGTCGTCGGTCGCTGCATTCAGGCAACTCCTTACCGTGAGGGTCTGGGCGCCCGCAGCATGGCGAGCACGGATTCGGTCATGAGCTTGGGCATCCGGGACGGGTCCGTGCGGTGGCCGAGCGTGAAGTCAGCGGGAGCGGCGTGGAAGACCTGATGGATAACCGCGATGAGCCACCACATCGGTAAATCCGTGCGGAAGGCGCCTTCGTCCTGGCCTCGCCGGATCAGCTTCATCACCCGCGCCGCCGGCACCTGGTGCAGTTCCCACAACCGATCCGGCGGCAGTTCCTCACGGGCCGCCGTCACCAGTGCTCGCGACTGATCCATGAGCAGCCAGCTCCGTTCAAGCACCTGGCTCAGCGCCCACTCCGCGTCGTCGAAGCCGATCATCTCGTCCAGCGCATGCTGCGCATCCGCCAGCTCACGGACGATCGCCGCATCGACAAGATCACGGCGTGACGCGAAGTGCCCGTACAACGTCACCCGCCCCACCCCAGCAGCACGGGCGATGCTCGTCATCGTTGCGTCCGGACGCTGACGGAGCTGGAGCACCGCCGCTTCAACGATGCGTTCAGCGTTTCGCACCGCATCCGTTCGTCGAGGCGCTCGGGCATCGCGCATGCATCCACCTCCAGTAGTCAAACAATGATGTTTGACTTACCGTACCACAGAAGTTGGACACTTGTGCACGAGATAGCGCTCAACGGATACATGCGAGCCGCGGTCCGCTCGCTGGCGCCGCCTCGAAGGCCCCCTCCGCGGCGCTGGAAGCGTGCACAGCGCTCTCCATGGCGTTCCGCCCCGCGATCAACGGGATTGTCATGCCCGTGGACAGGCTCGGGCGCCTGGTCCAGGGTTGGTCGGACCGCCGTGCGCGGGCGTGAACTGTGAAGGATCACGCCCGCGCTGGTGGCCCGGTTTACGCCCCCGGCGTCTCCTCGCCGGTGGGTCGGATGTGGCGGAGCCGGGTGGCGGCGATGATCGCGGTGAGCGCCGCGATCGCGGCGGAGACGATCGCGGCGGTATTGAGGCCGCTGCTGAACGCCTGTTGCGCGGCGGTGGTGAGCGCGGTTCCGAGGTCACCGGGCAAGGTTTCCGCGACCACGAGGGCCCCGTCGACGCTGGTGGTCGCTGCCGTTTCGGCCGCGGCGGGCAGCCCATCGGGCAGGAGCGCGGTGATCTGGGAACGGTAGGCGACGATCCCGATGCTGCCGATGATCGCGACACCGAGGGAGATGCCCAGGTCGTTCGCCGTGGTCGCGAGGCCTGAGGCCCCGCCGGCCTTCTCCGGGGGCACGGATCCGACGACGAGGTCGGTGGTGAGCGCCATGGCGGGTGCGACGCCGGGGTAGGTGAGCGCGAAGCTCGCGATCACCAGGGCGAGACCGGTGCCCTCGTCGAGCTGGGTGAACAGCACGTAGCCGATGACCTGGGTGGCCAGGCCGATCGCGATCACGTTCCCGGGGCGGAACTTGCGGGCGAAGATCGGTGCGAGGGTGGAGACCACGATCAACACGGCCGCGGCGGGCAGGATCGCGAACCCGGCCTGCAGGGGCGAGAGTCCCTGCACGGACTGCAGGTACTGGGTGAACAGGGAGTACACCCCGCCCAGGGCGGCGGCGGCGAGCATGAACACGATCAGCGCGGCGCTGACCGTCTTGTTCGCGAACAGCCGCACATCGAGCAGCGGCTGGGTCGCGCGGAGCTGGCGGATGATGAACCACAGCCCGACCAGGGCTCCGGCAACGAGCAGCCCGACCGAGGGCAGTGCGGGCTCCTGGGTCGCGAAGCGCTTGATGCCGTAGATGATCGCGAGCAGCGAGGCGACCAGCAGCAGGGCGCTGAAGAGGTCGATCTTCGCGGCCTTGTCCTTGTGCTCGGGCAGGAGCAGCGGAGCGCCGATCGCGACGATCACCATGACCGGGACGGCGACGAGGAACGTCGCCTGCCAGCCGAAGCCCTCCAAGAGGACGCCGCTGAGCAGCGGGCCGAGTGCGACGCCCGCGGAGATGCCGCCGGCCCATACCCCGATCGCGACGCCGCGAGCCTTCGCATCGGCGAACATCACGAAGATCAGCCCGAGCGTGGAGGGCACCATCATCGCCGCGGACAGTCCCAGCAGCGCCCGCCAGGCGATCATCATGCCCGGATCAGTGGTGAGTGCGGCGACGATCGAGAAGGCTCCGAACAGGATCGCGCCGATGACCATGAGCAGACGCTTGCCGACCCGGTCGCCGAGGACGCCCATCGCGACGAGGAACCCGGCCATCACGAACCCGTAGATGTCGAGGATCCACAGCATCTGCGTGCTCGTGGGTCCGAGGTCCGCCGCCATCGAGGGGGCCGCGAGGAACAGGATCGTCAGCATCATGAACAGCAGCGTCGAGGGCAGCACGAGGACCGCGAGCCCCCACCACTGCTTCGCGCCGGTCTTTACGGCTGGTTGCTGGTGCTCGGTCATGATGCACCCCCTGGGGCGCGTGTGGTCTTCATGATCGTTCCCTCCTTGGGCTCGTGGGCGGGTGTGGAACCTCGCCCGGCTTAACTCGTGCATGCGAGTACGAGTTGTAACCATGCTACTATCTCATGCATTCCCGTACGAGATAAGTTGGGATCTGTCGTGGGGTGAAGGAGAGTCAGCGATGCCGAAGCAGAACACCGCCGGGGACGGGGCCGATGCCGCCCAGCAAGGCGGAGCATCGAGCGCCACGACGGCGGGCGAGCCTGGCGCTCGCAAGCGCGAGAAGAATGCGTCGAAGCCGGCTGCGGAGCGGGCCGTGAATCAGCGTGCGGACGCACTGCGCAATCGCGCGGCAATTCTCGCGGCGACCCCGATCGCGCTGCGGAAGAACCCGGACGCGTCGATCGCTGATATCGCCGTCGAGGCCGGCATCGGCCGAATGACTCTGTACGGGCACTTCAAGAGTCGCGCCGAGCTCCTGGATGCGGCGCTCGTCGACGGCCTCGAGCGTGCCGAAGCAGTCCTGTCGACCGTGGACCTCGACGGCGACCCAGCCGCAGCCTTGGCCCGGCTGATCGAGTCGAGCTGGTCACTGCTCGACCAGGTCAGCGGCCTGCTCGTGGTCGCACAGAAAGAGGTCCCGGCGCACCGGATCCGGCAGATGCACGAAAAGGCCGAAGCCCGCATGCGCGGCCTGCTGGAACGCGGACAGGCCGAAGATGTGTTCCGCGGTGACCTGCCGGTGGACTGGCTGCTCGCGGTCACTCACGCGGCGATGAACGCCGCCGCCGCAGAATCGACGGCCGGTAGGCTCCGACCTGCCGACGCTCCCCGCTACATCAACGCCACGCTGGCACAGGCATTCGCCGCCACTGCCTGAACCAGACCAGGCGGTGGCGGCGAACGTCAGTCCCGCTTAGACTGGGCGGACACAGGAGCACTGCCCAGCAATGAGGGTTCCCTCCGCCGCTGCGTCGCTCGCGCCGGGCGATGGTGCTCCGACGGGCTGCAGGACACCAGTGTGATCGGTGTCTGCGTCGACGTGCTGCTCGGCCAGGTACGCCGTGTCGGTCGTTGGGGCCTGCTCGCGTCGCCAGAGCAGTGGTGCGGCGATCGCGCCGATCAGGGCAAGGGCGCCAAGGGTGATCCAGGCGGGTCCGAGTCCGGCCGTGGCGCCGACCCATCCGGCGATCGGGTACGTGATCAGCCAGGCCAGGTGGGAGAGGGAGAACTGTGCGGCGAATGCTGCCGGCAGGGCCGGGGTGTCGACCGAGGAGCGGATGACGCGACCGGTGGGTGTGATGATCAGTGCCATGCCCGCACCGATCAGCACCCAGATCGGTGCGGTCACCGCCCAGGAGACGATGCCGAGCAGGATCATGGTGATGGCCGCGAGTACTCCGATGACGAGCACGGTGGCACCGGTGAGCATTACCGGCCGGTCGGCGACACGGTCGAGCACTTTCGGCAGGATCAGGGCGGCCAGCAGGGTACCCCCGCCGGACGCGGCGAGCATCCACGCGACATCGGATTCGGTGCCGCCGAGGGTGTCACGGACGTAATTCACGGTGTTGACGACCACGATCGACCCGGCCGAGGCGACCACCAAGTTCAACGCGAGCACCCCACGTAGCCGGGACGTGGCACCGAAGGTGCGAATGCCCGACGAGATCCGGTCCCAGACTCGGGTCTGCCCGCTCGCGGTCGCGTTCGGGATTCGGGTAGACAGCACCAGTACGGCGGAGATGACGAACCCGATGGAGGTGCCGACGAAGAGCCAGTTGAAGGTCATGAACGCCAGCGCCAGGGCCGCGAGTACGGGGCTGAGCAGGCTCTCCATCGTCGAGGCGACCTGCGAGGCCGACAGGGCCCGGGTGTACTGGGTTTCCTCGGTGACGATGTCTGGGATGACGGCCTGGAACGTCGGGGTGAACGCGGCAGACGCGGCCTGGAGGACTCCGACGAGCACATAGATCTGCCACACCTCGGTGACGAACGGCAGCACCAGCACCACCCCAGCGCGGACGAGATCGAGCAGAGTGAGGAAGGCTCGCCTCGGCAGCCGATCGGCGTAGGCCCCGGCGATGGGGGCGATGACGACATACATGACCATCTTGATCGTCAACGCGGTCGCCAGCACCGCGCCGGCGCTGGGGCCGGCGAGCTCGTAGGCGAGCAGACCGAGTGCCACGGTCGCAAGTCCCGTGCCGAACAGGGCGATGATCTGCGCGCCGAACAGGTGCCGGTAGTCGCGGATCGCGAAGAGTTTCATGAGAGTGCCTTCCGAACTTTGTGATCGTGCTCGTCTTCGGCCACCAGTCCCCTCTGCGGTCTGGTGACGTGCCGCGCCCCGGCCGCGCAGAGGGGGTGGTCGCGGGCCGGGGCGCAAGAGCGCGGGTCAGGAAGCGGCGAGCTTGTAGCCTGCCTGTTCGACAGCCGTCTTCACGGCGTCGTCACTGACCGGGGTGTCCGCGCTCAGGGTGATGCCACCGGTGGCCAGATCGACATCGACGTCGGTGACGCCGGGAATCTGCTCGACCTTGCTGGTGACCTTTCCGGCGCAGCCGCCACAGGTCATGCCCTCAACGGTGTACGTGCTCGTGCTCATGGATACGACTCCTCGTCTCACTGTTACTCACTTCCTGCGGGCGGGCGCCCGCAGGGGATGTCCCACCGCGCGGGCGGGGCCGGGCGCCTCCGTCACGGTGGCGCCCGGCGTCGTGGGTGACCCCCACGAGGGTGGGGCTCGTCATGCCCGTCACGCCGCCGCTTCCACGTCAACCTGTACCTTCGTGCACGACTTCCACTTGACAACAAGGTATACCCCTGTAGGGTATGAGTCAAGTCGTACATCGCGATGATGCAGTTGTGTTGGTGAGTGGAAGGAGCTGCCGTGCGAGTGGAGGTAGATCGTCAGCGGTGCGAGTCCAATGGCCTGTGCGTGCTCAGCGCTCCAGAGGTTTTCGACCTCGACGATGACGGGGTGCTCCGCGTCGCCTCGTATGTGGATGAGTCGTTGCGCGCCGATGTCGAAGACGCGGTGAGCAGTTGCCCCGTCCAGGCCTTGGCCCTTCGCGATGCCCCCATTGGAGGAGCGTCGTGAGACCAAGAACCGGGCAGCACGTGGTGGTGGTCGGTGGTGGTCTGGCCGGGACCCGCACGGTCGCCGCCCTTCGGGATGCCGGATTCGACGGCCGGTTGACGGTGATCGACCGGGACCCCGAGTGCGATCACGACCGGCCGCCGCTGAGCAAGGGCTTCCTCACCGGCACCCGCTCCGAGGCCGACATACGCCTGCCGGGTGCGGCCGAACTGGATGCCGACCGCCGCCTCACGACCGAGGTGACGGGGCTGTCGGTGCGAGAGCGGGCCCTGCGTTTGGGGGGCGGTGCGTGGTGTGGTTTCGACGGGCTCGTCATCGCCACCGGGCTGCGTGCCCGGCCTCTACCGGGCCTCGTACGGGTGCCGACGATCCGCTCGATTCATGACGCCCGGCGACTCCGGGCCGCACTGCATGGGCATACCGGACGCCTGGTGGTCATCGGCGGCGGTTTCATCGGCACCGAGATCGCCGCCTCGGCCCGCGAACTCGGCTGGCAGGTTGTTCTCGTCGCTCGCGAATCCCACCCGCTGGCACGCGCCCTGGGGCCGGCGATGGGCCGCTTTGTGACCGACCTACACCGCCAACACGGTGTCGATGTCCGAGACGGTCAGGCCGCGCACGAGGTCACTGATACCGCTGACGGATATCAGGTGAGACTGACCGGCGGGGAGTCGATCGAGGCCGACCTCGTGGTCGCCGCCATCGGCGCCATCCCCAACACCGAATGGCTCGACGACACGGAAGTCCTCACAGACGACGGCATCCACACTGATCCCCACCTGCGCGCCCTCGACCGGACCGGGGCTCCATCGCCTGGAATCGTCGCCGCAGGAGACGTGGCGCGCTCCCCGCACCACCTGTCCCCCGCCGAGTCCATCCGCGTCGAACACTGGTCGAACGCGACCGAGCACGCGAAGACCGCCGCCGCAACGCTGCTGGCAGATCTCACCGGGAGCGCTCCTGCGAAGCGGGATGCCGCGGTGCCCTCGTTCTGGTCCGATCAGTACGACCAGAAGATCCTCGCCGTCGGCCTGCCTCACCTGGCCGATCACGCCGCCGTCGTCGAGGGCCACCCTAGCGAGGGCCGCTTCCTCATCGCCTACACCCGCGAAGGACAGACAGTAGGGGCGGCCGGAGTCGGCACGACTCGAAGCTTGGCCCGCTACCGCCGCGCCATCGCCACGGCCACGCAGCGTGAGAACCCGCACCAGACCAGCACCCATTCCGGCGGCCCGCGCGCCGTCGCAACCATGCAGGAGGACGCATGACCACCAGCACCCCAGAACCCGAGCAGATTCAGCAGCCGCAGGCGACGATCAAGACCGTCGATGACGGCCCCCTGCAGGTCAAGGGCTCCTTCCAGGTCGTAGACCATAACGGTGACGCCTACGAGTTCCCCGGTCGCACCGCGTTCCTGTGTCGCTGCGGGCACTCGGCCACCAAACCGTTCTGCGACGGCAGCCACAAACGCGCAGGTTTCACCGCCCACGGACGCGCCAGCGACCAGGAGACCACATGAGTCGCCTCCGCACCGCACTCGCCCACGCGAGCGGGTCGTCGGTCGTGCGGACGGGGCTGCACTGCCTGCTCGGATGCGCCACCGCGGCACTCCAGCACGCCCTGCATAGGCGCCTCGGCTCCGCGGCGAAAGGCGCGACGGAATATTCCAGCACCACCAACCATTGATACCCCTAGGGGGTATCGCAACCTGTTCGGAGAGGACAAGAACGATGAACACGAACACCTACGCCGTCACCGGGATGAGCTGCGGGCACTGCGAGGTCGCGATCCGTTCGGAGGTGGAGCAGATCGCCGGGGTCACCGGTATCGAGGTCAGCGCCGCCGACGGGCGTCTGGCCGTGACCGCCGAGGGTCCCATCGACGATGCGGCCGTGCTGGCTGCGGTCGACGAGGCCGGGTACGAGGCGGTGCGGACCTGATGCGCGCCCCGCTGAAGCTGAGCCTGTTCGGGCTGGGCCTGGCCGCGGTCTTCGGCACCGCGGCGGTGACCGCGAACGCGGTCGTGCCCCCGTCCGTCGTGGAGGGCTGGACCACGCCTGCGAACCATGCGGGCATGAACGACGACACTCAAGGAGAAGGCGATATGGAAGGCATGGATCACTCAGGCGGCGGGGCGTCCTCGCTCGGCCTGGCCAGGGCGGAGGGCGGCTTCGCTCTCACCGATGTGAGTGCACCGGACCGGGTCGGTGAGGCTGGCGAGCTGAGCCTCGTCGTCCGCGACGACACGGGGGCACCGGTGACGGACTTCGATCTGGAGCATGAGAAGGAGCTGCACCTGATCGTGGTGCGCGCCGACGGCCAGCACTTCCGGCACGTCCACCCCGAACGCGATGCCGACGGCGCCTGGTCCATTGACTGGGAGTGGGTCGAGGCCGGTTCCTACCGGGTGTTCGCGGACTTCGTGCCCGGCGCCACCGGCGAGGGACTGACCCTGTCGACCACGGTGAGCGTCTCCGGTGATGTCCAGGCACAGCCTGCAACCGGGCCGGTCACCGAAACCGAGGTCGACGGGTACACCGTGACGGTGACCGGTGACCTGGTCGCCGGTGAGGGCTCACCGCTGACGCTGTCCGTGTCGCGCGACGGGCAGCCGGTCACCACGTTGGAGCCGTATCTGGGGGCCTTCGGACACCTCGTCGCGCTACGCGACGGGGATCTGGCCTACCTGCACGTGCATCCCCACGGCGACGCTCCCGCTGCGGGCGAGACCTCCGGGCCCGAGGTGGTGTTCGAGGCGACGATCCCGAACCCGGGCCGCTACCTGCTCTACTTCGACTTCCAGGTCGACGGACAGGTCCACAGCGCCCCGCTCGTGCTCGACACCACCACCAGCGCCAGCGCATCGGGCGCACCGTCAGGCACGGGCGACGACGAGACCGAGCCACAGGAGGAGGACGAGAGCCATGAGCACAACTGACACCACTCCAGCAGGCAGCACGGCACAAACGAGTTCCGTTGAGCTGCAGATCGGGGGCATGACGTGCGCGTCGTGCGCGAACCGGATCGAGAAGAAGCTCAACAAGCTCGACGGCATCACCGCGAGCGTGAACTACGCGACCGAGAAGGCCAGCGTCACCGCGCCCGAGGGGTTCGACCCGCAGCTGCTGATCGCCGAGGTCGAGAAGACCGGCTACACCGCAGCCCTCCCCGCCCCGAAGAACCAGACAGGCACAGGCGGCAGCGACGAGGGCGAGTCGGCCGAGGATGCCGAACTGCGCACCTTGCGCACCCGGCTGATCGTCTCGGCGGTGCTCGCGGTGCCGGTGATCGCGCTGGCGATGGTCCCGGCGCTGCAGTTCGACTACTGGGGCTTCGCCTCCCTCGTGCTGGCCGCACCGGTCGTGGTGTGGGCGGGCTGGCCGTTCCACAAGGCCGCGTGGATGAACCTCAAGCACGGCACCGCCACCATGGACACCCTCATCTCGGTCGGCACGACCGCGGCCCTGTTGTGGTCGCTGGTGGCGCTGTTCTTCGGCACCGCTGGCGACCGGGGCATGACGCACGCGTTCGAGTTCACCATTGCCCGCACCGACGGCCTGTCCTCGATCTATCTGGAGGTCGCCGCCGGGGTGATCACCTTCATCCTGCTCGGCCGCTACTTCGAGAAGCGCTCCAAGCGCCGCGCCGGCGCCGCCCTGCGCGCACTCCTCGAGCTCGGTGCGAAGGAAGTAGCCATCCTGCGCGATGGGGTCGAGGCCCGTGTGCCGATCGATGAGCTCTCCGTCGGTGACGAGTTCGTCGTCCGCCCCGGCGAGAAGATCGCCACCGACGGGGTGATCACCTCGGGCACGTCTGCGATCGATGCGTCCATGCTCACCGGCGAATCCGTGCCCGTCGAGGTCGCCGAAGGTGACAACGTCACCGGCGCGACCGTGAACGCCGGGGGCCGGCTGGTCATCAAAGCCACCCGCGTCGGCTCGGACACCCAGCTGGCGCAGATGGCCAAGCTCGTCGAGGACGCCCAGTCGGGCAAGGCCGAGGTGCAGCGCCTCGCCGACAAGGTCTCGGGCGTGTTCGTGCCCATCGCGATCGCGATCTCCGTCGCCACCCTGGGGGCGTGGATCGGCGCCGGGTTCCCCCTCTCTGCGGGGTTCACCGCCGCGGTCGCGGTGCTCATCATCGCCTGCCCCTGCGCCTTGGGACTTGCGACCCCGACGGCGCTGCTGGTCGGCACCGGGCGCGGCGCGCAGATGGGTGTGCTCATCAAGGGCCCCGAGGTACTGGAATCCACCCGCAAGGTCGACACCATCGTGCTCGACAAGACCGGCACCGTCACCACCGGCAAAATGACCCTCACCGACGTCTACACCGCAGGCGACGTGGACCGGGCCGAGCTGCTGCGGCTGGCTGGCGGCCTGGAGGATGCCTCCGAGCACCCCATCGCCCAGGCCATCGCCGCCGGCGCCACCGCCGAAGTCGGCGACCTGCCCACGCCCGAATCGTTCGAGAATATCGAGGGCAAGGGCGTCCAAGGCGTCATCGACGGACACGCCGTGCTCGCCGGACGCGAGTCCCTGCTGGCCGACTGGTCCCAGCACCTCGACGAGAACCTGCGGTCGGCGAAGCAGGCCGCGGAAGCCGAGGGGAAAACCGCCATCGCCGTCGGCTGGGACGGCCAGGCCCGCGGGGTACTCGTGGTCTCCGACCGGATCAAGCCCACCAGTGCCCAGGCCATCGCCCAGTTCAAAGAGCTGGGGCTCACCCCCGTGCTGCTGACCGGCGACAACCAGACCGTGGCCGAACAGGTCGCAGCCGACGTCGGCATCGAGCAGGTGTACGCCGAAGTCCTCCCCAAGGACAAGGTCGACGTCGTCACCGAGCTGCAGAACCAAGGCAAGGTCGTCGCGATGGTCGGCGACGGCGTCAACGACGCCCCCGCCCTCGCCCAAGCCGACCTCGGCTTGGCGATGGGCACCGGCACCGACGTGGCCATCGAAGCCGCCGACATCACCCTCGTCCGCGGAGACCTCCGCGCCGCCGCCGACGCCATCCGGCTCTCCCGTAAGACGCTGGGCACGATCAAGACGAACCTGTTCTGGGCCTTCGCCTATAACAGCGCCGCGATCCCGCTGGCCGCGTTCGGACTACTCAACCCCATGCTCGCCGGAGCCGCCATGGCCCTGTCCAGCGTGTTCGTCGTGTCCAACAGCCTGCGGCTGCGCAGCTTCAAGGCCCGCGCCGACGATGAGACCAGCCCCGGGCCGACACGGTCGGCGCCGGAGCGTGAACCGGCGATGGCCTGAAACTCCGCATCGACGACTCCTATTTGGAAGGAACTAGCTTCGTATGAACAAGCGAATCTCGACGCTCATCGCCGCGGGCGTCCTCGGCGGGACGGTGATACTGGCCGGCTGTGCCTCCGACGACCCGCTGGCGGACCCATCGCCGTCCCAAAGCCAAGACGGCTCCGGTGGTCACGGGGCTATGGAGCACCCGATGGATGGCGGTCCCGTGCCCGAGGGCATGACCGAGGCGAGCAATCCGATGTACCCCGTCGGTACCGAAGTGATCCTTACCGCCGATCACATGGACGGCATGGATGGGGCGACCGCGACCATCGTAGGCGCCTATGACACCTTCACCTACTCCGTGAACTACACGCCCACGAGCGGTGGCGATCCCGTCACCGACCACAAGTGGGTCGTCCAGGAGGAACTCGAAGGCGTCGAGGACGAGCAGCTTCCAGACGGCACGACAGCGACCCTGAACGCCGACCATATGGACGGCATGGACGGTGCCGAAGCGACGATCGCCTCGTCCACCGACGAGACCGTCTACGTCGTCGACTACGAAGCCGACGGCATGACGATGACCAACCACAAATGGGTCACCGAGAGCGAGATGCAGCCCGCCCCCTAACGGGAGAGCAGTCATCCTCTGCTGATCGCCCCGTCCCCTGCTGGACCGTGCCTTCGCAGGAGCAGGGAGGCGGGGCGATCTGGACTTAGCGACCCGCCCCGCACCGATGCTTTCAGAGAAAGACACCACGATGACGACGACACCATCGTTTGGATACATCAACGACAAGAACCGCTACCTGGCGAGGATGAAGCGAGTCGAGGGGCAGGCGCGCGGGATCCATAGAATGGTCGAACAAGACGCCTACTGCATCGACATCCTCACCCAGATCAGCGCCATCACCGCGGCCCTCGAAGGAGTCGCGCTCGGGCTTCTCAACGACCACCTCAAACACTGCGTCACCGACGCGATCCACAACGGTGCCGATGACGTCGATCAAAAGCTCATCGAATCGTTTGCCGCGATCAGCCGACTCGTGAAGTCGTAGAGCGCCCAACTCTCGGATGGAGTTCCAGCCGTTGCTCGCGCGAAATCGGTCGCTGCGCCGCGCTGTCGCTCCGGTGGCGTATGACTGTGTGAAGGTTATCGTGATCCGGGCCGGCAGCGCGATCTTGTCCGGGGATCTGAGCGATGCGGTGCGGGCCGGCGATGTGCTCTTCCTCGGTGCGAACACGATGTGCGGAAGCGCCCCGGACGGGCTGATCCGCACAACCACGGTGTATCTGGACACCGACTACGCCACGGACATGTTGTTTTGGCAGCACGTGGGGCAGGTCAAGGATCGCTTCGAAGCGGCTCGGATCCTCGCTTCGGTGTGCGCGCGCCCGTGGACCATCGTCAGATTGGACGAGACCGCAATCCTCTCGGTCGGAGCATCCCTGGACGAACTGGTCGCGCTGAGCGAGTCCGGCCAGTTCGTGGACAACTACTACCGGATCCTGGGGTTGTGGTACTCCCTGGTCTCCTTGATCGCTCCCACGATCACGTCGCATGCCGCCTGGGCTCCGTCGACTCAGGTGGCCGCCCATGCGCGGGCGGCACTGCCACGCGCACGCCGCTTCGCCCCGGTACGGGCTGAGGCACGCACGGTAGCGGAGGTACTGGTCTCGGAGATGGCCCGGGCATGGACTCTGAAGGAGCTGTCCGGGATGGTGCATCTGTCGCCGTCGCAGCTGGTACGAATGTTCACCACCGCGTACGGGAAGACCCCGCGGGCATACCAGACGATGGTGCGCTGTGAGGAGTTGGCCCGGCTGTTGCGGGAGACAGACCTGTCGGTCGAGGCAGCTGAGCGCCTGGTGGGGTGGGCACATCGCGGGTCAGCGGCACGGATGTTCCGTTCGCTGATTGGGATCACGCCGAGCGCCTACCGCCGTGAGCACCGCCCACGGCAGTTGGACGCGATCTGAGCGTCTTCGAGCGTGAGATCCGCATGATCCGAGACTTCTTCTAGGCAGGGCTGGTGCGGAGCGGGTAGTCCGGTGGTTCTACGTCCAGGCGTTCCGCGTTGTCCTGATGGCCGACGTACCGATTCGGACGTTCGTTGATCGTCGCGACGCGCTGGATCCGCCTGGCTTACCTCGCTGATACGAGGAGCCGAGCATCCCCTGTCTCACGTAGGGACCGGTCTCTTCGTGGGAGGAGGCCGGAGTATGGCGACGAGGGAGGATTCCCGCGCGGAGCGGGAAGCGAGGCTCGACAATCTGCACGAGCAGCTGACGGGAGCGGTGGAACGGCTGGTCACCGGTGAGGACTGGGCCGACGCGCTCCGGTTCGCTGCCCGGTTCCGGTCGCGGTCGTTCAACAACGTCTTGTTGATCTGGGAACAGCACCAGGCCGCGTTCGAGCAGGGCCGGGTGCCCGAGCCGTTCCCCACCTATGTCGCCGGGTACAAACAGTGGCAACAGCTCGGCCGGCAGGTGGAGAAGGGTCAGTCCGGGTATCAGATTCTCGCCCCGGTGACGGGGAGGTTCGCATCGGCGAACCCGTCTGATCCGGCGTCGTGGCGGCGTCTGAACCGGGGCGAGAAGCCAAGGCCCGGCGAGACGGTGCGTTCGAGGATGGTTGGGGTGTGCCCCGCTTACGTCTGGGATGTCTCCCAGACGACTGGTGATCCGCTCCCGGAGAAGCCCGAGCCGCGACTGTTGACCGGCGCAGCCCCGGAGGGTTTGCGGGAGGGTCTGGCGGGGCGGATCGAGGCGGAGGGGTTCGAGCTGCTGTGGGTGCCGCACGAGGGCATGATCGGCGGCGCGAACGGGCTGACGAACTTCGAGACCCGGCAGGTCGCGGTGCGGGAGAACATGTCCGATGCCGCGCAGGTGAAGACCGAAGGGCATGAGCTCGCCCATGTCCTGATGCACGGCCCCGACCAGGAGGAGGCCCGCCGGCATCGCGGGATTGGTGAGGTCGAGGCCGAGTCGGTGGCGCTGATGATCGGGGCCGCTCACGGGATGGACACGAGCGAGTACACGATCCCGTACGTGGCCGGGTGGGCGGCGGCGGTGGACGGGAAGAATCCGGTCGAGGTGGTGCAGGCCGCCGGTGAGCGAATCCGCAAGACCGCGATCGACATCCTCGACCAGCTCGACACGATCCAGGTGCCTGACGGCACCCCGCCCGGCCTGGACCAGGATCCCCAACGGCGCCCGCCAGAACGCGCCGCCAGCCGCGCTGCACTCGTCGCGGAGTCTGAGGGGCTGCGGCCCGAGCGAGCGGGTCGGGGGCTGCATGAGTATCGAACTCGACCGGGCCGTGTCCTCCATCAGGGTCGGGAACCGGCACCGCACCGATCTGGGCGACATCGACGCCCTGGCCGCGTCCATCGCCCGTGACGGACTTCTCCAGCCCCTGACCATCACCCCCGACGGGGTGCTCGTCTGCGGTAAGCGCCGGCTCGCCGCGATCCAGCAGCTCGGCTGGCGGGTGGTGAACGTGTGGGTGCGCCAGGGGATCTCGGACCGGCTCGGGCATCTCCTCGCGGAGCAGGACGACAACCTGCTGCACAAAGCCCTCACCCCGCTGGAAGCCGCGAGCCTGTACCGGGAACTCAAGACCCTTCTCGCCGAGGACGCCGCACGTCGGCAGGAAGCCTCCCGGTTCAGCACCGACCACCAACCCACCGAGGGCAGCGAGGACGGTGAGGACGGTGGCGGAAAATTTCCGGCACCGTCCCCCATACCGTCACAGACTCCGGCGGGTGAGGCGCGGCAGCAGGCGGCGGCGATGATTCCAGGAGCCGCGTCATATCGGACGCTGGACAAGATCGAGACGATCCAGCAGGCCGCCGGCCGTGACGACCTCCCCGGTAACGTTCGTGCGGCCGTGTCAGACGCGTTGGCGCGGATCGAGGCGGGCGCGCCGGTGCATCCGATATTCGAGGAGGTCCGCGCCCTCATCGAAGGCCCTGCCCGGAGCCGGGACGCGGAGCTGGACCGCCTCGCGCAGGAGGCAGTCGCCCGCGCCAAGAACCGGCCCCGCCGGACGAAGCAGTCGGCCCCTCCCGCACCGGCGGGGATCACCGTGTGGACGGCCCGCTCGTTCGTCGTGATCTGGGGTGAACTCACCGACTGGTGGACGCATTACGACCCGGCCGAGCTCGCCAGCGAGCTCACTGAGGAGCAGATCGAGATGTTCCTGACGATCGCAGACGGCACCGCCCGCTTCGCCACCGCCCTCACCGCCGCACGCCACCCGACCGCTGAGAACGACGAAGACGGTGGAGAGGGTGAGGGCGGGATGCGGCATCTGCGCGCCCTCTGACCGTGCGACATGTCGCCCCCGTGTGGGTGCTGGGGCGGATGTAGATTCTGGCGCACCTGGTGGGCATGAACTCGACAGATGCTTCTCGTTCCCGCCGCCGATTGGTCGTGCTGATCTCGACCGCCGTCGTCGTGCTACTCCTCGTCGGCGTCGGCGTCTACGGCCTGCTCTCCGGCCCCCACACCACCAGCGACCCGCCACCCGCGCGCCCATCACCGACCGCACCGAGTACCGGGGAGCGGGGGCCGCGGGAGCTGGCGCCGATCCCCGAGACCAACGACCCGGAAGAAATCGCCCGCAGCGTTGCCGAGGCCCTGTTCGGGTGGGATACGACCACCGGGCTGAAGCCGCTGGACTACACGAGCGTGCTCCTGGCCGTTGCCGACCCCTCCGGGGTCGAGCAGGCCGGTCTCGCCTCCGACATCGCCGGCTACCTTCCGAACCGCGATACCTGGGTCGAGCTGCGCAAATACTCCACATCCCAACGTCTGGAGATCACCGACGTGTTCGTGCCGGCCGCGTGGGCTGACGCCGAAGCCCAAGCCCAGCCGGGACAACTACCGCCAGGCTCCACCGCGTACACGGTCGAGGGCGTCCGCCACCGCGCCGGCATCTGGAACGACGAAGCCACGTCGAGTACGCATGAGGTGGCGTTCACGATCTTCCTGACCTGCCCGCCCGATGGCGACCCGTGCTACCTGCTGCGCCTGTCCATCCTCGACCAGCCGCTGCGCTGAGAGCAGGGGGACGCTCTGATGCTGCGCAAGATCATCGCCGGGCTCGCCGTCCTCGTCCTGCTGGGTCCGATGCTCGTCCTCGTCTCGGTCGGGCTGCTCGTCAACCCCTCCGCCGCGTCCTGCGCGGCCCCCGCCGGGAGTGTGCAAGTCGGTAACATCCCAGATGAACTGGTCTCCACCACCCGCGACGGGGAACAGATCGTCCTCGGCAAGGCCGAGCTCACCCACGCCGCCACGATCATCGAAACCGGGTCGAGCACGGAGGGGGTCGGCCGGGACGGGATCCTGATCGCGCTGATGGCAGCGCTGACCGAGTCGCGGATGCGGATGCTCGCCAACACCTCTGCGTATCCGGAAAGCGGCGACTACCCGAACGACGGCAATGGCTCGGACAACGACTCGCTCGGCCTGTTTCAGATGCGACCGGCTTCCGGGTGGGGCACCGTCGCCGAGCTCATGGACCCCGACTACCAGGCCGCCGCGTTCTATGGCGGCCCGGGCAGCCCCAACGCCGGCTCACCGCGGGGCCTGCTGGACATTCCCGGGTGGGAGCAGATGGGCAAAGGCGAGGCCGCCCAGGCGGTGGAGGTGTCGGCGTTCCCGGACCGGTACGACAACTACGAACCCGTCGCCGAGCAGATTCTCACCGCCCTCACCGGCAGCGGTGACCCCGGCCCCACCCGGCCCAGTGCGGTGCTGGGCGCGGAGCGTGTCGAGTCCTCACGGGTGGTGTTTCCGCTGCCGGAGGGCACGTGGGTTCCCACGAGCCCGTTTGGGCCGAGGGTGCATCCGGTCACCGGGGAGCAGTCCTTCCACACCGGCAGCGACTTTTCGGCCCCGGACGGCACCCCGATCCTTGCCGCCGCGGACGGCATCGTGACGGTCGCGGAGTTCTCCGGCGGTTACGGCGGTCTCGTCGTCATTGAGCACCGTATCGATGGTCGAACGATCGCGACTGCGTACGCGCACTCCTGGGAGTACGGCATCCACGTCGCACCGGGCGATACGGTACGGGCCGGGCAGCACATCGCCGACGTCGGCAGCAGCGGCATGTCCACGGGCCCGCATCTGCATTTTGAGGTCCGCGACGGCGGCACCGACGGCGAGTACAGCGACCCCGCGGCCTGGCTCAACGACCAGGACGCCGCCGACCTTGACGAATCCGACGTCACCCCGCCCGGGCAGAACGACTGCGACACTGAGCAGGGCGTGCCGGGTGATCCGGCCCCGGTCGACGGTGACCCGGACGAGCTGGTGGACGACCCCACCAGCGGCGGGCAGATCACCGTGCGGATGCTCAGCGTCTACGAACAGACTCTCGCCGGATTCCCGGAATCGACGTGGGCGTGCTACTCGCCCCGGCCGGGATCGACGTCGGAGCATCCGATCGGGAGAGCGTGTGATGTGGCGTTCGGGAACGCGATCGGCCAGTACCCGACCCCGGCCCAGCTCGAGTACGGGTGGGAAGTCACTGACTGGCTCCACGAGCACGCCGAGATTCTCGGCGTGGAGTACCTGATCTGGCAGGGAAAGATCTGGTCCCTCGCCCGCGCCGACGAAGGCTGGCGCGATTACAACGGCGGCAGGATGCACGACCCTGGCGACGTGACCGGCGGGCACTTCGACCACCTCCACATCACCGTGAAGGGTGATGCGTGATGGAGGTCTTCCCGGATTTCGAAGGGCTGTCCGGCATCGAGGATCTGCGGGAGGTGGCCGGTGCGCTGTTGATGTTCGTGCTGATCGTGGCGGTTCTGATGCTGATCGTCTCAGGCGTGTGCTGGGCGATCGGCTCCAGCAACGGCAACTACCAGCTCGCGGGCCGCGGCCGGGTCGGCGTGTTCGTGTCCTTCGCCGGCGCGATCCTCGCGGGAGCCGGCGTCGCATGGCTGAACTGGCTCATCACCATCGGCAATCAGCTCTAATCACCCGCCGCCTCTCTTCGTTCGGCCTGCTTCCGCTCGGAGCGGGCCTTTCGCCTGCCCGGGGGTCGGGGTGCACCTGGCGGTCGGAACTGTCTCTCTTGTCTCGTGAAAGGGCACATCGTGATCGACATCGACCCCAACTCCGACGGACTGCCAGGCATTGAGCAGCTGCGCGAAATCGTCGGCGCCGTGATGACCGTCGGCCTCATCCTCAGCGTGTTGGCGCTGATCATCTCCGCGATCGTGTGGGCCTACGGTTCCAACTCGTCCAACCCACACCTCGCCGGGCGCGGGAAGACGGGTCTGCTGATTTCCTGCGGTGCGGCCGTGATCTGCGGCGCCGCTGTCGCGCTCGTGAACTTCGGCTGGTCCGTCGGCCAGCAGGTCTAACCCCTTCTGCGTGTGAAAGGAGGGGTTGGTCGTGAGCGTGTGCGATATCCCCGTCATCTCCACCGTGTGCGACGCCGTCGGCGAGGGCACCGCGTCCCTGATCGCCGCCCCGTTCGACTGGCTCGCTTCCTCGATGGCCGGGGCCGCGGCGTGGTTGATGGAGACGATGTGGACCGTCTTCGACACCACCACCCTGGTCGACCTGAACCAGGACGGGTTCATCTCGGTCTACAACATCGTCTTCGGGATCGCCCTGTTCATCATCGCGATCTTCTTCTTCCTGCAACTCATCACCGGGATGATCCAGCGCGACCCCGGAGCGCTGTCCCGAGCCGCCCTCGGGGCCGGCAAGTCGATCCTCGGATCGTTTGTGGTCATCACGCTGACGACGGTGCTGCTGGAGATCGTCGACCAGCTGTGTATCGGCCTCATCCAGGCCGCCGGGGAGACCACCGAATCGATGGGTAACCAGCTCCTCCTGCTCAGCCAAGCCCTGGCCGGGCTGAACATCGCCGCACCCGGCGTCGGCGCGATCATCAGCATTTTCCTCGCCGGGCTGATGATCGCCGCCATCGGCATCGTCTGGTTCTCGCTGCTCATCCGCAAGGCCCTGATCCTCGTCACCGTCGTCCTCGCCCCGCTGGCGTTGTCGGGGGCGTCGTGGGATGTGACCAAGGGGTGGATCGGGAAATGGGTGACGTTCCTGATCGCCCTGATCGTCTCCAAGCTCGTCCTGGTCGTGGTGTTCCTGGTCGCGATCACGCAGGTCGCGACTCCCATCGACGCCGGACTCACCGCGGTGACCGAGCCGATCGCCGGGATCGTGCTGCTCGGCATCGCCGCCTTCGCCCCTTACATGGTCTACCGGCTCATCAGCTTCGTGGGCTTCGACCTCTACAACAGCATGGGCGCCGAGCAGGACGCCAAGAACGCCATGAACCGCCCCGTCCCCATCCCCACCAAGGGCGGCGAGGGCCCGAAGAAGATCCTCGACGGCTCCGGTGGCGACGGTGACGGGGGCGGGAGCCCGCCCGCCGCAAAGCCACCCGCCAGCACGGAAGCCGCGGGCACGGAGACCGCAACCGCCGAGGCAGGGACAGGAACCGCTGCGAGCACCGGGCCTGCCGCTCCGGTCGTGGCCGGCGTGATGGTCGCCAAAGAAGCCGCCGAGGCCGGCCCGGCTGCAGGCCGAGAGGTCGGAAACCAGGCCGACACCGCCGCCGCGGGCGCGCAGAACACCGGCAGCACCACCCCCGGCAACAACAGCGGCGAAGAGCCAGGCGGTCGTGGCGCGCCGCCGGCTCCGTCGGCGCCGGTGCCGAACACCCCGACCGAGCCGGCCGCCCCGGCTGATCCCGGCCCTGCCGGAGGGAAGGAGTAGGCGATGCCCCGCACCGATGACACCACCACCAGGGCCGGCGAGCTGGTGCCGGTGAAGTTCTCCCGCCTGACCCGCCGCGGCCTCATCCTGGGCCTGTCGTTGTCGCAGATGATCGCTCTCGGCGCAGGCGGGGCGTCCCTGATCGGGGCGCTCTACGCCGGCGGCGGCATCCTCCTGGCCTATTCCGCCCCCGTCTGGGCGACAGCGATCGCCCTGACCTGGGTGAAGATCAGCGGACGGGCCCTGGTCGAATGGATACCCGTGTGTGCCTGGTGGGCTTGGCGCACCACCGGCGGGCAGCTCCTGTACCGACGCCGGATCGTCGCCCCGAGGCCCGACGGCACGCTCGCGCTGCCTGGCGACATGGCCCGGCTGCGTGAGTACACCGACCTCGAGACCGGTGCCGGAATGATCCACGACCCCACCGCGAACACGCTCACGGTGGTGGTGCCGGTCACGCATCCCGCGTTCGTGCTCCTGGACCCGTCCGAGCAGCATCGCCGCGTGACCGCCTGGGGCCGAGTGCTCGCCACGATCTGCCGGTCCGTCCGGGTCGCCACCCTCCAAATCCTGGAGCGCACCCTGCCCGACTCCGGGCAAGGGCTCGCCGAATGGTGGGCCGAGCACGGCACTCACGACGACTCCTGGGCGTCGACCACCTATCGCGAGCTGATCGACCGGGCCGGGCCGGCCGGGGAACGCCATGCCACCACACTGTCGCTGTCGTTGGACATGAAGGCGGCGGCACGTCAGATCCGTACCGCCGGCGGTGGCATCAAGGGGGCCGCGAACGTGCTCCGCCAGGAGATGACCACCCTCATCTCCGCGCTCCGCGCCGCCGACCTCACCCCGTCCGGGTGGCTCTCGACTGGCGAAATCGCAGTGATGCTGCGTACCGCATACGACCCCGCCATCGGGCCGACCCTGGAACGCCACGGGCAACTCGGCCAAGACCTCGCCACCGCCGGCCCTGTCGCGGTCGCCGAGACATGGGACAGGTTGCGCACCGACTCCGGCCACCACGCCGTGCTCTGGATCAGCGAGTGGCCTCGGGCGATGGTCTATCCCGGGTTCCTCGCACCGGTGACCTTGTCGACGGGGATCCAACGGTCGATCTCACTGATTTGCATGCCGCTCAGAACCGACCAGGCCGTGCGCGATATCCGCAAGAAGAAAGTGGAGTACATCAGCGATCGCGCCCAGCGGGCAAAGATCGGGCAGATCCAGGACGCCTCACAGACCGCCGAGTACGAGGACGTGCTGCGCCAGGAAGCGGACCTGACCGCCGGGCACGGGGTGCTGCGCTACACCGGCCTCATCGCCGTCACTGCGCCAACTGTCGAAGAACTCGATACCGCGGTCGCCGCGATCGAGCAGGCCGCGATCCAAGCCTCCTGCGAAACCAGACGCCTGGTCGGGCAGCAAGCCGTCGCGTTCACCGCCGCAGCCCTGCCCATCGCCCGCCGCATCTAGCACTGGACGCCGTGCGCTTGCCGGTGCACCTAGCTGGCACGGCGCCCCGACCCTCTCTCACCTCCGGGGTCGGGGCGCTGTCCTGTTCACCCCCGACGCGAAAGAGGCGATCATGCCAACGTTCCATGACCCTGCCGCCGATGCTCGCGAGGCCGCCGCTGCCTTGCGCGGGCTCGCGCACGCCACGGCCGCCATCGAGGACCCACGAGCCATGTATGAGGTCATCGGGAACCTGCTGGCCAGCACCCGGTCCCTGGCTCAGGTCACCGATCAGCTCGCCCAGAACCATCACCGCAGCGCGGCACGGGCGACGACCGATCACGGTGATCCGCCCGCCGCGAGAACGCTCATCAGCGACACGATTGACGCGCTCCGCATCGCGTCTGCCTCCATGGATGAGGCCGAAGTCTCCCTCGACCAGGCCTCCGTGGCGGCGGGGAAGATCGCGTGGAAGCCCGACGATCCGCGGCACCGGTGGGTCAGCATCGTGTTTCTCCAAGGCGGCGAGGCGGACCCGGTCATGGAGATCATTGACCGGCAGGGCACAGACGCCGCGATCGCCTACCTCGCCGGCTGGGATCAGGGCGAGGAGTCCGTCAGCGATGCGATGGAGAACGGGTATGTCTACGACACCGCCCCGCAGAGCGCCGCCGACCGGCTGACCACCTCTGGCGACTATGCCCTTACCTACAGCCCTGACCTGGGCTACGTCGGCCTCTCCCGCCGCATCGACGCCCCCAACCCCGACGGCCCCGCCTCCGGCACCAAGGCACCGCCCATGCCGGAGCTTGAGCCGCGGCGGGGGCGGCATCGCGGACCGGCACGGTCGGGGGCGTCGTCGTGGTTTCGGCCGGATGCGATCGAAGAGGTCGCCGAGAGCCGGGGGCTGTTCCGGTGAGTGGGGATCGTGAGAAGCTGCACTCCGCCGTTCTCGTCGCTCCCGCCACGGAGCGGCGTCGGCTGCGCAAGCAGCGCCGCGCCGCCGCCGCGGAGCTCGTCGCCGAGCAGCGCACGCGCGAGCGGGCCCAGGCCAGAGCGAAGCGGGAGCACGAGAGGGCCGAGCGGCGGGCGGCCCGGGACCCGCCCGCCGCAGGCGAGCCCGGCCCCGCCACGCTGCGCACGCCGGGCCGGTTCCGACTCCCCAGGCATCAGGACACGTCCGCGATGTTGTCTGGGGCGTATCCGTTTCTCGCCGAAGGCGGCCTCGGATCCCAGGGGGTGTTCATCGGCCAAGACCTCTACTCCGGCGGGTCGTTCGTCTACGACCCCTGGGTGTTGTATGCGAACGGGGTCATCACCGCTCCCAACCTCGTCTTGGCGGGGATCGTCGGTTCCGGCAAGTCGAGCCTGGCGAAAAGTGTCTACACCCGGTCGCTCGGGTTCGGGCGTCGCGTCTACATCCCCGGCGACCCGAAAGGCGAGCACACGGCCGTCGCGGAAGCCGTCGGAGGCCGAGCGATCAAGCTCGGCCACGGCCTACCCTCACGTCTGAACCCGCTCGATGAGGGCTACCGGCCGTCGGGGATGAGCGACGAGCAATGGACCGCGACCGTCGTCTCCCGGCGCCGGGACCTGATCGGGGCGCTTACGGAGACGGTGCTGGCGCGGCCCATGTCGCCGTTGGAGCACACCGCGATCGACACCGCTCTGGCGGCGACGATGCGCGGCAACACAGTGCCGATCCTGCCGATGATCGTCGACCACCTCCTCGACCCCGCGGGCGATGAAGACGGTCGGCTCCGAGAGGACGGGCGGATGGTCGGGCACGCCCTGCGCCGCCTGGTCGCCGGTGACCTGGCCGGCCTGTTCGATGGCCCCAGCACGGAGGTGTTCGATCCGTCGCTGCCGATGATCTCCCTTGATCTGTCCCAGGTCACCGAGAACTCCACCCTCATCAGCGCGCTGATGACCTGCTCGTCGGCGTGGATGTAAGCCGCACTCCTCGACCCTTCCGGCGGGCAACGCTGGTGCATCTACGACGAAGCCTGGCGCCTCATGAGCCAGCCCGCACTGCTCCGGCGGATGGACGCGCACTGGCGTCTCGCGCGAGCGTACGGTATTGCGAACGCGATGATCTTCCACAAGGTCAGCGACCTCGACAACGTCGGCGACCAGGGATCGGCCATGCGGGGCCTCGCCAACAGTCTGCTCGCGAACGCGGAGACACGGATCATCTACCGGCAAGAATCCGACCAGCTCGGCCCCACCTCCGCAGCCCTCGGACTCACCGGCACCGAACAATCGTTGCTGCCCACCCTTGGTGTGGGACAGGGGTTGTGGAAGATCAAGGGCAAGTCCTACGTCGTCCAGCACCAGCTGCACCCGGCCGAGAACAAGCTGTTCGACACCAGCGCTCGCGCATCGGCACGAACCTAGCTGAGAGCGGTACCGGCATGAACACGTTCCTGGGAGGTCCCGAAAAGGTCCATATACCCCACTCGGGTATGGTGGGAGCGTGGGTAATGTGCAGCGAGTCGTGGCGGGTCACCGGTGGTTCCGGTCCCCCGCGCTACTTGTTGTTGCCCTGATCGTGGGTTTGGTCTGGATGCATGCCCTGTCGATGGCAGCGTCTGGTCCAGCAGTGACCGCTGTCGACGACTCACACACGATGAGCGCTGAGCATCACCTGGCGGAGTCGCCCGATGAAAGCCCTCTCGGGGGACACGGGTCACCGACAGGCTGCCCGATGAGTTCCAGCGACACCGGGACCATCTCGTGCGCGACCGGTTCTGTCTCCTCCGGCCTCTCGGCCCTTCCCGCCCCGGGCGAGCTCGTGCAGTTCCGCCCGGTGCTGACGTCCGTGGGCGGATCGGGTCTCGTCATTGATGAGCCGCGGCAGCGTGCGCTGACGCTCATCGACTTATCCATCAGTCGAACGTAAGTGACCTTGCAGGGCGCGTTCACCGTACCCGCTCACCAACGGTCGCACCGTGGAAGGTACCGACGTGCGACCGCGGCAGCGCTGCGGGTCGCGCGCCTGTCCTGAGGCCTGACCGGGGAGCACGTGCGAGGCGACGCCTGGTCTTGCCGCTCACTTCACTCGACTTCTAAGGATTTCTCTCATGCATACATTCGATCGTCGACAGTTCCTCGCCTACAGCGCTCTGGCCGTGGCCGCCGTCGGACTGGCCGCCTGCACCCCGGGACGAGGTGCATCGTTTATCGGTCAGAACGATCCAGCGATCGCCCAGGCCGAGGCGCGTCGTCGTGGTACGGGCCAGACTGTCACCCGGACGCTGACCGCTCAGCCACTCACTCTGGACCTGAGCGGAAAGGCGGTACAGACCTGGGGATACCAGGGTGCATCGGCCACCGAGCCTGTGCGAGGAGTGGCTGGCGACCTGCTCCAGGTGAAGCTGCGCAACGACCTGCCGGAGGCCACCACCATCCACTGGCACGGTCTCGCGCTGCGAAGCGACATGGACGGCGTCCCGCACCTCACCCAGCAGCCAATCGCCCCCGGCGCGACGCACATGTACGAGTTCACGCTGCCTCATCCGGGCACGCACTGGTTCCACCCCCACGCTGGCACCCAGCTCGACCGCGCCCAGTACGCGCCCCTCATCGTCGAGGATCCGCAGGAAGAAGGCGCGTACGACCGGGAATGGATCATCGTGCTGGACGACTGGCTCGACGGCGTCACCGCTACACCGGACGAGGTGCTCGCCGAGCTCACCGAAGGTATGGGTGGGATGGATCACGGCACCATGGGTGGCGATGGTATGGGCGGCATGGAACACGGCGACTCGGACACGGGTGCCGGGGGTCCCATGCGGATGGGCAACATGCTCATGGGCGCGACGTCTGACCTGCTCGGTGGTGACGCCGGGGACGTCTATTACCCGCTGTTTCTCGTGAACGGTCGCCCGGCGACAGATCCCGAGACGTTCCGGGCCAATCCGGGCGAGCGGATCCGACTGCGGATCCTCAACGCAGGCGGCGACACCGCGTTCCGGTTCGGAATCACCGACCACATGCTGACCGTCACGCATACCGACGGGTACCCGGTCGCTCCGGTGGAAGCCGAAAGCATCGTGCTAGGAATGGGCGAGCGCTACGACGCGATCGTCACCGCCGGCGAGGGCGCTTTCGCGGTGATCGCCGAGGCCCTGGGAAAGGGCGATCAGGCGCTGGCGATCTTACGCACCGGACAAGGCGCGGCTGCGCCTGCTGCGCCGGTGACACCATCGTGGAGTCGTGGACCGGTCACTGCTGCGGATCTTACCGCTGCCGAAGAAGTCGCGCTGAAGAAGCGGCCGGTCAACCGCACCATCGCGCTGGAGCTGACCGGGTCCATGATGGGCTACGACTGGGGCATCAACGGCAAACGCATGGACATGTCCGACCCGATGCGTGACGCCTACGGCATCACCGAGGGCGAACGGATCGCGCTGGAGTTCACGAACTCCACGACGATGTGGCACCCCATGCACCTGCACGGACACACCTACCAGCACGTCGGCGGTGGGCCCCGCAAGGACACCTCGATCGTGCTGCCCGGCGAAACACTACGGGTCGAGTTCGATGCCGATAACCCCGGCCGCTGGCTCACTCACTGCCACAACCTGTACCACGGCGAGGCCGGCATGATGGCCACCCTCGCCTACCAGACCAACTGAGACGAGGAGCCCAATGATGAAGAAACCCGCCCTCGTCGCCCTGGCCACGGCTGGGATGCTCGCGGTCGCCGGTTGCACCGCCACCGGAGACGAGCCGTCAGCGGAACCGCCGAGGTTGGAGCACATCCATGCCCTGATCGAGGACCCCGACACCGACGGTCTGTTGATCGCCTCGCACACGGGCATTTACAACCTATCGATGTCCGGGGACATCGACGGCCCCATCGGCGGCCACGAGTTCGATGCGATGGGGTTCGCCCTCACTGATGACGCATTCCTGGCCTCCGGTCACCCTGGACCCGAGACGCCAGCAGAGTTGGGGTCGCCGAACCTCGGCATCATCCGCAGCGACGATGCTGGCCAGACGTGGTCTACCGTGTCCTTGAACGGGGAGGAAGACTTCCACGTCCTCACTACCGGCCCCGATGGCACCGTGTACGGAGTCGGATCAACACGACCGGACCTCCTGATCAGCACCGATCAGGGCCGCACCTGGGCGACGGGTGCCACCGTGCCAATGGCGGCTCTCGCAGTCACTGAGACGGGCCTGTATGCCGCCACCGAGGCCGGGCTTCAGCACAGCAGCGACAACGGGCAGAGCTTCAGCCCGCTCGACGATGCACCGCTCCTCTACGCCCTCGCCGTCGGCGACGGGGTCCTTGCCGGAGTGAGCCCCGACGGCATGATCTGGACCAAGGACACAACCGGCGTGTGGACGGAGCAAGGCACGACCGAAGGCCGCGTTGAAGCACTGGAACTCCTCGAGGACGGCACCATCGCCCTCGTCGATGACCGAGGCATCATTCTGGTCACTGAATCGGGAACGGAGTTGTTGCTCCCGAAGCGCTAAGACCAGGCGATGCCGGCATCGGGGATACCACCGCGGGTTCCGACTCGCCTTGAGCGCCGTCTCGATCACCACGGTCGAGCCTCTTGGCCCGTCGGATGAGGTCTGCGATGGGCTGAAGGGGTGCACCTGGCGGGCATGAGACACGCACACGCCCCTGCCGATTCGACCAGCCCCGCTCCGGTGACGGTGCCGCATCTCGTGCTCGACGTCCACGAAGACGGCACCCTCAGCGCGACTCTCAACCACCATCCGGTCGCCGCTCCGGAGGATGTGGGGGCGTGGCGACGGGCGATGTTCGCGCAGATCATCGATCACGTCACCGGTGAGCGGGCGATCCCGGTGCGTGTCACCGTGCACGAGGTCGACGGCACCACCTTCACCGACATCCTCCCCGCCGCCAAACGCCCAGCCCCGAAGCCCGACACCAGCCCTGAGCCGGAATCGGTGAAGAGGCCGAGTAGGCGTCGCCGCGGGGCCGACCCCATCGAGGTCGACGGCGGTGACGGGTTCATTTCCGGCGAAGACATCGCCGTCGCCCTGATCGTCGCCCACACCGACGCGAACCCCGACGGGCAGGCCCGCACCCTCCTCGACCCCCAGGTCGTCGCCGCGGCGAAGGCGGTCGAGGTGGTCCTGGTCGGGCGGATCTCCGGGACGATTGCCGTCAGGTCCCTGCCGTGACCGGGCCGCAGGGCCGTCCCGGCCAGCCGATGGGCGACGAGCTCACCAACGTCATCCTCATCGCGATCGGCGGGCTGCTCGGGGTCGCGTTCGTCCTGCGCGCCGCGGGCAGCGTCGCCGCGTTCCTCACCGGTGCGCCCCAGCCGACCGCCGGGGCAACGGGCGGGGTCGCGGTGTTCTTCCACCCGGCCGACCCGGGCGAGCAGCTCGGCGCCGACGGCCTGAACCCCATCGTCTACTGGCTCACCGCCGCCCTCCTGCTCACCGCCCTGACCGTGGCGGGGTTCTGGGCGTGGGGAGTGATCCGGCGCACGATGCGGCAGTCCGCCGCCGATCCGCACCGGCAGGAAGGCACCGCCACCGGTCACGAGGTCGCGAAGGCCGCGTCGGCGAAGGCGCTCATGCGACGCGCTGGCACGCTGCGTCCCGGCCTGGCGAGCCCGGGGCCGGGCGATGTCGGGTATCGGCTCGGAACTGCGCATCGGCGGGAGGTGTGGGCGAGCGTGGAGGACTCGATCCTGCTGATCGGCCCGCCCCGCTCCGGGAAAGGCCTGCACGTGATCATCCCGGCGATCCTCGACGCCCCCGGCGCGGTCGTCACCACCAGCACCCGACCGGATAACGTCACCGCCTGCCTCCGCGCAAGAAGACGTATTGGCCCGGTGGCGGTGTTCGATCCGCAGCATCTCGCCGAGGGGTTACCGGCGGGGATGCGGTGGTCACCGATCCGAGGCTGCGAGTCCCCGCAGACGGCGATGATCCGAGCCGCCGGGCTGGCGTCGGCCACGGGCCTGTCCGCGGGCGGGGTCGAAGGCGGCGATTTCTGGGAGGGCAAGACCCGTGCCGCACTGCAAGCGCTCCTCCACGCCGCCGCCCTCGACAGGCGCAACCCGTCCGAGCTGTTCCGGTGGGCGCTCGACCCCACCAGCGCAGG